>Ga0315909_10003344_pt1 | contig 19644 bp, 28 predicted proteins | sample LakEriMetagenome_11_FD_203527 | JGI IMG/M metagenome (GOLD analysis project Ga0315909, IMG submission 203527) | Freshwater fungal communities from buoy surface, Lake Erie, Ohio, United States - Buoy 2 MA125 | ecosystem: Environmental > Aquatic > Freshwater > Lake | place: USA: Lake Erie, Ohio... | reverse complement strand
TCCGGATTTTAAACTGTACGACATTGTTTCCCTTGATTAATATTGTTCACTAAATATTTATATACATATAAAACATGAAAGCATTTATAATTTACCTCCCAGAACGTGAACACAGCGTTCGCCATTCCCAAATCATGTTGGATCAACTCAAGGAGTACAACATTGATGCTGAACTGTTTGAAGGCACTCCCGGTAACAAGGCAGTCGCCTTGGCAAGAAAATCTGAAAAAACATTGTATCCCTACAGCATTAAAAATCGCAGATTAAATGACCAAGATGTCAAAGAGCTAATTCGTCCAGAACTGTACGAAAATTTCATAAAAAAACATCAATTTGAAATCATTGAACGACAGCTCATCGGCGAAGACGATGTTGGCAAACTCAGTCGTCCAGGTGTGGTCGGGTGTTTCTACAGCCACTACGGTCTTTGGAAAAAATGTCTAGAACTCAACGAGCCTATTATGATCTTTGAAGATGACGTCAAGTTCTATCGTGGATATCATCCTGTGGAGTTTGATGGTGTACTAATTCTTAGCTTGGGCAAAAGTTCCTACATGACTGAGCCACAGAAAAGCTACTTAGAAAATCCCACTGGCCCTGCGATAGCTCGCAAGTGGCAGAATTTCAGCATGCCCGGCGCCAGCGGATATGCAATCAAACCTGATGCGGCCCTGGGCTTGACCAAATTTTACAGACCTTATTGGTATCCTGCAGACAATGCAATCAACCAATTTATTACACCTTTACAAATCAGCACCTATCTCATGGGCCGTAATACTCTTGCTGAAGAAGGCAACATATCAATGACCAAATCAAAGGATTGGGTGTGCAAGTAGGAATATTTTATAACAGTATTAGAAATCCTGCCAAGTTCTCAAACAAAGTAATGTTGATGGATAACTTTGCACATGGGGTGCGTGGTCAAGGAGACTCCGTTATTGATTTTAGAGACAACACATTACCCAATCAACGGTTAGATGCAGGGTTTGTGTTGGGATACACACTAGAAGATAACTTCCGCAAAAAGATCATTGATCAACTGCGACTACAAAAAGTTCCTGCAGTATTTGTGGACAGCAACATTTTACACTATGGACGCAAGGAGCACGAATGGCATCGTTATAGTTTAGGGTCAGTGTATCCTAATTCAGGCACGTACTTTTTTGACAACTTGGACACTGCCAAATGGAACACATTTAGTGCCTGGCACGGGGTTGATCTAAAGCCCTGGCGCACCACAGGGAATCATATTCTTGTTTTGTGTCAGCGTCCCAAAGGGTTCAACATGTTTACAGATCAAGAAGCCTGGTTGGAAAAAACTGTGGCCAAGATTCGCAAATACAGCCGCCGTCCTATCATGATTCGCATGCATCCTGGTGATGGTACTAGATTCAAACAGATAGAAAAAATACAAAAGAAGTATGGCACCAGTGTAATAATTAGTGAACACGAAAACATTCGTGACGCCTTGGTCAACTGTTGGTGCACAGTGGGCATCAACTCAACACCCAATGTAGTTGCTGCCATAGAAGGCATCCCAGGCTATGTTGAAGATCCTAGTCGTAGCTGGGCTGCCGATGTTGCGTTCAATGATCTTGCCTTGGTTGAAACACCGCCAATGCCCGACAGATCAGCATGGATTCACAAGATTGCAAACATACACTGGAGCAATGATGAAGTACGCTCTGGTGCGTTATGGACAGCTATTAAGAAGTATATTTCCGCTTCTCATTAACAAACTTAGGCGAGTCTTTTCTTGTGCCCTTGGCAGTCCAAATAACACTGTCAGGATGCATGTCCCAATCAATCAATGTTATAGGCAAATGACCGCTGGCATATTTGGGAACAAGCTGGTCCAGTATGTCTTGGTCAAGACCCCAATAGATATAATCACTTTCTAAATTGGCTGCTAGTGCTCTGGCATACTCGTCCAAGAACTCTTGACTACGTCCTTGAGGATGCACATACATGCCACCTGCTAGAATACGAGCTTTACGTCCTGTAATCTTGTGTAGGTAAAAGTCGTGCTCGGTACCCAAAGGCGGTAACGGTTTCCGAACCAGTGCATCCACATCCATGCTCATAAAGCGTCGGTTACGAGCAATCTCAGCAAGTCTAATAAACCTAGCACATGCATAGTAGGTTTTTTGCATGCGATGATGCAAATTAATATCATGGCCTTTGCCCATGGCATTAACAGTGCGGTCCAGCTGAGATTTACGTAGTGCGTCAGCAGGCGGTGTAACCCACTGATTGGCTGCGGCATTAAACGTTTCAGGCCCTACATGCTCATAGGTTACGCTAACACCTGTTTGTCTAGCACAATAATCTAGTTGTGCGGATGTTGGATTAAAAATATGCAAGTGCAAATGTTCACGTGCATTTGCATGTATGCTGGCAATTAACTCATGACCAAACTCGTCAAAATATCCTGCGTCGCAGGCAGCGTATATAAAAAAATCTACGGGTGCTACGGCACCATGTGTTGGTGGTAATATCATATGGAGTATTTAATAGCATTAAATATTCGTCAATATGAAAATTGCTTACTTCCCTGCACAAACAGCACTGAACTCAAAACTAGTTATGTCCGCATTGCTCTCTAGTTTACGTGGTGCTGGACATGTGCTAGAAGAAAATTCCATGACAGCAGATGCAGTATTAATTTGGTCAGTGCTGTGGTCTGGACGTATGGCAGCCAATCAAGCAGTGTATCAGCACTATCGATCACTGAATCGTCCTGTTGTGGTAGCTGACATAGGCACCCTGCAACGTGGCACAACATGGAAGGTTGCAGTGAACAACATAAACGCACAAGGCTATTACGGACATTTAGATCAGTTGGATTGGGGTCGCCCAAAAAAACTAGGATTGGTTTTAAAAACTCCTGCCAACCCAAAACCGCATGTGATTATTGCCGCACAACATTCCAAAAGTGAACAATCAGCCGGGATAGATTTCAATCAATGGGTACGTGATCAAATTCAATGCTTGAGGAATGTTACTGACCGCCCCATACATGTACGCCCACACCCTCGATGCCGATTGGACGTTACAGGTCTGGGTGTTACAGTTGAACAGCCTGCAAAGATACCTGGCACTTACGACAGCTTTGATTTGGCACTGGATTGTCATGCTATTGTAAACTACAATTCTGGACCAGGCATACAAGCGGCCATTGCTGGATCTCGTCCTATTGTGCATAGCACTAGTTTGGCCTATCCTGTGGGCGCTGGATTTGCTGACATAGAACAGCCGTACAGTACCAACAGAGATTTATGGCTCACACAAATCAGTCACACAGAATACACACTAAATGAACTGGAACAAGGCTTATGGCTAAACAGAATACGACCAGCCTTGTAGATTGTGCGTGTGTGATACACGGCACTGGGTATGATTGGATCTACGTAGAACGACTGTATAATATGCTAAGTCGTAATCTTCCCAACGGCTTACGATTCCATGTGTATACTGAGCAGGACAGATCAGTTCCTGCACACATGATCAAACATGCGTTAACCAACTGGCCTGAAATATCAGGACCCAAACGATCATGGTGGTATAAACTACAACTGTTTAACTCTGAACATCATCAAGGCAACTTGTTGTATTTTGATCTTGACACAGTGATACTTCGTGACATCTCTTGGATCTCACAACTGCCCACAGAATATCTCTGGGGCATTAAAGACTTTAAACACCTACAACGTCCAGGTTACTCAACATTAAACAGCAGTGTGATGTGGTGGAATGTTGAAAAGATGTCTTGGATATGGAATCAGTTTAACACCACCAATGTGGTCAACACTTCAAGGCAGTACCCAGGCGATCAAGACTACATAAACGCCGTGCTTGGCCACAACAGAATTAGATATTTTGAAGACAGTCAAATGCAAAGTTGGCGCTGGCAATGTTTAGATGGTGGCTACGACTTTAACACTAGACGCCACAGAATTCCTGGGCAAGGCACACAAATTCTGGGTAATACTTCAGTATTAGTTTTTCATGGCAAGCCAAAGCCGCACGAAATTAACGACAAAGTAGTACAAGATCTTTGGCGTTAAAAAGGTTGACCAATAAATCCCGTTTTGCTACAATAGAAGTATTGTAAGAAATAAGGAGTTCAAGATGGGTTACAAGGTTGTTGACACCACAGACATGATGCGTACCAAGTACGAGCCACGCAAGGGACTCGAAGGTCCGTTCAACTTCTCAGGCCAAGTGTTGTATTATGACAACAAAGAGGGCGCCTACTACGATCCCACTACAGATTTTTACGTTTCCAAAGAGGAAATGGACATTATCAACCAGCGTTTTTACGAAGTGCTTAAAAAATAAGCAGTTTTTGTTGTAAAAAAGCCACAGTTTACCATTTGACCAATAATTCCCAAACTGCTATAATACTTGTATAGTAATTAAAAAGGAGCCAGAGATGCAGATAGCCACAGCAATCGCCCAACTCAACAAAGAACAAGAGTTTTTGGGCATGGGATTTTTAGAACTCTTGCAAGACATTCAGCAGAATGGTGCAATGATCTACAGTGAAAAAACCATGGCAGCTTTCAGGGTATTCATGGTGCAGGGTAGCAAGATGTTTGCTCCGGTTGACCAATAATTCTCAAACTGCTATAATACTTGTATAGTAACTAAACGGAGCCAACAATGCAAAACTGGACTGATAAAATCATCCATTGGAACCAATTGCCCGGAACAGAAGTCAAACGTCTGTTAGCTACCTGGGGGAAGACTCCAGCAGATATTGCCAAGTACGACAAGAAGCATGGATTTGCTAATGCCGCACCTAAGTCGGTAGCACCAATGCCCACGGCAGTGCCTGCCAAAGCAGAAAAGCCCACAAAGGCACCTGCTAAGACAGTGACAGCCAAACCAGTCGTCCGTCAAAAGCACACAGGTGCAGACGGTGAGATCAAGTTTGTAGCACACAGGCATCTCTATGTGGGGTTTATGGGCGGCAAGGTTGTAGTAACCAAACGTACAGTAGATGCCTGCCGTACCGTGTTGCTCGAACAGTTTGGAATTGAGGCTGTGCAGGTTGACGCTTAATTCGACTTCTGCTATAATTTAATTTTAACGCACAACAAGGAGCCAACCATGAGTGCCATTCGTATCATTAAGGGTGAGTATCGTAACAAGCCCGTCCGCAATATTGCTTTTACTTTAGTGTCAGGCTATGCCTCTGGCGCCAAAGGCAATTATGTTACTGTCAAGAATGATGGTAACTTTCCCAACTGCCCAGATACAATCCGTATCAAGGTAGATTCCATCCAAAATTTTGAATATGTAACAGGAGATGCCGTGCAAGATAATACAGTACATTTTGAGAAGCCCGCAGTAGTCGAGACAGATGACGAGGCCATGGATCGTATCCGTGAGCGTTTTGACATCCTGCACGAGATGACAAAGGCCACCGTGTCAGGTGACATCCGTGCTATGATTGTGAGCGGCCCTCCAGGTGTAGGCAAGAGCTACGGCGTCGAGACAGAGATTGAGAAAGCCTGCTTGTTTGACAAGTTGGCAGGCAAACGACTCCGTGCAGAGGTAGTTAAAGGCAGTGCCACTCCTATCGGCTTGTACCAAACTCTGTACAAATACAGTGACGCCAACAGCGTCGTAGTGTTTGACGACTGTGACAGCATCTTGTTAGATGACGTTGCTCTTAACCTGCTCAAGGGTGCCTTGGACTCTGGTAAGAAGCGTGTTATCTCCTGGTTGTCAGAGTCTAGTGCTTTGCGCAGAGAAGGCATTCCAGACCGTTTTGAGTTTAAAGGCAGTGTCATCTTTATCACAAACTTAAAGTTTGACAAAATGAAAAGTCAAAAGTTGCGTGACCACTTGGACGCTCTCCAAAGTCGTTGCCACTACTTGGACTTGACCCTGGACACCATGCGGGACAAGTTGTTGCGTATCAAACAGATTGCCAAAGATGGTGTGTTGTTTGCAGACTACGACTTTAATGAGTACGCACAAGACGACATTATTGACTTTATGCATGTTAACAAGGAACGCCTGCGTGAGGTTTCCTTGCGCATGGCGCTCAAGATTGCAGACTTGCGCAAGAGCTTCCCTAACAACTGGAAGCGCATGTCAGAGACAACATGCATGAAGAGTGCCTAATATGGCTTGGTTGGGTGTCATATTATTAATCATAGTAGGACACCCAATGTTGGCAGTGTTATTGGCTTTTTTAATTTTAGTGTTTGGATAACTGGGGTGCCAAATGTACAAGATTTATGATGGTGATTTGTTTTTGTTTGCTGTGGATACCCAGTATGAAGCAGACGAACAACAGGAACAAGGTTTTCGTGTGGTAGTTGGTTAGTCATTTTTGTTTCCTTTTTTCCTGGGAGTAGGTTGGCTCCATCCCAGGCTTTATGACAGACACCCTTAAAAAGGTGTCTGTCTTTTTGACTTCTGCTTGCAATAAGTATATACTATAGACATGAAACAATGCACAATACAAATACGTGATGAGGTCAATATCAAGCTAGAGGGTCTTGACTTGGATGTGCGTAAGAAACTGGTTAATACTTTCAAGTACGAAAATCCGGCAGCAAGGTATTTGCCTGCGGTGAGACTAGGCAGATGGGATGGCAAGATTGCCTACTTCCAACTGGGTGGTAGCACCTACACCAACTTGTTGCCAGAGATCATTCCTATCCTGGAGCAGTACAACTACGACATTGAACTAGATGACCAACGTGAGTACTCAACCACATTTGAGTTTGCTGAGATGCGGGAAGACACTTTTGCTGACACACTATGGCCCAAAGGACATCCACAAGAAGGTCAACCCATTGTGTTGCGAGACTACCAAGTAGAGATCATCAACAACTACCTGCAGAACCCGCAATGCATACAAGAAGTGGCCACAGGTGCAGGCAAGACTATCATGACAGCGGCCTTGAGTTGGAACGTACAACCCTATGGTAGGTCAATTGTTATTGTGCCCAACAAGAGCTTGGTAACACAAACAGAAAAGGACTATGTCAACTTGGGTCTGGATGTGGGTGTGTACTTTGGTGACCGTAAAGACTACGGCAAGACACATACCATTTGCACTTGGCAAAGTCTAAATAACCTGCTTAAAGACTCCAAAGAAGGCACAGCAAAGTTTACCATACAAGACTTCATGGAAGATGTGGTATGTGTTATTGTAGATGAAGTACACATGGCCAAAGCAGATGCACTCAAAACCCTGCTAACAGGCATCATGGCTAGAGTGCCAATTCGTTGGGGGTTGACCGGAACCATACCCAAAGAGAAGTTTGAGAGCCAAGCATTATTGGTTGGACTTGGTCCTGTTGTTAGCAAGCTCAGTGCAAGTGAACTTCAGGATCGTGGTGTGCTGGCTCAGTGCCACGTTAACATTGTGCAGTTGGTAGATCACGTGGAATATTCAAACTATCAAAGTGAGCTTAAATACTTGCTTGAGGAATCAGGACGCCTTGATACCATGGCAGACCTTGTGCGTAAAGTCAACGAAACAGGCAACACACTTGTGCTGGTGGACAGAACAGAGTGTGGACGTCAATTGGTAGAACGTCTAGGTGATGGTGCTGTGTTTGTATCCGGAGCAACCAAAGCAAAAGCCAGGCAAGATGAATATGACGAAGTGGCTGATGCAACAGGTAAAATTATTGTAGCAACTTATGGTGTGGCTGCTGTTGGTATTAACATTCCCCGTATTTTTAATCTGGTACTCATTGAACCTGGCAAGAGCTTTGTTAGAGTCATCCAGTCAATTGGCCGTGGCATACGCAAAGCAGAAGATAAAGATCATGTTCAGATCTGGGACATAACATCAACCTGCAAGTTTGCCAAACGACACTTGACCAAGCGTAAACAATTCTACAAGGAAGCCAACTATCCGTTCTCGGCAGAGAAATTAGAGTGGATGAAAATCAAATGAAACCCACTATGCTGGTCATTGGCGATAGTTTTATGTCACAGGACGAACGCTATCCAGGTGAACACTGGAGCGAGATGCTGCCTGAATACCGTGTAGTAAACTTGGCCAAAGGTGGTGCATCATTGGCCTGGATTTCAGAGCAGTTGATGGATGGGCTTGCATACAATCCTGCAGTGGTAGTTGTGGGACTAACTGATGAAGCTCGAATCGCATTTGAATACGGATCAAAAACATATTCCAGCTGTCACGATTGGGAATTAAATTCAGATCAAAAATTATTCTACAAAGTCTGGCTATCAGTGATGTCGGCAAAATATAGACATATTTTAGCATGCACACAAATATCTTTTATATTTGAAACCTTGCGCAAGCACAACATACCGTTTGTTTGGCATCGTTTGTTGTTTAACTCTGCTGAGAAAAATCATTTAATATTAGATGATGACGCTACAAGATTTAATTTTGTGTTTGAACAATATGCATACTGCGAACTTACTCAAGACATATGGCAACAGCCACATGAGAACCGTCCTATATTCCATATCAACAATCAAGATTGGCAAGCTGAGTTTGCAAATAATGTACAAACTCTGTTGACAAAAACAAAATAATACTGTAATATACAACTATGCGAATATTAACACTAGACAATCAACACTACGACCTTGACCATTTACCTGAAGAGGTGGATGACATGAGGTTTGCCATACTAGACAACTCTAATCCAGCAGATCCTGACTATCATTTTATTCCCTTGATCTTCTTGGAAAGTTTTAACTCACCGGCCTTGGTGTTGCGCATAGGCGATAACACAATCAAAATGCCCATGGACTGGCAGATACTAATAGGCGAACCCGAGATTGGTGACTTGGAAGTGTTGCCCTTAACTAGTATCAACGATCGTGGATTCAAAGTATTCCAATTCAATCCTCTTACCAGTTTCCGTCCTAGCTTTCCTGATATTGAAATTCTTGATGTGTATCATGAAGTGAGTTGGTATGCTCCTAAACTTAAAAATGGGCAAATGTTAGCTGTTCCGATCACCGACGGTGACGAGCCAGACTGTGTTTATTTTGTCAAGGACATTAGTCGCAACTGCGAGATTGTAGATTATAACAAGGCTTGGTAATGACCTACACTGAACCTGAACTATTTGAAATAATTAATCGATTGAGTCGCATCTATCTGGAAAGTTATCCAGATGATCGAGAAGGTCTAGAACGTTTCCTACGTTGGGCACATAATCAATATGGCTACAAGTATGGGCAGTCTTAGACCAGATGTTCCTTTGATATATGAACGTGTTGGTCCTGTAGTATACGCACGTGAGTTTGGTGCAACAGAACGACATGTAGTTGGATACGAAGTGAATCAAGAAAATAAAATACTCGGGCTACCACAAAGTCGTGTTGCTAGGATTCTAGCCATACAACAAATGGCCGAAGCGGATCCGGGTATGCGGGAGTTATGGGATCAACTTGAGATACTGTATAATTTAAAAAATACCAATGAGTAACATAAAGTTAGCCATTTGTGGAGATAGTTATATGACTACTGATCAAACTGGTATTCATTGGACTGACCAATTGCCGCCTGACCTACATAAAAAAATATTGGCAGTAGGTGCATGTTCAAATGTTTTGATTGCAAATCAAGTACGTTACGCAGTAGCACTTGGGCACAATCATGTGGTTGTGAGTTTTACTAGAAATTCTAGATTTGAATTTGATCGAGACTCTACACATTCGGTGACAGTTACTCCAGATCTGACTTTAGCTGAGCACTATGCCAAACGGTGGAAACATTCAATAATGTCTGACGCATATCCTGTGGAAAAAAAATTTGTAGATCATTATTATGGATTGGTAGCAACAGATTTTTTAGCACTACAGTCATATCATGTTGTGCTGTCTACTTTGAATTTTTTAAAAACAAACAACATAACATTTGCTTACACACTTGGCGGTACTGAATTGCCAGAACATGTGTTCAAAAATATGAGCATTCCAAATGAGCTAGAGCAATACCTTGCAAACAAGATATCCGCAAATCTTTGGGATTACCCTACCCCCACATTACACGGGTATCACGTGTATGATCGTGATTGGCAAGATAAGTTTAGGCAAGCAGTGGGAGAAACACTGGGTATTGACTTTTGTTAACATAGTGTTATAATAGTAATATGACTGATAAACTAAGCATTGCTAACGAGATGAAAATGTTTGACCACAAGGTCAGAGACTTCTATGACGATTTAACAGAAGACGAACGCAAGAAGTTTGCTCCGTTTCTCATGATACGTTGGGGATCGGCAGTTGAAGGCTCAAGAGACCTACAAGAGTTTTATGTGATTTCTACCAACGAGAGATTGAACAAAAACTTTTTTAACATCAACTCAACCCGACATCGTAAACTGCAATGGCTCATGGCCACAACTGTGAGTCCAGGACTAGGTGCAATGAGACACAACTGGATTGCTCCCAAGAAAAAAGAAGCAGGTGTCGGCAGCATAAAAAAACAATTGGCAGAGTTGTTCCCACACTACAAGTCAGACGAGATAGATGTCATGGCAGCAATAACAACCAAAAAAGAACTTGATCAATACATTAGAGCACATGGCAGAGACAACAAGTAAGTTCACGTGTGAGTTTTGCAAAAAAGAGTTTGCAAGAGAAAGCTCTATTGCAGTACACATGTGCGAGCCCAAGCGCAGGCGCATGGAACAAAGTGAGCGTGGTGTACAACTGGGATTCCAGGCCTATATCAAGTTCTATGAAATGGCACAAGGATCAGCAAAGTTAAAAACATTTGAGGACTTTTGTGACAGCCCTTATTATCGAGCCTTTGTAAAGTTTGGTCGTTACTGTGTCAACACACGAGCTATTAACCCTGCACAGTTTATGACTTGGCTGCTCAAGAACAACAAGAAAATTGATCATTGGTGCAGTGATAAAATCTACACAGAGTACTTGTTGTTCTACTTAAAGGTAGAAGCTGTGGCAGACGCTCTAGCCCGTGCAGTAGAGTACAGCATTGACTGGAGTGAAAAGACCACACACCCAGCACATGACTGTTTAAGATATGGCAATACTAATGCACTATGTCATGCTGTCACAACAGGACGCATCTCACCCTGGGTAATCTACAATTCAGCGTCGGGCCAAGAGTTCTTGAACACACTAGACACAACACAGATCACAATGATATGGCCTTATATTGACTCGGATGCATGGCAAAAGAAATTTCATGACTATTCAGCAGACCAAGAGTATGCCAAAGAGATTCTAAAACAAGCAGGATGGTAACATGAGTGCAGACATTGACATTGACTTTGCTGACAGAGATCATGTGTTGAAGTTGATTCGGCACACGCCGGCACGGCAAGCGGTTCAAGGTCAGGTGCGTCGACACAACTCAGGTGTGTATGTTACAGATATTCCGTATGATCCCGTAAATGAGTGTGCGGCATTAGAGTATGAACAAGCAGAAGATCGTGGCTATTTCAAGATAGATTTCTTGAACATGAATGTGTACAAGTTGGTCAAGAGTCCTGAACACTATCAAGAGATGTTGGCAGCAACGCCGCCGTGGAATAGACTTTGGCAAGATGTCAACTGGTCCAAGCAGCTGGTTCACGTGGGAAATTACACAGACCTGTTGAAGAACATGCGGCCCACGACTATACCACAGATGGCAGCGTTTATCTCTATCATTAGACCAGGCAAAGCTCACTTGCAGAATCAACCCTGGGCAGATGTGTTTGCTACAGTATGGGACGGCAACGACTCGCAAGGATACACGTTCAAAAAGTCACATGCTGTAAGTTATGCAGCCTTGGTTGCGTTGCATATGAATCTACTTGACAATCATTGACTTGTCCCACTCTCTTCCAAACGCTGTGCAAGAGTCGGGTGCATTGATAAACGGAAGCATTGCGTCCCAGTAGGCATGTGCTCTTTCGGGGGCAGTTGCTCCTACTATATTGCACAGATAATAGCTACCACCAGGCTTGAATAATTCTGCATAGTCAAGATCAAGTGGCGATAACGATTCTAACTTTTTATAAAGAGGCCAATGTTTATCTTGATCCCTGGGCGCCAACGAGCTATTTTCAACTGCCATGTTTATTCTATTCTCGATATATTTGATTGCCTGGTCGTCGGTTGATACGTCAGACGAACCAAATGCTCCTTTTATCTCACCAATGTTGTGTTGACGACGATGCTGATTGTATTTCATACCAATGCATAGGTGCACTTTGACCAATCGATCCCAATAGTATTGAGACATATCTGCGTTGCGCAAATCAATACCGGCTATGGTCAACACGTTGGAATTAACTAGCTTGGCTAATTTATTTACAGTGCCAATATCTGCAGTATCGCCCCCTAGCCCATCAGCTATGTGACATGTTATTGCTAGCCGTTGATTTACTGTTGGGTCAATGTGCAAGTCTCCGCGCTCGATACTGTCAGCCACTGCGGAAATGTCGTGCCCAATGCTGTCAATTCTACTGTAACCTATTAATGGGTCAATTCTCCAATTCAGTCTAACAAAATCATCGCACAACCCAAGCCATCCGCTGACAAAATCCTTCCTTGCTCCAGCTGCACCAACAATTAAAATAATTTTACTAATACTCAAATTGTCTAACGGATTCATGTTAATCTAATTTTCTGACCAATGTTATGCTTTTTCTTTTGATTTTTTTGCGAGCAATGTCCAACAGGCTACATGCAGGCCCGTGTATGATTTCTAGATCTTTGTTGACAAATGTTCGTAGAGTGTAGCGGAATCGGTCCCAATCTCCGCGTAAGAATATGTTTATGGGCACACTACGATTGCTCTCCCACCACCAGGTGGTAGCTAGCTCTAAAAACTGTAGTTTATCCTCTTGTGCAAGCACACTACCAAAGTCGTAGATGGTTGTAACAGCATCGTCTCTGTTTTGTACAACTCCAACATACTCGGTGTTGGCATAAACGCAAAGCGTAACAAACGGATACTTTTCCGTGAGTTTTTCAAAAATATTGTTACCCATAAATACTTGTCGAGGATCCTATGTATTCAACCACTGCTTACTTATATCAGCAAATTACCAGAGTATTATTGATTGACACCAGTGGTGGCTATTTCACAGCGAGGTACGACCCAGTGTACGCAAAACAATTAACCGTTAACAAAGGCGTGGACAACGTGCTTTTGTTTGAATTTATCAATCAAGATCAAAAGCCTGTAAACATTACGGGCAGCACGTTTGTGTTCCGAATGATCAGCCAAAATGGCGATGAATTACTGCTCAGCAAAGAGATGGAAATACTCAGCGCCGCAACAGGCAGAGTCAAAGTAGTGCTAACAGGCGAGGACACTATTGATTTAATAGCACAGCCTGCCAGCTACAGTATTCAGCGCACATCAGGCAACTATGTGCAAGCTGTGTACACAGATGCTAACTCACAAGCACGAGCAGACTGCAACATCGTAGACTCAGTGTTACCGCAGTTCCAAGACAGCGCCAACTTGACCATACCCACAATTTACGGCCCCATGAGTTGGCCGCAGAATCCACCTAGTGGTTGGCCTGATTGGGCATTGAATCCGCAGCCTATTAACTATACGCAAACTACAGAATTCTATTCCAGTCAAATCCCCACAGTAGGTGCAAGCCTGACCACAGTCAAAATGGATCTAACGCATTTTACTGGCACAATCAAAGCACAAGGCGCACAGGACTATGAAGCACCTTGGTATGATGTGACCACATCTACTTCGTATCTAAATGCTACAGAAACCATTTATCTCAACGTAGTGGGTTTCCATCCGCTAATCCGTGTGGCATTTAACCAAAGCCAAGGCTGGGGCGCCACTGCTACCCCTACGGTGGTAAATGGTGTGGTCACAGGAATCACTGTGAACAATCCTGGCTACTATTATGTTGCTCCACCAAATGTGTTGATTGTGGGCAACGGTGCCGGAGCCAAGGCCACAGCTACTTTGGGCAGTGATGGTGGTTGCGGTCCTATCACAGTGACCGATGGCGGTTCAGGATACTTGCCAATCACATTTGGCAATCCTGTCTATGCCAGTGTTGTCATAAACAACGGCACTGTTACCAATTTGATGTATCGTTGATTGATCTTTGTTGATAGATCTGTTATACTATACAGATGCTAGACATTGTCTCTTACTTACCCAGCAAACGCAAACAAACTCCATCGGGATGGATTAGCTTCAATGCGGTTTGCTGTGGCCATAATGGCAACAACATAGACAAAAGACAACGTGGTGGACTCAAGGCCACTGAACAAGGTTGGAGTTATCACTGCTTCAACTGTGGATACACCGCTAGTTTTATCCTTGGCCGCTCAGTGAGCTTTAAGGCCCGCAGGCTCTTGAACTGGCTTGGTGTACCTGATGCTGAGATTGATTATCTCAACTTGGAAAGTCTGCGTCATAGAAGCATCAACGGCATATTAGAAGATCGACAGAAGATAGTTAACGCACTAAGCGCAGTTGAGTTTGAAGAACGTGACTTGCCACCATATGCTGAACTGTTGATGGACGAAGGCAGCTACAGAGACTACGTGCGTTCAAGGAAGGTTCCGGAAGACTTTCCTGTAATGGTGCAGATACAAAATGATGGCATCCACTGGACCAGGCCACATGTGATAATTCCATTTACCCATAATGACCAGATTGTGGGTTATACATGTAGATTTCTCGACAACAAAACGCCTAAGTACATATCCGACAGCCAACCTAACTACGTGTTTGGCACAGATCTACAAAACAAAGCCTGGGACCATGCGTTAGTAATGGAAGGTATCTTTGATGCACTCAGCATTGGAGGACTTGCCGTGATGCACAACACCATCAGCGATGGACAGGCTAGACTCATACGCAGTCTAGGAAAACAAATAACAGTAGTGCCAGACCAAGATGTGGCTGGCCTAGAACTAATTGATCGTGCTGTGGAACTAGGATGGGCTGTGAGCATACCCAACTGGCCTGCGCACATTAAAGATGTAAATGACGCTGTGGTAGAGTTGGGTCGACTTGGTACCTTGCTGACTATAATGCAATCAAGAGAAACAAACAAGTACAAAATTGAAATAAGGAAGAAGCAACTTGCAAAAAGATTACGGAATTGATTTCCAAAAACTATTCATTGAAATGATGTTGGCCGACGCACAAAGTTACGTGCGTATACAAAATATTTATAACCCAGAGAACTTTGATAAAAAGCTCAGACCAGCGGCGGAGTTTATTAAAACTTACTCCGACAAATTTAACACATTACCCACACGCCCACAAATCTTTGCCGAGACCGGTATCAAGATTGATGAACTACCATCTGAATTAAACAGCGAGAGTCATGACGCATGGTTCTTAGAAGAGTTTGAAAGATTCACCAAGAAAGAAGAATTGTCTAGGGCTATTTTAAAGTCTTATGACTTGCTAGAAAAAGGTGAGTTTGATCCAGTAGAGAAATTGATCAAGGATGCAGTACAGATTAGCTTGACCAAAGATATGGGCACAGACTACTTTGCTGATCCTGCGGCACGTATCAACAAATACTTCAATTCAGGTGGACAAGTGTCAACAGGATGGCCGCAACTGGATCGACTGCTATATGGCGGATTTTCAAGAGGCGAATTAAATATCTTTGCTGGAGGATCAGGTTCAGGCAAATCCTTGGTCATGATGAACATTGCACTGAACTGGTTGCAACAAGGACTAAGTGGTGTGTACATTACACTGGAACTTAGTGAAGAGCTCACTAGTTTGCGTACAGATGCTATGTTAACGCAGATGAGCACCAAGGATATTCGCAAGGACATTGACACAACCACAATGAAGGTCATGCTTGTGGGCAAGAAGTCTGGGCAGTATCGTGTGAAAGGATTGCCAGCACAAAGCAACATCAATGACATTAGAAGTTACATTAAAGAAGTACAGATTCAAACAGGGATCAAGGTAGACTTTATGATGATTGACTACCTGGACTTGCTGATGCCTGTTAGTGCCAAAGTCAGTCCCAACGACTTGTTTGTGAAGGACAAGTATGTGAGTGAGGAACTGCGTAACTTGGCCAAGGAACTGGGAGTGTTAATGGTCACAGCATCGCAGTTGAATCGTAGTGCTGTGGAAGAGATTGAGTTTGATCACTCACACATTTCAGGTGGTATTTCCAAGATCAATACTGCTGACAATGTGTTTGGTATCTTTACTAGCCGTGCCATGAAAGAGCGTGGCAAGTATCAGATCCAGTGTATGAAGAGTCGTAGTTCAACAGGAGTGGGACAAAAGATTGACCTAGAGTACAACATTGAAACCATGCGTATCACAGACGAAGGCGGTGATGAAGGCACAGGCTATAACAAGCCACAGAGTTCTCTAATGGATAGTATCAAAGCCCGCAGTCAAATCAAAGCGGCTGATACTGAGTCAACTGGCAGTACATCTACCAAATGGGAAAAGCCCACAGGAACACATGCTTGGGAATATCAGTCCGGAGGTAAAGAATTAAAACCTGAGGCGGCAGAAAAAGTCACAGCTGACGTGCAAAGCGCCAAGCTCAAACAATTACTGGGAAAGATTAGAACTGGATGAATATTTGCATAGATGCGTTTAAAAATTTAAATGTTGTTTCGTCTACTGGTTTAAAATTAGGACCGTGTTGTTTGTCCACTCCGCTAAATGCTGAAAAAATTGATTTTTGCAATAATAAATACTTGCAAACTGTTAGAAATTCATGGAGCCAGGGAGTTTGGCCAACGGCCTGTAATAATTGCAAACAAAACGAAAATCAAGGTTTGATTAGTCGCAGACAAGGAAGTAACAGTTGGTATCGTGACAATGACATGTACAATACTGATGTAGAACTAGTGCGATTAGATTATTGGACTGGTAACTTGTGTAATCTGGCATGTGCAATATGCGGTCCAGAATTTAGTAGTGTATGGAAACAAGAATTAAATTATCCCATTGAATCTAAAAAAACTATTGTTAATAATTTCTGGACATCACTAGATACAAGTCATTTAAGATACGTTCATTTCAATGGTGGCGAACCTTTACTCAGTAAAGAACATGTGAAATTTTTACATGCACTACCCAATAAAAATCTCATACACATTAGTTACAACACCAATGGTACAGTGCTGCCTAGCCAAGAACTGATAGACTTATGGAGTCAGTACAAGTTAGTACAACTAGATTTTAGTATCGATGACATTGGCGCAAGATTTGAATATCAACGTTATCCAGCCAAATGGTCCAAAGTTGCAAGTAATCTGCAGTGGTACATAGACTATGCTCCGAATAATTGCATGTTTTCTGTAAACACTACAGTAAGTATATTAAATCAACACAATCTTGATAATCTAAATCAATGGTTACAAGAAAATTTCTGTGTATCAAGATTTACAGATATAATAGAGCATCGACAACAGTTGGCGCATGGTAGATTTGCTTTGACACGGTCTAGAAAACCTGCATTACAATTCTTAGATGAGTGTGATACTCGTCGAGGCACCAACTGGCGTACTACGTTTCCAGAGCTGGAAGTTGAATAATTATGTATAAGTTTGATCAAATACGTCATGTGCATTTGGAAATTTCTAGCAGGTGCAATGCCAATTGTCCATTGTGCCCTAGAAGTTTCTTTGGGTATCCTCACAACAACGGCTACGTTGAACGCGATCTAACGCTGGAGGATGCCCAATGCATCTTTCAACCTGACTTCATACAACAGTTAGACGAACTGTACATCAATGGTAACTTTGGCGATGCTGTAATGAATCCCGAAACTGTTGACATAATTGAATATTTTAAACTTCACAATCCAAAGATTCATGTTATGATCAGCACCAACGGTGGTGCAAGAAACAAAAAATTCTGGCAAGATCTTGCTAGACTAAACACTGAAGTATATTTTTGCATTGATGGACTAGAAGAAACACACCATTTGTATCGACAGAATACTGTGTACTCTACTGTAATACAAAACGCCCGAACATTTATTGCCGCAGGAGGACGTGCGGTGTGGCGTATGATTGAGTTTGACCATAATAAACATCAGCAAGCAGAAGCACAGCAACTAAGTCAACAGTTGGGATTTGCGAAATTTGCAATAACTAGAGGAGACCGAATTAACAGTCCAGTGTTTGATAAAGATGGAAAACTTACTCATATCATCGGTGATCCGTTGAAAGAGTTTGGCGAGATAGATTTTGAAAAAATGCGTGATGTTAGAATCAATGGTGAAATACTGTTAGAAGATATTGTTGGCAACGAAACTCCTCGTTCCATTGATTGCGAAGTTCAAAAACGAAAATCAGTGTACGTTTCCAGCACTGGCGATGTGTTTCCGTGTTGCTATCTCGGATTCTCCCCCAAGACCTTTGGTCGAGGAGGTTGGCACCAAGCTGTAAACAAACAGTTTAGTCATATGATTGGCAATAACAATGCTATCAAGCACAGCTTAGAAGAATGCATGACCTGGTTTGAGGAAATTGAAAAGACCTGGAGCATCCCTGAGTTTGATCAAGGACGATTGGTTATATGTAATCGTCAGTGTGGGAACTGTGGATCGTCTTTGGGTAAATCAGATGTGTGAATAGTTAAACCTAACAAGCCGCTATATCTCACTTGATCAGTGCGATTCCATCCCTCGTGCCAGGTGTCATGGTTGTTCATGTGCCACCACCCATCGCCAAATGCAGTGGTCATGCGTGTGGGATTACTGCGATGTTGATCAGTATAAAAATAAGAACTTAAATCTGGTGTGTCGTGATCACTAAAGTAAATCATTCCTGTAGCAATCAGCTGACGATAATCTGTGTGTATGTCGTTGACAAAACCAGGCATGTCTTTGGTAAACTCAATGTGTGTTCTTGATCGACGGCACATTTCGTCAGCACTCATGCCCCAAGTAACATCAATACCATGATACTCTTGATACATCCAATCAATAGCTTGACGCTTGAATTCAACACTGCCAAAGTATCTACTAACACCAGTGAGTGCTTGGTGTTTCCACTGTGGCCGCAAACATTTAAAACGCATGCCAGGCCACGGATTGTGACCTACTGGAGAAATTTCTCCGTGCGGCACCCAAGCTTCGTCATCAAGTTCTTGGATAATCTGCGCTCGCTCAAATGGTAACTCTAATTTTAGTTCGCTTACAAAACGTCGAATGCCAATGAATTTAGTGTTGAGGGTAGTTTCCATATACATATTTACAACATGAATCAAGATTCAAAATTATATTGCGCCTGGGCAGATTCAGGCATTGCATTACACAATTCGGGCAGATGCCTGTTGTGTTGTCACAGCCAAACATACCTGCAGGACAACAATCAACAAGACTTGTACCTTGATGTCAATACCTTGCAGGATGCATGGACTAGCCCTACTAGACAACAGATACAAGCAGACCTTGACGTAGGCATTCAGCACCCTAACTGTAGTGCTTGTTGGGCAGAAGAAAATGCAGGTCGTAGCAGCCGCAGACTTGTGGCCAATCAGCAGTTCAAGGACCTACCACAAAACGCACATCGTCCACAGCTGGTTGATCTCAAACCTGGTAACACCTGTAACTTAGCCTGCAGAACATGTTGGCCCGAAGTGTCAAGCAAATGGTATCGCGACTATTGGGAACTAGAAGCACACAAGCAAGAACCTGACTATAAGAAGTATCTAGCCAG
>Ga0315909_10003341_pt1 | contig 19653 bp, 39 predicted proteins | sample LakEriMetagenome_11_FD_203527 | JGI IMG/M metagenome (GOLD analysis project Ga0315909, IMG submission 203527) | Freshwater fungal communities from buoy surface, Lake Erie, Ohio, United States - Buoy 2 MA125 | ecosystem: Environmental > Aquatic > Freshwater > Lake | place: USA: Lake Erie, Ohio... | reverse complement strand
AACACTCCTGCAAAGCTCTAGCCCGGTGGGCTGCTGAGCACGTTCCTGCTCTTCCTGAAATTGGGCTCACGTCTCCCTACCTGGCGATGCCAGACAATCTGAAATCTGAAGATCCCGTAGAGTCTTATAGAAGATACTATCACCACAAAATGCTGTACATGAGGGTCACTTGGAAGGGAAGACCGAGACCCCAGTGGTGGAATGCTGAGGTGATCACGTAAAAAAAAGTTTCAAAAAAGTTTCAAAAAAGTTTTTTGGTGTGAGAAAGATTGTTTAAATTTGTATATCATTAAAAACCACACCATGGCACACTCATTCATTCACATCATCAAAGCTGCAGATTGTAAGGACCTTGAACTTCAGCTTCCAATCATCACCCTCTTCGGAGAAGACGAAACCGCATATTACGATGCACAAACTGTAAAACGCAAAATCGGTGACGAGGCCTGGAGAGAACTCAGCGCAAAATATGTTCAAATGATGGTCGATTCTTCGATAGTAGTCGAAGATTTCGATCCCATATTGTCAACCTTCTAAATCCACGAACATGTCAACGATTTTCAAAAACATTTTCAACTACATCGATGCTCAAACCCGGATGAACTTCCAACTTCTGGTCAACGTCAGAAGAGCAAAACTCGAAGCAGAAGGTCTGGACACCGGTAACGTTAACTGGGAACACTACGCTAAAGTTTTAGAAGCTAAACACGAACAGCTAAGATCGCTATGAGATACGATAAATTCAGATACCTGTTCCCTCCTCGCCCAGAAGTCAAAGCCCCACCGGCTTCGATCAAGACTTACGAGAAGATGGGAATGTGGGCTCAACCAAAACTAAACGGTAGCTGCTCACTGCTCTTCACTGACGGTAACGAAACTGTCTTCATGAATCGGCACCAAAAGAGATTCTCTCGAGAGCTTCTCGACAAAGAGGAACTCAAACGCCTCCACGTCGGAAAGGGCTGGACAGTCCTCGTCGGAGAATACATGAACAAGTCGCAGAGAGGACCGGATCGCAAAGTCTTCAACGCCAAGTTCGTCATCTTTGACATCCTCGTCTACGAGGGAGAGTACCTCATCGGTTCGACCTTTAGGGAGAGACAAGAACTTCTCGACAGGGTCTATCTTTCAACGCCTCATGACGAATGGCTCGATCGCATTTCTGAGAACATCTACAGAGTCCACAACTTCAAAGTCGAGAACGACAAACGTTGGCAAAATCTCGTAAAGATCGAAATGTACGAAGGGATGGTCTTCAAGAAGCCCGATGGAAAGCTCGGAACTGGTTACTCAGGCGCAAACAACACTGGCTGGCAAGTGAAAGTCAGAAAACCCACTAGAAACTATTCTTACTAAACTCAACGATATGAAACCACAAAGCGGATACTACAGACAGCTGCTTAAGAATGACTTTCCGGACGTCCGGATCGCATTCAGCCACACTCCGATCTACGGATGCATTAGAGTAGATGCAGATCCAATACTGAAAGTCTTGGACGATTCCAACGATTCCTACGCGAAGTTTTATTCTGGCGGATTAAGAGACGGATCTCTAGTCGCCATAGTAGAAAATAGCGTAGAGAGAGTGTATAAAAATAATGGTGAACTTTATTTTACTACCTAATGAGAACAGAAGCACTCGACGCAGTAGCAGAAGCTAGAGAAATTCTAGAAGCAGTAGGAGAAACTTGCCCTGTATACGTAGGTTTTGAAAAGTCCGAATACACTCTGACACAAGAACAGATACAAAAAATCGCAAAAGCTTTGTACTTAGCAGATTGCGAGTTAGAAGAACATGACAACTAAAACACGACAGAATCTTTTGCAGTGGGCTGCAGCAGATATATAGATCATGAAACACGTTAAACTTTACGAAGAATTCTCCCTTAATGAAGGAAAATCTTTCACAGCCGTTCTCTCTTACGAGAGCCCTCAATCGGCAGAAATCACGTTGGCAAAAGCTGATAAGCTCTTTCAAAATTTCGTGAAATGGTCGACTCGAGGAGTTAAAATTATGAGCTCAAAACTTGATAGAACAAATTATAAGGGAGTTTACATATTGGACGGAGATCCCAAAATTCTCAGAGATTCGTGGGACAGAATGCAAAAGGGAATAGAAAATCAAGATAGCTTATGGGTCGAAGATTACGGTCCACTAGAGTTTTTCGGTCTTACCATAGAATAGCGCAAAGGACTCTCCGAAAACACGACAGAATCTGCTGCAGTGGGCTGCAGCAGATATATAGATCAAGAAACACATATCATGAAACACGTTAAATTATTCGAAGACTTTCAAGAAGATGCTCTCAACGAAGAGCATCTGAACTCTTTAAAAGATCTCAAAGCTCGTTCACCAGAAGCTCACAATAGTCTCATAGATTTTTGGGCTGAGCTTTCTAGAGGATCTAACTCAAGCGCTCAACGCAACCTCTCAAAAGGAATTGGTGATCGTTTCAAAATCGTGGTCGACGGCGACAAGATGGAGTTTGAAGACACTCACGCTGGGCTCAAATACAAATGGAACGGTAAACGCTGGATTTAGATCATGAAGCACGTTAAAATCTTTGAACAATTTATCAACGAGGACTCTAATATCGTGAAGAAAGCACTACCTGGCGTAAAATTCATCGAGCATGAAATCGATTTTGATCCTGAAGAAGGTTACAACTCAGTAGCTAGCTTTTCTACTAAAATTCGAGGTCTTGACGATGATCTCTATCTCAACATTTACGACGGTAAAAACTTCTGTTTTTTTTACGATTCTGCACCAATTTCTACATCAGCTCATAGCAAATCTGACGCCGATAAAATGAGCAGAACTCAGATAGAAGTTCCTCTTCCGCTCGCTAAGCTTACTAAAGGTCTTTTTGATGAAGTTGTCAACGATCTCAAAAACTCACAATAAAAAAATACAATAATGAAAAAGTACGTAAAACTTTACGAAGATTTCGTCAACGAAGGGATTGCTCTCGGTTCAAAAGCAAAAGCATTTGCTAAGAAAATTGAAGATGAGATGGAGACTTTCGACGATGCTATGAAAGCTGAAGAAGCTCTTCCAAAAGTATGGCAAGAAGCTCTCAAAAAGTTGAACATTAAAAGTGCAGACGCTGCAGTATGCTACTTCGATGCAGTCGGCAGCAAGCAGGATGTTCTCGATGCTGCAAAAGGCGCAGGGTTGAACTTCTTAGAAGTAAAAGACTCCGAAGGCGGAAGCGACGGTATCGTATTCAGCTATAAACAATAACATCACTTCTCGAGACCATGAAGCACGTTAAGCTATTCGAACAATTCTTATCAGAACTCAACGAGACTGTGTATCAGTTGGGTTTTGACGGTAGCGGGATGTATGCTTCGCGTGGAGATTCTCGAGTCAAGTCTAAAACTTTAGCACTCCTCAAATCGGGTAAGTGGATGAAAACTGAATCGGGTAAGTGGGCAGTAGAGGAAGGTAAGAGACTTGCTGATATGTGGAACTCAAAAGACCGGTCGGCGTGGCCCATTTGGCTGAAATCTTACCCAATGGACAAAGACGGTAAGCTCAACACGAAAGGTTTCATCAATAAGACGGCTGTGATAGTTGCAGTACTAGATGAAATAAGCAAAAGAGAGAAGGCCACAGCTGACCCAGACAAAGGGACGCATGGCTTCTGTTTTGGCAACTCTGCAGATTGGTCTAAGAAAAACGGAGGACAGGCTATCGGAGGTATCTGTATGCGTCAGGATGCAACTAAGTTCTATTCTCCTGAAAGTCTGGTGGTGCACGCTTTCGTAAAGAAAAGTGGAAAGTACTATGACGTTACAGTTGCTCCTGGGATAGTCACTTCTTTGATCTACTGGCCTCTGATAACTTTTGACGATGCTGACGAAATGAAAATCGCTAAAGACACTTGGTCTTACGCTCTAGGTATCGAGGAAGCAGTTGAAGAATACATCGGTTTCAGCGAAAAGTATCTATAAAATATCTTCTCACATAGACTTTAAAAGGGACTCCGAAGAGTCCCTTTTTCATTTCGTCCGTATGCTTGATCTACACCTCAAAACGATTAAGCTTTGAGAGAGCTGCTTTGGATTGCTTCTTTGAAAGCTGGTCTGTGGCTGAGAGCTTTGTAAACTTTATCGACAAGAACGTCGCTTTTTAGATGTCCGTTGATGACGCTCGATACGTAAGTCGCTGAATGTCCGAACTTTTTAGAGAGACGAGTAACGTCTCCGTGTTGCTTCACCTGCTTGATGATTGCCAACTTTTCTTCTGTGCTTTTTCTTTTTGCTGCCATGTTATTTGATTTAGATTGTTATGTATATTATAGGGAGATTCTCAAAAAGGTTTCAAAAAAGTTTTCCGGAAATCGTTTTTTTACTAAATTTGTACATGAAAACAACAAAATTCAGAGGCCTCACTTTCACCAAGCCTCAAGAAGTCACGACTTTGAAAGAGGTGTTAGATCTGATCAAGTCAGACAAATGGAAAGATCGGATCTCGAAATGCAGAACAGATCTGAAGCACAAAGACTGGCTCCCTTGCTTCACTCCGACTGGAGTCTTTACCCACAGATCTCTGGCTGGGCTTCAAGAATACAACGGGATCATCTGTCTGGATGTAGATCACGTAGAAGATCCTGAAATGCTCAAGAGAAAAGCATCAGAACTCAGCTATGTCCATGCAGCTTTCGTCACACCTTCGGGAAAGGGATTGAAAGTGATCGTCTGCACTGATGCCACGAAGGAGAACTACAAAGAGACTGAAGAGATGGTCGCACAGAAATTTTTAGAAGACACCGGTGCGGCTAGAGACAACAGATGCAAAGACATTGCGAGGATTCAATTTGTCTCTCACGATCCGAGCCTCTACTACAACCCTGATTCAGAAATTCTAAAATCACCTCAATATGAGAACATTGATCAAAGTCTGGAGATATCTAAAGTGTAGATACTGCGGACGCCTAGTTTCTTCTGTCGGCGCTGGAACCAACATGGGCAGCGAAGATCGCCCTATGTGTGAACGTTGTTACGAAAATGGCGGAGACGATGAGTAAAAAAGTTTAAAAAAAGTTTCAAAAAAGTTTTTTAGTGTGAGGAAAAATGATTAAATTTACATATCATTTAAAACCATACCACACATGAACGATTTCATTAACACACTCACCGGGATAGACAAAGTTCTTTACCGCACTTCTTACGATTTTCATCTCAAGTATTCTCCAAACGCCACGCCTGAATCGGCTCATCAAGCAGGTCTTGAAAAGCTGAAAAACACTCAGGAAATGATGGCACAACTCGAAGGAGAACAGAACTACGTAGATCTTTCAACTGGAAAGAGATTCAGATGCACTGAAGCTCAGTTAATGTCTAAATACTCTTAAGATGAACTCACAAGAACAGTTATACATCAGAGCAAAGGAAGCCTATTACGCAGGCGAGCCCATCATGTCTGATTCAGATTTTGATCTTCTAGAAGCCGAACTGAAAAGTAAAGGCTCGGAGATCGTTAACTTTGTAGGAGCTGCCACTTCAGGCAAGCTCCCACATCCTAGCACAATGCTTTCCCTCGGTAAGATCTCTATTTACGACAACGACAATCTTCCGATGGAAGAACTCAGAAAATGGTTGGACTCCTGCAGAGGATCTCAATCTTTCGAAGTCACCACGAAACTCGATGGAAACGCGGTAAATTTGGTGTATCGAGGAGGTCGGTTGAAGCATGCAATCACACGCGGAGAAGGACACCGAGGATACGATGTAGTCGATAAACTTCAACACATCGTTCCTACTTCGATAAGTCTCAAAGAGACTGTAGAGATCAGAGGAGAAGTAGTGATCAAGGTCTCTACTTTCTCTGAAAAGTATTCCTCTTTCAAAAATCCTCGAAATTTCGTAGCCGGCATTCTCAACAGAGACGATAACGATTTGGACATCATCAGAGATCTCGATTTCATCTCATTTGAAGTCAGAGCACATTCTGATGGAGACTTTTACTTTCCTGAAACTCGAGATTTTCTAGTTAAGAACAACTTCAAATATCCTGAAACTCGAACTCTTCGTAACGCTCAAGATTTTAAGAGCCTCTACGATTTCTTCTTGCATTTCAGAGAGAATTCATCAGAGTATCAACTTGACGGTCTGGTGATCAAAGCAGAAGAAAATTCAAGAAACGAGATAGGCTACACTGATCACCATCCGAAATGGGCAACCGCTATCAAGTTTCCGCCGAAGGAAGCAATCACTGAAATCGTGGACATTCAATGGAAGACCGGAACCTCAGGAGAAATCGTACCTACCGCGATTATGCGGCCGATTGATCTGGACGGAACAACCGTCAGCAGAGCAACTCTCTTCAATTGGGGACGGGTCAGAGAATGGAAAGCTTTTCCAGGTGCTCAAGTCTTGATCGCCAAAGCAGGAGACATCATTCCTCAAATCTATCAAGTAGTAAAACCATCTGAAATAGAATCTTCTCACCCTACACACTGTCCCTCTTGCGGAACAGAGGCTAGGGTGGATGACATCCACATCTGGTGCGACAATAGAGAATGTTACTCAAGGGTGATAGCCCAACTCACATCGGCAATCAGGATCTTCAAAGCCGAAAACGTAGGACAATCCACGGTAGAAAAGTTCTACGAAGCAGGTTTCAAAAAAGTCACTCAGCTCTTCGATAGAAAAATCTTCAACAAAGAGAACCTCATATCGACCGGCTTCTTCAAAGACGGCAGACAATTGGAGATCATCTTGGATGCGATGCATGGGATGAAGGAAGTTTCTCTCACTCAGATCATTCTGGCATGTCAATACGACCAGATCGGAAATGCAGCAGCAGAGAAATTGGCTCTCTACTTTTCAGGCGAGGAAGCCGATTTTTCCGGCCTCAACCGAAACGCTCTCTCCAATGTGATCAATGATCATTCTCTCATGGACGAATTGATAGAAGCTTTCGAATCATCAGGAGTCAAAGTGATCAAGCCCATCAAAGAAGAAGTCGATCAAAGCAAAACTTTTGAAATGACGGGCTCTCCCAAGGATTTCGGATATCCTGTCAAGAATGAATTCTTAAAAGTCGCTGCAGCGGCAGGCTACAAACACACAAAACTTGAAAAAGGCACCCGATACCTCATCACCGATTCTATCGATTCCGATTCTTCTAAGATGCAAAAAGCGATGAAACTAGGAATTGAGATCATTACTTACGGTGATTTCTTAAGATCTATCTCGTAATGAAACTTTAAGAAGATCTCATCTAAAAGGGTAGACGCTTCTCTTTCAGAAGTGTCGAATAAATTTTTTGAAATGAACGAAAAGACAATGGAGCTCAAGACTATGCTTAGAGGCTCAAGACAAAGGGGCAGTACAACTTACTTATTGGATGCTGCAATTAAAAACCCTAACGTGACTATCGTAGTCGCAAACAGCAATCAAGCAAAAATGCTGGAACAGCAGTACAAGAAAATGTTGGAGGATCTCTCCTGGTGGAAAAAGATCTTAAGAAAGATCGAGGCGAAAAATGAATATCCTCATTTCGTCTCTCTAAGAAACTACAGGGAACTGGATCATTCCAAGAGACCGGTAGTCATTGACCTCCACGCGGTAGCGAGTGCTATCTAAAAAAGTGGAGCAGCATCGGCGTACTTTGCTAAGACGTCGCCATGACAAGCTTTTGGTTTACACCAACAACCAAGGACCTTTCCTTTTAACGAGGGAAGGTCTTTCATTAAGTCCATATTTCCTATTAGGTACTCTTCAAACTTTTTAACGGCCTCCTCTCGTGTCCTCGTTTTATATTCAGCGAGGGTCCCGTCCTTGTGTGAAAAAGGATTACCCCATTTCGAAGGTCGGCCGATGTAGACGTCGTGAGGTTCTTTTTTGAAGTGGACAACTCGGGTCTTCATCAGTTCTTAGTTTTTCTCTTGGTTGTGAGTTTTTTGATCTTAGCGAGAAGAGATTCTTTTCTCACCTGTTTCGCCCACTTTCCCATGTTATTGACAGGAACTGAATTTTCCAGTTCTTCGAGCTCTTTTTCGAGCTTTCTCTTTTCAAGGTTCTTGCTCATTAGTATTCTGTGTTAAAAAAGAAGAGTTGGAACAGACGTCCGGTGTGTAAGTCACGCCCAAAATAATCTAGAGAAGCGTGGTAGTAGTCTCCGCGATACATTGCTAATCGGTTGAACCTGTTTCCAATGACATCGAAGAGTTCCCATTTCGTGTAGTCTTGGTAGTCGTGCTGTAGATCCTTCTCTCTTTCGAGATCATTCGATCCATCTGCTAGGTACGGCTGCTGATAGAGGCCGGTCTTTTTGTGTCTGAATAGACCGGTTCCAGATGTATGAGGAGCGTCAGGAGTCAGATAGAGAACACCTGCCCATTTTGTCGTGTAGTCAGAATGGATCCAAGTTCTGTCAGCTGCAGTAGTGTATTGAAAGCTGCCAGTGTACATGTTCTCGCCTTCTCCGCCCCACCAAGTTACGTTCCCTGCGTGAGGTGACACTATGTTATTGATGGTCTTCTTAACGTCGTCATTAAGAAAGGAGAGCGTTCTCTGACCGGGAAAGTTTCCTCTGACTTTGAATTCTTGTTGCAACGCAAACTCTCTCACTTCTCGTGGATTGTTGTAGAAGTCGTCTGTGACGATGATACTGGTTCTCATATTTTCGTTTTTATTCTGTCTTTCATTTTGACGAAGAACTCGAACTCTTCATCAGTTAGAGATTCTGGAAGGGTCACTTCCAAATTGAGATAGAGATCGCCTCTCAGACCCAGAGAAGTCATCATGCCCTTTTCCTTCAGCCTCACTGTCTTGTTTCCCTGCAGAGGGGATACCGTTATTTTGAGACGCTCTTTGAAGACTTCAATGTACATCTCTCCTCCGACCATCGCAGTAGGGAGATCTATCTGAGCATTAGTAATCAGATCGTGACCTTGTAGAGAAAACTGCGGATGCTTCACTATGGTAATTATGAGAATGAGATCTCCGTTTAGTTCAGGATTCCATCCCTTCTGACCCTTCCCCTTGATCTTAATTTTTTGTCCCTGCTGAGCTCCGATCGGAATATCAATTTCTTCAATGTTCATCCCGACTCCGATCTTCTTTTTTGCTCCGTAGAAAGCTTCTTCTAACGTGATCTTGATCTCAGCCATCACGTCCTGAGCTTTAGACTCTTTGAACTGTTGGCCGAACATCTGATCGAAAAAAGTAGACCAGTCTTGGTTACCCATTCCAAAGCCGCCCATGTTCGGGTTTCCGCCTCCAAAAAATGATTCGTAGGCGGGGCCTCCACCCTTAGTCATGTCGTAGGCTCTCTTCTTTTTAGGATCTGATAAGACTCCGTACGCTTCTGCGATCTCTTTGAATTTCTTCTCGGCTTCTGCATTACCAGGATTTCTATCGGGATGGTGGTCCATCGCCAGCTTGCGATAAGATTTTTTGATCTCATCGTCTGAGGCGCTGTCAGCGACACCTAGAATCTGATAGTAATTTTTTCTCATTTCTTCTCGAGGTAGAAGAGCCACCCATCTTCTTTTCTGAATTCTAGAAACTGTTTCAGATCTTTCCTGATCCACATTCCTCCGAGCTCGATCGGCTTTTTCAGAGGCCCGGTTCCTGTCTGATAAAACCAATCTTCGTCGTCATCTCCCCAAAAAAATCTGAAGGATCTAGATTTGACGTCTTTTTTCACAAGCCCTTTTCGATCTCTCATCGCTAAGATGAAATCGTCGATGACTGGATCTTTTATGAGCTCAGCTTCTATGACAGCCTCACTAAATCTCGGTTCTACCTGTCTTGGCATTCTCGTCCAGAGGTTTTGATTTTAGATATTCTTCCAACGCTTCAGCTATCATTCTCTTAGTGTCGATTTTATGCCTCTTCCTTTCTTCCACTCGAGCGGTAGTCTGCTCTTTTTGGATAGATTCTAGAATGTCTCCGATTCTCTTCAGCTGAGTGATCAAAGAGGGCACGTCTTTTTCGTAGAATTTTTTGCCGGTAACTGTTTTGACGAAATCGTTCATTGGAATCCTTTATTCTTATATATGACGGCGGCTAGAAGTTTCGTCAAAAGGACACCAGATATATAGAACAAATCTAAAAAGTCATGTCTGATAAAGTAAACGAAGAATTGGAGGACGAAGGTACTCTCGATAAGATCAGGTATTTTAAGGGCTCTTTCCAGGACCTTAAAAATCTGGTTGACAAGAAGGCCAAGCAGAACACCAACGCGATGGATGAAGTGGAGTATGAATATCCGCAGAAGAGAAAAGCGAAAGGAACCTCTCCAGTCTATCAGACTTTTGGTATCGTCAATAATCCCAATAAAGTATACGAAATGAAAAATCTAAAGCCGTTCGATAATTTCAATGAAGGCGAATACTACGTGATGGGCTTCGGTGCTCCCACTTACGGTGGAGGCGGTGGAGCTGCTCCAGCTGGTTATGGTCTAGGATGGCCTGATTACAGAAGTTACTCAGGTTACACGATGAGCCCAGTAATGGGTGTCGTTAGTACTCTAACTGAGACTTTGAATAGTGAGGCTGAAACTTACGATAAGAATGACAACCCTGATCACACGGCTCCGTCTTATTTGAAAGAAGCTCATAAGTGCATCATGGAAGAGCTTAAAGGCTGCTATGACAGATATGGTGTAGCTGAAGAGATGTGGGAATCTGAGCTGTATGAAGAATTTGATGCAGCTAAAAAGACTCAAGTGATCAAAGACAGAAATACCAGAAACCAGCAGAGAATGGAAATGGCTAAAGTCAAAGGTGACAAAGAAGGCCAGAAGATGTATCAGCTTAAGCTCCAGATCGATCAGATAGACTTGCAGAAGACTAAATTGAAAGACGAGATTTCTAAAATCGCTGCAGCAAGAAAAGCTCAAAGAGATAAAATCAAATCAATCGCAAAATAATGAAGAACCTCAAACAATTCAGAGACTTCTTGCTGGAAGGGGAGGGAGAGAACATCGGTGACAATCCTCTTCAGAATCACCTTAAAGCGCAGAAAGATTTCAATCAGAAGATCGGAGACCTAACTGCCCAGCTGAAAAAAGCGCTAGACTCAAAAGACTCTGATCCCAAAGAAGTGAACAAGATGAAGCTCTCCCTGAGAATACTAAATCTCGAGAAAGAGCTTGAAGACGCAAACTACAAAATGTCTGAACTTAAATAATTCAATCATGTCAGCAACGGCAAGAGATAGAAAGTCAAAGGGTCTAGGCGACACGGTAGCTAAAATCACTGAGAAGTTGAAGATTGATGTAGCTGTGAAAAAGACCTTTGAATACTTCGGTTCTGGCTGCGGATGTGACGCTAGACAACAGAAACTAAACAGGCTTTTCCCATATAAAGATAAAGCATAAAATATATGAGACCAGAAAGTTTATATGACGAAGTGCAAAGACCGAATTCTTTGCAGCCGATGAGAAAAGCCGCTATCCAGGACATCATCAGAGAAAGCAAAGGACAGAGCTTTGAATCTGTGGCTAACAAAATTAAAGCATACTCTCTCGATAAGAATCTAGGGATTCTTGGAGTAAGAGATGACGGAGATCATATCTCCATCTTTTTGACTGGCACACAATACCAGTTCAAAAAACCTTCTTAAATAAAAAAATAGAATGCAACACGTTAAATTATTCGAGCAGTTTCTCGAGGAGAGCACTTTAGTCGAAAAGAGTCCGATAGAAGTCACCAGTAAAGACGACATGAGGATCAACGACATCATCAGAAAAGCAGGAGGCGACAAAAGCAAAGCTGAAGCTTTGGCCAGAACGATGGCTAGCAGAATCACTGACTATTACAAAGCAATCAGAAGAGCTAGCGCTGCTCAGTCAGCAGGACGCTCTGACCTCGCTCAGATCTTCATAGACAGATCGATGCAGCTCACCGAAGGAGAAGTCGAAAAGATCGTCACTGAGGCCTACTCAGAGTCACAGGTAGAAAGACTTCTTAACATGGATCCAATTAAGATAACAGTTAAGCCTGATGAGGTGACTGTTGTGGTAGCGGGAAACGACCTCGGATATGACGATGATCAGTACTATGAAATTTCTTGGTACCCTTCGGATAAAGAAGTCCAATCAGGAGCCTTCAAAGATGCTCGTTGCACTAAATTTATAAGCGGTAACGATTGGTCAGAAGAAGTAAAGTCTCTAGAAGATTTTGCTGATGTCGTTAACGGAGATGCAGACGGCGACTGGGAATAAAAAAAGATCAAATAGTGGTTCTCACTTTCGAACAGTTTGTCTCTGAAAATCAGAGTTACAATAAAAAACAAGATCTCTTAAAAGGCATCATCCTCAATGTGGCTGAGTCTTTAGAAGAGAGAGCTTTTGTTGAGCTTCTGATAGAAGAGAATTTCTTCTCTGCAGATTCTCTAAACGAGGAGAGTCTTGTCGATAAGATGAAGAAAAAGTACGACTCTGCTGTGGCTATCATGAAAGACAAGGGCAAAGCTGCTCTCAGCGATGCTCAAGAAAAGATAGTCAAGCTCGGTGGCAACATTATGACTGTCATCAAGATGATCGCTCAAAAAGTATCAGCTTTTCTGAAGGATGCTTGGAACTCCGCCAGAAGCGCTGCAGAAACAGCAGTTTCAAAAACTAAATCTGAGATTGAGGATAAAGTCAAGAGCGTCAAAGACAAGACAAATTTAGACGATGAGGTAAAAGGTTTCAAAGCTCTTGCTAAAGGCGGAGTCACATGGGCCCTCACAGGATTCCCTAAAGAACTCGCAAAAGCTGAAATGCAAGCCTCGAAAGTAGAAGAAGCTTTAGAGATCTTCCTCTTAGAATCTGCTTTAGAGATCTCAAAGGAAGAAGGTTTCTTAGACCTTTTTGAATCTGAAGGCGAAGGAATACCTTTTCTTTCTGCGATAGCTCATAAAATCGCAGAATTTCCACCTTTCAACGCTCTACATAAAATCGAAGCTACCGTAGCTAAAACTGCTAAGAATGCATTAGACCGAGCATCCATATTTTTTAATGAAGTTGCTGGAACACCGATCGTCAAATTCGTGATTCTTCCGACAATAATCGGGGTTGCAGCAGAGTACATGGTGAAAAAATCAACTGTCGGAATTTTAGCTCCAATTCCCGGCATCGGAACGGTAGCTGCCTTATTAGGAACAGTAGCTCTCGGGCTTTCAGTAATTACTATCATCGAATCGGTGATTGGTGGAGAAAAAGAAGCTGCTCACTAATGAAAATTCTACTTTTCGAAGATTTCATAAACTCTAAAGAGATCTCTTACGAGTATCCTAATTTCGAATACGAATGGGACGAAGCCAAGAGGTATTCTGAGTTCGTAGAGATGGGCAAAGAAGGCTGGCTAAAAAAAGCTGGAGAAGGTTTTGACGTCGATTACAGCGATATCAAAGACGTACTAGGTAACGTTGATCTAGATTTTGATTCTCTCGAAGAACCAAAAAAAGAAAGATTTGCCAAGGCTTTCTCTTCTGGAAAAATTGAAATGCCGATCGCAGTAAAATTCACTGACGAAGATTATGACTTGGTCGCTGGTAACACTAGACTTTCCGGTTTAGTGAGAGCCGGCATAGATCCTAAGATCTGGGTAGTAGATATTTCTAAAGAATTTCAAAAATACGCACAACAATGAAACACATTAAATTATTAGAAGACTTCGTAAACGAAGGAGCATTTCACGCAGCTCTATACAAAGCTAGAAATGAGGGAGCTGAAGAGTTCGAATTTAAGGGCAAAAAATTCCCAGTTCATAAGAAAGATGCCGTAAACGAGTCCAGCAAACGCGGTGGACTTTCCAAAGAAGAAACTTTGAAAATCGCCGAAGTTGTAGCTAAGGCTATCGCAAAAATGGACAGCGCAAAAGTCACAGTAAACATGAGAACTTTAGAGCCTGACAGCTTTGACTTAGATTACAACGGTGAGGAATTTGACGGCGGATCTTACAACATCTACGATAACGGTGAAGTGAAGAACATGGCTATATCCGGCTCTCCCGTTTATGCTATGAAAAATTCTACAGTTGATCAAGCAATAGCTCTCATTAAAAAGAACGACAAGAGAAAATAATCTTGATGTTTGGGTAAGCTCAATCTCAACTTAATAGACCTCGAATCTTTTCGAGAAGACTTAGAAGCTCTTTATGAAAATAAGGAGCTTTATTTTGATCTCGTTCGTGCTCTCACTGAGAAGAATTACAACGTCTACAAATCTCAGATCAATCCAAAAAATTTGAAGAGAGGCTGGAAGAACAATCACATCGACCACATCTACAGCATCTCTGAGGGTTTCAAGAACAAAGTCGATCCCTATCTGATCTCGCATCCCTGCAATCTGCAAATGCTAAAAGCTCGAGATAACAAGAAGAAGAACTCAAAATGCGGCCACACTCTCGAGGAACTCTATTGGAAAGCTGAGGTTTTCGGGCTTTGAAACATTCTGACAAAAATAGATAGAACATTAAAGGAAGATGAATATCTTCGATAAAAATGAGCCAGATTTTCTCAGTAACCTTACCGGCCCGGAAAGAAAACATTTTATGGAGGTCTGTTATTACAAGATCTCAACTTATCCGCAGCTGTTGTTAAAGGACGAGATATCTCCTCTCGAGGTAAAGGTGAACTCTATTAAAGTTCTGATCAAATACTTCGAAGGAGAGGAGGAATATGAGAAATGCGCGACGCTTAAAAAGTTGATGAATAAATTAGAACATGGCAGAAAGAATAGTAGTAAAGATCAGTGACGGTTCAAAGCTGAACTCGGCGCTGAAAATCTGGAAACAGAAGAGTAAATACATCGTGAAAGAACTCAAACAGAGAAAAGAGTTCCAAAAACCTTCAGCTCAAAGAAGAGAACAACTCAGCAAAGCTATTCGTAAAGAGAAGTTTATCAGAGAAGGAGAATAGTTTCTTTTCTCATTTATTTTTTCTATATTTGTTATATGGGAATGAGATTAGGATACGCCTGCATAAACATGGCTCTAGACGAGGCCGGAATCAAATGTAACAGAGGGATGATCAGAAGAACTTTCGATTCTAGAGGAATTGATTATGCTTCTTCTCTGGCTCTGGAAAATCTAACAGACTTGGCCAAAGTGGTAGAGTGGAACTCGAAGAACGACTTTTTCGTTTACCGAATGTCTTCTTGCCTCTTCCCTTGGATGTCTGAATATGAAATATCAGAAATACCCCGCTTTGAAGAGATTGAAAAAGCATGCAGAAGAGTTGGAGACATTGCGAAAGCGAGTGGCCAAAGACTAAGCTTCCACCCTGGCCAATTCAACATCATGAGCTCTTCATCAGAAAAGCTGGTCATTAAAACAGCTAAAGATCTCAACCAACACGCAGAGATCATGGACCTCATGGGTCTCCCCAGAACTTTCGGATACCCTATCAACATCCACGTAGGTGGAGCTTACGGGGACAAGACTTCCGCTATGGAGAGATTTGTAGAAAATTTCAAAAAACATCTTACGGAATCGACTCAGAAAAGACTTGTAGTCGAAAACGATGATAAGGGATCAATGTTCTCAGTTTCAGATCTCTACTGGATCTGGACTCAGACTGACACTCCCGTTACTTTCGATTATCATCATCATAGATTCTGTCCTGGTGGTTTATCTGAGGAAGAAGCCCTACTAATGGCAGCTTCCACGTGGCCTGAAGGCATCCGACCGATGACGCATTACTCAAGCTGTCGTAAAACTTTCGAAGACGGATCCCAAAAAGCTCAAGCTCACGCAGATTACATTTACGAAAAGATCAACGATTACGGTCTAGAGATAGACATTGAAATAGAGTCCAAAGCCAAGGAGAGAGCGGTGATCAGATATCGCAAAGAAGCAGAAGCCGGCTCTCTCTTGAATGAATATCTAAATTTTGACTATGCCGGAACTAGCAGAACTCCGAATCATGTCGGAGTACATCAATAAGAACAGCGCTTGGCGCCCTTATGTTAACATGAGAAAATCGGTAGTGTCAAAAGTAAAGACGCCGATGAAAATTCCATTTGAAGCTTTTACAATCAGCGCGGTCTCTAGAGGAAAAGAACTCAAATTGACCATGACTGATAAGAACAAAAAAGAGACAAGCCTCATTTGTTCGATGGGCATGAGCGGAAACTGGGCTTTCACGAGAACTGGAGAAGAACACAAACATTCTCATCTCATGTTCGATACTCTGGACGGTTGGACTCTTTCTCTCGTAGATGTGAGAAGATTCGCAAAATGGAAATGGGGAGATTGGAATTCCGGCAGAGGTCCCGATCCGACTTACGAATATGACAATTTCGTCGACAACATCTACAATAACATAGAACACCGCAGTTTTCAAAAAGAGATCTGCGATCTCCTTCTCGACCAGAAATACTTCAACGGCATCGGAAACTATCTCAGATCAACGATACTCTTTTATGCAGATCAGTGTCCTTGGGTTTCTGCTAAAGACGCAATCTTACAAAATCCAAAAATACTAGACCTCTGCAGAGATGTACCACTTAGAGCGTATCAGATGAACGGTGGACAGCTGAAAGATTGGGTCAATCCTTTCAACAAACCTGAGGATAAAGTCTCTTTCAGAGACTGGGTCTTCTACTACAAAGGCTCTTCTTGCATCGACAAATCAGGAAGGAGATTCTGGTTCGATCCAAAATGGGAATCTTCTTGCCCTCATGAGATCAAAAGTGAAGCCGAAGAGGAAACTTTTGAAACAGAGTGATCGAGTTTTCATAAAAGAAATATGAAAATTCTAGTCACTGGAGGTTTGGGCTTCATCGGTTCCAACCTCGTAGATCTTCTAGTCGAAGAAGGTCACCAAGTCTCTGTCATAGACAATCTGAGCTCTGATTCTTCAAGCATAAGCTATCGAAATTCAAAATCTGAAATCTCAATTTCAGGAATTAGAGGAAGCTCTTTCATGAGAGAGAAGTACGATGTCATTTTCCATCTCGCTGCGAAAGCCAGAATTCAACCTTCTTTCGACGATCCTTTCGATTACATCTACGAAAATTTCGTCAATTCTCTCAGAATTTTTCAGAAAGCAGTAGAAGACAAGAGCAGAGTCGTATTTGCAAGCACGAGTTCTTCTCAGGGCGGCAAGTTTACCAGTCCGTACACTTTCTCCAAGGTCTCAAGCGAGGAACTCCTCAGCATGTACAATCAAACCTACGGGATGAGAGGAACTGTCGTTCGTTTCTTTAATGTCTACGGACCACGTGAACCGGAAAAGGGGAGCTCTCCGACGGTGGTAGCTAAATTTTTGCAAAGCTATAAAAAAGGAGAACCTCTTACTGTCATCGGAGACGGAAAGCAGATGAGAGACTTTACTCACGTAAATGACATCTGTGAAGGTCTGATTAGAGTAGCGAATAAAGAAGCTTGGGAAATAGACATAGAAACAGAAGCTCGTGGAATTGATCTAGGGCGAGGAGCTCCCCTATCGATAAATGATTTAGTGAAGATCTTCTACCCTGATCCCCAAGAGGGCAAAGATTTTGTGTATGAACCTCTTCGCAGAAACGAGCCTCTCAGAACCGAAGCAGACTCTGTAATTCTGCGCAGAGTCTTGGACTGGACGCCATCTAAGGATCTGTCAGAATATATAGACAAACAGAAGCAGCATGAAAATTCATAATTTTGAGTCTTTTCTTAACGAAGACTATTATGCTAACTTAGCAGATTCTACGGCTGATAAGAAAAAAGCTCAGATCAAAAAACAGGCTGCAATGTCCGATGATGATCCTGACGCTTACAAGGAGATGCCAGGTGACACCAAAGGCAAAAAATATCTCAAGAAGTCTCAACATACTACAAAATATCACGAGCTCTACGGAGATAAGACCAACGAAGAAGAGCAGAAGCAGTCCACTGACAGGTCTCCTATCGATAACGATGCTATAGAAACCGGGTTAAAAAACAAGAGCAAAGACACCGGAGTTCCGATTGGAATTCTCAGAGCAGTAATGAGACGAGGTTTGGCGGCTTGGAAGAGCGGTCATCGTCCCGGAGCAGGCCAACAACAATGGGGCTATGCCAGAGTGAACTCTTTCCTCACTAAAGGCAAGGGAACTTGGGGTAAAGCAGACAAAGATTTAGCTAAAGAAGTTAGAGACGGCGGGCACGATAAAGAGCTAAAAGAATCTTCTGTTTGTGAGTACGATGCTCTCATAGAAAAAGAGATCAACATCAAACTGGTGGAATTTTTGCACGAAGGAGTGCACATGATGCCAAACCTAAATGAAGGTGCTGTTGACAATGCACAATATGAATTAGACAGACTTTTAAAGAAAGCTGAAGAAAAGGGAGAGACTCCCATAGTGAAAGAATTTGTTCCTGAGATTATGTCTCTAGTTCAAAGGTTTGCAGATTCTGGTCAAAGTGGAGGATCAGCGCCTTTCACAGCTGGAGCAATCACAGAAGTTCTGAAGAAACTTCTAGCTCAAGAACCTCTGGGCGGAGTAGAAAATACTGAAGACGAATGGAGTGATACGATCAGTGAAGATATCGATACTTATCAGAATCGTAGATTAAGCTCAGTCTTCAAAGAAGGCAAAGACGGAAAGCCGTACTATTTGAACTCTATTGTATTTGTCCCAGAAGGTAAAGAATACGGATTCACCAGCGGCGGAGTAATGATATCGGAAGGTAATGAAGAGACAGTAGGATCTTCACACTACATCAAATCTTTTCCTTTCGAGCCTAAGACTTTCAAGATCACAGTTCAAGAGAAAGAATACCGTAAATTAAAAGACGGTACTCTGATAGAAGAAGACGGTGGCGGCTGGTGGGAAAGCTGGTTGAAAGATCCTAAACAGCTCGACGAAGTTTGGGAGTATTACGACAAAAAAGAGAAAAAGTGAAATTCATAAAATCTTTTACCGACTTTTCGAAGGTCTCAGAAGGTCTCAGATATCATCTAGAGAATGATCTAGACCTCAGTGACTCAGTATACCGCTTAGGATCAGACGCCTACAAAAATCTCTTCGAAGAAGTAAAGCAGTACTGGGACGAGGGTAACATCATTCTAAAAGACAAGTCGGCTTGGATGGTGAAAAACTTGCAAGTAGGCAAGAAAGCGAAATTCAAGACCGAAGATGGCAAGATGATCGATGTAGAGTTGGACACTCCTTCTCGCGGAGGAGACAAAAAATTCCAAGTCTATCGAGATAGCGGTAAAAAGGACGATGAAGGAAACGTCATCGCTAAAAAAATCCAGTGGGGAGATACATCGGGTCTCTCTATCAAGAATGACGATCCAGAAGCAGCTGCTTCTTTTTGGGCTCGTCACCAATGTGATCTTCAGAAGAAGATGAATCCAGACGCGGCCGGTTTTTGGGCTTGTTATGGACCTTCACTTTTTTCAAAACAATTAGGACTTTCATCAGACAATCCTTGGTAATGCATCCCTACATCGAAGAAAAGAAAGAAGGGATCCGTATCAGAACTTTTTCATCAGAGACACCTGAAGAAGAGTTAAAATGGCACTGGGACGAGGAGAATAGAATCGTAAAACCTCTAGCAGAAAACGACTGGTTATTTCAATTTGACAATGAGCTTCCTTTTAAGATTGATAGACCCATCAGCATAGAAGCAGGTATGATTCACAGAGTCATTCGAGGAACTACAGATCTGAAAGTTTCCATCGAGATTTTTTAGTCTCGTTCTTTTTTTCTACATTTTTTAATGATGACCATTT
>Ga0315909_10003340_pt1 | contig 19658 bp, 41 predicted proteins | sample LakEriMetagenome_11_FD_203527 | JGI IMG/M metagenome (GOLD analysis project Ga0315909, IMG submission 203527) | Freshwater fungal communities from buoy surface, Lake Erie, Ohio, United States - Buoy 2 MA125 | ecosystem: Environmental > Aquatic > Freshwater > Lake | place: USA: Lake Erie, Ohio... | reverse complement strand
CGTGATCACCACGCCAGAGAGCGCAGTAGCAGCCGCTACCTGTGCGCTGGCGCGTATCTCGACATTCAAGTCTCAGGGTCAGCACAACGAAGGCTGCTCGTTCTGCAAGATTGATCCGCGAGACCTCTGCCGAATGGTGGCTGAGTTCATGGACAACTCCGCGAACTCGGCTGCCATTCGGCTCTACGAAAACAGCACGTCACAGAAACTGATGGAGTCGATGTGGCAGTAAAAAAGGTAGCCAGGGCAGAGGGGAAGAGGGCCGCAGCGTGGCTGAACCCCGTCTGCTCTGAGTGCGCCACGGACATTGAGAAAGAGGGCGACGCAATGAAGGTGAAGCTCATCTTCTGGGTTCCAGAAGGTAGGCGCACAGGTTGGCGTTGGCAGCATCGAGTATGTCCGAAGAGATAAGACGCGACGGTCGCTTCCTGGATGACAACCTAGAGTTGATCCAGCGAGAAGATGTCTGCTGGGCTGCGGATACCAAGATGTTCCGCGTCTGGGCATTCCTCTCGCGGCGCTACCTTGACGAAGGTATCAAGCCACCAGAAGGTTGGTTCTTTTTGAGGGAGACGATTGAGAACAGGGTTCTCAACAAGCAGTTGCTTGAGGCTGGAGCCATTGAGTTGGGCGAGAAGGTCAACCTAGGCGATGGTCGAAAGGCACAGACAGCGAGGTTGCTCCGTGGGTAAGATGAAAGACCTAGCCATTGATGAGGCAAACAGAGAGCGGTCAGTTCGTGGCAAGCGTGCGCGTCAGCGTGGCAATGCCTTTGAGCGCGAGGTCGCTACTCGACTGAACGGCAAGCGCACTGGGATGTACGGCGGCAAGGACGACGTGCAGGCTGGCGTGTTTGTGATTCAGTGCAAGGTTGGCCTCTCCTATCCAGAGCGTCTGGATAAGTGGCTTCGTGAACTAAAGCCGAAGGCTGGGCAGTTGCCCGTGCTAGTGGTCGGCGATTCCCCTGGTGCTGGCACACGGCGCAGGGCATTGGCGGTCGTCGACTTTGACGACTTCGTAGCATGGTTTGGAAAGGTGGAATCAAGTGAGCTTTGAACCGTCAGTCATTAAGTCAAACGTCTACTCAGATAATCGCGGGTTCTTCACCGAAGTCCTCAAAGACTTCGGCTTCCGACAGATCAACATGAGTTGGTCGAAGAGGGGAACCGTTCGTGGCATCCACGCGCAGCGTCAGATGGCCAAGGCTATGTGGCTGGCATCTGGCAAGGCAACGATCTTCGCAGTGAACCTTGACCCAGCGTCGTCGCTCTTCGGCAAGACCATTGCTGAGGAGATGGTGGCTGGCGACGGCAAGGTCTTCTTCGCCCCGTGGTGGTGGGGTCGCGGCTTCATCGCCCACGAAGATACCAGCGTGGTCTATGCCACGACGGACATCTACCGAGCAGAGCATGAGATCGCCATTGCGTATACCTCGCTTCCAGAAGTTGAGGCTGTCGTCAAGGCAACCTCCTTGAACCTGATCATTAGCGAGAAGGATCAGAAGGCGAACATCTTCGGCACCAGCGATACAATCACGGCACTCCGTGAATGGAAGCGTGTCGGCGATGAGATGGCGTTTGACGAAGAGTGAGCGTCTCGTATAAGAAGAAGAAGCCTGACGCGCTGAGTGTCTCTCAGGTCTGGCTTCAGATCTATTCCATCATCTTGTCGGCTCTGGAGAACACGCCGAACAAGGAATCCATTGCCGCTAACGCGGCCAATGCAATCGTAAAGGAGATCGATCTTGGCGACTGAACCATTGGAAAAGGAAGAGTACACGGCAACTCAGGTGATCCGTCAGTTCGTGACTGCACCAGCAACCAGCTCTAGCGCACGCACGACGCTGCTCTACGGAGTAGCCGCCGCGCTCGGCTCGCTTGCCCCGTTCCCGTTCGGCGCATTGGCAGCGTTCAGCGTTGCCATTCTTGCGGCTGACCGCAAGAAGTGAACTCTGGACTTGAATGTCTGACCTGCAAGGGCGACATCAAGCCATCACGCAAGAAGCCGTATCGGTTGCAGGAGTATAGCCTTCGGCTGTACGAGTGTCTGAAGTGCAGCAAGAAGATGGCGGTCGCATCGTTTGTTGTCGGTAAGCAGAAAGCCAGATGGCTAGAGAGGCTGTATGAAGAACACACCGAAGACCCAGGACTTTGAGCGATACTTTACCACCCTCTACGACGAAGCCAAGGGCATCCTTGTAGAGAGACAGCGACAGTATGGCCCAGCGAACATTGAGTCGCTCGGCGTACCTGGTGTGTTCTCCCGCATGAGCGACGACAAGATGAGTCGCGTTAAGAAAGCTCTCAACGGTTCGGTAATCAAGGGGCGCGTCGTCCTCTCCGATGCGTCCCTTGCCGAACTCCAGCACCCGTCGGTACGGGATGCCCTCATTGACTCAGCCAACTACGCGCTGATTCTCCTTAGCCTAATCGATGGGCAGTGGACGAACCTTCAGGTGGACTACGACAGCGCCGACGATGGCGCAGAGTCTTGATCTAGACCTTCTGGAGCAGAGACTGACGTCTATCCAGAGGGATCTAGGAGCCACAGAGAGCGCGATTGCTACGATGGGTAATGTCCTACCCCTATTATCCCCACACGAGCGGCAGATCGCCGCTGTCGGGGTTCACCTTGCATTGGAGTTGATCCGCCGTGAGCGAGCAGGACGAACAGATCAGGGAACTATTTCGCGCTAAGGCAATCGCGGAAGGTAAGTCCCTACGCCAGTGGTGCCGAGACAATGGCATCATCTACGAGACCCTTGTCGGTCGAGAGATCCCGTCCGACCTTCCCCTGTCTGCCATGCACGACCACGCTGGAAAGTATTTTGGTAGTTGCCCAGCCTGCGAAAAAGAATGACCCCTACCTGACACAACACAGGTAGGGGTCGGAAGTCGGGTAGGAGGGCCACCCGATCTAAGACATATTACTCTTCTTGAATGAGTTCGTCAAGTGAGCCGAGTCGAATATAGACTGGCGTGTTCACACCGACGTATCCGCCAACGATGTTGAACTCGAAGTACTCCTCTGCCTCCGAGTAGTGGTCGCACTCTGAGTCCCTATCGTGCCCATCCTCACACCCTTCAGTGAAGTCATCGGCTAACTTCTTGATGATCCTGTCCTGATCATAGACCACGACGTCATTGTTGAACTGGCGCCCAACGCCGACCACGCAGTCATCGAATCCGTCTGCCTTCAATCCCTCAAACATCTTACAAGTCTCCTTCGCTAAAGGTCGTCGTCGCCTTGACGAAGACCAAATCAATTTCTCCAGTCGGACCATTGCGATGCTTCGACAGCGACAACTTCACTCGCTCCCGTGCCTGCCCATGCTCCTGACCGTTCGGTCTCCATAGCAGCATCACTAGGTCAGCGTCCTGCTCAATCGCACCAGAGTCTCTGAGGTCAGCCAATCGTGGCTGGCCTCCTTCTCTATGCTCGGCTGCTCGACTGAGCTGCGACAAGGCGATGACTGGCACGTTGAGTTCACGCGCCATTGCCTTTAGCCCACGGCTGATGTCGGAGGTCTCGACTACGCGGTTGCCCTCCTTCGTCTGCTTCGTGGGCATCATGAGTTGCAGGTAGTCCACGACGATCAGGTCAAGACCGCCATCCGCCGCAAGCCGACGCGCCTTTGAGCGCAGGTCTACGGGCGAGGCGACTGGGCTGTCGTCAATGAAGATGCTCGCGCTCTCAAGGTGGTGCACGGCTGCTGCGATGCGAGCCAAGTCCATACCCTCAACGTCGCCGCGTCGGATACGGAAGATGTCTACGCCAGACACACCAGCCATGAGGCGGGTAGCCAACTGATCCTTGCTCATCTCCAGCGAGAAGATCGCTACTCGCTTGCCTTCTTTGATGGCCGCGTGCTGCGCGATGTTGAGCGCCATCGCCGTCTTACCCACGCTCGGTCGAGCCGCCAAGATGGTGAGGTCGGACTGCTGCCAACCCCCAGTCATCTCATCAAGGGCGGCAAGGCCAGAGCCTACGCCCCTGCCGCTACCCTTGTTGTGCCGAATCCAGTCGAGCTTGGAGACCGCATCCTGCACAAGCGATGACATACCAGCGAAGTCAGACTTCTTGACCGAGCGAGCGACGGCATAGATCTCCGCCTCTGCCTTGTCGAGTGCTTCATTCGCATCGGCTGGGTCAGCATACGCAATCTCCGAGATGCGGCTTGCCGCAGCAAGGATACGCCGTAGCGTGGCCTTCGTCCGTACTGAGTCGGCGTACTGGCTGGCGTTGGCGCTCGTCGGAGTCATGGCCATGAAGTCGGAGAGGCACGCATAGCCGCCCACGTCATCGAGATGGCCGCTACGTGCGAGCTCCTCACCAACCGACACCACGTCAAGCACATCGCCACGCTGCTGCAAGGCAAGGATTGCCTTCCATACGTAGCCGTTGCTCGGCTTGGAGAAGTCCGCTGGTGTGATGTCTGATGCTAACGACGCAGCGTCCGCGTCAATGAGGCATGACCCGATGAGTCCTACCTCAGCTTCTACGCTTCTTGGCGGTTGACGCATTGCTACTCCCCCTTCTTGCTTGCGATGAATCTTCACCATAATCCGTGGCGTGCTCTCGGTCAAAGGCTGACGCTGGGTCAAACTCCTTGCCAAAAATTTTATGCACCGCTTGTGGGTCGCATGACTCCGCCAACAGAAGCTCGCCAGACTCGTACTCCGTAGAGAACTTATCTCGTGGGTGCCGATGCCCGATTGCCGACCAGAGGCCGCAGTCATCGCACGCTAACGCCATCTCATAGTGCAGGTCTACCACGGCACGCGACCGCTTATGACCCTTCTGGACAAGTAAGTATACACGATTCTCCGCCTCTAAGACGGCTTCCACCCACGGCTGGTAGGAGTATTTCCCCTTGCCAATCAGGATTGGGTCTGGTCGAGAGGCAATCCACACCACGCCCTCTGGCTCTTGGTCTATGATGTACCCATCGTCCTTATCTGGGTGCAGGTCGCCGCCATCGTTCACTTTTGTGTACGGCGATTTCACTGCTTCCAGCACTAGGTTGAGTGCTTCCTGTTCCGTCATCACTTTGTAGCCAAGCCCATCATAAAGAGCAAGAGCATCAACTTTGCCAGCGACCAAATGGCATCAAGCATGGGGGGTGGCCTCAAAGCAATCGTCGCAGAGGTCTACCGATTCCTCGTAGGCGTTCTCCGCGCCGTTCCAGCCATAGCGGAAGGGTCGAGGCTTCACGTTCTCATGCTCCCACTCTGGGTACTGCTTTGAGTTCTCGCAGGTGCGCTCCTCCTCGGCCTCCTTGTGCTCCTGCTCAAGCTTCTTACGCAAGGCCTTCTTTACATCAGCAGCTACCTTCTTGTTGCTGCTGCTTACGATAATGAAATCATCAAAATCTCCGCTCACTTGACCACCTGATACACCTTTCCCGCGATCTTCGCTTCGACAATCGCGTCTGTTGGGATTGACTTGTACATAGCCGAGCGCGGCTCCCAGACGATCATGAGGTTCATGGACGCAGGATCATACGCTCGTGCCCCACCCTTGAGGTGCTTCTTGACTCCCAAGCGGCAGGTCATCGTGCGCTTCTCGCCCGTGCTGCGCTTGGTAAAGACGATGGTAAAGAATCTCCCCATCGACTTCTTGATCTTCTCAAGCAAGGCCTCGGTGCTGACGCGGTTGTCGTGCTGCCCCTCATCGGGGCAGCGCGGCGTGGCGTCGGCTGGGTAGTAGGCTGCGGCCTCAAACATCTTGCCGCAGTTGTGGCAACGGTACTCTGTTGTGAGCTTCATAGTTTCCCCTCCTCTCGTGCGGCCTCGACACCGATCTCCTCGTGTGTCGAGATAGCCGCATCTGCTGCTGCCTCTTCCACGCACTTACCGACGTGGAAGTTTCCCCAATCTAGCGGTGAGTACGGCTCTCGAATCTCAATCGGAGCGCCGCACCAATCGCACATCAACTGGTCTGTCATGCGTGAGCCTTCTCAGCGTATGACTCGCCGAATAGCATTCGAGACATTACTGAGACGTCTGCCTCCCTATCGAGATTGTAAACGTATACCTCAGCATTAGATGTCTCGTCAATGGCATGAATCTCACGCACTAACTTTTCCGCCCAGGCATCGTCCAATACTTCCCAAGCGCATCCGTAGCTCTTGGCCTCAATGATGACACCAGACTGGTAGCGACTAATCTTATAGCGGTCGTCTGCGGCGATGTCGAACCCTAGTCCGCGCAAAGCCATGTCTACCGCGCTCTCAATCTTGTCGCGTGTGTCGTATGTCGCCGTGTCAATCGTGATGTAAACCTCTGCTGCTGCACTCATGAGATCGCACCCCCTACTGCTACGCCTGCAAAGAAGACCGCCAGCGCCGCGCAGGTGATAGACACCCGACGCCAGAAACGCCGTCGATTATTCCAACTCTGGTAGTCCGCCGCCGCATTTAGAATCAGCGACTTCCTGAGCTCTCTACCTGTCTTTACCATCATGTTCCCCTCTCTACTATGTTGGCAAGCGCCAACTGCATTACCTTAGAATACCCCCCGTCAATCTGTCAATACCCCCGCCGTACACCTCCCAGCTCTGTGATCTCCACATACACCACGCCCCTCGATAGCGGGGCGAGCTGTCGGAATAGTGTCGGGCTCAGGTCGATGACGCGGCTCTTGCTGCTCCATGGCCTGCGCAACGCAACCCACGCGCCGTGGCAATAATCGCGCACGACGGCGATGACACACTTTGTGCCACCGCGTACACACACCCGCACGCGGTACGGCTTGGCGTAGTAGGTAAACGTGCCAACGGCGGCATAAAGCACGAGCTCGCCGCCTCGACCGCCCGCCTCAACGCTCATGTAGGGCGTGCAGGTATCGGTACGCCCGTACACCGACACCCCCTTCGGGCATCGTGCGCCGTACCATGTGGCGACGCCCGTAGTAGGTACGCCGTGCGGGGTACGGGGCGGCTCCTCAGCCCCCCGCACGCCCTCGACGTAGCTCAACATGATGCACGCAACGATGAGGGCGGCCATACCGTACGCCGCCCATACCGCCCTGCTATGCACGTTCGGCCTGAATCCCCTCGCGGTAGGCCTGCACCATCATGCACTGCTCGCGCTTAGTCTTTGCCGTGTAGCCCTCGACTAGGCGACGTAGCCCGCCGTGCTCGTTTATCTGTACGAAAAGCGCCACCGCGCCCGTGCTATCGACTGCCCGTAGCTGATACGTGCCTACGCCGCCCGCGACGGGTACGCCCGCCGCCCTGCATAGCCCTATGAGGGCGCGTTGCACGTCTAGTTCCGTGTATCGGTACGCCATGATTCTTACCCCCTTATTCTACGGCTAGGCCATCGCCTAGCATGCCGTCAATAATCTGCGCAACGTATCGCGCCTCAACCGCTACGCCGTCGCCCCAACGGGGCGCATCGTGCGGTAGGTTATCCTCAATCCATGCCCGCCCCGTATCGCTACGGGGTATGAGCAGGGCGACGCTACCGCCCCCGCCGTGAAGCTCTACGTCAATCATCATTACCCCCTTACCGCTTGCCTACCAGCGGCCATGCCGCCGCGATAGGTATGGATTACCGCGAGAATCTCCCGCGCCGTTGCGTAGCCCTGCGAGATACCCCGCACGCCGCCCGCGTCGTTCATTACCTGCACGAGCTGCCAGCCGCCATACGCCCCCATGACGTAGTAGCGGCCAAGAATCCAGCCGCGCCCATCATGGCGGTATACGTCGCCGCTCGCATCATCATGCGATAGCCCCGCCGTAGTATTGAGCGCCATGAGCGCCGCGTCAATGTCTCCCCGTGTGATTCTGCTCCTCGCCATGATTACACCCCCTTTGATGTTGCGAGGCCATGCGGCGCATGGTTGCCCGCGTGTGTGATGAGTTTCGGATCGAGCTTTCCGCGCCCCATACGCCATAGCTCAATGCGATAGCGCGGGGGTAGCCCTGCTCCCCCTTGCGATTCTATACGGGCGGCCTCATACGCCCCCCAAGCTTCGCCGTGCGTTGCGTGTAGGGTGTCGATGTCGCCGTGCGGCGTGTACCGCTTCACATGGTAGGCCGCCCTCATGATGCCCGCCCCTGCCCATACGACGCTCGAAATAGCGTGATGCAGTAGGCGATGCCGTGCCCATTACGCGCCGCCATGATCGCCTCGCGCTCGACGCGTTTAGCTTCCTCATACGTTGCGTGCAGGGTGTCGTGATCGCCGTCTGGTTTATGGCGGCGTACAATCCAGCCGCCCCTCATGCTACACCCCCTGCACGTACCGCCGCCCTAAATAGGCGCACGGCCTCGCGCCGCGTGTATCCCAAGAATAGCCGCGACACATACGCGCCGCCTACCATTGCGGCGATCCGATAGCCGCCGCCGTTTACGCCCGCCGTGCGGGTGATGGTGAGCTCGATCCTGCTCATAGTGTGCCCCCTTCGATTCTGGCGGGGATTCTCCCCGCCCTACGCCATACCCTACGCCTAGCGGCGCGGGGTGTCAATACCCCCGCCCTAGTAGGCGGGCGGGGTGTCGATTGTGAATGCATACCCCCCTTCGATAGCGCCCGCCGATACCAGCACGGGCGCGTAGGCGTCGCCCTCGCGCCGCATGCTGTCGAGCAGGGCGAGCGCCGCCGCCGTATGGCGGCCAAGCTCGTTGAGCTCATACGGGAATCCGATTGACACCCGTGGGCGCTTACCCTCCCCCGCTAGGCGGGCAACAATCCGCGCCCCCCGTGTATTTGTCGCGCCGTAGTAGCGCGTAATAATCGCGCAATGCGTGCCGCCTAGCCTCGAAGCTTCGGCGGCTACCCGCTCCGCGTCGATTGTATAGCCCCTGCTCATGATCGCGCCCCCTTCATGCTATCGGGGCGGGATTCTCCCGCCCTCATGATACCCGCCCCGTGCAGGATACGGCGACGGCCTCGCCGCCTACGTCGATGCTATTAGCGGCGGGGCTAGTCTCGATTCTTACCGCCGCGCCGCACGCAACGCACGCCGCTTCGGAATAGCCGCCCCGCCCCGTTGATGGTAGCAGGGGCGAGAATCGCCCTAGGCTATGCCCCCGCCATGCCGCCGCCGCTCGAGCTTCGCGCCGTAGCCGCCGCGCCGTTGCCGCGTGTAGCGCGTTGCCGCGCTTCATCGCCGCGATCATGCGTTCCCCAAGCTCAACGAGCGCCGCCGCTTCCTCGATTGTACCCTTCATGATTCTATTCTCCCCTCATGCTATCGGCTAAGGGGGCGGGATTCTCCCGCCCCCTTCGATTGTACCCCTAGCACGCGTACCCCGCAAGGGGGTAGCACGGGATCGCCAGCGCCCCGATCGTGCCGATAATAAGCGCCGCCCATACGAGGCGGCGGATCATACGCGCACGGCGCTCCGCCGCTTCATGCTCCGCGATCGTTCGGAGCGATACGATAGGCCGCCCCCTCATGATCGCGCCCCTTCGCCTAGCGGCCATACTAGCGCGGGCGTGCCGCCTAGCTCATCGTGCGTAGCGTTGCCGTGCATGCGCACGGCGGCCAAGAATCGCGCCCGATTGTAGCGCGGGTTAGAATCGGCCAGACAATCGGCAACGGCGAGGGCTACCCGATAGGCCGCCCCCGTGCATAGCTCCGCCCGTGCGGGGCTATCCTCGATAGCTTCAACCGCTACCGCACGGCCTAGCGCCGCCGCAATCGCCTCATAGTTTTGTCGCGTCATGCTCATAGTTTTATTCTCCCCAAGCTAGGCGGGGGCGTGAGCTAGTGCCCACACTGGCCGCCTATGCATACCCTAGGGCATAGCTTGCCCCTTGCATAGGGGGTGTTGCGTGTTTATTATTGTAAGAATTCTTAACAATGTAACAATGTAACAATGCAACCTAGGCCTAGGGGCAACGGAGCGGGGCGATAACGGGCGGGGCGGCACTATGTGCCATGGGCAAGCTATCGAGCCCCTAGGGGGCGCGGGGCATGGCCTACGGGGTATGGCCTAGCTTGGGGGGTATCGGGTACGGCTAGGGCGGGGGGGTAGCTTGGGGGTATGGCACGGCCTATGCCATGGGGGGGTATCGCCTAGCTTGCCCGCCCTACCCCCTCGACAAGCGCCCTTGTCTTAGCAGGACAAGCCCCCTTGTCGCGTAGGTTGCGGATTCTTAACACCCCCCCTCCCCCCGTAGCATGTCTGAGGGGGTGTGCGTTTGTAGAAGGAACACCCAACCCCGCAATGAACACCCCTTCTGATAAGGCCACCCCCCTTTTGAGAAGGGTTTCAGCCCAGTTTGTTAACGCAGCTCTGTTAAGTTGTGCTCAACAGCCTCCCTCATAAAGATTAAGACATCTTAACCATGTTATTTTCGACAAAACACCCCCGTTTTTCTGGTTATATGGGGGAGATAAAAGAGGGGGCAACGAACTCACCCTCCCAGAGAACGGTCTCTCACTTAATTTGAGTTCGCTCTGGCCGCTAGGCCAGATTAAGAATGGGGCAACCCAAGGAGTTTAAAATGCCAAAGGGCAAGATTCTGATGGGGAAGAAGACCCCAGCACCAATCGAAAAGGCAGTCCCTCGTAATGAGGAGAAGCGCGGCGGACCACGTTACAAGAAGCAGCCAGTCCCAGACGGTAAGCGACAGCCAATGCCAGACAGGAATAAGAAGCGCCCGCTTCCGATCCCTCGTCCAATGCCAGGTCCAAAGAAGGACAAGCGGAAGAAGCCAGTTCCAATGCCAAAGGATATTAAGCCAGGTGGGAATACTAAGCCAATGGGCATTAAGGAAAAGACACTGCGCAACTCACCAGACTTTGGATACATGGCTGCTTACCCTAACAGCAGAAACAGCCGACAAAATAAGCCAGTGACCCGCCGAGGCGGTAAGTAATAGTTACAACGCCACCGATTCAGAGGGGGTCGAATGTCCAAGGCAGTTACGCAATACGTCAACCGCTGCAAGGACATCCTCGGGCTTGGTCATTGGACAGTCACGGTAGGAGCTGGTGCTCCGCCTGACGATTCCTGGGCTGACGTAGAAGTCAGCACGAACCTGTATAACGCTACCATCCGCTTCTCTCCAGATCTCTGGAAGCAGAAGAAGGACGAGATCCGACGGGTGGTAGCGCACGAACTGATCCACCTACACCAGGCAGGGGTGGAGCGCCTTGTTGAGGCGTTGGAGGAGTCGCTGGGATCAGCGGCCCATAGCATCCTCAGCCATGTATGGGATGTTGAAACGGAGCGAGCGGCTGACTCGCTTTCCGTACCTTTGGCTCGGTTGCTACCGATGCCGAGCATAGGAGAAGACTAATGGCAAAGAAGAAGGAAATGAATCGTACCTCTGGCGTCGCTGGGCGTAAGCTTGGTCGTTCTGAGGCAATCGGCTTTAAGCTCAAGGCAGGGATGCCACTTACTGGCTCCGCCTCTGGCGTCAAGAGCATTAGCCTCAAGGACGCTGGTGAGGTGCTGACCTCGGGTATCGTTACCCTTGGGAAGAAAGGTCTTCAGGCGGACCCCATGGCCCTTGCCATGGCCCTGCCAGTTGGTAAGGCATTCGGCGTACTGGGAAAAATTTCAGGGGTTGCTGGTAAGGTTTCGAGGATTGCGCCAGCGTCCGTCCGAATTTCAGGGGCTGCGGGACGTGTTGTTCGTGGTGCCGCTCGTCGCGGTCAGGCTGCGGAAACTGCCATTCAACTTGGCAAGGGTCTTAAGGAGACTGGTGGCTATGCAAAGGGCAGTGCCAATGTAGCAGGGCGTTCGGCTACACAAACATATGCTGCTGGAAAGTTTAGCAATGCAGAAACAGTATTTGATGGCGTAAAATACACAGCACCAACACGATATGGTTCAAACGAGGCATTGAAGTCTGCTGGCAAGTCTACTGCCTATGATCTAGCGCAACTTGGTGAAGCACGAGTCAAAAAGGGTGGGCAGATGATTTATGATGCAACCAAGACATTGGCGAAGACAACTAACCGAGTAGAAGGCGGGACCCGTGAGGCAGCCGCCGAGATTCGCCGACGACTCGCTGCACTTAAGAGTGGAAGGACGGCGAAGTAATGCCAATGGTCGGAGGGAAGAAGTTCCCATACACAAAGGCTGGTAAGGCTGCGGCAGCTAAAGCAGCGGGCAAAAAGGCATCTGGCCTAGTGGAGCCAAGGCCACCAAAGCCACCACGGGAAGACGTATACGGTAAGCCAGACCGAGATTTCTTTGACGTTTACCCAGCTCCAAAGCCTAAGCTTAAGACAGAGCGCCGTCCAGTACCTAAGCCTAAGCCAGAGCGCCGTCCAGTCGACGAGCGTGGCGTTTTTCGACGAAGGGGATAAGTAATGCCAGCAAAAGCAGGTCTGTACGCCAACATCCACGCCAAGCGTAAGCGCATCGAAGCTGGCTCTGGCGAGAAGATGCGTAAGCCTGGTAGCAAGGGCGCCCCTACCGCCAAGGCATTCAAGCAGTCTGCCAAGACCGCGAAGGGAAAGTAGTCCTTGTCCCGCTTTACCTCAACCAAGGTAATCAACACCCGCTGGCGAAACAATGATTTCGTCGGCGCGGCTGGTTCTACCCACACGTTCCCAGATGCGTTCCATGAGGAGTTCCTTGTGGACTGGGCGTTGCAGATCTCCGATGGTTCGGTAGTCATTACCGAAACCCCGACGACGGGGAACATTCAGGTCTCTACCCTTACCGTTGGGGATATTGTCCTCACTGGTACGGCTTCTGGAGACTTTGGGACCGCTGGTGGGGCAATCATCGGCACATCGCCAATCAGCGTTGCAACCGCCGCTGGCACCTCAACCATTAGCCTTAACGCCAACTACTCTACGACCAGCCACCTTCACGATGGCACGTACCAGCCGTTCGGTACCTACATCACCTCCATCACTGGTGCCGCCCCAATCACCGCCTCTGGCACCACAGCAATTACTGTTGGCATTGACCAAAGCGCGATCACTGGGGCCACCGCCGCTACCAACGCACAGGTCGTCCGCTTCTTCGTCAAGAACACGACTGGCACCACGATCCCGAAGGGTTCTGCGGTGTATGTGTCTGGCGCGACTGGCGACAATGCGCTGATCTCTCTTGCCTCCGCAACATCCGAGGCATCTTCCTCTAAGACGCTTGGCATTACCGCCGAAGCGATTGCAACGGATGCATTTGGGTACGTCATTGAGGCTGGGTATCTCACCGACATCGATACCTCTGCAACCACCGCTGGTGCAGCCGTCTGGCTAGGGAATACTCCTGGCTCGCTGGTATTCGTAACCCCGCCAGCAGAGCCAAGCCACGCAGTATACCTTGGTGTTGTGGTCCGAGTTCAATCAAACAACGGATCTATTCTTGTCAAGGTACAAAACGGCTACGAACTAGACGAACTCCACGATGTCTCTGCGGCAAGTCCGTCTGATGGAGACATTATTCAATACAAGACCTCTAGCAGCCTCTGGACTAAATCGTCCATTTCCAGTGCTGGCATTGCGGCATCTGTCCACACTCACCCGTACCAGGCCGCTGGAACCTACATCACCGCCGTCAACGGCACGGCACCGATCACGGCGTCAACCGACACCGCTGGTGTTGTCACTGTTGGACTAAGCGCAAGTTATGCCTCTGACGTCCACACCCACGCTACGAGCAGCATTACCAGCGGAAACTTCGTTGCCACCCTTGCCGCTGGTACTGGCGTCACCGTCACTGGCGCAGATGCCAATGCAGCAGCAAAGACCGTTTCCATTGGCCAAGCGGTTGCGACGAGCAGCGATGTCACGTTTAATGATTTGAATATTAATGGCGATAACTCTTTTTGGGCGGTGCGTGCCAGCGTCGCTTCTGCGGCGCAGTCGCTAACGAACAACACCTCAACAACAATCTTGTTGGACACGGCAAGCACAACACCGACCACTGGAACCTATGATCCAAAGAGTTGGTTCAACAATGCCAACGACCGCATCGCCGTTGGGCAGGCTGGCTTCTACTGCGTCACCGCCAACATTGCCTTTGCTGCCAATGCAACTGGTCGGCGCACACTGACCATCGCAGTCAATGGCGCAGACGCTGGATCAGTCAATGTTCTTGCAGCGCCAGCTGGCTCAACGATCCTTTCGGTAAGCACCAACCTGTATCTGGCTGCTAATGATCTGGTCACGATGACAGCGTTGCAGCAATCAGGTGGCGCACTCAACACGGCGGTGGTCGCTGGCGTGTATCCAGCACTAAGCCTTGGAAGGATCGGTGCGTAATGGACGCTGAACTACAGGCACTGAACGCCGCTTCTGTTGCCGCTTCGGTCAAGGGATGGCAGGTTATCCTGCTCGATCAGATTGACGGCGTGTGGACTGCCATTGCATCCGACAAGATGGACGGCGAGCCGCTTGTCACAGGAACTGGCGCAACTCGGACTGACGCGCTGCTGGCGCTGACTGCCGCGCTGGAGGCACGTGACTGACCTAGCACCAGTCCTCACGGGCTGCCACGTTTGCCGCAGCCCTCTGGTTGAGGCCATCAACAAGAAGATGCGCGACGGAATGTCCGATGTGCAGCTCTCGAAGTGGCTTGCGGACGCTGGACACTATATCTCCCGCATCACCCTTGGCAAGCACAAGCGTGATCACCTCACCGAAGACCACGAACACAAGCGAATCTCCGCAGTAAAGCACCTACAGAAGCAGAAGAAGACCATCAAGGCAACGGGCGACCTGGCAATGCTGGTACGAGACTACGTACACAGCGCGGTTCAGGAGGGGGATTTGACCCCAACGCTGGCAGAAGGCCTTCGTGCACAGGAAATGATCGACCGACGCCAGGAAAAGGGCGCAGATCGTGAGGTTGCACTGCAACTTGCGGGCATTCTGGGCGGAGGTGCCACCTACCAGATCATTGAAGCAACGGAAATCAAGCCATTAAGGGTCGGAGAATCGGAGTCATGATTGCGTTCCGCAGCCTTGTTGGTACTTCTAGTCGCAGTAAGCCTTGTTCTTCCAAGAATTGCTTATGCAAACCAGCAGGAAATCTGGTGCGGGGGAACGAATCCGTACACGGGGGAGTGGAAACTATGGGGTCCATTCTGGTGGGCGGACGAACCAGATCCGTGGACGCAGATTTGTCTGCCAAATCGACCGTGGGATCCAGTACCAGTGGAGCCGACCCCATTGCCGAGCGCGAGTGCGGAGCCTAGCCTTGAGCCGACGCCAGAGCCTACACCCAGCGCGACGCCTGAGCCGACGCCAGAGCCTACACCAGAGCCGACTCCGACTCCGACTGAAGAGCCGACGCCAAGCCCAGATCCAACTCCGACTGAAACTCCGCAGCCTACGCCAAGCCCTACCCCAACGGTAGCTCCGAGTGAGCGACCATCACCAACTCCAACGCGAACTCCAGATCCTAGTCCAGAACAAAGCGGAACGCCGACTCCAAGCCCGACTCCAAGCGAAGAAGTCACTCCGAGTCCTGAACCAATTCCAAGTCCTAGCGTGGCTCCTGAAGGGCCAGCGGACGCAGTAGCCCAGGCGCTTGGGGAGGCAGTCTCAGCACTCACCACATTAGGCAATGATCTCTCGGTCGAGGAGAAGAAGCAGGCTCAACCAGTTGCGGTGGCAATCATCGTAAGCCAGGTAGCTCAAGCAGCAGCGGCTGCTGTCGCAGCCTCCAACACAGGGAGAAAGAAATGATTTCACGCATTATTAACGATCTCGTCGGTGGATCATGGACGATCCTCGGTTTGCTCTTCGCGGTAGTCGTACTGCCAGACGGGGCAACAAAAGACACCATGTCAGCAATCTTCACGGGTCTGACGCTAGTGTGGTTCCTTACTGGACCACTACGCTGGAAGGATTAACGAATGCAATATCGGGTCAAGTCGCAACTCTACTCTGACGCAGAAGCCCAGCAGAAGGGCGCCAAGCAGATCCTTGATGACTGCACGTGGTCGTCTTGCGCTGCTGCTGTCTCGTGGGCCTCTGGCTACACGGTAGATTACAGCGCGGCCCAGGGTGTTGCGGCGCAGAAGGCTGCACTCAAGCGCGTCGATAAGCAAGGCGTCAGCGATAACGGCGGCTCCCTTCCAGAGGCAGTCAAGGTCATCGCGCACCTAGGTGGCAAGGCTCGCTACGCAAAGAGTTGGGAAGACGCCGTTGCCGCTGCCAAGGCTGGCGCGGCGTTGATGGTCTGGGTGCAACAGCCTGTGCAATACCCAGCAGGCGTAAAGATCTCGGCGTGGCACGACCGCTGGCACAAGTGGTGGTCGAAGCAGAAGCCAGAGAAGATCAAGCTCGGCTACGGCCACATGACTTCCGCTGGCTGGTGCGAAGATCACGGCTGGCAGTGGGCGTGTCCAACGCGCGATGAGAAGGTCGCTGCGGAGAAGTTCGGCGTACCAGTGACGGAGGCGCAGTTGCGCCAGATCGCCAACAGCAAGGTCAAGGCTGGCAAGTTGAAGGCTGACTTCAAGGCGCTCCTCATCGTCACCCACCCAGGCAAGGTTGCCGCTCCAGCGCCAATCGCTGTGCCAGTGGTTGCCCCTGCCCCAGTGGTCGCTCCAGTGGCTGCCACAATCAACGTAGAGGCACCTACGAAGCCCGTAGAGGCTCGAAAAGTAGAATCTGGTACTAAGACACCATCCGAGTTGGATGTGGCTGTAAAAGCCCTGGAAAAGGTCGACTGGGCATCAATCGGAGCAAAGGGTCTGGCTCTGGCAGGAAGCGCGGCTGAGGCCGCTAAGAAGGAGAAGACCACCGTGGGTAAGATTGGCGCATGGTTCAAGTACATCGCAGACAACAGCAAGATTGACGAGATGCTGCTTGATGCAGTTCGGACGTTCCTCACCGTGTCGATCTCGGTCGCACTTGGTTTGGGCATCCCGCTCCTGGACATCAACGGCGGCGACTTCCGAACGATCATCAGCGCAGGCTTGGCGTCTGCCCTCCAGATCGTCGTCAAGGCTCTTGACCCTAACTCCACTGAGTACGGCGTCCAGAAGAAGGGCTAATGTCCGACAATTGGGTCTATGTCGGCGGGACATTTGACCTCTTCCACTCAGGGCACATCAATTTCCTTAGCCGATGTGCCGAGTACGGCAAGGTTGTCGTCGCACTAAACACGGATCAGTTTGCCGCTCGGTATAAGCGGCAGCCGATCCTTTCGCTCGCCGAACGTTACGACGCGGTTGAGGCGTGTAGATTCGTAGACAAGGTTTTTGTCAACATCGGGAACGAAGACAGTTGGATCACCATCAACACGATGCCAGTTGACTGCAAGATCAAGTACATTGCCCACGGCGATGACTGGACTGGAGAGAGCCTTTTGAAGCAGTTGAACGTCAGCCAGCCGTGGCTGGATGAGAAGGGCATTGAGATGCTCTACATCCCGTACACCGAGGGCATCTCTACCAGCGAGATCATTAGGAGAATTAAGGGTTGAAGCTCGCGGTCATCATGACCATGTACGGTCGACACGAGAATACCTATCCGCTCATTGAGCGAGTCCTAACCTCTAGCAAGATTCCAGATGAGATTTGGATTATGTGCGAAGGGCAAGATGACTTTGACGTTGCGAGCGCGGCCCTAGACAAACTCTGGCGCGTGAACGTGACCCCCATCCTCTTGCCAACGCCACGAGATGGTAACCGATATGCGGTTATCCCATACTCCAACAAGATTAACTACGTACTGGACAGGACGAAGGCGGATGCCATTGTCTATGTGGACAATGGCTCCATGCCCTCAGAGACCAAGTTTGAGGTCATGCTCAAGGCTCTACTTGACAACCCCGATTGGGGCGCTGTATACTGTACGCAACAGCGTACAGGGTACCGAGAAGAAACCAATGGAGCAGACCGCATCATTCCTGATGGGTACGGAATTCTGAACTACACCCAGGTGATGCACCGCCCAACAACCGCCCGATGGACAACGGACATGGGCAAGGCAAACCCAGACCTTGCAGACGCAATCTTCTGGCGTGACCTTGGTGGACCATTCCACCCAGTTGATGGCCAAGTTGTCCACGATACCCACCACATGAATTCGGCTGCTGCCGAAGGAGTTATCTGATGCCCAAGAGTGCTGCATGGCAACGCAAGGAAGGCAAGAATCCGCAGGGCGGACTCAATGCCAAGGGTCGCGCGTCCTACAAGGCGCAGACTGGCGGCACACTGAAGGCTCCTGTCAAGAGTGGGGACAATCCCCGACGAGCTTCATTCCTCGCCCGCATGGGCGGTATGCCTGGTCCAGAGCGTGATTCGAAAGGTCGACCGACGCGCTTGCTCCTTAGCCTTCAGGCTTGGGGCGCCAGCAGCAAGACGGATGCCCGTGCAAAGGCAGCCGCGATCAGCAAGCGCAACAAGGCTTGAAGCAACTAGCCAATGAGGTTGCGGTCGATCTGGCTCGTGGTCGCTCTGACATCGAGTTCTTTGCTCGCAGGTGGCTTGGCATCCAGGGAAATCCTGGACAGGTTGCATGGTGGAAGTCCTGCTCCGAGCGCGATGAATCTGGGTATCGACCGAAATACATCACAACAGTCGTATCCGCTGGCAACCGTGCGGGCAAAACGATGGCAATGGCGGTGGTCTGTTTCCACCACGCCTTGTACAAACTGGGACTTCCAAACCCGAAATATGGTGATTCCCAGTCCCACCTTGCGTGGCTAGACTCTCCCTATGACTGGTTCCACATCGGTATCCAGCAGGAGACCGCAGAGCTAGTCTTCCGAGAAATTGAGACCATCCTCACTGGCCAGCACCCCGCCCAAAAAGGTCGTGGTTGCCCGATGGTCAAGGAACTTGGTAAGATCGTAGAGACCACCAAGAAGTATCGCGGTGAGTATCCGTGGATCAAGTTCAACCCTATCGTGGGCGGAGCGAGCATCCACTTCCGAACTACACAGGATCGAGCCAAGGCTCTCCTCGGTAAGGACATGAACGGCATCTCGTTCGACGAGGCGGCGTTTGAGCCACACTTGCTGATGATCTACCAAGAGGTACTCAACCTACGACGACTCTCCACTGGTGGTCCACTCCACTTCATCGGCACACCGACCGAGGGATTCAACGAATACGCGGACCTGTGGGAAAAAGGTAACCCAGAGAACCCAGCCCGCGACGACAAGTTCATCTCGTTCCGATTGTCCACTCGTGATAACATCGGGTACGGGTTGACGCAGGAGAACTTTGATGACGTCGTTCGGCAGCAAGCCGAGTACCTCATCCCCCAGAACATTGACGGATTCTTCATTGAGGCTAGGGACGCATTCTTCTGGTCCCAGTCCATTCAGGCAGTATTCAAATCAGGAGTCGAAGAGTTAGGCCCGACACGTCACCATAAGTATGTCCAGGGTGTAGACCCAGGGATTTCACATGACGCAACGTGGGCGATTACACTCGACATCACTGACAGAAAACTCCTTCGCGGCACGCGGATTAGAAAGCGTGGCGGCAAGCAGAGCATCTCTGCCGTCGTGAACATGGTCCGCGAAGGACACCTCCTATACCAGCAAGACGGTGCGTACTGCACCACCATCGTCGATTCCACAGGACTTGGTGGACGACTATTTCAACAGGAGTTCAGCATCATCCGCCCGCTCCGAGGGTTTGACTTCGGTGGCACCAAGGCGAAGAAGGTGGAACTCCTTAATGACTTGAAGGCGGTCCTAGACAAAGGACAAATCGAACTGCCAACTGGCGGTGCGTGGGATGAGATGCGAAGGCAACTCCTCAC
>Ga0315909_10003336_pt1 | contig 19673 bp, 48 predicted proteins | sample LakEriMetagenome_11_FD_203527 | JGI IMG/M metagenome (GOLD analysis project Ga0315909, IMG submission 203527) | Freshwater fungal communities from buoy surface, Lake Erie, Ohio, United States - Buoy 2 MA125 | ecosystem: Environmental > Aquatic > Freshwater > Lake | place: USA: Lake Erie, Ohio... | reverse complement strand
GTAGTGAGAATATTTGATATTAACAACTTTGCCACTGTTTACTTTAATGTGAGCCATTCTAAAATCTTCATAAGTTTCTGCGTCCTTTTCTGGCCCAGTGGCATAACCTCCATATTCAATCCATGTTTGGGTCATATCTTTAACATCTAAATAAAGATGACCATTCATTACTGGCATGAAATAATCTTTACGACCTACTGGCTGAACAACATCTCCACTCATAACCCATTCATCACAATATTCAAAGTATTCTAACTCTACGCTTTTCATGGGAACAACTTCTGTGCGTCCCCAAGGATGAATACTTTCTACTGTGCCGTTAACATTACTGGTTCTTATAGTTTGTCGATCAATTGGTTTAGTTTTTTGTAGTTCTAATGTGTTCTTTTTATGAACCGAATCAAAAAAGATAGTACACAATATTGCTATCAGTATAACTAATACCGTTCCCCATACTATAAAATTATCTCCTTCTCTCATATTTTTCCTTTTGTATTGAAAGCACCCCCATTATTGAGCATTGAACGTCGAGCGGGAAATCCCAACAATAGACGAACTAGAGGCTCAGGATGCTACCCTTGGCGATCAACCCAAAGGCGACTGTTACTTCAGTTCTTAATTTTACTCACTCCATAAAGTATTGATCGTGCCAGTAATATGCCACAACATACTTCTACTATTTTAAGCAGACTTAGGTACAACATTATACTTAACTTCCTTGTTGTGACTCTTTGGTTTTTTGTAGCCCATAAATACTGTGCTAGTAATAACTCCCATCCCGGTGACGAGAGTTACTACTATGCCCACTATAAAAATAACAAAATCGCTCATTTGGTCAGATTACCTAGTGCCAGAATGGATGGAACCCAAAGACCCACAAAGATTGCTTGCTGCTTGTTAATATCAGCATCACCTAGAAACCATAGTGTAACACTAAAAACGAAACTTGCAAATGCGGCTACTAGAAAATAATTCGTACTCTTCATAATTAATCTTTCTTTTTAAAGTTGAAACTCTTTCAATACTTCTAATATTCGTCGGGCTAACGCTGCACCGCCGACAATTCTTCCATCAGTATAATCTTCTCCATATCCGGCAGAAGATTCATGATCCTTTTGTTTTTTGATTTTTTCATTACACAACTTGATAACTTCAAGTATTTTGTTTTTTTGAGTTTGGTTCATTATACCACATTATCCTGAGTTGTCAACTCTCCATCACGAACAACATAGTAGATTACCTTGCCAGATGATCTAGTATAATTTCGTCCACCATCAATCATGTTACCATTACCAAATCCCTTATAATCATGATGAAATTGAGAATACTGTAAATTACCCCCATCATCTTCTACCATACCAAAAGTTAATAGTTCTATAGTGTCAGCATTACTAATATAAGCCTTATTATTACGCATCCTTAGTGCAAAATATCTATTACCAAAATCTGGATGAGGAGTTTCTCTATAGAAAATATCTGCGGGACTATCATCGCTATTTAGATCAGTGGTACAAACATAACTAATAGCAACATTGTCTTTTTGGTTATAGTGTTCAATAACTTTATTGGTATCCAGAATAGGGAAATGTTTAATCTTCATGATCTATACTCATCCAATTTCAATGCTTGACTAAAAACTTCAAACAACTTATCAGTATGACACTTCAATAGGATAGAAAGACCATTAAGAGCATTAACTATTTCATCTTCACTAAGATTACCATTAGATACAGATTCACCCAAATCATTAATATTAGTAACAAAGTTATAAGTGTCTGTGATTTTACTTTCAAGATCAAATCTGTCAGCCATTTTTTCTCCCCTTAAAATATTCTATCATATAAGATGCTGTATCTGGCACATTATTTCCTCCAAGATAGAATTGTTGAATCATATCAAAAGTTTTACTCAACTCTTTTTCTTTATGGAAATGTTTATAGTAATCTGGATATTCTTCAAAGATATAGTATGATACTTCATTGAAGAAATTAATTAGTAAATCTGTTAATTTATCATTCATAAATACTTATAGTTTTTTAGAATATCATACAAATTCTTTAAGTCATCTTCACTCAGTCTTAGTTCGTGAGGATCACTGTTATTATAACTGAAAACTCTCACAAGATAAGGTTTGTTTTTTAAATTTTTGTTGTAGTGAATTTCTATCAGATCATACTCAAGCATTATGGTTCGGAGTTTTGTCACTATACAATCCTATACAAAGATCGCCATTTTTGTAGTTCTCTCCACGATTATAGGCTGGCAAACTTCCAACTCCCGGCTCAATTCTTTTAATAAAATTGTCGGTGAAAGTTGCCCCTTCCCAAAAATCCTTAAAAACTTTAACTTGTTCGATAGTGCTGTCCTTACAGACAATAAAAACCCAGTTCATACCACTACTCCACTTCGCCCAAGAGCAATTCTTACGCCCATCTTCTTATTATAGTTCTCCTTCTTGCTACAAATAGCAAGACCCTGAAAATGTTCTCCTGTTGGAGAGTCAATAACTACCTGAGTAGAACCACCCTTGCTATCTGGATCAATAGGCCCATAATGATGTTTAGCAGATTCTGCTGCACCCACTTGCCACTTGTGATAGCCATTATAAAGACGATTATGAAGAACTCGCACCTTATAACCCATATTACGCAGTTGTTGAACGGTCATTTAATTTTCCTCACTAAGTTCATTGATGCTCTTGTTAAACTCTTTCTGAATCTTTTTATTGACGGTATAATCCGTGCTATCGTGAGGGATAGTTTTTACCTCATCAATAGCAGGAGGTTCATACTCGCTGGTATACCATTCAATAGTGGACTCTAAAGTATCGATATCAATGTTTTCAATACCACTATAAACAGAGTCCTCATCCTCTGCCTCAATAATAAACTTAGCAGAACGAGCCTCAACAATATTCATGCTGACCAAAAACTTAGGCATTTGATTCTCCATCGGTAAGATCATTCATAAACTGTCTACTTTCCGCCAGATAACTCATAATATAGTTAGCCACATTATTAATACTATCCTCACACTCATAGTGCATATGAATCATATTACGAATAGTATACTTTTCATCATCACTAAGCATACCAAGTTCAGCACCGCCACCCTCATATTCAGCATCAATATAATCAGCAATACGATTAGTATAGTCTTGCATTGTCAGATTCATCGGTTTCTCCTTGTGCCGTTAGTATACTAGACTATCGGCGGTTGTCAACACAATCTTTAAGCGTACTGCTTTTTCTTTTTAAGATGAGACAGAATACCCATATACTTTTCAGCATCTTCCCTTCGATCAAATTCGGTCACAATACTTTGACCGTCACTCTTTGGCAAATTAATTGGCTTACCATTTTCAGCCACCACAAACTTCTTATTCTGCTCAATAACGCTCAGACTCATCATCATCTCCTTTTAAAAGTTCCTTAATTGTTTGACTAATATTCACGCCATCAACTATAAGATCAAGTGATCCAGTATAATGTTCGTAAGGGTTTTTATTTGGACTGTGTTCTTCAACATAATCCATAGATCTACTGTAACACCAAGATAGTGCGAACTTTTCTTCTTTAGTCATTTGGATTCTTAAACTTAACAGTGATCTTATCTATTTTATCTCGTAACTTCATCAAATCATTTATGGTCAGATACTTAACAGTCTTGTAATGTTCAAAATTAATATGATCTTTTGTTTTATTAAATTCCATCTGATAAGTTAAGCCGTTATCAAGAGTATAAATCAGTGGATCAATCATGAATTATCTTCCTTATCAAAATCTAAAAAATCAGAATTAATTAGATCAAACAAATAATCCTCAATTAAACCCATTCCCATTTCATAATCATTCCCCATAGTTTCTTTAATATCTTCCATAATTTGGGTAACGAGAATGTTTGTTCGATCAAAATCATTACGATCAAGAGTTTCTAGTTCTTTTTTAATATGTACTTGCATTACTTTCCCTTATAAGAAACCACACTAATTCCACTATTAAGAACCATTACAGCGGCCCAATTAAGTAGCGAATATTCTATACCGGTCTTAAATAGAGTATTAACTGCCCAAATCTGAGCAAATGGAAAGCCAAATATAATTAGAAAACAGATTACGATTATAACCAAGAATATCGGCGGATCAAGTTTTAGTGAATTCATTATTTATTCTACTTCTCTGTATAAAGGATAGTCTGTTTCATTCTTTAGGAGTTTTTCGGCCAATCCTAAAATCTCTCGCTCACTCCACCCACTGAAATATCCCCGAAAATATATTTGGGTCAATTCATTCTTTGGAGTATTCTCATAATATTTCTGGACACATTCTATCCAAGTTTTAGTGGCTTGTTGTAGGAGATTCATTATTTATTCTCCAAATACTTATTAATAAAATCGGCCAACCCCTTCAAATCTTCCCTAGACACTGGCGGTTCTTCAAAGAATCCATTTCTAGGATGAAAAGCAACAACGTATTCTTTACTCTTTTGATTAATGATTGGCTTTATTCTTTTCTCAATAAAGAAATTAAGATAATCACAACTATAAGGAGGATCAGTATATTTCATTCTCCACTCTCAATAAAAGAATCAATAAATTTGGCTAATTCCCACAGTTCTTTCCTACTAATTGGAGGATTAACATAATGACTACTCAAACTAATTTCAACATTATTATCCTCAGTCTTAAAGATATGAAAGATAAACTGTTTGCCAGTATAAGAAAGTTTTTCCATTAGTTATTCTCCAATTAGATATTAAATTCGTTACTTTGGTCATTAACATAAGTTAAAGCATCAATAAGAAATTTGATAGAACTTTCTCTATTAAGTCCTATTTCTGCCAAAAACTTACCAAATTCACGACCAAACAAATTCTTCATAAGACGATCATAATTCTCATCATGTTTAGATGAATCTTCTGGAAAAATGCCGGTTTTTTCAATCCAGTAATTACTCATTAGTTATTCTCCAAGTAGTTATTAATAAAATCGGCCAAACCCCTTAGTTCATTCTTACTAAATTTCATCCTCATCCAATCCCAAGAGATAGTATTATTAATAGTCAGATCAAATAGACCATTAACTCTCTCCAAATGAAATTTGAAAACATCGGTTTTATAAAAGTCTTTTTTGATTAGTGGATTATTCATTAGTTATTCTCCAATTTGCGGGTTAAGAACCCATTAAGGTTTGATTGTTTTGATTTCTTGCCCATTTCATCCCTATTTACCATAATTAAAGAATTGATTATTAGAAACTAGGGGCTTGATTTCTCTTAGACGGTTATGAATAATGGTCAAATTTTTGGCTTCTGACACAAGTTTTTCGTGCAAAGTATCACCAATAATTCTTTTCAGGAGACAAATTTCCTTATCGGTTAGCAAAACTGTCCTATACATAAAAGTTCATTTTCCCCGTTAAATATTAAGAAAACTACCATTACCACTAGTAGCGAGTATACCACAGAACCAAACGCTTGTCAATAGGGTTTATCGGCCATTTCCTATAGTGGCCTTTAATCCATTTCTACCACGGCCATATTCAATAAGTAAAAATTGCTCGATTTTTTTGTCAAACTGATCGTATAAACTATTATTCCCCTGCTTTTGCAGTATTGTACGATGGTGATCCTGTATATTCCTGGGAGTATTGGTATGACTGATAGAGTTTAGGAATATAAAAATGTGCGAAAGTCATGGTAAAAACAGTGACTAATGCAACTACTACGAGACTTTTGATAAAAGGAACATGAAATTCATCGTTTTTCATTTTTCGGCCCTGATTATAAAAAAGGATACTATTGTGCAGAAAAGGTAAAGGGTTCCCAAAAAAGTCCAGACTAAAATTTCTTGATCACTCATATGGATAACCATAAACATGATGCAGATATGAAACAAAAGATGCTTGGCCCATAGTAAGAACATACATTATTAGTAGGCCGTAATCTTGCATAATTCCTAGTTCATTAATTATCATGTTTGTATTCTAGTTTTGGTAAAGGACTATCTCCTGTGTGATCAATTATATTTGATATTGATACTATTAGCACCTTGTTTCTGTTGTCCGCAGAATCTTGTTGCTGTATTAGTTTCTGAATATCTCTAATTAATTTTTCCGCTTCCAAATTTTTATTCAACCTATAATATAACATACACTTTTGCTGACTACAACCACAAAAACCAAACTTGTTAGTTATGCTGGGACAATTGACTGACTGTCTTCATGTCCGCAACTTTGTTAGATTAGATAATACAAACGGAGAAAATAGGATTCGAACCTATGAAGGATTTTAACCCTTGACGGTTTAGTAAACCGTTGCATTAGACCTCTCTGCCATTTCTCCACCCCGATTATTTCAGGAAATTAATTCACTGACAATGACGAGCATTGTATCGTGCAACCCTCCTTGATTTAGAATTCTGTGCCACCTTGTTGACAACTTTAAACGGTGCTGTTACAATCGCTCCAGTGGTTCGTGCAACAACAGATGCGGCAGAACGAACTGGTGTTCTTGAACAGGTTCCGTTTGTGCAGTCAGCAAAAACAACCGAGGATGAAATTGCTGATACAACAATTGCTAGCATAAGATTCTTCATAAATAATCTCCTAAGTTAAAATTAAATTCTTTTCATTCCGTCCAAACAGCCTAGTATTCCAATTATTACCAATAAAGCGTACATATCCAACTTTCTTTTTTTGAGGTCATCACACTCTCAGTACCATAGTAACAACGAGGCCAGATTGTGTCAGCCTCTGGTTTCTTAGGCCACTTTCTTAATAAGAGATGGTCATAAAAAATTCTTACCTTGACATACAAATTCCAAGACTCTATGTATTATGCAGCCGGTTTGTTAATAGTTTGAGTTTGAATAACAATAATCTCTATTACTACTCTCCTGCATAACTAGTAGTAAGAAAGACTATAGTACTTCTAACAAGGGGAATAAGAAATTCTAGGTTGACCACAAATTCCACCTGACTACTATAGGGTACATCACACTACTGACTATCACCAAGTTCATCCAAGATAAGATCGTATAATATATCACAATCCATTTTGGGCGGCGCACAAATAGTCATCATATATTCTCTAGCCTCATTACTATAATCATCACACAAGTAATATGGTTCAGAATCTATGTTGTAAGATACTGAAAGAGCCGATGAAACTATTAGGATATTTATTGGATTTAACATAATTATTATCTCTGCATAAGGACCATACATTTTCGCTGACTACCAGCAACGGCAGCAAATCTGAAAGATTAGGTAATACAATCTAAATATTTTTGTGCCTTACATGCGTCTTTACAATACCAGTATACCACACAGTAACAATCGTCACAAGTCCTTGGTATTCATAGACTTGTGTTCAGTCTGACTATTACTATCCGCTTGCTGACTGTTGGCATATTCGGCAAATCCGGTGGTTTTCATAGGACAAAATCATTTTATAATCCACAATAGATTTTTGCCCTAAACCCAACAGTACCAAGCACTTACATCCATTGTATCGTCAATCAGGCGGCTCGTCCATGAGGATGTAACAGATTCTTTGACATAAACCGTTGGTATCACTTAACTTAGGACGAAATTCGCGGGCCGGTTTGCTCTAAGTCCTTTGCTGTCAAGCACTTAGGAAAAGAGCAAGGACCGCCGCAGGTTATTCCCACTGTCCCTACGGCGGCCCCGCTCCATCACGCACCCCACGAAAGGACTAGATGGCGTTGGCAAAATCCAGAGCCTTTGCCAGAGCCTTATTGTTGTCGTTAGCATTAACACCGAACCACAGAGAGTCGAGGCGGTTATCCTCGGTGCGACCCTTGTTGTAGTTCAGATATTCGTTGAAGCCGTTATAAGCGGCCCACCAAGTACCCCGAACATTGGTTGCACTCTGCTTCGGACCCTCAACGAGAGCCAGAATCTCGTCCATGATATTGCGGGTACGAGTCTTAATATCGCCATCCGCAGTACCTTCGATGCCCAGCATCACTTTCACATACCGACGAATATCGGCCTGATTGAAGTTCTTCGACGCGAGGAATCGGTACTGTTCCGCAGTAGCCTCAAACCCAGCATTGATATTGTCCATGATATCACGAACCTGTTCCAGATTATTCTTGCTGGAACGAGTGTGACGAATACGAATCAGTTTGCTGTCCGCGTGACTGTGAGCAAACGCGAGCGTATTCACACAGACCACCCGAATGGGGGTATAGCCCACGCGAATGGCGGTTGTGCCATCGTGCGAGTTGCTGAGCAGAATGAACTTGCACACTTCATCACCCGGAACAATCTCGCTATTGTCGCGGTTGAGTTGAGCAAGCACCCAAACCTTTTGACCGCTATGGAGCGATCCGGCAGTATGGATTCCACACTCGCCAGCATCGAGAAACGGCTGGAACCAATCAAACGCCTCACGATTCTGGAGCGGAGTATAACGCGGCCCAACAACGCCAAGGATGCTACCGTCGCTCTTGCGATAGGTGGCACGATGGTTGACCGGAACACCGTCAACGGTCTGCAAGTCCTTCAGACCCACTTCCCAATCCAGACCAGCGGACACAATCGCGTCCTCAATACCGATATCGGCTTCGACCTTGTTGCCAAGGCCATGCCAAGGGGTGGTACCAACAAACATCATCTGTTCAACAGCAGCGGGCATATCTAACTCCTTCGTGGTTGTGATTCTCGTTCTGATACGCTGATTCTACACTATGGTATCGGCTTGTCAAGAGTCAAAACTTGCGAAAATCTTTTTTGCTCTAAGTCGTTGTGCTGTAAGGGTTTGCGTCGAGCGGGCCCGCCGCCTCGATCCTAAACCCTTGGCTTGCAAGGATTTAGGAAAGGCAGATTAAAATCTCTTTCAAAGAGTTTTACTGTTTCGGTATTATAGGCACATTCTTCTGGTATATAACAATATAGTCCTACACACCTTGCCCTCTCATGTTCATCAGAGATACTCCGTTGTATATGCCGCACAGTATTACCACTACATATAAGATCGTCAAGGATAATGTACCTAAATGGTGCTACTCCCTCTATGGTAAAGTCCGAATAACATTTGTCATTTTTTTTACGAATAACAATAATATGCTTATTCAGTAGTTCAGCAACTTGCGGAACAACCATAAGGCCACTAGTCCCGCAGCAAGCAATACTATCAAAATCTTCAGATATCTTTCTCAAATCGCATACAGCCTTGATAATAATCTTATTTCTAACCTTATGGTTTAGAACATGGCAAGTATGACTAGCACCTTGAATGATTTTTCCATCTAAAGTTTTACGAATATCGTCGATAGTATTGTTTAATACGTTCATAGTGAAAACAGACGGATGGATTCGAACCATCTAATAGAAAGAGAGATAATAGAATACTTGTCCCACCAAGTTGCGTCTGTTGCAGAGAAGTTAATCGTCCACTAGTTCGTCGGTTAGATTATGATAGTTATATTCCCACGAATCCTGGGAATCTTGTTCGTTTTCACAAAAAACGTATTCATCGTCATACAACTCATCAATGTTGTTGTAATCAAGATAATCACGATCATCATAATAAAGCATAAGTCTCTCCTTCTTTGCTTCTATTCTACACCAAACCGGTCAAACTGTCAAGTGGGCCTCCCGGGACTCGAACCCGGAACTTACGGTTTAAAAGACCGCTACTCTAACCAGTTGAGTTAGAGGCCCATGTGAGACTGATTATACAGGAGCCTCAACCTGTTGTCAAGCGTCAGCCTCCGAGTAGGGCGAGTAGGAGTCGAACCTACCTATGAACACCTTATAAGAGTGTCGGATGCAACCGGCTTACCTTCCGCCCCGTGTTGTGATTATACTATAGTTATCGGCGTTGTCAAGAGTAAACTTTAATCTAACTGGCTCGGTAGGACTCGAACCTACAACCGGGCGGTTAACAGCCGCCAGCTCGACCATTGAGCTACGAGCCAATAAGTTCCGGGGCTAGGATTCGAACCCAGACAAAGAGAACCAAAATCTCTGGTGCTACCGTTACACTACCCCGGAGTCTACATATCATACTCACGACGCCACTGTTTGTCAACGGCCTTGCGGGTACGCTGTCGCTTGGGGCGATTGTCGAACGTAGTATCCGTTTTGTGTTCCCTGTGTCCCTGACGCATTTCCCACGGCATAACCTTCTTGATTTTGATTACGTTGCGGCGTGGCCTCATATCGTCGTTGTTGTGGAGGGTAATCATACCATGTACCATTTTCGTGTTGGTAATAAACCTTATTTGTGTTAGGATCGTAAGCCATCAAACAATACTGAATCGGATAGTTAGTTTTTACACTATCGGTTTGATTTGTCAAGGGTTTGAGTTGACCGTTTGAATAATCCTTATACCCATTATAAACAAAACCCAATAATGCCAAAACTATTGGAATCCATTGTACCATACCGTTTCCCTTTGTCAAGAGCCGCTTCGTTCCCATACCCTAGTATCGACATTCTGTAGACATCACTTTAAAAAATCTTTGGCATGGTATTCGCCGCCCGCGGATTTGCCCTAAGTCCTTTATGGCCAAAGGTTTAGGAATAGCCCCAAGAGGAATCGAACCTCTAACCAGTGCTTAGAAGGCACTTGTTATATCCATTTAACTATGGGGCCGTCAACGCCGCAAGCCCCGGTGGCGTCCCACCGAGGCTATGCGGTTCGATAGTGTTGTCATCTTACTATCTTATATAGTAATAATCTCTAAAGGGTAGACAACTTCGTGGTTACCATCCACTTATCTGGTTGGTTAGACCCCTTTAGGTTGCACCTTTGGCCTTGCAACGAGCCATCTTACCTATTACGCGGGAGTTACCCCGCCGCACTATGCCTAAAATCTATTTATACTGGCATAGTCCAGTGATATTCAACTTTCGATAAGCGTAGCCTTGGTTTCGGTTCCAGTAGCATCATTTGCAAGATTCAACTGGTCATTCAACCATCGAACAAACTCGCTCTTATCAAAATCTTGATTATCTGTAATCTCAACTGTAAACTTCATAATATTCTCTCTTTCTTATTACGCGGGTCGAAACCCGCCGCACTATGCCTAAAACCTGTTTATACTGGCATAGTCCAGTTTTGTCAAGCGGTAGCCTCCGCAGTCTCACGCTTAGACTTTTTCGGATTCGCGGAATCACCCGCAGCATCCGCAGTCACGCCGGTCACCCTGGCACGCCAAACCTTGTAACCCTGCTCCGAAAACGCCTTGACTTCTCCAGCCTTGACGCTCGCGTGAACGTCACCGGGAAGCGTATCGGCCAGACACTCACGAATAGCCTCAGTCACAACTTCGCGGTCGAGAGCATCGGCAACAACGTCAACATTGAAAGAAAACTTCTGCATGATAAAAACTCCAAAAAGTGTAATCGAACCAAGTAAAGTAATGATACCCAAACCATCATCACTTGTCAAGTGCTAGACCGAACTTTTTGGCGTTGCGGTTGGTTAGCGTCTTGTCGTGTGATGCTATCAGTATACCACTGTTATCGGCACTGTCAACACCGCTTCATGAATCTTTTTTTGATTTGCTGTAAGTTGTTGTGTAGCAAGGGTTTACGTCAAGGCGGCCGGCCGCCCTCGCCTATTCTTCGTCGCCCCTAGATAGTTCCCAACCCGCAGCCCTTACAATACTTTTAGTAGCGATCACATTAGTTTGTGGATCAGCACTAACATAATCCCTATAGCCACGTTCATCAACATAGAAATACTCGTCGATAGTATCAAACTTATTAGTCAATAACAATCCACTAATCGCAGCCTCAAGAGCATCTCTTTTACTTAGTGTAACTTCTAGTGTGCCAGATTTGATATAAAACTTACCCATGGTCAACTCCCAAGGCTAATAAGAATATCGTCGTCAAAATCGCCAAAATCCAAATCCTCGTCAATATCCAGCAGAGCATTTAGCCAGTAACCATGAATAAGTGTGTCGGCATTAGTACCAAAACTTATATCACTATTAGAAATAGCGTCCATTACATCGTCATAGTCTAACTTATTATGATCGCACACATCCTTCAAGGCCAGACATTCGTGAGTAAAACTTTTCATTACAACTCCTAGTGAGAGGGAAACAACACGTTAGCCAAACCGCGAACACACAAGTTACAGTCTACACTACCCTTAGTCGGAGTGCAAGTCACAACGCCACGACCACGGCGGATTTCGGGACAAGTCACAAACTTCTCTCCGTCGATGATTACCAGTTTAGGCAGACTCTTACGCCACACTTCCGCAGCGGCTTTACGCTTGGGACGCTTTTTGGCAATCTTTTCGTCACTATCGCACCACGCGAACAGTTTGAAACCCGCCAGCGATGCCGTAGCCTTGTCATTAGCATTATGCACACTGGCATAGACTGCCATATACTTATCCATCATGCTAAGGCGAGGATCATAGATATGGGTATAAAACCACATATCGGGAAGCGTAGCACCATCGGCAAGAATACTCTCGCAAGCCCACACTACATTGTCAACGTAGTCGGTGTCTAGTTCGCCATTGAGAAACCAATCGCCACGCTCATGCCAACGAATACTCTTACCTTGACGAATAGCGTCCAGAATCATGGAGCGAATACGTCCACGCTCAGTAATGACGTTTTGCATACCAGCAGGACGAACATTAGGATACATTTTCTCAGTCTGCTCGGCATAACAACCGTTACCGAGAAACTCACACGTTGACGGACAAGTATCGCCAACTGGCCTAGAAACGACCAAACAACCCTTGCCCAACTTGTCATTACCGTTTGCAACTTTCATGATTCTCTCCTAGCGTGTCTCGTGATTCTACACTAGATTATCGGCACTGTCAAGCGGTTTTCTTTAGAAAAAGTTTGGCACGGTATTCGCGCCCGCCGCCTTGCCCTAAGTTGTTTAGCAGCAAGGCTTTAGGTCAAGAGAGATAACCCTCACAACCCAAATCGACCAGTTCTCGCAGCAGATTCTCAGCCGCTTCGGGAGTTGCAAGAGAGATGCTGTGCTTTGCTCCAACCTTAGCCGGAACAAACTTATCATACTTCCAACCGCCAACCAGATAGTCGGTCCATTCCTTGGCTTCCCTCAGTCCCCAGCCAGTATGGATACGAATAGCCTTGATGCACTTGATTCTGTTATCAAGGCTCAAGCCGCCGGTAATGGTAACGATCTTGTTCTGGTTCACACCCAACGCCACTTCGATAGCGTTGATGATGCGATCACGAAGGCTTCTGCCCTCATCACCACCGTAGTTGTCGCACTGGTTAGCGAACAGAACAGCCTCACGCACAGTCAAATCAACCTTGATCATTCTCTTTCCTCTAAAATGTAGACTTGTTTACCGTTAGTAATCAGTGTTGCGTATTCAGTCTCATCCCACACAAACTCATTACTATCACTCTCACGACGCCAGTATGGATCACGAATGGGATTATAGTATAACTTCTCAAGGTTGTCAACAGGCAAAATCGGATAAAAATCCTTGCGAAGCATAACCTCTTGGCACTTTACCCACCCACTCACATCATGCACACCACTCTCAAATACTTGCTTGGCTTTATTGGGCCGATTGCGAAGTCTACAACCCCTCATTTCCAACTGATATTCATTAGGGTCATAATAATACTCATCGACCTTCTTACTACCCTGCATAACCTTGATTTGCCAGTGCATAAAATGCTTTCCACCACCAAGATGGAATCGCACCTCACCGTACATTGGTTTCTGTTTCATGCTCATAGTATACCTTATCGACCAATGGTTGTCAAGACCTTTAATCTTTCGCTGACTACAGCCACCCCAGCCAAATCCGAAGGATTAGGAAAAACAAGCGTTGGGTTGAGCCATACTCGACCGCCATTTAACCGTGGCTTCTTTGATATCATTCTGCCAACGGCCCACCCACTTGTCTCTCTAAGTATACTCTATTATCGGGCATTCGTCAAGCATCTCTTTAAAAAATCTTTGGCACAAAACGTGCCCGCGGCCTCGCCCTAAGTGCTTTAGGAGCAAGGCTTTGCGTCAGATCACTAGATCGGCAGAGTTCTGTATGGATACTCTCTCTCTGGCCGCTCCGACTTTCTGGATCACCACCCTGTGGTCACCGAGAAACTCCACCGTACCATCCTCGCCCAGTGCGATCCACGCCTGACCACCGCCGCCATCGGCCGGATGGAAGAAAAACAGCGTCTCGCCCTCCTCCTCAAAATCGCTCCGAACCCACTTGCCATTGCTCATCGCTTCTCCTCCACTACTTGATACCGATGCTCATTGATGGTAATCGTACCACCAAACATACTCCAAGTCAACTCCTCTTTCATCGCTCGCTTGTGGGCCTTGAGCAGAGCAGGGTAGTCCTGCTGAAACTGCTCGTCGGTCGCATCAGTCCAGATTATTTGCATCATTTGTGATCTCCTTGAGTTCTGCCAGACGAGCATCCTTCTCGGTCCCGTCATCGTATTCGACCCACGCGGCCCAACGCCCGATCAGTTGCACTACGGTTCCCTCATGGCCGATAATGCCGTTCCAACGAATCCGACTTCCAACGGTAATCATTCGACGTTCACTCCGTATTTGTGACACTGAAACCTTTCGTCCACCTGTTCCGGCTCGTCGCACGGCTCGATCATTATCGAAATGCCGTTTGGTGCGGTGAACACGGTGCGATAGGGACCATCTTCCCAATCCGGCATATCGTTGTTCACGCCGATCTGATCCATTACCAGTGCGTCGGCATGGAACGTGGCTAGATCGAAGTTGCGGAACGCCTTGACATGGATCACCCTGTCTCCCGTCACCATCAACACCAGATGCATAACCCTTCTCCTTGTGATGCTAAGTCTACCATCTATTATCGGCCTGTCAAGAGGCTTTCTTTAAAAAAGTTTTGGCACGGCATTCGCGCCCGCGGCCTCGCTGTAAGTTATTTACTAGCAAGGCTTTATGGCGACCACGGATAATCCTTTGGATATGGTTCGCTAGGCGGTTGCGGCTTGTCCTGTCCCTCGTCGGGCATCCACCACGGAGCATCCATATAATCTACATTTCCCCAAGATTCCCCACAATAGATATTATGAATACAAAACTTATCCTCATAGTTTATCTTATAAACCCCACGCCACACACCAATAGCCTCACCATAATAGATGATCTTTTGGCCGTTGATTGGGCGACGAGGCCCGTGAAAACTAATCCACTCCATTATACCCTCATTGCTATCTTTTCGTATTCACTAATCAAATCTGCTACCGTTATACCATGCTCTTCTGCTAAAGTCAATGCCTCTTTCTTAGCAGGACTCATAATCAACATGGCATTCTTTAGAACCCTGAGAATCTTAAATATTGCTTCTTCTTTAGTCATTCTTCCTCCGGTGGAAACAACCTGTTCCAAGCCTCATCATCGTTACCCGTCATCAGAATCTCACGCTGCTCCGCAGTCAGATGCGGAAAGCATTCTTGAATCAAACCACCATTAGCCCAACGATTAGCCTCGTCAAGATACGTCACAATAGAAAAACTATTACCGCTATTTGTAGTGCCACTAAAAGTCACGGTGCCACCATCATGGCTAACCCAACGCTCAACACGATCACTCAAACCAAATCTCTGAAAGCCAAGCATAACTTTTCTCCTTGTGCTACCATTCTACTCTAGTATTATCGTCAAGTCAATAGGAAAAAACCAGCGAATCTTTTACGCCCCGATTCTATTGTCCTGGTGGCTACCCTGTTACGGACCATAGGAAACCGCCCACGGAAATCCTTCCTAGGCATAGTTCATGACTCATGCTGTCTGGCTCTTGGGAACGGTTACTGGTTGTATTGTAATGAGTTTAGGCTGCTCTCGCCGTTTCCGTGCTGCGCTTTCCTAGTTGGCTCTTTTATACGTTATTTATCCAACTAGCCTACTCATTGTATTACTCGTGGTCTGGATGCAATCCCACATAGATTAGCACTACTATACAGCGTATAAGCCCGCTGTCAACCCACAGCCCGATGTGACGGTAGGTTTATCGTAATGGCTTATCCTAATCTAGTCCCTCAGCATGGACCCACGGATGTTTGTTTTGTCTTACTCTTTCATTCTACACTCTATTATCGGCCTGTCAAGAGCATGATCGTGAGAAAATAAAAGATTCCGCCCGCCCGCGGCCTCGCCCTAAGTCCTTTGTTTCCAAAGGGTTAGGGTTAGAGGCTTTAGCGAGAAGACGGCTTAGAACATCATTGCCGCAACACCGCTCTTGAACAGAGCCCCACCCAAGAGGGGGCGACGGCAGTTCACAACGCGCTCTGCGTAGAAGTTGCGAACAGTACCATCGGGACTCTCACCAGTAATAAGGTGATGAGTACGCTTGAACTTACTATCATTTCGTCGGTAGTTGCTAGTAGCATTCAGCCGACTAATCTGATTATCATTCAGCGTACAAACATCACGCACCTTGACCATATAACGCTCAGGATCACCCTTGTGAGGCTGGAGATACTCAAAGTTATACACTTCTCCAACCCTAGCCGAACTCAGACTAGCGTTCACGCCAGAGTAAACATGAAACAACACAAAAGCAACAACAACACCAACCACACCAACGGCAAACAGACCATAAGAAAAAACATCAGTCATTTAGAACCCTTTCGTTGAAATGAAACCTTTTCTAGAGTATACCACACCAAACCACGCTTGTCAATCTTCTTTCCACTGAATCGTGGGAGTTGACGGACCATAATATCGATACAGATATTCAAAGTCCATATTTCCATACCGCTCATAGTTCAGGATCAAATCACTCACCCTGCACTGGTACAGCGTAGGAGGAGTCATCTTGCTCCACTTGTAGGTACGATAACCATCCTTTGTGATGCAAGTAATCCAATCCTTACCAAACTTCAAAATAGTACCCCAAACATTCTTACCATTATAGGTAAAGTTTAGGGTGTTGCTAACCCAGTAGGGCCAATAGGGATTGCTCATCTTTTCACTCTCTTTCTTCTACTTCTATTATCGACATTCTACCACGGGAACTTTAGCCCGTCAAGCAGAAAATAAAAAATTTTGGCGGCCGGCCAGCTTGCCCTAAGTCATTGTGTTTAAACAACTTAGAGCGAGCCGTTTTAGTTTGTGGACGGAGTTGACTTTTCCACACACTTCTCCACAATCTTTCCCATAACCATCTTATGAAAAAGTTGTTCTGCAATCATAATAGCATCTGCCCTCATTTCGGCAGGATACTCCCTCATTTCGGTCAAACGCACCACGGTGGCCGTAAAGTTCATAATGTCAATCATCATCTGCTCATGCTCGGTCACAACGGCTTTCATCTCTTTTTCTCCTAGTAAGACCATTCTACTCTGCTAAAGACCGCTTGTCAACACCAAAAACTTTCGCTGACTACGCCCACGCCGCCCAAATCCGTAGGATTAGGCAGGACAAAATGACCCCACGGGGATTCGAACCCCGGTAAACGGAACGAAAATCCGTTGTCCTAGGCCACTAGACGATGGGGCCAATCAACCAAAAATCGTTTCTTCAATCCTTAGATCGCTACCATACTTGTCCTTTGCTTTTTGCCAAGCATCATAGCGACTAAAAGCCACCACATAACCAACGAATCGGCCATGCTTGAATACTCTCCACGACGTTCCGGCAAGGCATTGAGCAGTGGTCATGAGCAATCTCCTTTGCCGGATTATACACATTATCGACGCATTGTCAACACTAACTTTAGAAAAAATTTGGCACAGATTTCGCGGGCGCGCCGCCTTAGCGTAACCCTTTATGTCTCAAGAGTTTACGATCCATGCCGCAACGCAACCCGCCACGAATGATACAACCAAAACAATCTTATCCATTTACTAATCCTTTTTTATTGGAAAAACAAGATCAGAAACAATGTAACAACCAACAATGCCAGCAATAAATCCCACACCAATCTGTACCCAGTTTATATCGACCATCCGTGGCCCCTTTCTTTAAGGAATAACAAGATATTCATTTGTAACCAGCATATTATCTTCAAACTCTGGCTCGTTTCCAGCATTAACATACCATGTATAGTTTTTCTGGTAAACTTTAACAGGGCTATACTGATTAATACGCTTTTTAGTGGTACTGGTACGATATCCCCCACTATTCAACTTATAAAGCCCGTTAGGGTAGATCACCACCACCTTAGTACCGTGGAGTTCAATCGCCACACTGCCATCGTGTTCAATGTAAGCGTAGGTATTATTTCCAACCTTACGCTGGCTGCGATTACGCTTGCCCAAAACCATCTTTGTCGCTTCGGCGTGAGTCATTTTCTTTTCCTTTGGGATGATGCTCTAAGTCTACAGGATATCATCGGCCTGTCAAGCGTTTTTCTTGAAAAAATGTTGGATCATTCCACAGATATCGAAAACGATTCCCCAGATCGTGAACGCGATGGTTGAAGTACCTACTAGCATCATCCACCAACCCAGATACGTTTCGCCCTCACCCGTCAACACGTTAGGCTCACCATATCCCAAAGCCCACATGCACACCACGATCACGCACAGGGCAGCACTATAAACCAAACCAACGCCGGTCATGAACAGAGTATTCATTTCTTTTCCCTTTTGTGTTACTACTTATATCGGTATTCTACAGGCCAAAACTTTACCTGTCAACAACAAAATAAAAGATTCCGCGGCCCCGCCCGCTCGCCCTAAGTGCTTATGCACAAAGGGTTTGCGGCAAGCGTCACTCAAAATCCACGAAGATTACTTGAGCATATCCTCGTGGCCTGATGGTGATACTATCCCCATAATCATAGGTGTCAGCCCTTACTCCCGTCATATTGGCGAGAGCCTTAGCCCTCCTCACAATAGTACGCTGAGAAACATCATCAGTCACATTGAACTGGTGAAAGTTAACCCACCCATAGTTAGCCTCACCACCGAAAGTATCAGTAACTGTAACAGCACATTTCATCAGAAATCCTCCCCGTAGTAACCGTAGTCCTCGTCGGTCCCCCAACCGGCGGATTCCATCGCGGAATCGTGGTCGCCGTCCATGCTATCGTCGTAATCGTCGTAAAAATCGTTATCGTCCATTTCCGGCTCGTCGCCGTAGAAATCGTCGCTGTAATCGTAGTGGTAATCCGTGAAGTTGCTGACCATACCATCCTCCTCGTGAGAGTTATCGGGATCGAAACAGGGATCGGGGTGACTCATGACTTTCTCCTTTTCAGTAAACATACCACGGAACACCGTTCTCGTCAACCATCATTTCCGGCTCGGGGTACATCTCGTCGGCCAGACCCGTGACTTCGGCCCAATCCATCGGGTCGCAAGTCGGCTCGTCAATCGGCTCAACCATCGGCTCCAGCGTACCCTGCTCCGCAAGGTCGGCCAGGATCGCATTCACATCGTCGAAGGCATTGAACATGGTCATTTCTCCGGGGTGATGCTCTGATTCTACAGAGTATTATCGGCGTGTCAACAAACAAAAATCCAGAAAATAAAAGATTTTGTTATTCGCTCTAAGGTGTTGATACCAAAGGGTTTACGCCGCAGCGGCGGGCGGCTGTCAACCCCCACACAGAGGGGATATTGTCAACCCCTCCAGCCGAAGGGGGAGACTTCCTCACCAGCGGCCAAAATGGCGGCGTACTGCTCGGCCAGTGCGGCCTTGCGTTCCGGCGAACCCGGCTTGCCCACCTT
>Ga0315909_10003334_pt1 | contig 19676 bp, 16 predicted proteins | sample LakEriMetagenome_11_FD_203527 | JGI IMG/M metagenome (GOLD analysis project Ga0315909, IMG submission 203527) | Freshwater fungal communities from buoy surface, Lake Erie, Ohio, United States - Buoy 2 MA125 | ecosystem: Environmental > Aquatic > Freshwater > Lake | place: USA: Lake Erie, Ohio... | reverse complement strand
TGTTCGACCGGATCACAGGCCACCTCAACTCCTGAGGACAGTCCAATATAGGGGCGCAGGGCATCCATCAGTGCGGACATATCACCTCCAGGTGGCGTCAGTCGGCCTTGCCGGCCAGGTAACGGGCAGGGCTCACATTGAACTTGGTGCGGCATGTGAGCTTGTCGAAATAGACCCACTGGCCTTCGTGGAACAGTCGCGTGCCCTTGGTGGGATCGACTTCCTTGGCGCCGAACGCGGTTTCACCTGTCTTGGTGTCGGCACCAGACAGGTCAATGGGTTTCTTGCAGACCGGGCAGAACATGAGCGGCTCTCCTGCGCCTGGGCGCATCAGTGGGGAACAGGCGGCACCGGGCCGCCGAGAATGACCTGGCCTGGGCCATCAAGCAGCGCACGCGCAATGCGCTCACGGTGCTCGAAGCTGGTCCCCAGGCGCATGGTCCAGGAGGTCACACGCCGGTACCACAGGTGCAGATCGAACTCCATCATGAAGCCGATACCGCCATGAATCGACTGCGAGTTGCGCACCACCGCCACGCACTTCTCGTTGCAGAACGCCTTGGCCTGAGACACCTCGACACTGGCCGGCATGCCCTGGTCCATCTTCCAGAGCGCCTCGTAGGCCAGCAATTCGCCACCGTCGATCCAGATGACCATGTCGGCGCAGGTATGCTGGATCGACTGGAATGCACCAATCGGTTGGCCGAAGGCCTCGCGAAACTTGGCATGTTCGATCGCCATTTCGGCATCCATGCGGGTCGCACCCAGCATTTGCGTACACAGCAGCACCGCGCCCAGGTCGAGCATGTCGCTGATCACCGGCCAGGCTTCGTGCAGTGTGCCGACCAGCCGCGCCTTCGGCACCCTGACATCCTTGAAATGCACTTCGCACAGCGCGTCCTTGGCCAGGCTGTTGAGGCGGGTGACGCTGATGCCTGCAGATTTGCTGTCGACCAGGAACAGGCTGAGCCCTTCCGACTGCGCGTTCGCCGCAGCAGTGCGGCAGGCCACCAGGCACTGGTCGGATGCCGGGAAAAAGTCGACGAACATCTTGCTGCCGTTGAGCACGAAGGCATCGCCCTCGGCGCGGGCAGACATCTGCACAGTCTCGGGCAAGAAACGCGGGTCGCGTTCGGTGAACGCCCAGGTCATGACGCTGTCACCGCGAATGAGCGGTGGCAGAAACACATTGGCGAGTTCCGTTGAGCCGGCACGCGCCACCGCACTGGCCGCCACCACGGAGCAATGCAAGGGCAGCGGCGCCAGGGCGCGTCCGGCCTCCTGCAGCACCAGGCCCAGATAGATGCGAGGCAAATCCTGACCGCCCAATGCTTCGGGCAGGCACATGCCGATCCATCCCATCTCGGCCACTTTTTTCCACAGCTCGCGCGAATAACCCAGTGGGTCAATCTCCATCGCGCGCACAAGATCGGTGTCGCATTCGCCCTCGAAAAACTCGCGGGCACTGCTCACCACCATCTCTTCTTCCTGATTCAGCAAGACATCCATGATTCGCTGTCCGATCGCTCTGTCTGAGATACCCGGCGCACGCAATGCCTGCGCCGATCGCCGCGTCAGGCCTTGGCCTTGAGCTTGTTAGCCGACGGCATGCCCAGGCCACGCTTGGCCACCTGGTCACGCATGATCTGCACGCTGCCGTGATTGATGCCCGACTGAAACGCACCCATGGTGTTGTGCGCAAAGACGCCCTGCTCCACCGCATGCGGCGAACCATTGAGCAGCTGCGCGTACGGCCCCAGCATCTGGGTGATTGCTTCGGTGGTGCGCACACCGTGCTCGGGTGCGAACACTTTCTCGGCCGAGCCCTCGTAGGTGAAGTTGCCGCCGTGCTGCACGATCGACATGCTGCGCAAGGTCATCAGGCGGCAGACCTGCGCTTCGATCCAGAGCTCCGCAATTTTGTCGCGGATCGCAGGATTGTCCTTGGGCGAAAATCCGCCGAAGTCCTTGGACTTGACCCAGTTGACGATGTCCTCGTCGCGCTGCACCGAGCGCAGGTAACGCCATGCACCCACGCGATCAAGGTTCAATCCCATGGAGCCAACGCGCCAGCCTTCGTTTTCCTTGCCCAGCAGCGTGGACTCGTGCAGGCGCACGTTTTCAAAGAACACTTCGTTGCTGCGCGCCTCGCCATAGCAGGTGCCACGCGGCGCACGCGGATTGTTCTGAATGGTCCACAGCGGGCGCACGGTCAGTCCGGGCGTATCCATGGGGAACAGAAAGATCGAAATGCCATCGTGCTTCTTGGCACTCGGGTCGGTGCGTGCCATCAGGTACATGTGCGTGGCCACATGCGCTGACGTGGTGTACATCTTCTGGCCATTGATGACGAAGTGATCGCCATCGCGCACCGCACGGCAGCGCAGCGAGGCCAGGTCGGCTCCGGCCTGGGGCTCGGTGAAGCCCAGCGCAAATGAATATTCCAGCCTGATGAGCTTAGGCAGGTAGTAGCGCTTCTGCTCCTCGGTGCCGGCTGCCATGATGGCGGGCCCGCCACTGCCGGCCAGGCCAATGTGAAAGCCTGCGCGCAGAAACTCTTCTTCGATGATGTTCTGGCTGACACGGTCACCGTCCTGTCCGCCGTACTCCTTGGGATAGCTGTAGCCCAGCCAGCCGCGCTCCCAGATTTTTTCATAGAACGCAGCCAGCAGCGGCCCGCGGCGCACGGTCTGGCGCCCCTGCGTGCTGCCTTCGATGGTGGCCTCGGCTGCATCGAGCTCTTCCATCAGCTCCGGATTCACGTTGGCCGCGATGAACTCGCGCAGGTCTTTGCGCAGCTGTTGCTGCTCGGCGGTAAATCCAAAATCCATCATCGTCTCCTATGTGCCGTGCGAGGTCGCACTGCGCGGTCGGGGTCAGGCCCGGGGCGTTTCCCTGACCGCGTTCAAGGCTGCAATTCTGCCAAAGGCAAAACACTCGCCAATATTGCCAGTGCCCTGATACAAATAACTGAAAATCGAGCCGAGTTCTCCCGCGCTGTACAAGCGTGCGATCGGCGAACCATCGGGGCGCAGCACCTGGGCTTTTTCGTTACGACGCGGCCCGCCCTGGGTGTTGAGCATGGAGGGCGACAGCTCTACCGCATAGTAAGGCCCGCCATCGAAACGATTCATCATCTTCGTACGTCCGAACGCCGTATCAATGCCGGCTGCGCAGTGCGCATTCCACGCCCCCACGCTCTGCGAGAGCACATCGGGCGGCAGATCCAGTTGTGCCGCCAGTTCGGGCAAGGACGCGGCACGCTGAATCCATCCCTTGTCCAGCTCCACCCGATTGTCGCGACTCCAGGTGTAGCCGATCATGATCGGCGTCCAGCCTGAAGGCTGCGTGCCGTCATAGAGCGGTTCGTTGGAAAAGAGCGTGTGATCGAACACCATGTACATCGGACACGGTGTGCGCAGCGGCATCCATTTGCCCGATTGCCAGATCTTGCCGTGACGGGTCTTGTATTTTTCGTCGGTGAAGCGCTGACCGTCCGGCCCCACGACGATCATGCCGCCGCGCAGCTCGTGGCTGAAATGCAGCGGGCGCATCGAGAGCGTGGTCGGAAAGTCCGGCACCTTGAGTGCCATGGCCGGACCCGCATAGTTGTTCATGTGCCAGAGGTCGGCGCCGATCTCCATGCTCATGCGAATGCCATCGCCTTCGTTATACGGCGTGCCGGATGTGTAGCAGTAGGGCAAACCCGGCAGAAAATTGCGGATCATGTCCTGGTTGTTTTCGAAGCCGCCGCAGGTAAGCACCACCGCCTTCCGGGCCCCCACGCGCAGCGTGCGTCCGCCCTGCTCGGCCAGCACACCAATCACCTCACCGCTCGCAGGGTCCTGGATCAAGCGCCTGGCCGGCGTCTCATAGCGCACGTCGATATGTCGTTGCGTGACCGCATCGGCCAGCGCCTCCCAGGTCTTGGAGAATCCCAGGATGTCGCCGTGATGGAACTTGTGCACGCAGTCGGCGCCCGGCAGATCCGGAAATTCGATGCCCGCCGGCTGGTGCTGGTGCTCCTGCGGATCGCCGCCCATGCGCGCGAACCAGTCATTGTTGCGGCACATCTCTTCAGCCCAGACGTCCACCATGGAGGACGGCACGGTGTAAGGACCGCATAAGGCATTCAGATACCTGCGCGCCTTGTCTGCACTGGAGGTGTTGAGGTAACCCTGAGCCGCCACGCGCGTGTTGCCGCCTTCTTCGCCGCGAGGCGCCTTTTCAAGCAGGATGACGCTCGCGCCGGCTTCATGCGCCGTCAGTGCGGTGGCTGCCCCGGCCCCGCCGTAGCCCACCACGATCAGATCGGCGTGCGCATCCCACGGGCCATGGGCATCAATTCTGTTCGTCGGCATGGGAGACCAGGACCTTTCTTGTTCGGCCCAGACCGGGCAGGAGCGCACTCACCAGCAGCACCGCCGCCAGCAGCAGGAACGCAGCGGAGATTGGGCGAGTGAGAAAAATGGAGAGCTTGCCCGACGAGATGATCAGCGATTGACGCAGGGCATTTTCAAGAATGGGGGTGAGCACGTAAGCCAGGATAAGCGGGGCAGGCTCGTAGCCGAACTTGCGCATGAGATAGCCGAGCACACCAAACCCGAGCATCAGCAGCAGATCGACTTCGCTGCCGTTGATCACGTACGCGCCAATCAGGGCGATGAACAGGATCAACGGAAAGAGCACGCCATACTGCACACGCAGCAAACGCACCCAGAGCCCGATCAGTGGCAGGTTGAGAATAAGCAGCATCAGGTTGCCCAGATACATGCTGGCCACCGCACCCCAGAAAAGGTCGGGGTTCTTCTGAATCATCAGCGGGCCAGGCGTGATGCCGTGAATCATGAGCGCGCCCAGCAAGATGCCCATCACGGCATTGGCCGGCACGCCCAGGGTCATGAGTGGGATGAAGGCCGCTTGTGCCGCCGCATTGTTGGCGGCCTCGGGCGCCGCCACACCTTCGATGGCGCCACGCCCGAACCGCTCGGGCGTGCGTGACAGGCGCTTTTCAGTCCCGTAAGCAATGAACGAGGCCAGCACTGCGCCACCGCCCGGCAAAATGCCCAGGAAAAATCCGAACAGCGAACCGCGCGCGATCGGCATGCCCGAGGCACGCCAGTCGCTGCGATCGGGCAGCAGACTGCCCACCTGACTGACCACTACACCTTGCTTGATGCGCTGCTCCACGTTGAGCAGGATTTCCGAGACCCCGAACAGACCCATCGCCAGGGGCGCAATGCCGACGCCATCGAGGAGATCGGGGATGCCTGCGGTAAAGCGCGGCATGCCGCTCATATTGTCCAGCCCAACGAGGCCCACCAGCACACCGACCCCGGCCATCAGCAGCGACTTCACCATCGATTTCTGGGCCAGATAGGTCAGGATGACCAGGCCCAGAATCATCACTGAAAAATACTCAGGCGGGCCAAAGCGCAATGCCAGTGAAGCGAGCGGCGGCGCCAGCAGCATGAGCCCCAGTACGCCCACCGTGCCCGCGATGAACGAGGCAAAGGCCGATATACCCAATGCCGGGCCCGAGCGCCCCTGCAGTGCCATCTGATGGCCGTCCAGCGTCGTCACCACCGAGGCGGCTTCGCCTGGGATGCCGACCAGAATCGACGTGGTCGACCCTCCGTACTGGGCGCCGTAATAGATGCCTGCCAGCATGATGACCGCCGTGACCGGCGAGATCCCGAAGGTGATCGGCAACAGGATGGACATGGCCCCCACCGGGCCCAGGCCTGGCAGCACACCAATGAGCGTGCCGATCACACAGCCCACAAAGCAGAAGAACAGGTTATGCCACTGGAACGCCACGCCAAATCCGGTAGCGATATTGGCGATCAGGTCCATCGGCGTGGCGTCCGATCAGAAGCCCAGCAGGCCAGTGGGCAGAGAGATGCCGAGCACGCGCTTGAAGAGGAGCCAGGTCATCAGCACGGCGACCACAGGAATGGCAAGCGCGGTCTTCCAGGGCAGGCCTTCAATCCAGCGCATGATCACGACCAGCAGTACAAAGCTGCTGAGAAAAAAACCGACGTGCTCCAGCGCGAAAATGAACGCGAGCGTGAGTCCTGCGACCATCAGCGCGCGCATCCAGTTCACGTCGGACCATAAGTCGGCGAGCCTGCGGCGTGCAGCCGGATCGGCGCCGAACGATTGTGCAAACACGATGATCGCCATCAGGGCGACAAAACCGCCGGCCACACAGGCCAGGAACCCCGGTCCAGGCTCACCGGTGCTGCCCAGGCCAAGCTCGAGTCCGCCCGCCACCGCAGCAGCCCCGAATAGGAGCCAGAACACACTGCCCACCCGCTCGGCGTTCATCGGCGATCTGTCCCGTCCCTGTGTTGTCTGGTGTCTTGTGATCGGATCGTCTGCCGCAGCGGGCAGAGCGTTTGATCCTAGGTTGCGGCCCAAAGCCTTGTCAATTAACCTGACCGGAAACCATCAGCAGGAGACCCGCGCCATGTCGGATATGCCCAAACGTGTACGCATTCTGGAAGAAGGTCCGCGCGAAGGTTTTCAGATCGAGAAGGGGCCGATCACCACAGCGCGCAAGATCGAGTTGGTCGACAGCCTTTCGCAGACCGGCCTCGAACAGATCCAGGTCACCTCGTTCGTGAGCCCTCAGGCCGTGCCCCAGATGGCCGATGCGCTCGAGGTGGTCAATGGCTTCACGCGCAAACCCGGGGTGCGCTACACCGCCCTGTGGCTCAACGACAAAGGGCTCGAGCGCGCGCTGGCCACACAAAAACTCGATATTCGCGGGTCGCTCTCGCTGACCGCGTCCGAGAAGTTCCTGCTGCGCAATCAGAAGCGCACCCTGGCTGAAAATGTGAACGCAGTGCGCTCCATCATCGGCATGTACAAGCACTACAACGTGACGGTGGACCGGGCCAGCATCATGGCCGCGTTCGGGTGTAATTTCGAAGGCGAGATCTCCACCGAGCGCGTGCTCGACATGGTGCGCCAGCTCTTCGAGCTGGCCGAAGAAGGCGGCGTCACACTCAAAACCCTTTCACTGGCCGACACCATGGCCTGGGCCACGCCCGGTTCGATCAAACGGGTGGTGGGTGCCGTGCGCGAACGCTACCCCGATCTTGAACTCTCACTGCACCTGCATGACACGCGCGGCATGGGTGTGGCCAATGCGTACGCAGGCATGCAGATGGGTGTGACCACCTTCGATGCGGCCGTGGCAGGCCTGGGAGGGTGTCCGTTTGCGGCACATGCGGCGGCTGCGGGCAATGTCTGCACCGAGGACCTGGTGTTCATGTGCCAGGAGATGGGCATCGAGACCGGCGTCGACCTGGAAAAGCTGATCGAATCGGCTTTGCTGGCCGAGGACATCGTTGGCCACCCGCTGCCGGGGTCGGTGATGAAGGGTGGGTCGCTGGCCAAGTTGCGAGCCAAGGTGGCGCAGCAAGTCCAGGCACAACGCGCAGCCTGAATCATTGAATCGGGAGACGGTCATGCAGGACATCACGCGCGCGCTGGGCGCATTCGTTGCCAACCTGAAATTCGGTGCCATCCCTCAGGAAGCGCATGAGGTCATCCACACCGGCTTTGCCGACTGTGTGGGTGTCATGCTGGCCGGCGCCCATGAGCCGCCCACCACCTTGCTCACCGAGGTGCTCAATCCCACCGCGGGGCCGGCCACGCTGGTCTTTGGATCGCGCACAGCGCAGGCCCCCGAGGCGGCCTGGATCAACGGCGTGGCGGCGCACGCGCTCGACTATGACGATGTCGCGCTCAAGGGGCACCCCAGCACCGTGCTCGTACCCGCCATTCTGGCCGAGGCGCAGGCACTGGGTTCGAGTGGTGCCGACATGATGACCGCGTACGCGGCAGGCTATGAAGTGTGGGCCGACCTGACCAGGCGTGACCCCGATCACTATCACAGCAAAGGCTGGCATCCCACCGGCATCCTGGGTGCCATCGGTGCGGCGGCGGCCTGCGCCTCGCTCCATGGCCTGGACGCCGAACGCGCGGCCGTCGCCATCTCCTTAGGCGCCTCGCAAAGTGCCGGCATCATGGCCAACTTCGGCACCATGACCAAGCCGTTTCATGCTGGTCGCTCGGCGCATTCTGGCGTCATGGCGGCCCGCCTGGCGAAGGCCGGTTTCACCGCATCCCTGGATGCACTCGAGCATCCGCAGGGCTTTCTGTCGGCGGTGTCGCCGGCAGGGCGGATTGATGTGGACACCCCGGTTGCTGCAGGGCGCGAATGGCGTATGACCAGCCTGCGGCTGAGCGTGAAGAAATATCCGCTGTGCTTTTGTACGCACCGCGCCCTGGACGGCATGCTGGACCTGCTTCAGACGCATCCGATCCGCGCCGAGGACATCGAGAGCATTCTGGCGATGACCAGCCGGCGCAACACCAAGGTCCTGCGCAACCACGCGCCGCAAACCGGCCTGGAGGCCAAGTTCAGCATGGAATTCGCGATGGCCTCGTGTGTGGTGGCGGGTCGTGCCGGCCTCAATGAACTGACCGACGACTTCGTGCAGCGCCCGCTGATCCAGGACCTGATCCGCAAGGTGGAGGTCGTGGCCGATGACGCCGAGCATCCGAACATGCCGGGCTATTCACCTTTCGATCGTGTCACGGTCAAGCTGCGCAACGGTCAGGTGATCGAGAGCCGTGAAGTGGTCACGGTGCGGGGTGGGCCCGAAGAGCCGCTCAGCCATGAGCACCTGTGGGCCAAGTTCGACGACTGTGCCACGGCGGGCGCAAGCACGGTGGCGGCTCGCCAGCTCTTCGATGCCCTGATGCATCTGGAGTCTGTGCCCAGCGTGCGGCAGATCCCGGGCCTGGCTGTCACGTCCTGAGACCTGCGTCCTCAGCGACGTGCGTCCCTCAAGGCGCTCGCCCTGCTGAGGACGCCGCACCGGTTGCAGCGCTTCAGTTCTTCAACACGCCTGCCTTCTGGAAGTAGTCGCGATACCAATCGGACTCCGCTTTGAGGTCCTTGTTCAGAGCCTTGCTGTCGCGAAAGTCGTAGGGCAGATAGTTCTTCTTCAGCATGGCCTTGAAATCGGCTGACTGAATGACCTGTGTGAAGACGTCTTCCAGCCGCTTGGCCACCGCAGGCGGCAGGCCCTTGGGCGCGGACACTATGATCGTGGCATTAGGTGGATAAGCCCAGTCGCAGCCGATGTCCTTGAGCGTAGGCACATTCGGAAAATTTTCGTCGCGGTTTCTCTGAAAGATCACCAGCTCCTTGAGCACGCCATCGGCCACCAGCTGCAGATGCGAGCCCGACCCCGAAGTGAAGTCGATGTGCTTGCCCATCAGCATGGTGTTGGCTTCGCTGCCGCCCTTGGTGGGCACGTGCTTGAACTCCAGGCCGCGGCACTTCTTGAGCGCCTCCACGCCCATCTGCTGAGAGCCGGTGGCAACCCCACCTGCGCCCGCCGTGCCATAAGACATTCCAGGGTTGGCCTTGGCATGGGCAATGAAGTCTTCAATCGTCTTGAAGGGCGAATCGGCGCGCACGACCACCGATCCGTTGTGAAAATAGCTGTACTGAACCAGACCTTCCAGGCTGTTGAGGTCGTAAGACACCTTGAGAATGAAGGGGCGCACGGTCAGTGATGCGGATGAACCCACCAGCACGGTATAGCCATCGGGTTTTTTCGCAGCGGCCAGACCGGCCGCAACCGTGCCACCACCACCAGCCTTGTTTTCGACGGTAACCGGCACGCCCAGAATTTTTTCTGCGCCAGCCGCCAGGGCCCGTGCCGAAATGTCGGTGGTAGCACCCGCGGCATAGGACACATACATTGTGATCGGCTTATCCGGCCAGGCGGCCTGGGCAACCGACGTTCCAAAGGTGGCAGCAAGAACCAGAGCCATGCGGGATGCGAGCTTCAAGCGAGTCTCCTTGTGTGTCGTTGATGATCGCCGCAGTGCACAAGCTTACGGCTTAGGATATTGAGCTGACACGATACGATCGGCTTGGCCTGGCAGGCAAGTCGGGCAACGCACGACCCTCAGAACACGGCATGGTCACCCCGCTCAGGCATCGCCTCGCCGCTGATCAATCGCGCGTAATAATCGAACAGCGTCTGCTGCCCGGTTGAGGGCGTGGCGTTCGCGTCATAGCGGCCGGTCTGATGATTGAGCACCAACATCGACTCGGTGGCGTAGTAGCGGCCAATGCGCGCCAGCTCCGCTTTAGCAGCCAGTGAGGGCAGCACACGCCCTGCGGTGCCCAGCACGCCGATGATGCCGTCCAGCAATGCGATCGGAACCTGTTTGAACCTGGGAGCGCGGCCGGTCAGCGCAAACAACTGCTCGCCCTGCTGCCGGGGGGTGATGGCCTCGCCTGGACCGCCGATCGGCAGGATGCGGTTGTGACGCGCCTGATCATCGATGCAACCCGCCAGATACTCGGCCAGATCGGTGTCGCTGATCGGCTTGCAGGCCGTGAGCGTGCCGTCGCCGAACATGACAAAGGGCTTGCCCTCTCGCACACGCTGCACCTGACCTGAGAGGGATTTGAAAAATGCCGTCGGCCTGACGATGGAATACCGCAGACCCGATTCGATCAGCGCCTGCTCAAACGCCAGCTTGGCATGCTGAAAGGCCAACAGTGGCTTTTGCACGCAGATGGCCGAGAGCAGGACCATGTGCCTGACTCCTGCAGCCTGCGCTGCCTGCAGGGCATGGACATGGGCCTGATGGTCAATCGACCAGGCATCTGCCGGAACACCGGTGCGGGAGGCCAGACACGAGACCAGCACGTCGAATCGCTCGCCCCTGAAACCATCACGCGCGAGCGACACCGGATCGGTGACATCGCCGGTACGCACTTCGGCGCGGTCCAGCAGCGTCGCCGCGTGTTCGGGCAGCAGCGTGCCGCCTACACCCGCGCGAGGCCGCACGAGACACACCACTTCGTGTCCACGGGTAAGCAGGGCACGGACCGTCGCCTGCCCGATGGTGCCGGTCGCGCCCAGAACGAAGACGCGTTGACGCGCGGGCGTGACCAGATCCGAGGTCTCAGGTGCGTGCATCGGCGGCGTTGCGGGCAGCCATGCGGCGCGGAGCACGGTAGGATCGGTCGATCCGGTCAACCGGATCGGCAGGGCGCTGCGCACGAACGCTATCCGCCCCCAATTCGCTCGCGGCCGATGGGCTCAGTACGCCCTGCAGAACCGGGTGAACATACAAGGCATCCACCGTACTGAGATCGACATGGCGGACCCAGCGATGCAGCTCAACCGCTGCGTTGATGGACTGCAGCAAGTATTGCGCCGTGACCGACTGATCCAGCACCCGGATCGAACCATCCTGCATGCCCTCAATCAGCAGCCCTCCCATTCTTTCCTGCAACCGCCGGATCGCCCGGGTCACGGCATCGCGCTCAACCGGGTCGGTGACCGCGCTCACCGCTGACCATCGCAACAGCGGCCCCGCCTCGGACATCTGATGGCGCATCAGTGCACTGGCCATCGCCTGCAACCGCTGCGCCCCGCAACCCTGGGCGTCCGCCGCCTGCCGCAGCGCTTCACGCAACACCTCGAAGCTGTGCTTGAAACAGGCCACGATCAGATCGTGCTTGGTGTCCAGGTGATGGTAGAACGAGCCTTTGGTGAGGTTCAGGCGGGCAGCGATCTGCTCGATCGACACGCCGCGAAACCCCTGTTCATTGATGAGGTGAGCGGCCACGCGCAGAAAGTCGGACGGCGTATCGCCTGCGGGCTGCTCGGGCAGTCCCATGTCCAGATCCACCGCGCGGCCGGTGCTGCCCACGGTACCGACTCCGTGCAACAGGACGTCCACCAGATGCTCTACCCGGGATGGATAGTCGTCGGGCTCATAACGATTGGCCCAACTGCGAAACGCGTTGAATGCCGACAAGGTCAGATGGGCGCGCGCATTGAATTCGGTGGCATTCAGCCCGGCGGTGGCCGATCCACGCAGCAGTTCGCGCATACGACGAAACATTTGCGTGTAGGCCGCAAAGACCGTGTCGGCTGCGGGCCCGGTCAGCGCCCGAACATCATTGAAGGAAATGAGCTGAGGATGCGCACCGGACTCGATGTCGGTGAGCAGGCGGCAGAAGTTGCCAGCAAACCGCGCAATGCGTGCCTCCACACCCGACGCGCTGGCCGCCTCTTCAGCGAGCTGGCTGAAGGCGTCGATCGCCCGCAGCATGCAGGCGGCGGTCAGGTCTTCCTTGCGGCGAAAGTAATAGGTGACGCTGGTGGTGCCCAGCCCTACGCTCGCACCGATATCCGCCAGGCCCGCACCGCGCACGCCGCGTTCATTGAAACAGCGCGCGGCGGCATCCAGCAGGAGCTCGCGCTTTTCCAGATGGCGAGCCGTCGGTGCCTCGCCGGCTCGTGAGGCCACTGGGCGGGGGCGCAGGTCAGGGCGTGCAGCCATCGAACAGGCTTGCAGGCGCTGCGTTCAGGCGGCAACCACCGGAATGCTGCGTGCCGCACCCGTGACCGTATGCAGATGGCAGGCCACCAGACGCCCACCGGGGTCACCCACCAGCTGCGGCACCTCGGACTTGCAGCGATCCATCGCCTGCGGGCAGCGTGTATGAAACCGGCACCCCGGGGGCGGTCGCAGTGCGCTGGGCACTTCACCGCTCACCACCACACGCTCTCGACGCGCTTCCACTGCCGCGTCAGCCACCGGAATAGCGGCCAGCAGCGCCTGGGTGTAAGGATGCAAGGGGTTGCGATAGAGCTCGTCGCGCGAAGCGATTTCCACAATCTTGCCCAGATACATCACCGCAATGCGATCACTGATGTGGCGCACCACAGCCAGGTCATGGGCCACGAAAATGTAGGACAGCCCCAGGCGCTCCTGCAGATCCATGAAGACGTTGACCACCTGCGCCTGGATGGACACATCGAGCGCCGAGACCGCCTCGTCGCACACGATGAGGGCCGGGTCCAGGGCGAGTGCGCGGGCAATGCCGATGCGCTGACGCTGGCCGCCTGAAAACTCGTGCGGATAACGCTCGGCCATGTCGGGCAACAACCCCACGATGGACAACAGGGTAGCAATGCGTTCGCGATAGGCTTTGGCGTCGGTGTCCAGGCCATGCACTTGAAGGGGTTCGCCCACGATGTCGCGCACCCGCATGCGCGGATTGAGCGAGCCGTAGGGGTCCTGATACACCATCTGCATGCGCCGGCGCATGGCGCGCATGCGATTGCGATCAAACCGCGTGATGTCTTCGCCTTCAAAGACAATGTTGCCCGCCGTGGGTTCGAGCATGCGCAGCACCGCCAGACCGGTGGTGGACTTGCCGCAACCGCTCTCACCGACCAGCCCCAGCGTTTCGCCACGCTTCAGATCAAACGAGATGCCGTCCACCGCATGGACGGTCGCGACCTGCTTTTGCAGGATCACGCCCTTGAACACCGGAAAGTGCACCTTGAGATCGCGCACGCTCAGGATGGTGTCGGCTGCGCCGCCAGTGGGTCCTGCAGCGTTCGACGAAGAAGAGTGAGGGTCAGTCATCGATGAAACACGCCTTCTGGTGTCGGGGGCCGATCTCGCGCAGGGCGGGGCGCTCTTGCAGACATTGCGGCTGTACATGCCGGCAACGCGGTGCAAACGCGCAGCCCGGCGGCAAGGCCGCCAGATTCGGCGGCTGACCTTCGATGGGCACCAGACGCTGATTGGTGTCGCCATCCAGCCGCGGAATCGACGCCAGCAGGCCTCGGGTATACGGGTGCGAGGGCTTGGCATAAAGCTGCGCAGCCGGTGCCGTCTCAACCACCCGGCCGCCGTACATCACGATCACACGATCGGCGTAGCGGGCCACAACGCCCAGATCGTGCGTGATGAGAATGAGCGCAGAACGCGCCTTCTTTGAGAGATCCTGGAGCAGGTCGAGCACCTGCGCCTGCACGGTCACATCCAGTGCCGTGGTGGGCTCATCAGCAATGATCAGTTGAGGTTCGCAGGCCAGCGACATGGCAATCATGGCGCGTTGCCGCATGCCGCCTGAAAACTGGTGCGGATAGGCATTGACGCGGGTGGCGGCATCAGGAATGCGCACCAGCGCCAGCAGTTCACGGGCCCGTTCGAGTGCCGCCGCCCAGGGCGTCTTGCGATGCAGGTTCACTGGCTCGGCGATCTGACGCCCCACCGTGAGGGAGGGGTTCAGCGATGACATGGGCTCCTGAAAAATCATGGCAATGCGGTTGCCACGAATGGCGCGAATGCCGGCATCGTCCAGCTTCACCAGGTCGGTGCCGTCAAACACAATCTCGCCTGAGATGATCTTGCCGGGCGGATCGGGGATCAGACGCAGAATGGACAGCGCCGTGACACTCTTGCCCGAGCCCGATTCACCCACAATAGCCACCGTCTCGCCGGCCTCCACATCGAAGGACACATTGTCGACGGCCGTGACCGTCCCGCGTTCGGTGCGAAAGCGGGTGGTCAGCCCACGTACGCTGAGCAGTGGATCAGCCATCGTCAGTTGAATCCCATCTTCTTTTTCAACTCCTGGTCGATCCAGATGCGGGCGTAGACAGGGCCGGGACGGCCGCCACCGCCACGCTGTTCGCCACCATAGTTCTTCACCCAGGGCCACCAGGCCGAGTACTCGTAGGGCGTGGGCAGCCACACATACGGAGCGAGGTCGAGCAGTTCGCGCGTCATCTCCTTGAGAGACTGCTGACGCTTGCTTTCCACGCGATCCGAGAACATGGCCAGCATGCGCTTGTCCATGTTGGCATCAGCGTACATGGAGGTGTTCCACTGCTGCTCGGAGCGAAACAGTTTGGTGATGGAAATGGTGGGGCTGCCGTGCGCCGTGCTCATGAGGTAACCGGGCGCGTGGGACTTGTTGCTCATCGTAGACAGGAAGGCCGCATACTCCATCTGCTGGATCTGCATCTTCACGCCCACCCGCTCGAGATAAGCGGCCAGCATCGGCAGCAGATCGACCAGCGTCGGGCTGCCCGAATGCACCTGCACCTTGAAGGTGAAGCCATTCGGATACCCGGCCTCGGCCAGCAGCCGCTTGGCCTTGTCAGGGTTATAGGTGAAGAGTTCTTTCACTGATTCGGGCATGGCCGAGAGCGGCTCGTAGTAGCCCTGCCACTCGGGATGCATCGGAAAGCCCAGCATCTCGGCGTTGCCGCCATAAAAGCTCTTGATGATTTCGGCCTTGTTGATGGCCATGTTCATAGCCCGGCGCACCCGAATGTCATCGAAGGGTTTCTGGTCCATGCGCAACGAGAGGTAGTTGCCCTCGCTCGCCACCCAGCGCTCCCACTTGAGGGCGGGCGAGGTCTTCTTCAGATCATCGGCCGCGCTCCAGCGAATGCGCTCCAGGATATCGAGCTTGCCGGTGCGCAGTGCCGCATGCTGCGCCGACTCGTCCTTGATCGTGCGGTACACCAGCCTGTCGACAAACGGAAGCTTGTACTCCGCGCCACCGACACGCTCCTTGTCCCAATAGCCGGGATTTTTCGTATAAGTGTTGGCATTGCCGCTCACGAAATCGGTGAGCATGAAGGGGCCGGTCCCGTTATGGTTCTTCCAGTTGGCCGCGCCCGCCGCGACCACCTCTTTGGGAAACACGCCGGCGTAGTGGCCATAGCCCGAGCGCATATCCCACTCGGCGTGAAAGTCCTTGAAGGTGTACTGCACCGTGTGGCGGTCCAAGGCTTCGACCTTGACCACGTTTTCCCAGTAGGTCTTGATCGCCTTGGGGCTCTTGGCCATGTAGTCGTAGCTGAAGACCACATCCTCGGCGACCAGTTCGCGCGCAGGCATCACGCCTTTCTTCTCTGGGAACATGACGCCCTTGCGCAGCTTCACTTCCAGACGCAGCGGATTTTCCTTCCAGCTCCAGCTCTCGGCCAGCTCGCCGCGAATGGCGTCCAGCGGCAGATAGTTGTTGTCGCGAAACGCATACTTGCCGCCATTGCGCCTGGCCTTGCTGAAATCGGCCGAAAACAGTCGCTCAAAATATTGCCCGGTGTCATCGGCAAACTTCCAGTTCCAGTCGGCTGGCTCCCAGGTAAGCGCACTGAGGGTCACGTACACCGTGCCCACGTTGAGCGTGCCGCCATATTGGGGCCGCTCTACCGTCGCGGCAGTTTGAGCGGCCGCCGGCACGGCAGTCAGGCACGCCAGCAGTGCGCCGGCGCCAAGTACGCGCTGCATGGTGAGGCTGCGCCAGAATTCGAATGTATTCATCAGTCGTCTCGCTTCGCTTTGTCTGGCGCAATCTCTTCTGAGTGGCTTACTTGAAGCCCATCTTCTGCTTCATCTCCTGGTCTACCCAGATCCGCGCATAGATCGGGCCGGGACGCACTGCACCGGCGCGCAGCTCGCCGTCGTAGTTCTTGACCCAGGGCCACCAGGCCTGGAACACATACGGTGTGGGCAGCCAGATGTAGGGCGCTTTGTCGACAATCTCGCGGGTCATGTCCTTGAGCATCTGCTGGCGCTTGCCTTCATCGCGCTCGGCATACATGACACTGACCTTCTTGTCGTACGCCGGGTCGGCCCACTGCGACGGGTTCCAGGTCTGGCCGGTGACAAAGCTCTTGCGGATCGTGGTGGTCGGGTTGGTATGGCCGTTGTCCATGAAGTAACCGGCCGAGTTCGTCTTGGAGGTCATGCGCGACAGGAACGCGCCGTACTCCAGCGGCTCGATCTGGATCTTCACGCCCACCTTCTCCAGATAGGCGCCCACCATCGGTGCGAGCTCCATATGCACCGGGCTGTTGGCATTGACCTGCACCTTGAAGGTGAAGCCATTCGGATAGCCAGCCTCGGCGAGCAGCTTCCTGGCCCTGTCGGGGTTGTAGGTGAACAGCTCCTTGACCGACTCGGGCATGCTCGACAGCGGCTCGAAATAGCCGACGTAATCAGGGTGCTGCGGATAGGCAAAGAGCTCGGCGTTGCCGCCCCAGAAGGTCTTGACGATCTCCTGCTTGTTCACGGCCATGTTCAGCGCGCGACGCACCCGGACGTCATCAAAAGGCTTCTGATCGACGCGCATCGACAGGAAGGTGCCACTCCAGGCCAGGGTCTTGGACCATTTGAGCTGGGGCGCGTTTTTCTTGAGTTCGTCGACCGCACTCCAGCGCACATTTTCGTGCATGTCGATGCGCCCAGTGCGCAAGGCTGCGTAGGACGCGGCTTCATCCTTGATGGTGCGGTAGACCACACGATCCACGAAGGGCAGCTTGTACGACTGGCCGCTGAGCGTTTCCTTGTCCCAGTAATTGGGGTTCTTGGTGAAGGTTGTGGAGTTACCGTTCACAAAATCCGTGAGCTGAAACGGACCGGTTCCCACATGGGTCTTCCAATCCTTGATCCCTGCACCCGAGGCCAGAAGCTCCTTGGGCTGGATGCCCGAGTAGTAGCCCCAGCCGAACCGATAGTCCCACTCCGCGAAGTAATCCTTGAACGTGAACACCACCGTGTGTTTGCCGGTGGCCTCGACCTTTGTCACATGGTCAAAGTACTGCGGAATTTTCTTGGGACTGTTGTTCAGATAGTTGTAGCTGGCGACCACGTCTTCCGCGTTGAATTCACGCGCGGCCATGACCCCTTTCTTCTCGGGGAACATCACACCCTGGCGCAGCTTCACTTCCAGGCGCAGGGGGTTTTCAGACCATTTCCAGCTCTCGGCCAGCTCGCCGCGCACAGCGTCCAGTGGCAGGTAGGCATCAGCCACGAACGGGTGCTTGCCACCGTACTTGCGCGACTTGGTCAGGTCGGCCGCAAAGAGCTGCTCGAAGTACTGTCCAGTGTCGTGGTTCGCTTTCCAGTTCCAGTCGGCGGGGTCCCAGGTCAGCGCAGAGATGGTGTAGTAGATGGTGGCGATATTGAGCGTGCCGCCGTACTTGGGCGCCTCGGCCTTATCCATCGGCACGGGCGCATTTTGGGCTTGCAGCGTTGCGCTGCCTGCCAGCAAGGCGATGCCTGCTGCCAGTCGGCCCAGCGTGACACGCAATTCGGTGGTCTTCATCTGGTTTCTCCTGTTGGAACCGTTCGGATCAGGGTTCGGTTTTGGAAAACAAGTCCATCGTTGAATCGCCGCGCACGCGGCGCAAAGCCGTTCAGCGTGAGCCGCGCAGCCGGGGGTCGAGCAAGTCCCTGAGCGCATCACCAAACACATTGGTGGCATACACCACCACGGTGAGACACAGGCCTGGCGCCAGAGCCAGCCAGGGGCCCTGGAACATGTAGGTGCGCCCGCTGCCGGAGAGCAGGCCACCCCACGTGGGTGCGGGAGGCGGTACGCCCAGACCCAGAAATGACAGCCCCGACTCGGCCAGGATCACCGCGCCCACGCGTGTGGTGAAGAGCACGATGATCGGGGGCAGGATGTTGGGAAGGATGTGTTTCCAGAGAATGCGCGGGGTGGTGGCACCAATGGATTGAGCCGCGTGCACATACATGTTCTCGCGTACCGACACCACCGCACTGCGAATGATGCGCGAGCCGGCAATGCCCAGCAGCAGACCGAGCGTGCCGATGATCTGCGGCATGCCCGGGCCGAGCACCGACACCACCACGATCAGGATGATCAGCTCTGGAAAACTCATCCAGGCGTCTACAAATCGCTGCACGATCAGATCGACTTTTCCACCCAGATAGCCGGTGCCAATGCCGATCACGACCGAAATCAATGTGGCCAGCGAAGCGGCCGACAGTCCGATGATCACGGAGAGCTGTGCGCCATGCAGGCAGCGCGAAAGCATGTCGCGCCCCAGATTGTCCGTGCCAAACAGGTGCCCCCATGACGGCGGCTTCAGACGGTCGATCGGGTTGATCTCGTTCATGCCGTAGGGCGCGAGCCAATCGGCAAAAATGCCGCAAAAGAGGAACAGCAGGAAGATCACCCCGCCCGCAGCCCCCAACGGCTTGTCACGAAAGAGTCGGCGCAAAAAGCCCGCGGGCTTGATGTCGGGTTCGACGGCGGGCAGGGTTGCCGCAGCAGCACTCATGAACGCACCCTCACACGCGGGTCGAGCAGGCCGTAGCTCAGGTCGACGATCAGATTGATGAGCATGACCGCCAGGCCCACCACCAGGAACACGCCGGTGATGATCGGGTAGTCACGCTGATTGACTGCATCGAGCAACAGCGTGCCCATGCCGGGAATGCCGAAGATCTGCTCGATGATGACGGCGCCACCAATGACCAGCGGCGCCTGCAAACCCACTAGCGTGACAACCGGGATCAGCGCATTGCGCAGCGCATGCCGAAACACCACCAGGCGCTCAGGCAAACCCTTGGCCATGGCGGTGCGGATGTAATCCTGACGCAGTACCTCAAGCATCATGGTGCGGGTCATGCGCATGGTGACTGCAGACAGCGCAGCGCCTAGCACCGCGGCCGGTACCAGCATCTGCTTGATATTGCCCCAGGGGTCTTCAGTGAATTTGATGTAGCTCACTTCAGGCGACCAGCCCCAGTAGATCGAGGGGATGACCACCACCATCGTGCCCATCCAGAAGCTCGGGATGGCCAGCAGCAAAATGGAAAACGAGCGAGCGATATAGTCGCCTGCGGTGTCCTGACGGATGGCTGAGTACACGCCCACCGGCAAGGCGATCGACAGTCCGATCAGAATGGCCAGCAGGCCGAGTTCGAAGGTGACCGGCATGCGTTCGGCCAGTCGCTCCACCACCGGCGTGGACTGCCACAGCGAGTTG
>Ga0315909_10003333_pt1 | contig 19680 bp, 16 predicted proteins | sample LakEriMetagenome_11_FD_203527 | JGI IMG/M metagenome (GOLD analysis project Ga0315909, IMG submission 203527) | Freshwater fungal communities from buoy surface, Lake Erie, Ohio, United States - Buoy 2 MA125 | ecosystem: Environmental > Aquatic > Freshwater > Lake | place: USA: Lake Erie, Ohio... | reverse complement strand
TGCACGTGCTGCCGTTCGACATCAAGGACCTGTTCGCGGTGGAGGTCGACTTCGAGGAGGACCTCAGCCGCGCCAACGCCCACCTCTAGTTGACGCCGAGCTGTCAGCGGAGGGTGCGGCCGATGAGGTCCTCCCACCGGTCGAGCACGGGCTCGATCCGGTAGGGCTCCACCGCGGGGCGCGCCCGAGCGGCCAGGTCGTCCCGCAGCTCGGGATCCGACATCAGCCGGTCCAGTGCCCACGCGAGTGCCGCAGCATCCGCGCGGGGCACGAGCAGGGCGGCAGCACCCTCCTCGGCGAGCAGGCGGACACCCGCCGAGCAGTCGGTCGCGATGCACGGCAGGCCGTGGGCCATGGCCTCGGCGAGCGACAGCGGCAGCCCCTCGGTCAGCGACGGCATGGCCAGCAGGCTCGCACCGCGGAGCTCCGCCTCGGCGTCGGTGACCGGCGGGACCACGGCCACCCGGTCGGCACCGACGGCCAGCCCCGCCACGGCCTTCTGCACGGCACGCTCCTCGGGGCCGGAACCCACGATCCGCAGCCGCCACTCCGGGTGGCGGTCGGCCACCAGCCCCCACGCGCGGACGAGGAACTCCGGGCCCTTCTCGACCGACAGGCGACCGAGGTACAGCACGGTGCGCGAGCCATCGCGATCGTCCGACGTGACGGGGTCGGCCGGCCAGAAGGCAAGCGGATTGGGCATCCACAGGGTGTTGTCGAGCCCCTGACGTCGGAAGCGGTCGGCATCAGCGGGGGTCAGGAGGGCGAACCGGTCCACATCCCGGTACAGCCGCACAGCTCGGGCCAGGTCACGGCCGGCGGCCGCCGCCTCGAACGACGAGTGGTACTGCCCGATCACCGACCAGTCTCCGTGCGGGACCTCGGCCAGGTGCTCCATCGCCCACAGCTGCGAGGTGATGACGATGCCGGGAGGTCCGTCCGCGAGGACCTCGGCGAGCCGGTCGATGGCCTCCTGGCGGAGAGCGGCGCGCGTCGCCAGGGTCCGCCTGACCGACGGGCGCCAGCGGTCGAGGAAGCGGTCCTGGCGCGGCGGCGCGGGCCACTCCTGCGACATCAGCGTGATGCTGCGGAACTGCGGGTCCTGCAGGTACTCGTGCCGCGGTGATGCGGGTGCGATGCCTACGAGGTCGACGGGGTAGCCGCGTTGGGCCAGCCCCTGCGCCAGCACGTGCACCACGCGCTGGGCCCCACCGAGCTCCTCGATGGAGTTCGCCATGATCACGATGCGGGGCCGCGTCATCGCGCACCCCTGATGGCGGCGGCGAGCGCATCGGCGGCCCGATCGGCCGCGTGCCCGTCTGCGGGACCGGCCCAGGCGCTGCCCCACGCAGCCCGCGACTCCTGCCACGGCAGGTCCCAGGCGACCGGGTCGCGCAGCCAGCGCTCCACCTCGTCGTGAAGGGCGACCTGGTCGATCACGACGGGACCCACCTCGTCGAGTCCGGGGTAGACGCCGCACGTGCGGGCGAGGAACAGCTCGCGGTCGGGCTGGAAGAGGACGACCGGCCGGCCGACAGCCGCGGCCTCTCCGATGCGCGGCGAGTAGTCGGAGACGACGAGATCCGCGGCCACGAGGTAGGAGGCCAGGTCCTCATCCGGGGTCAGCGCACGAACCGCATGGCGCAGGCGGGTCGGCACGGCCGGTGCACCTGCAGCGACGACGAGGTAGACGTGGCTGCCCAGGGCCCGTTCCCACGCCTCCACATCGAGCACGGCTCCCTCGCGGACGAGGGGGGCGTGAACGATGACCGGACGGTCCGTCGGCAGGTCGAGGGCACGCCGCAGACCGTCGCGATCGGAGGTCGCGAGGGCGCCGTCCAGTCGCGGCAGTCCAACGGCGGCGACGGAGCCCTTGACGCGCAGCGCCGGCGCGAGCACCTCGCCCGCAGCGGCGGTCGGCACGGCCAGCAGCCGCACACTGCGGCCGCGGCGTCGGACGTCAGCCGTCAGGGTGCGACTTGTCAGAACGGTGGGATCGTCCAGCCCGACGCGATGCACGGGAGTCGGCGCGATGGCCATGACGACGGCGCGGGGCCGGCAGCCGACGGTCGCCTCGGCTCCCTCCCCCTGAAGCCGGGCGGCCGCCCGGGCCTGCAGCCACGCCTGCCGGACGGAGCCTCGATCGACGCCTGTCACGCCCTCGGGAAGATCGGAGGCCGGGTCCCGCCGCACCCACACCTGCTCCAGATCGGGGTGGTGCTGCCCGAGGGCCCGGGCCACCTCCCGCACATCCGGGTCGGTCCGGCGGCCGGCATCCACCACGACCAGCGAGCGCGCGGGCAGGAGCCGGCCCACCCTCCGGGCGATGCGGATCCGCAGTCCACGCCAGGCCCGAGCCGCCTGCCCGAGCGGGGCGACCGGCGGGCGCCCCCCGCGGACGACCGACCAGCCGATCCCGCCATTGGCGGACGGCGCCACGCGCAGGGCGGTGCCCTCCGGACCCGGCACCTCGACCGCCTCGACCTGCGGTCCGGGCACCCGCACCGCCGTCGCATTGAGCGCACCGCGCGCCGAGACCGCCAGCACCAGCGCTCCCCGGTCGTCCGTGCCGATCGGAACGGCACCGGCTGCCAGCACTCCCGAGGCGCGCCAGGTACGTCGATGGCCGTCGCTGCCCGTCCACTCCGCCGGCAGGACGACGGCCCCTCGCCCGGATGCGGTCTCCCACCGCAGCTCCGGCTGGCCGGCATCCGCCAGGGCCCCGTCGTAGTCGACGCTGCTGCCGACGACGATGACGTCGGAGCCACGCACCTCGATGGACTCCACCCGGTGCAGGTACCGCCGCTGCGAGAACGGTGTCGCCAGCAGGCCGAGTTCGGTGACATCCAGCCACCGCTCCGCGTCGATGCCGCGAGCGCCCGGGCCATCGGTCCGGTGCCGGCAGTCCCAGTACTCGCGACCGTCGACGGCGACCACCGGACGGTCCACGACCGAGGCCCATCGCACCAGCCGCATCGCCGCACGCACACCCTCGAGGTCGCGCTGCAGCAGGTGGTAGATCGCGATCCGCAGGCCCGGCCGCAGCTCCCATGCCGGTGAGACGTCGACGACGGACACGTAGGGCACCAGCCGGTCCATGAGGAGCGTCGCCGTCTCGTCGTCGACCTCCAGCATCGACGACAGGTAGAGGTACAGGTCGTGCCGCAGGAACTTGCGGTCCTTCTCACGACGCAGGCGCGGGTCGGGATGCCGGGCCAGGAAGTCGTCGATCCTCCGGTTGATCTCGATGCGGCTCTCGACGTTGCGCGCCTCGTTGCGCCGCTGCGTGATCGAGGGCTCATCGGACAGCCTGTCGACGTACCACCGGTAGACGGTCTCGGGGATCACGGCCAGCCGTCGTGCGGCCGCCATCGCCTCGAGAGTGAACAGCTGGTCCTCGAACAGCAGGCCCTCGGGGAACCGCAGGCCGGCCTGCAGCAGCAGTTCCCGCCGGTAGATCTTGTTCACCGAGATGGTGTCGTAGAGCAGACCGGGGAGATCGCCGAGACCGTCCGCCACCTGCACCGCGTCATGCAGCTCCGGGCGCCAGCGCTTGGCCTTGCCGGTGCGGATGTCGACCCGCTCCGCCGTGCCGCACACGATGTCCGCCCCCGTGCTCTCGGCCGCCTCCAGGAGGTTGGTGCAGGCATGACGCTCGTACTCGTCGTCGGAGTCGCAGAACATGACCCAGGGGGCGCGCGCCAGCTCGAGTCCGCGGTTGCGCGGCGCACTGCAGCCGCCCGAGTTCTCCGAGAGTCGCTCGTAGCGGATCCGCGGGTCGTCCACAGCGAGGGCCCGCACGACGTCCTCTGTGGCGTCCGTCGAGGCGTCGTCGACGACGATGATCTCCAGGGTGCGCAGCGTCTGCCGCTGGACCGAGGCGATGGCGCGTGGCAGCCGCGCGATGTCGTTGTAGGAGATGACGACGACGCTGACGGCGGGGCCGGCCGCGGGGGGTGTCTGGCTCATCGCCCGCTCCGGAGCTCCCGGGCACGCTCGACGAGGACGCCGGCGCGTGCATCGAAGCTGTGCTCGAGCGCGACCCGATCGGCCAGCGCCAGCCTCGCCGCCCGGTCCGGAAAGGACGTGTCGAGGTCCCCATCGAGCGCATCGACAAGGCCCTGGGGATCGGCGTAGGTGCGCACCGTGTCACCGAACACGTCCTTCAGGCCGACGGCGTCGTCCGTGAGTACCCGGGCTGCGCACGCGGTCGCGTCGAACAGCCGGTTGGACAGGAACCCCTGTGCTGCCATGTCCGACCAGTGGTCGTTGAGGACGACGCCGGCCGAGGCGTAGGCAGCGGGCAGGTCCGGGTTGGCAAGGAACGTGCCGCGGATGCGCTCCGACGGAAGGAACTCCTCCCAGCCGACACCGTGGACACCGAGGTCGAGTCCCGCCTCGACGGCAGCGCGCACAGCGGGGCGGTACTCGCCTCGCGTCGAGCCGACGAACAGCAGCCGCTCGCCGGAGTCCGGCACTGCCGCATCCGGCCGGAAGCGTCGCGGGTTGGTGGCCTGCAGCAGCGGCGTGACGGGAACGCCGAACTCCTCCGACTGGGCGCGCGTCCAGTGCGCGCTCGCCGCGAACACGCCGTCGTACTGCGCGGGCTCGTCCGTCTCGACGAGCTCCGGGTGGCTGATCACCCACAGCAGCCAGGTCGCGTTGCCGCGTCGCGGTACGACGCGGCGAAGGCCGCGCAGGACCACGACGACGTCGTCCTGCTCGCGAGCCTCGGCGCCGGCGCCGCCGCGCGAGACGACGCGCGCCTCCTCCCCCGCCCGCTCGAGGGCGTCGACGAGGTCGCGGGCGAACCAGGTGTCGCCCCACTGCTCCCCCGCCTCCCCCTTCGGGGAGGACACGACGACCGACCACCGCATGGGCCGCGGGCGCTTGCGCCGGAGCACCTCAGGCCCCCTCGGCCGGAACGTCGACGGGCAGCGTGCTGCGCTCCTCGCGCGACAGGCCGCGCAGGAAGCCCAGGCCCCAGGCGCCGTGCATGGTGGCGTAGACGGCAGGCAGCCGGACGGCCTCCGCGGGCGTCAGCCGCGGCGCCGACGCCGCGCTCTGCGCACTCGCGGCGAGGTTCGCGACGGCGTACACGGCGGGGGCCGAGAGGCCGACCGCCACCAGCCACGGCTGGCGCGCGACCGCGCCTGCCGCAGCGAGCGCCAGCCCCGTGCCGATCCCGGCCACCGTGACGGGTGCGGCGAGGTAGCGCAGTGACAGCGTGTCGGGGTGGCGACGGGCCACCTCACGGCGCCATCGGCCGTAGTCGTGGTACTGCCGCGCGAGGGCGCGCATCGTGTGCCGCGGGCGATACGTCACACGCATCTCGGGGGTGAACCAGACGACGCCGCCGGTCTGCCGGATGCGCAGGTTCATCTCCCAGTCCTGCGCCCGCACCATCGACTCGTCGTAGCCCCCGACCCGATCGAGGGCGGACCTCCGGAAGCAGCCGAGGTAGACGGTCGGCGCGGGTCCGGCCTCGCCACCCACATGGAACGACGCCCCGCCCACCCCGAACCTCGAGGTCATCGCGCGAGCGACGGCGTGCTCGAAGTCGGAGGTGCCCTCCGCGGCCATGATGCCGCCGACATTGTCGGCCCCGGTCTCCTCGAGGATGCGCACTCCGGTGCGCACGTAGTCCGGGGGCACCATCGCGTGGCCGTCGATGCGCACGACGACCTCGCCCTGGCCGCCCGCGATGGCCGCGTTCAGCCCTGATGGCGTCCGACCGCTGGGATTGTCGACGACGCTGACGTGACGGTTCGCCGCCGCGAGGCCCTGTGCCACCTCGAGGGTGCGGTCGCGCGACGGTCCAACTGCGATCACGATGTCCAGCTCGCCCGGGTAGTCCTGCTCCAGGAGCCGCTCGATCGCATGCGCGAGGTGCCGCTCCTCGTTGACGACGGTCATGATGATGGAGACGTGCGGCCACTCCGTCACGAGAGCGCCTCCGTCCCGAACGCGGGGTGCTGCACGAGGCCGGGGATGGTCGCCGCCGTCTTGGTGAGGAAGTGCTCGTCGCGCACCGTCGCCGTGTGACCCTGTCCACGACGCACGTACACGTAGCCGAGCCCATGGGTCCGGTAGACCAGTCCGCCGTCGGCATGCACCCGGTCGAGAAGTGCACGGTCGACTGACTTGGGCACAGGTCGCCAGCCGCCGACGGCGGCGAGGTCGGCGGCTGAGATCAGCATCGTGCCGCCCGCGACGAAGCCGGCGTACTTCTCCGCGCCGTAGACCGGACGGAACGCGGTGACATCCTCGGCCTCGAGGTGGATCCAGTCCAGCGCCTTGCCGACGACCTGGGCGCCGGAGTACTGGCGTGCGAGCACGAGATCCCACACGTGTTCCGGCCCGTAGTGGTCGTCGTCGTCCATCTTGGTGATCAGCGACCCCTCCGCACGGTCGCTGCACGACTGCAGTGCCTGGCCCAGCGTCGCCGAGCCGTCCACGGCGACCACGGTGGCCGGGAACGGCACCTCCTGCAACAGGTCCCACACGTGCGCCGGATCGACGCGGTCGCCGTGCGCACCGACGACCACCTCCAGCCGGGGATAGCGCAGGCCGGACAGCTGGCGCATCGCGTGCTCGAGGTGGTCGGTCCGGTGCGTCACGAGGACGATGCTCACCGACGGCCACGAGTCGAGGGCAGCACTCGGGCCGTGCTGGCGCAGGGCGTGCCTGCGCTCGTGCACCGAGGCCGCCTGCCAGGCCAGCGGGTCGTCGAGAGCGGGAAGGTCGTCGGACGCGGACGTCGTGAGGACCCCGCAGGCGTTCAGCTGCCGGGCGAGCCGCCCCGGGATCTCGCCGAGCACGGCACCCACGGTGCGCAGCGCGGAGACCTGCGCGGCGGTGAGGTCGCCGGTGACGCTGATGCGCGTCTCCCCCGCCACGAGATGCACGACCGAACCGCTCGTCGTCGCGGCAGCAACGGTCCACGGTCCGGTGGATCGACGGCCGATCGGGCGGTGCACGCTCGGGTCGACGTCAACCTCGACGTTGTGCCCGTCGACAGTCCACCGGCCGCTGCCGACGACGACAGTTGACGCGCGCTCAGGCTCCCCGGGTGGTGGCTCCTCGCCGCAGACCAGCACGTCGCATCGGCGCACGTGGGCATCACGGCTCTCGTCGCTCAGCAGCACGTCGCGAAGGCCGCCCGCGAGGCTCGCCGCCTCCGGTGGAAGGCCGGGGGTGAACGTCAGCTCGGGCCCGATGTCGCTGACGACTGGGCTCAGCAGGCGGACGACGCCCGCGAGGAGGACGGCGGCATCGGCGGCCTCTACGGCGACGAGGCGCACCCGCACGCCGGAGCCGCGAGGCTCAACCGACAGCGAGGCGAGGCCGGGGATGCGCGCCCGGCCCAGCCAGCCGGCGATCGGCGGCTTCCAGCGGTCGACCTCGACCTGCAGGTCGGTCAGCCGGGCGAGTCCCACACTGACGGCGGCCAGAGCCTGGACGTCATGGACGCGACCCGCGCTCACCTCCCACGTCGAGTCGCCGCGCCGCGAGCGGACGCGGGAGCCCGGCAGCTGCGGCACCGTCACAGCTGCGACTGTAGTGGTCGGCGGCCTACCGCCCGAGGACCTGCTTGGCCATGACGATGCGCTGCACCTGGTTCGTGCCCTCGTAGATCTGGGTGATCCTGGCCTACCCAGCCGTGACCAGCCGAAACGAGTCACGTGGCACGTGCCTGACACATAGGCATGCCGCTTCGTGCCCTTCCGTGCCTTCGTGAGTACGCCGGCTGGACCGCGCCACAGCGGTCACAGATGCGCGGCGAGGCCTGGCGGCCCGCGCATCGCAGGAGCCCTCAGATCCACGATCTGCCTTGGGCCGCGGAAACTAGACTCCGCCCGTGCACAGACCCACGGACCTGCTCTGGATTCGGTGGCTGGAGGTCGTGCTCCTCCTCGTGATGGCCTATTCACTCGTGCTCGTGGTCGACGGGGGCCTGGCTCTTCGCCTATTCGATGCCCTCGGCTTCGGACCGGACGCGGCGGATGATGCATTCCGGGACTACCTGCGCCTGCCCTTCGCCGTGCTCGGTGCAGTCATGGTTGGGTGGATGGCTCTCCTGTTCGCTGTCGTGCACGGTCCGCTGCGCCGTCGCGAGCCCTGGGCATGGCCCGCTGTCGTACTGTCACTGGCGGCTTGGTTCGTGCTCGACACCGGCATGTCCATGGTGCTCGGGTTCCCGACCCATGCGCTGTTCAACCTCGTGTTCGCCGTCGCTCTCGCGGTGCCGCTGATCGGCCTGCGGCGTTCTCGATCCACTCCCGTGGCTTCGTGATGCGCCTGGGTCGTGTCGGTCACGACAGGATGTCCTTCCTCTCGAAGCGCAGGACGGCGATACCGACGAGCACCACGAAGACTCCGACGTTGTAGGCCAGGCCGACGGCCATCTGGTCCCACACGATGACCGGCCCGAGGGCATCGGCCCACGCCCCCGCGTAGTTCGCTGGGAGGAACTGACGCAGCGACCCGAGGGCGTCGATGGCGTCGAGGATGTTGGCAAAGATCACGATGACCACGGCCGCACCGACGGCCCCCAACGGGACGTCAGTGGAGACGCTCGCCAGGAAGGCGATGCCCGCGGGGACGAGCAGCGTGACCGCGATGTAGCCGGTGATGACAGCCAGCCGCAGGGAGGACTCCCCCGCTCCGAGCTCGCCGCTCAGCGGGCTGGCCAGGGTGCCTCCTCCGAAGGCGACGAGCCCCAGGATGAAGGATGCGGCGACGAGCACGAGGAGCACGGCGAGGGTCAGCAGCAGGCCGACGCCCATCTTGACGAGCAGGAACCTGCGTCGCGGGACGGGCGCCACCAGCAGGTAGCGCATGGTCGACCACGAGGCCTCGCTGGCCACGGTGTCGCCGAGGAACATCGCGGCGAGGATCACCAGCAGGAACGCGGACGAGAAGAGCAGCCCGCTGACCGCGAAGTTCCAGGGACCTGTCGCCATCAGGCCGAAGACGTCGAAGTCCCCGTCCGCCAGCCCCCCACCGCCGCTGGCGGCAGGCCCGAACTGCACGGCGAGCACGACGACGATCGGGAGGGCGATGACGAGCGCGAACGCCACCGCGGTGCGACGCCGCCGGACCTGGCGGATCATCTCCACGCGCACGCTCAAGGTCCGCTGTGCCGAGTAGCCGTCCATCAGCGATCCTCCTCCGTCAGCGGCCCTGAGTTGACCAGGTGGTCGGAGCCCACCAGGTCCATGAACACGTCCTCCAGGTGCTGGCCGCTGCGGCCGGCGAGCAGCTGTTCGACCGTCCCCGTGGCCACCACGGTGCCCCGGTGCATGACCACGACGTCCGAGCAGGTCTGCTCGACCTCGCTGAGCAGGTGCGAGGAGAGGATGACCGTGCGACCGTCCGTGGCGTACGCGCGCAGCACCTCGCGCATCTCGCGGATCTGCGGCGGGTCGAGGCCGTTGGTGGGCTCGTCCAGCAGGAGCAGGTCGGGCATGCCGAGCATGGCCTGCGCGATGCCGAGGCGCTGCCTCATGCCCTGGCTGTAGGTGCGCACCTTGCGGTCGATCGATGCGCCGAGGCCGGCGATGTCCAGCACGCGCTCGAGATACGGGTCCCCCGAACGGCCGCTCGCTCGCCAGTACAGGTCGAGGTTCTGCCGTCCCGACAGGTGCGGCAGGAATCCGGGGCCCTCCACGAATGCCCCGATGCGCGACAGCACGGCGGCACCCGGGGTGACGCGCTCGCCGAAGACGAACACGCTGCCCTCGGTCGGCCGGATCAGGCCCATCGCCATGCGCATCGTCGTGGTCTTGCCGGCACCGTTGGGTCCCAGGAGGCCGAGGACCACGCCACGGGGCACGGTGATGTCCACGCCGGCGACGGCGCGCACGCCCTCGCCGTACTGCTTGACCAGCCCCTGGATCACCAGCGGACTGTCGTCGAGGTCCGGGCGGACCGTGTCGCCGCTGACGCGGGGCCGCAGGAGCCGCACAACGATGACCACCACCAGGCTGATGCCGAGGGCGATGAGCGGCCAGGCCCACAGCGGGAGTCCCCGGGTCGTGCCGGTCATGGCCACTTGGGGGATCGCCACGGCCCCGCCGGCGAGTGCGACGGTGTAGATGGCGGGTTCAGCCGGGAGGCGGAAGGCCTGGTCGGTCGTGTTCACGGTGACGATGAGCCGGTCGCCCGCGGCGAGGTCGGCGACGATAGCGGGCAGCTCGACGTCGACGCGCTGGGGGGCGGGTCCCACGTCGACCTTCACCGGAGCGATGAGCCCGTTCGGCAGGACCAGTGCGCCGGCCCCGGTCTGGATGCGCAGGCCCACGAACAGCGTCGCCTGCCGGGGAGCATCGGTGGACACGTCCAGGCTGACGCGGGAGGCCCCGATGATGCGCATGGGCTCGTCGAGCGGCTCGGAGGCGAACGCCGCCCCCTGGTTCGGGGCCACGCGCGCGTCGAGGAGCGACAGCACGCCGCCCAGGGAGCCGATGCCGGGCAGGGACGTCACGGCCGCGGGTGCGCCGCCGGCGGGAGCCAGGATGCGCTGCGGAGGTCCCGCGATCGGGACGGCAACACTGGAGTCACCGCCGATGCCCGGGTACTGCGCGCTGGTGAGGACCTCGACGGCCGCCGACTGGCGGTCGTCGAGCGCCGAGCTCGTCGCGAGCGAGGCCTCGAAGTCCAGCGGCACCGCCGGCCCATCGGCGAGGTGCGCCTGGAACCAGGACCGGGTGAGGGCCGTCAGGCGCCCCGACTCGTCCACTCCGCCGTCATGGCCCTGGGCATGCCAGACGACCTTGACCGGGGTGTCCGGGTTCGCCGCTCGGATCTGCTCGGCGTTCGCGTTCACCTGCTGCAGCGGGAAGAGGGAGTCCGCCTGTCCACCGCCGAGCAGCGTCGGCACGGTGATGCGATCGGTGATGCTCGCCGGCGACGACTGGCGCATCAGGGCGCGCATGTCCTCGGTGACTGTTCCGTTCGTCGCGGCGTCGGTGTAGGCCGCGCACCACTCAGGCGAGAAGCGGCCGCACAGGTCCGCCTGGCCCTGCGGGGAGTCCAGACCCGCACTGAAGAAGACCGACGTCCACAGCTGCTTGAACACGCCCGGGACATCCGTGTCGAGCATGCTCTGCCCGAACAGCGACGACTCGAGGTCGTTCCAGGTGATGTCCGCGGCGATCGCGTCGACACGGTCGTCGAGCCCGGCGACCATCAGCGCCAGCGCTCCCCCGTAGGAGCCGCCCGCCACGCCCACGACCGGATCACCGGGCGCCTCCATCTGCACGGTGTCCAGGCCGGCCAGGTGATCGATGACCCGGGACGCGTCGGCGACCTCGAACTGCCGCGAGTTCATGGAGATGGTGCCGGTGGAGTCCCCGAACCCGCGCGCGGTGTAGGCGGCCACGACGAACCCGGCGTCGACGAGGTCGCTGGCCTGCTCGGCGACCGACTCCTTGCTGCCGCCGAACCCGTGGGCGAGGATCACCGCGGGCGCTGGCGTCACCGCGGGGACGTAGATGTCCGCCGCGAGTGCCACCGGTGTCGGATCGCTCGCCGACGCCGGGCCGCCTTGGATCGTGACGGCGGTGGTGGACTGCGCTGCGGCAGGCGCCGCAGGCAGCAGCGCCACGCCCACGGCCCCGATGCAGGCGAACCCCCAGGCGATGGCCGCGCCCAGCCGGGAGGATGGCGTGCCACGGCCAGCGGACGGCGTATGATGAACACTGTTCACTTTGGCAGACTGCCAGCCGATATGAACACTGTCAAGATTGGAGGCGGCGTGGCGCGCAGGTACCACCATGGGGCCCTCGCCGAGGCGATGGTCGAGCAGGCGCTGACCGAGGTGCGGGTGCGCGGAGCGGACCAGGTGTCCCTGCGCGGGATCGCCCAGTCCCTCGAGGTCTCCCCCTCCGCTGCCTACAACCACTTCGCAGACAAGGACGGCCTGTTGAAGGCCGTCGGCGCCTGCGGCCTCGCGGCACTCGACGAGCGGATGGCCCGGGTCTGGGCCGCGCACTCCGCCGACACTGCGGAGGCGGCGAAGGCCCGCTTCCTCGGGCTCGGCCGCGCCTACGTCGGGTTCGCCATCGACGAGACTCACCTGTTCCAGCTCACGTTCGGACCGCTGTGCGCCCCTCCGGGGCCGCCCCCGTACGAGGACGGCCCCTATCGCAAACTGATGGCCGCGATCGACGACCTCGATCGCTGGGGACTGCTCAAGCCTGACATCCGCTCGGGCCTGGACCTCATGGTCTGGGCCTCGACCCACGGCATGGCGACCCTGCTGGTCGAGGGTGCCGTTCCACACGACAGCGTCGAGCCCTTCCTCGATGCGATGGCCCGATTGCTGCTCATCGACGGCGCCTCCTGATCTGAACGACCAATGGACGAGGATTCGAGGGGTTGCATCACATGAGCGACGCGACACGATGGTTCGTGGCCTTTGCCTTCATCTCCCTGCCCACCATTGCCTTCGGCGGGTACTTCCTGCTCACGATCCTGAAGCGCCAGTCGGGGACGGAAGGCATCACTCCCGTCCAGCGGGACTACTTCCGGGCGGGCCATGCGCACGCCGGCGTGCTCGTGCTGCTCGCCATCGTCGGACTGCTGGTCCTGGACTACTCGCGCTTCCCCGAGTGGGCGGTGTGGGTCCTGCGCGTCGGGCTTCTCGTCTCGCCCCTGTTGATCTCAGGAGGGTTCTTCGGGGGCGCGCCGCGCACGGCCGACGGCTCGCCGGGACCACTGGTCAGACTGATCCCGATCGGTGCGGTGATCTTCGCTCTGTCAACCCTGGGCGTCGGCCTGAGCTTGCTCATCTCATTCTGAGCCGTGGAGGTCCGGTATGGATAGGGCGACGAAGCCTGACCGCTTCACGATCGATGGCACCATCCCGCCCGGCGTGGCTCCGAACTGGCTGACCGGGGCTGGGGCGACCCGCGCCGAGCTCTCCCTCGTCTACGTGTCGGGGGTCGCCGGAGCGGGCCTCGTGTGGTGGTTCTTCCAGCGCGGCGAGCCCTGGGCTGTCTGGCAGGTCGTCATCGCGCTCATCATCACCGCGGATCTCTTCGGCGGCGCGGTGGCCAACACCCTCAGTTCCACGAAGCGTCAGTACCAGGCCCCGCTGCCTACGGATGCCAAGCCCTGGGTGCACCTGGTGCGCAACCCCGTGTGGTTCACCTCCCTGCACATCTATCCTTTGATCGCCGCCGCGCTCTACCCGGGAGGCTCGTGGTGGTGGGGCATCGGGTGGTACGCCGCGACGCTCGCAGCAGTGATCGTCGTCACGCGCGTCGTCCCGGGATACCTGCAGCGCCCCACCGCAATGGCCGTTTTCGCGCTCGCCCTGCCCGTCGCGCTGGAGTTCCCGGGACCGCCTGGATGGAGCTGGCTGCCTCCGATCCTGCTGGCCAAACTCCTCCTCGCGCACGCGGTGCACGAAGAGGCTTACCGACCTTGAGGCATTCAGGGGATGCGGTGTCGCTCTACACAGCGAGCTCGTTAGGCACCTGGTCCCATAGCGGCTCGCTGCCACGACGGCCAGACCACGCGCTCCCATCGCGAGCAGCAGCGTCTCCTTGTCGGCGACGTGGGTGCAGGCAGCGCTCAGCGAGGGCCCCGTGGTGGTGCGCGGGACTGGTTACCCGCCAATATTGACAGCGTTCATATCCTATGCGATGGTCCCGGAATGAATATGAACAGCGTTCAATCCGTGCCCGCTCAGGAGAGGACCCCCGCGCCCGCGGGCAAGGCCCTGCCCCGCTGGGCCGGTTGGCTGAGCATCCTGCAGGGTCTGCTGATCTTCGTGCCGATGATCGTGCTCGGCGCCGCCATCAACTGGCCCGAGAGCCTGAGCGACCCTGCCTCGATCGCCCTACCGCGGCTGCTGGAGAACGAGGATGCGGTGCGACTCGGCTACGTGACCTACCTGCTCTACTCCGTGCTGTTCGCCGTCACCATCATCGCGCTGCTGCGCTACGTCAAGAGCCGTCATGCCATCGGCCTGGGATCGCTGATCGCCGGGTTCGCGATCGCTTCGACCGTAGCTCGATGCATCGGCATCATCCGGTGGCTGGTGCCGGCCCCAGCCCTGGCCGAGGCTTGGGCAGCGACCAGTGACGAGACCGAGCGCACGGCGATCGCCGTCGTGTTCGACTCCCTCAACTCCTACGGCGGCACGATCGGTGAGGTCCTGGGTGTCAGCATCTTCGCCGCGATATCGATCGGCCTGCTGTCCATCGCCGCGCTGCGGTCACGCGCCTTCCCCGTGTGGATCGGAGTGTTCGGACTGGTGGCCGCTCTCGCCGTCCTCGCCACCGCCATCGAACTGCTCGGCGCCGATGCCAGCTCTCTCATCTTCTTCGGCACCACGCTGGTCCAACTGTGGTTCCTGGCGACCGGCCTCTGGCTCCTCGTGCGGGGCACGCGCCAGTCTCCCTCCCCAGCCGGCATATCCGGGTGAGTCCCTACGTTCCGTGAGCGAGCCGGAGGGAACCGCGTCGTGGGCACACACCTCGTGATCGGGTCCGGCAGCGTGGGTTCGGCGGTGGCCCGGCAGCTGGCCGATGCAGGGGCCGACGTCGTGCTGGTGTCGCGCAGCGGTTCGGGACCGGCCGATGCGCGCATCCGCCGACTTCCGTCAGACGCTTCATCGGTTGATGCCCTCCTCCACGCGGCTCCCGAGGCCGAAGCCCTCTACAACTGCGCGAATCCGGCCTACCACCGCTGGGCTCAGGACTGGCCGCCCCTGGCGTCCGCCGCCCTGTCCTACGCCGAGCGCACCGGCGCCGTGCTCACCACCTGCTCCAACCTGTACGGCTACGGGCCGGTGAACGGTGCCATCACGGAGTCGCTGCCACTCTGCGCGCTGGGCACCAAGGGCAGTGTCCGCGCGCAGATGTGGTGGGACGCGAAGGCAGCCCACGACGCCGGGCGCATCCGCGCCACGGAGGTCCGCGGCTCCGACTACATCGCGCCGAGCGAGCAGACGCGCGTCTCGTCACCCCGTGTGGTGCCCCGCATCCTGCGCGGAAGGCCCGTCAGCCTGCTCGGCCCGGTCGACCAGCCCCACACATGGACGGCCCCGATCGACGTCGCGCGACTGATGGTGACCGTGGCCGCTGACCCGCGGGCCTGGGGATCCGCGTGGCACGTGCCCAGCAACCCCCCGCGCTCGCAGCGGCAGGTCGTCGACGAGCTCGCCGACGCGGCCGGGGTCCCACACGTACGGGTGTCCCAGGTTCCGGCCGTCATGGCTGGGCTGCTCGGGCTCGTCAACCCCGCCATCCGCGAGATGCGCGAGACCTCCCACCAGTGGGACCGGCCGTTCGTCATGGACGACTCGGCCGCCCGGCAGGCGTTCGGCGTGGAGCCGGCGCCGTGGTCGCAGATCCTCGAAGGTGTCATCGCCTTCTACCGGGGATCCACGTCGCCGAGGTAAGCCGGTTGCAGAGACCGGACTGGGATGACCTCAGCGCTCGTCCGCACGGCCTGAGAGCCACCACTTCCCCCGGCCCGGACGAGAACCGGGGCGCCGTCACCTGACACATACGTGACACATAAGCCCTGCTCCCGTGTGCCACGAGGTGCCTGACGGCCATGGCGGTCCCCACGGCCGCGCCCCACGGGGCACACCTCGAAAAGTGCCCCTGACCAGCGGACACGCCCTCTGAGATCTACTTCAGCAGCGCCTTGGCCATGACGATGCGCTGCACCTGGTTCGTGCCCTCGTAGATCTGGGTGATCTTGGCGTCGCGCATCATGCGCTCGACCGGCCAGTCCTTGGTGTAGCCCGCCCCGCCGAGGGCCTGGACGGCGTCGGTGGTGATCTCCATCGCCACGTCCGACGCGTACGCCTTGGCGGCTGCTCCGAAGAAGGTCAGGTCGTCGTCCTCGCGCTCGCTCTTGGCCGCCGCGACGTAGACGAGCTGACGTGCGGCCTCGAGCTTCATGGCCATGTCGGCGATCATGAACTGCATGCCTTGGAACGAGGAGATGGGCTTGCCGAACTGGTGCCGGTCCTTGATGTAGGCCGACGCCACATCGAGAGCACCCTGCGCGATGCCGATGGCCTGGGCGCCGATCGTGACGCGGGTGTGGTCCAGCGTGCGCATGGCGGTCTGGAAGCCAGTGCCGATCTCACCAACGATGCGGTCGCCCGGGATGCGGCAGTTGTCGAAGAGGATCTCGCACGTCGGCGAGCCGTGAATGCCGAGCTTGCGCTCCGGCGTCCCGAGGGAGAAGCCCTCGTCGTCGCCGTGCACCACGAAGGCAGAGATCCCGCCGCGCGGGCCCTTCTCCGGATCGGTGACCGCCATCACCGTGTAGTACTGGGAGATGCCGGCGTTGGAGATCCAGGACTTCTGCCCGTTCAGCACCCAGTCGTCACCGTCGCGCACTGCACGCGCCTTCATGGCGGCCGCATCGCTGCCGGCCTCCCGCTCGCTCAGTGCGTAGGAGAACATCGCCTCACCGGTGGCGACCTGCGGCAGGTAGGTCTTGAGCAGAGTCTCGTCTGCGGCCAGCATCAGCGGAAGGGTGCCGAGCTTGTTGACGGCAGGGATCAGTGAGCTCGACGCGCAGGCCCGCGCGACCTCCTCGATGACCAGGCAGGCCGCGAGCGCATCGCCGCCCTCGCCGCCGTACTCCTCCGGGATGTGGATCGCGTGGAAACCCGATGCGCGCAGCGCCTCGTACACGTCCCAGGGGAACTCGCCCGACTCGTCGACCTCGGCCGCGCGCGGGGCGATCTTCGCCGCAGCGAGGTCGCGGACGGCCTCCTGAAGGGCCCGGTGCTCGTCCGTCAGGGTGAATTGTTGGAAGTCCTTGTTTCCTGCCACGGCGCACACACTACTAGCCTGTGGCCATGCCGCCACGCCTGTCCGTCATCGGCACCGGGTACCTCGGGGCCACCCACGCCGCCTGCATGGCCGAGCTGGGATTCGAGGTCATCGGGCTCGACGTCGACCCGGCGAAGGTAGAGCTGCTGCGCTCCGGTCGCGTGCCCTTCTACGAGCCGGGGCTCGACGAGGTGCTGGCCCGCAACATCGAGGCTGGCCGGCTGACGTTCACGACCTCCTGGGAGGAGGTCGGGGCCTTCGCCGACGTCCACTTCATCTGCGTGGGCACCCCGCAGGCAGCAGGCGCGCAGCGCGCCGACATGTCCCAGGTGTTCGGCTCCGTCGCCTCGCTCACGCCGCACCTGCGGCCCGGCGCCCTGGTCGTCGGCAAGTCCACGGTGCCGGTCGGCACGGCGGCCGAGATCGAGGCCCAGCTCGCGAAGACCGCTGCCGACGGCGTCGAGGTCGCGTGGAACCCGGAGTTCCTGCGCGAGGGGTTCGCCGTCCAGGACACCCTGCACCCCGACCGGCTCGTCGTCGGCGTGCGCTCCGAGCGCGCGGAGGACCTGCTGCGCGAGGTGTACGCGCCCGTCATCGCGGAGGGCGTGCCCTTCCTCGTCACCGACTTCCCGACCGCCGAGCTGGTCAAGGTCGCGGCCAACTCCTTCCTCGCCACGAAGATCTCCTTCATCAACGCGATGGCCGAGGTCTGCGAGGCGGCCGGAGCCGACGTCACCCAGCTCGCGCAGGCCATCGGATACGACCCGCGCATCGGCAGCCGCTTCCTCGCCGCCGGGCTCGGCTTCGGCGGCGGCTGCCTGCCCAAGGACATCCGCGCCTTCATGGCGCGCGCCGGCGAGCTCGGCGCCGACGAGGCCGTCAGCTTCCTCAAGGAGGTCGACGCCATCAACCTGCGCCGCCGCGCGCACACCGTCGACCTTGCGCGCGAGGTGCTCGGCGGCGACTTCCGCGGCCGCCGCATCACCGTCCTCGGCGCGACCTTCAAGCCCGACAGCGACGACGTCCGCGACTCGCCCTCGCTCGACGTGGCAGTCGCGATGAGCAACGCGGGTGCCGAGGTCGTCGTGCACGACCCCAAGGGCCTGGTCAACGCCGAGCGCGTCTACCCGCACATGCGATACGAGCCCGACCTCTCCGTCGCGCTGTCAGGTGCCGAGCTCGTGGTGCTCGGCACCGAGTGGCGGGAGTACCGCGACCTCGATCCGGCTGGACTCGACGGGTCCGTCGCGGGCAAGCACGTCATCGACGCCCGCAACGCACTGGACCCGGAGCGCTGGCGCAACGCCGGGTGGTCCTACCGGGCCCTGGGCCGACCGACGGCATGATCCGCGCGAACGCATGAACAGGCCCGAGGAGATCCGCGAGGTCCTCACCGACACCACGACCTGGTTCGTCGTGGGCCTCGGCGACAACCCCGAGCGGGAGGCGTACGGCGTAGCGGCTTTCCTGCAGGGCATCGGCAAGAAGGTCGTCCCCATCCACCCGCGTGCCGAGATCGTCCACGGCGAGCAGGGCTACCGCACGATCGCGGAGGCCGCGGCCGCCGTCGGCGCGCCCGACGTGGTCGACGTCTTCGTCCGGTCCGATCGGGCCGGCGCGTTCGCCGACGAGGCCGTAGTCGCCGGAGCCCGCGCCGTCTGGCTCCAGGTCGGCGTGATCGATGACGACGCCGCTCAGCGCGTTGTCGACGCCGGCCGGATCATGGTCATGGACAGGTGCCCGAAGCTCGAGTGGCCGCGTCTCATCGGCTGACCGCGTAGGGCCGTGCGATCCGGTTCGCGAGGATCGCGTCGGCCATCACCACGATGCTGCCTACCGCCACCTCCCAGTTCGTCCCACCATCGGTGACGAACGCTCCCGTCAGGACGAGGACGAGGAGCACGCCGCACGCTGCCAGGTGCAGCGGGATGAGCCGCTCGGGACGGTCGGGCGCCAGCCAGGTCAGGACGGTGACCGCGAGCAGCACAGTGAGCAGCGGAAGGGCCGTCCACTCCTTTGCGCCAGGATCGGCAGTCCCTACCTCGGTGCTGGCGAGCGCCGCGAAGCCGGCGGCGGCACTGATCGCCCCGAACAGCAGGAGCAGGTGCACCAGCACCCAGGCGCGCAGTCGACCCACCGTGCGAGGCATTCCGGCCGGCACGACGCTCGAGAAGTAGATGGCCCAGATGGCGTACACGACGAGGAAGGTGAGGACGAGGTACACCGGGTTCGGGATCACCGCAGCGTCGCTGAGGGCGCCGACCAGGCTGACGAACGACTCCCCCAGCACGATGATCACCAGTTGGCCGAGCCGCTCGGTGAGGTGCTCGTGGTCGATGGATCCTGACCGCGTGAGCATGGCCAGCGCGGGCCCGAACAGAGTGACAGCGACGATGCCGACTCCGGCAATGAGGAGCCAGGGCGCGGGCGAGCCCACGGTCCACCCTGAGGACTCGACCGCCAGCGCGCCGACAAGCAGGAGGACGGCAGCCCCTGCGCACGCGCCGGCGAGCAGCCGGGCGACGCTGCGGGACTGCCCAGAGGCGCGTGCCGCGAAGAGGTAGATGCCGCTGATGCTGGCGAAGGCCACCGCGAGCGCCACCATGCCCGTCGTGTTCGACAGCCCCTTCTCGTTGCCGCTGGAGAGCGCCGCCAGCACGAGGGCGATCATCTGCACGAGGATCAGCAGTCGGCGACGCTGGTCGTCCGCCGGGAAGACGTTGAGGCTCAGCGAGGTGAGCAGCCAGAGGACGAAGGTGATGGCCGCCGTCACCGCGATCCACAACGACATCGACCATGTGGGGTCCTTGATCAGGCTGTGGCCGAAGTAGTAGACCGCCGCAACGATGATCAGGTCGTAGAA
>Ga0315909_10003332_pt1 | contig 19687 bp, 12 predicted proteins | sample LakEriMetagenome_11_FD_203527 | JGI IMG/M metagenome (GOLD analysis project Ga0315909, IMG submission 203527) | Freshwater fungal communities from buoy surface, Lake Erie, Ohio, United States - Buoy 2 MA125 | ecosystem: Environmental > Aquatic > Freshwater > Lake | place: USA: Lake Erie, Ohio... | reverse complement strand
ATTATATTTTAAGGTATTCCAAAGTTTTTAGCGATTATTCCAAGATATTTACTCCCATCATAAACAAATGTGGCAATATCAATACTACCAGTTGTTCCCGTCAAAGTAGGTGTAGTATCACTCTCCCAATATATAGTAGGCCATGTAATAGTTCTACTACCGGTAGAATCTTGAGTAACTATAATTTGGTAATTAGCACCAGATTGTGGATTTGAGAAAGTAAATGTTTGTGGACCAGTTAAAGTTATTGATTGTATATTACCATCATTCCAATCAAAATTTGTACTCCCAGAACCACTATTTCCTTTAGAGTTGACTGGAACATACGCCTGATTTAATATTTCTAATGAACCAGAAACTACAGTAGTACCATTACTTCCAGTCATCCACATTCTTACGTTTCCAGCTCCATCGGATATAAAAATATTACAGTTTTGTGCAGCCCTACCAGCGGCAGTATATGAACCCACTACAACATTACAACCACCTGTAATACAATATCCAGCTGAAAATCCAATTGCAGTATTTCTAGTACCATTAGTATTGAATCTCAAAGCGTATGTACCTATTGCGGTATTACATAATCCTACAGTGTTTAGTTGTAATGCAAAGTTACCGACCGCAGTATTACGTTCACCTGTTGTGTTTGAGCACATAGCAAGATTTCCAATTGCAGTATTTCGAATTCCTAATGTATTAGAACATAAAGCTATATTTCCGACTGCAGTATTGCATACTCCACTCGTATTATTTATCATTGCCATTATCCCAATGGCAGTATTACCTACACCACTAATGTTATTATACAATGCTCTAGTACCAACAGCAACATTACAACTCCCATCAACATTTGAACGTAATGCGCGATATCCAACTGCCACATTAGAATTTGATGAGTTTGATGCAAAATTTGAAAATTGTAAAGTTTGGTGTCCTATTGCTACATTAGCACAACCGGTAGTGTTAGTACGAATTGATTCTCTACCAATAGCAACATTACCACATCCAGTTACGTTAGCACATAATGTATTAATACCTATTCCAAGATTATTAAATCCACCAGTATTACATTTAAGTGCATTATATCCGATAGCAAAATTACTACCTCCAGTAGTGTTATATTGAAGAGCGAATGTACCAATTGAAACATTACGATATCCAAATGTATTAGCTGTAAGTGTATTATCACCTATCGCAACATTTACAGTTCCAGTTGTATTACTTCTAAGTGCGAATATTCCAATAGCAGTATTATTACTACCTGTAGTATTTGTTTCCAAAGCTCTAGTTCCAACAGCCGTATTACATACTCCAATTGTATTTGCTCTTAACGCTCTGTAACCAACTGCCACATTTGCATTTGCGGAAGTTGTACCAAAGTTAGATGAACATAACGCCTCAGAACCTATTGCTAATTGCTGACCACCAGTTGTATTATTACGAAGTGCGTAATTACCTATAGATGTGTTATAAGAACCATTGGTAGTGTTTCTACCAGCATAAAATCCAATTGCAGTATTTCTAACACCGGATGTATTATATGCTAAAGAACCATATCCAATTGCTGTATTTCTATTTCCACTATTATTTCTTAATAAAGAACTATAACCAATCGCTACGTTATTATATCCAATTGTATTACCTCTTAATGCACATGAACCGATAGCAGTATTTCTAATACCTGATGTATTTGAACACAGTGAATTAAATCCAATTGCTGTATTAGTTGAACCGGTTGTATTACTAAGTAAAGCAAATAATCCTACTCCCGTATTTCTAGTTCCAGAAATATTTGCCTCCAAAGCTCTAGTACCAATGGCGGTATTACAGTTACCAACTGTATTTGAGTTCAGAGCTCTATAACCAATTGCTACGTTAGCATTAGTTGAAGTTGATGCAAAATTTGAATTTCTAAGTGATTCTCTTCCTATAGCCACATTAGTACTACCTGTAGTATTTAAACATAATGCTCTATATCCAAAAGCTGTATTTGAATGACCTGAAGTGTTACAAAATAATGAATAAGTTCCAACAGCAGTATTAGAGAATCCTGTATTGTTATTTACCAATGAACGATGTCCAATAGCAGTATTTCTACATCCACTAGTATTTAATAATAATGCTGTAGTACCAAGTGCCACATTAGCAACTCCAGTTGTATTAGCTCTTAATGCTCTGTAACCAACTGCCACATTTGCATCTGCAGAAGTTGAACCGAAGTCAGAAGTACATAATGCATGATAGCCTATTGCAACTTGAAATCCACCAGTGGTATTATTTTGGAGAGCACTAGAACCAATTGCCACATTATTTCTTCCAGATGTAGTTACACGCATTGATGAGGTCCCTACTGCTACATTATCTCTATATGTACTATTTTGAAGAGTACATAATCCTATAGCTATATTAGAATTTCCAGTTGTATTACTAAGTAATGCTCTATAACCGATTGCTATATTTGAAGATCCAGAAATATTGCTACATAAAGATACAGTTCCTAATGCAACATTAAAAGATCCTATAGTATTTGAACATAAAGCATTAGCTCCAACTGCTGTATTGCGATTTCCAGATGTATTAGCATTAAGAGATGATACCCCTATTGCGGTATTACATACACCCGTTACATTACTCAATAAAGCATTAGCTCCTAATACAGCGTTAGTAGTAATATTTCCCCCACCTTCACCAACTGTTACTCCATTTATAGTTGCATCTAAAGTAGTTATTAAAGAACCAGTAACTCTCAATACACTTCCATCAAAAGTAAGATTAGATTCCACAGTAGCATTAGGTACAGTACCATTAAGAGTTATCACACCATTATCTGTAGTTCCTGTTAAAGTTAATAATCCAGAAGAACCACTTGTACCAGCACCTCCGTTTGCCCCACTACTTCCACTTGTACCGTTGATACCACTACTTCCAGAAGTTCCATTTGCACCTGATGAACCTGAAGTTCCGTTTCCGCCATTCACACCACTAGAACCAGAAGTACCGTTGATTCCACTAGAACCAGAAGTTCCATTAATTCCAGAAGAACCCGATGTACCGTTCACCCCACTACTACCAGAAGTTCCATTTGCACCTGATGAACCTGAAGTTCCGTTTGCACCTGATGAACCTGAAGTACCGTTTACTCCACTACTGCCAGAAGTCCCATTTATTCCAGATGAACCTGATGTACCATTTGCTCCACTAGAACCACTACTACCTGATGTACCTCTGCTTCCAGAAGATCCAGAAGTTCCATTCACACCTGATGAACCACTACTACCTGAAGTACCGTTTGCTCCACTACTGCCACTTGTTCCGTTTATACCAGATGAACCACTACTACCCGATGTGCCATTCACACCACTACTACCACTAGTTCCGTTGATACCACTAGAACCAGAAGTACCACTACTTCCAGATGAACCAGAAGTACCACTACTTCCAGATGAACCTGAAGTACCATTTACTCCAGAAGAGCCTGATGTACCACTACTACCTGATGAGCCAGAAGTACCGTTTACTCCACTACTACCACTCGTGCCGTTGATTCCAGATGAACCACTTGAACCAGAAGTACCATTTACTCCACTACTTCCACTCGTACCATTTATTCCAGATGAACCACTACTTCCAGAAGTACCTCTACTACCAGATGAACCCGATGTACCATTTATACCTGAAGAACCTGAAGTTCCATTACTACCCGATGAACCACTACTTCCACTTGTTCCGTTTATACCCGAAGAGCCTGATGTACCACTACTACCACTAGAACCAGAAGTACCTCTACTTCCTGATGATCCTGAAGTTCCTGCTGTTGAAGATGAACCAGATGTACCAGAAGAACCACTACTACCACTCGTTCCGTTTGCAGCAGTTTTCCTTCCCACTTCACCAGTGGACGTATTTAATACCAATACCTCATTACTTGAGTTATTAACAGGAGTATCAGGTACGAATATTGAACCGGTTACAAATGGTGTGTGGAATCTCATCTATTTATATTCAATTTTATTGTTTCATCATAACATTATATTCGATAGTACCTTCATTTAAATTAATAGTACCTTTAGCATATCTATTTTCCAAAACTTTTAATTGATTATCAAATTCTAATTTTATTTCTGAATAATCTTCCATCAAAGATATTTTCTTTGAATTTAATTTTTTAATTTCTTTTTCAAAATTATGTATATCCAAATCAATTTTACCAATCAAATGTATAATTTCATTTAATTTGGAATCTAATTTTTTTAAAGTTTCCACAACTTCTTTAGGTAACTGTTCTATTTTTGTTTCCATATGATAGATTTATATATAATTATTATTTTTTTTAATTTACTAATGATAAATTCAATTTAGTTGCTATAAATTCATATGCAGTTTGATTCGTACCATCCCAATTTTGATAATCACTTCCTGACATATAAACATTACCCTCCGATAATTTAGAACCAAATAATGTAGTTGGCACATCACCTTCTTCAATAGGAGGAATTTCAGTATCCGATTCTCTCAATTCGTAATAAAAACTACACTGAGTTGATAAATCATCATTTATAATTCTTGCGGATAAAATCGAAGCTTGCTTTGAACTTCCATGCATCCAAATATTAATAGGTTCTATATTTTTCATATTATTTTTTTTATTTATTATACAATAGGATCACAACTCGATTCTCTGAACACTGCAATATATCTATGTGGATAACTTATGTTTAAAGTATCAGTAACAGTTTGTGAATAAGAGTTTGAAGTATTTACACTATAACTAGAATTACGCACCACCGTTGGTGTTCCATCTAATCTAAGTATTATCAAATTCATATTACCAACAATAGAACCTGTTCTAGTTATAGTGGCAGTAAATTTAGAATCAGTATCGGTTATATTAAAATATACATATGGTATTATTTGTTGACAACCGCTAGTAGTACTAGAATTACTACTCCATAAAGTATTCGATGAATTATCTCTAACTTCCGCACTAAGTGTCATACTATTAGATGATACTAAATTTATACCCAACTCATTTACAGATGATTCCCAAGGTATAACACCATTACAATAACTTCTCAATTCACTTACAGCATTTGGTCTGGTTTTAGATGGAGTTCCTGTATTGGGTAAGCTAGATTTTCCAAAAATACTATTTCCACTAGATGGATTATTTGGACCAGATAATAAAACATCAAAACTATTCAAATCATAAAATTCACGAAGTTTATTAAAAGAAATATTAGTTGCATTAGATGGTATACAATATGATGTGAGTGTAATAGTGTTTGATGTAGCACTATCACATAAAGTTGGACCTGCTGTATAAATTTCAATCTGTACATAATAATCAAATCCAACAGGAACATCATTAAAGGTATATGATGGTGCGGTTGTACTGAATGATGTGTATAAACTAAGTCCTTGATATAATTTATATGTTATAAATATAAAACTACTACATGGTGTTGTTTGCGTTACACATTGTATATCATTTTTTATCCCAGCTATAACTACAGAAGCCATTATTTACTATTTTTTAATAAATCTATTTCTAATTTTAATTCTTTTATCGATTCAATCAATAAAGGAATAATTTTTTCATATTTTACTGCTTTATAACCGCTATCTCTCGTTGTAACAATTTCAGGCAATATTTCTTCAATTTCTTGAGCAATTACACCGTAATCTCTACCAATATATGTTTCTTGTTTATCATTCCATTCAAATGAATATCCACCAATTTTATTTATTTTTTCCAATGGAGATGATATGATTTTAATATCATTTTTTAATCTTTTATCTGATGAATAAAATGAAACTATATCGTCAGCACTTCGTATTACACCCTTGACATATACACCATTAGTTGGTACTAAAGTATTATCACTGTATGAATCACTAACTAATAAAGAACCTACTCTAATTTGCTGTGCGGCATCTATTGTAGTGAGGAAGCTAAAAGCACCACTTGATCTAAAAATTCCTGTGGTTGTTGTAATTCCACCATCAGATTGAAATATAATTCTAGAAGTTGTACCAGATCTAAAATATAAATCACCGGTAGCATAATCAATATATCCATTTGTATCAGCATTTGCATGAAATCTAAGTCGATTACTGCTATCACCATTATTACCAACCCATAATGAATTTCCCAATGGAATATTTATATCACCTTCAACTCTTAATTTAGATCCATTATCTGTAGCAGTACCAATCATTATATTCGTTCCCGTACCTGTAATATATCCTGTATTAGCACCATTATTCGAAGTTGCACCTGGATAAAATCGTTTAGCATGCCAAGAATGTTGTATAACACCACCAGAATCACTTATTTCCAACCAGTTTGTATTTTGTGTAGTACGTAACCAAACCTCCCAAGCACTTACATTTCTAAAACTAATTCCAGATGGTTCTCCAGCCGCATTAGTTGGATTATTTAATCTCAGTTGATATGATTGGTCTACATCAATTAATACTGTTCCAGGAAAGGATGAATTACCACTCCCATCCAACAGAGTTAAAGTTCTTGTGAGTGAAGTGAATACACCAGTATATTGCCTAACATAAATAGGTTCGGTACTATCATCCGCAGTTGCAATTTCCAAATATCCAGCATTAGTTCCTGTTCCCGCACCAATAACTCTCCAATAATCATTATCAGCTATAGTACCTGTAATACCTCTAACAGATGTACCACTGTTTGGAAATGATATATCACCTGTTATAGTTAAGGTAGAACCATTAAAAGTTAAATTAGTTTCTACAGTACCATTTGGTGCTGAACCACTCAGAGTAATTACACCATTATCAGTTGCACCAGTTAATGATAATAATCCACTTGTACCATTAGTTCCACTAGAACCAGATGTACCCGATGAACCACTTGTTCCACTACTTCCAGATGAACCTGAAGTTCCTCTACTACCACTACTACCAGAAGTACCTGAGGTAGATGAAGTTCCACTACTTCCACTAGAACCAGATGTACCCGATGAACCACTTGTTCCACTACTTCCAGATGAACCTGAAGTTCCTCTACTACCAGATGAACCACTACTACCACTACTTCCAGATGAACCACTTGTCCCACTACTTCCACTAGAACCAGATGTACCTGAAGAACCCGATGAACCACTTGTTCCACTACTTCCAGATGAACCACTTGTTCCACTACTTCCACTAGAACCAGATGAACCACTACTTCCACTAGAACCAGATGAACCATTTGCTCCAGATGAACCTGATGTTCCACTACTTCCAGATGAACCTGAAGTACCATTGATTCCTGATGAACCTGAAGTTCCATTAATACCAGATGAACCAGATGTACCACTTGCTCCAGAAGAACCAGAAGTACCACTACTTCCAGAAGTTCCAGATGAACCATTTGCTCCAGAAGAACCTGAAGTACCACTACTTCCACTTTGACCTGAACTTGCAGCTGCAGTTTTAGTTTCTATTCTACCAGTTGATGTATTTACAACTAAAACTTCGTTTGATGATGATCCTGATATGAAATTTGGAAAAAATACTTGACTACCGGATATTTCTAATGCCTCAGTACCATAAGTTCCCATTTTAATTACTTCATTGGAAAATACTTCCATTATGGGAATACCTGATATATCGGATACAGCAAAAAGTGAACCAGATAATGAATCTGTTACTGAAAAAAGTTGTCCTTGTGTACCTTGAACATCAACTACTATTGATCCAGAACCTATGACACTAAGTCCTTTTTTAACTTTAAATCCGTTATTCATTTATATATTATCCTTTTTTCATTTTCCAAAAGGAACATAACCATTGATACTATATAAATATTAAAAAATTATTTATTATTAAAGTCCAAATCTCTTTTTTGTTGCGTTAAAATTTTTTTCAACTTCAACAGATGATAATGCTCTATTATATAACATAACCATACTCATTTGCCCATTCAAATAATCTCTACGCCCCATAGTAGGGCCAACTAATGAAGTTGTCACTGAAAGACTTCTACTAGATACTAAACCAGTTCCAATTTGAATACCATCGATATAAAATCTTAATGTAGTACCATCTCCAGTAAAACAACAATGATACCATTTCTGAGTATTTGATGTACTATATGATATTATTACATTACTACCAGCAGGATTACTTGCTACTCCTGATGAAAAAACTGCCTGAAATCCTGTAGCATTTGTCCATATAGCTGCACCTTCATTAGCAGAATACCAACCACCCAATGTACCAAAATCTGCTTTACTGATTAAAGTATCCCAATTCATAAATAAATTTATCTTAGCCCAACAAGATATTGTAAAATTAGTAGCAGTTCCAAATACATTACTATCCCAATAACTATTATATGGTATTTGTACAAAATCATTAACGCCATCAAAAGAAATACTTCCACCGTTTCCACTATTAAAAGTAGGCCCATTGGTTAAAGTACCATTATTACCATTACCACTCAAATCTTTCCAAACAGTTCCACTTCTAGGATAACTTCTATCACTACCAGCATCCAAATGTAAAACTAATCCATCCCTAACTATATCACCACCTATATACATAATTAATCAGCATCTATTATATTATCATACCTACCCTTTACCGCATAGAAGTTTCGATTTGCTTCTTCCGCTGTAAATTCTCTGTTATATATTCTCACCAATCCATATTCACCACTCCAAGCATTTCCACCAATCTGTGCTCTTTCACCAAACCACCAATTAGAAGTCCAATTTGCAACAAAATCCGTATCATCTGCAACGTTATCTTCTACTGATAATTTTCCGTTTATGTATAATCTTTTTTGGAAGTTATTTAAAGTTGCAACAATATGTGACCATCTATTTGTAGGAACTGAACCATTTGGTGAATTCATTGTTCTATTATTAACATCCGTTGATTGAGTAGTTTGAAAATTAATATTTTGAGAAGTTGCTGAATAAATTAAAAAATGGTCAAAACCTGCTGATTGTGGAGAAACTACATATCCACTAGCTTGAGGTTTTATCACCAACTCTATCGTCCAATTATTAGGGTTAAATCCAACCGATGGTTGAGCTATAATAAAATACTGTCCAGAACCTTCACTCACAGATATGGAATTTCCAGTAAAAGTTGGATTATTATACAATGTGGCATTCCTAACTTCACCTTCAATACTAATATCATAAATTATACTTCCCGTAGCTGGATAACTTTTTGGATTTATTGGATCTAATTGTACCACCAATCCACTTCTCACATTATTTGGCCCTCTATAAAATCCCATATTATAATCCGTATCTTCTTTTTGTTGCGTTATAGTTTTGTTCTATTTCAGTTGCAGTTAATGCTCTATTATATATTCTAACCATAGAAATATTAGTATCAAATAGATTGCCAGATGAAACTACATCATCCCATCTTCTATTAATTCGTATTTCTCCTCCAGATGATGGAGTGCCCGTATAATTTGTAAAATCAACTTGCACTCCATTTGTATATTGCCGTATTGTTGAACCATTGTAAGTACCTGTTATATAAACCCAAGTGTTTAAAGGATATGATATTCCTGTTGTATTCCGCCAAGCACCATCAAAAAAACCAACTGCTATATTATAATTTGTAGGTGCATTATTAGTACCTATTGAAAAATTAAGTTTATTTGAAAGATTATATTGCCCACCAATAACCATAGAAACTTTTGAACTGTATGATGATGTGAATCTAACAAATGTTTCCACTGTCCAATTAGATAAATCACCTAAAGATGATGCAGTTCCATATTGAGAACTAGATGATGAAAAATTTAAATATCCTCTATTATCACTACTATAAGTTGGTGAATTAGTTAAAGTTGAATTGTTATTAGTCAAACTCAAATCACCCCAAACAGTTCCACTACCAGAGTAACTTTTTGTATTTGCAGCATCTAAATAAAATACTAACCCATTTTCTACTACATTAGGTCCTCCACTTACACTCATAATCCAAATCTTCCTTTTAATGTGTTATAATTTTGTTCTATTTCCAAATCACTCAACCCTCTGTTATAAAATAAAACTACAGATACATTCCCATTATGAAAGAATTGAGATAATCTACCATTTGATAATCTTGTAGGTGTAAATTGAGTATATGCAGTTAAATTTTTAGATGCTTTACTTTTACTGGCATTCATAAAAGTATCTCCTATATTATTGGAAACTCTACCTGTAAACATATACCATCTATCTTGTAACACAGTTTGTAAATTTGAAGATGCCCAATTATCTTCAATACCAGAATTAGTTTGAAAATTTGCACCAAAACCACCTCTTTGACCTGTATATATATTAGTATTTCCTTGAACATAATAATGAACAAAATATCCAGGTGATGTACTTTTTGAAAATTCAGCAATTGGTATCCAATCATCATTCATATTTGTAACTTTAGCAACACATATGACTGTATGGTCTAATACAGGTGTTGTGGTGTTTATGTTCCAATAATCATTAACTCCATCAAAAACTAAAGTACCATTACTTTCGGTAGTATACGTTACACCATTTACCAAACTCGCACTACCATATATATTTCTACTTAAATCACCCCAATTAGTTCCACTACCTGAATAACTTTTTGCATTTCCAGCATCCAAACATAAAACCAATCCATCGGTAACAATTCTAGGTGAATAATAAGTAGGCATATATCACATTATTGAACCAGTAGGAGTCCACTCTTCAGTAGATAACAATTCTAATATAGAATCATGGGTATATTCAGTATATGATTCGGAATATATAGAAGGTCTTCCATTTGTTATATCATATTTAACAAATGTTTGAGTACCATCCATACTTAATCTCAAAGTTTGTACGGATGTTTCCATAACTTCATTAAAGTCAATCGATGAAGTTAGAGATGTTGGTATAACTAAATATCTTCTATTTTCGTACATAATTATTTTTATTTATAAATATTATTAAAGTCCAAATCTTGACTTTGTTGCATTATAGTTTTGTAAAATTTCAGTAGATGATAACGCTCTATTATATATTTTAACATTAGAAATATTACCAATAAAAGGTTCTAATGTACCACTATATCTAGCACCAATATAAAATTCATTTATATCATATACAATATTACCGGATGATAATACAGTTGTATAACTAATAGGCTCAATACCATTTATATATAATTTAATTTCCTGCCCACCATTAATTACAGTAGCGCCTACATAATTCCATTTATTTAGTATTAACGAATTATTTGGTGCAATTGCATATGCAATATCTACCCCGATACTTAAAAAAAAAGTATTAGAAAATCCAGAATAATTATTAGCTGTAGCTAAATAAAACCCTCTCCGCGTACTATAACTATATGAATTACCAACTATCCCATCTCTAATATTTATACTACCCGGATTAATCCAAGAAAATACACTAAAATTATTTCCTGTATTAATATTTGAATTACGAAATACATAATCGTTAGAACCATCAAATACGATACTTCCAAAATTTGAACTATTGAAAGTAGGCCCATTCACCAAACTACCACTGTATACATTTCCACTCAAATCATTCCAAACAGTTCCACTACCAGAGTAACTTTTTCTATTACCCGCATCCATATACAAAACCAAACCATTTGTGACAACTCTAGGATTATGATGATATGCCATAACTTTCTATTTTTATATACCCCTTACTAATGTTTTAACTGTCCAGTTATCAGTTGATGTAGTTGCAATTAATCTTAAATTACCAGCATTTAAATCAACTGATAAATCCAATGGAGTAGTATCACCCAAATCTAATGTAGATGTTTCTGTAAATTCTACCACCGTACCGTTATGTACACATATAACCGTACCCGCTCTTCCATTTGTACCGTTAAGTGCAACATAATCAAAGAATGCCGCAGAATACAATGATGATGAAATCTGTGCTACAACCTCAGATGCGGATGAATCAACATCAGTATTTTGTTGGTTAGATAAAAGTGCGGATGTTATAATTACACTTCCCGTCACAATCAAAACACTTCCATCAAAAGTAAGATTACTTTCAACCGAACCACTAGGTGCAGTTCCATTTAGAGTGATTATACCGTTATTAGTAGTTCCAGATAGTAAAATCAATCCTGATGAACCAGATGTACCATTTACTCCACTACTTCCAGATGTTCCACTACTACCAGTTGTACCAGTTGAACCGTTTGCACCACTGCTACCAGATGTTCCATTTATTCCAGATGAACCTGAAGTTCCTGTTAATCCAGAAGAACCACTGCTACCACTCACTCCCGAAGAACCCGATGTACCGTTTATTCCACTACTTCCAGATGTACCATTTATTCCAGATGAACCCGATGTTCCGTTTATTCCTGAAGAACCAGAAGTTCCTCTACTACCGCTACTCCCAGATGAACCACTACTACCACTTGCTCCAGATGAGCCTGATGTACCGTTTATACCACTGCTTCCAGAAGTACCATTCACACCACTACTTCCACTTGTACCTGTTAATCCACTACTTCCACTTGTACCTGTTAATCCACTACTTCCAGATGTGCCGTTTATACCGGAAGAGCCTGAAGTACCACTAGAACCACTCGTTCCATTTACTCCACTACTTCCAGATGTTCCAGATGAACCTGAAGAACCTGAAGTACCGTTTACTCCACTAGAACCTGAAGTACCATTTACACCAGATGAACCTGATGAACCTGCTGTACCGAAATTAGTTCCATTCAATCCAGATGTACCAGATGAACCATTAGTACCAGAAGAGCCAGATGAACCACCCGATCCAGATGAACCTACCCCAGAAGTACCAGATGTGCCACCAAATCCACCTTTTATAATTACGGCAGTACCAGTTGTTGGTGGAGTAAAATCTATTCTTACTACACTATCACTAATTGATATAATATCTTCAGGTATAAATTGTTGATTTGAACTATCGTAAACTTGAACAACTGGATATTCAGTTATAAGTGAGTGAGTTATAAATACCTGACTTGATGTTACAAAAGAATATACAACTGCGGATGGGCCAGATGGCATTGATTTTTTACCAACCTGCCCAGTAGTTGTGTTATAAACCAAAACTTCTTCAGAAGTATCAACCGGTGGAGTGAATATAAACAACGAACCACTCAAAGATACTGAACCGGATACTTCCAATGTATTGTTAACAAATGCTAAATTACTTTCAACCGAACCATTTGGTGCAGTACCATTTAGTGTAATCACACCATTATCTCTAGTTCCTGTTAAAGTTAATAATCCAGATGAGCCAGATGAACCACTACTACCAGAAGAACCAGCAGTTGAAGATGAACCTGAAGTTCCTCTACTTCCAGATGAACCCGAAGTTCCTGATGAACCAGATGTTCCATTTACACCACTACTTCCACTACTTCCACTCGTACCGTTCACACCACTGCTACCACTTGTTCCAGATGAACCTGAAGTTCCAGAACTACCAGATGAACCTGATGTTCCTCTACTCCCACTACTACCACTTGTTCCAGATGAACCAGAAGTACCACTACTTCCAGAAGAGCCTGATGTACCGTTTACTCCACTAGAACCTGAAGTACCACTACTTCCAGACGAACCTGATGTACCGTTTACTCCACTAGAACCAGAAGTACCACTACTACCACTACTACCTGAAGTACCATTGATACCGCTAGAACCTGAAGTACCATTGATACCACTACTTCCAGATGAACCTGAAGTACCATTCACCCCAGATGACCCACTCGAACCAGATGTAGCAGATGTTCCACTACTTCCACTCGTTCCACTACTTCCAGAAGAACCCGCAGTTGAAGATGAGCCTGAAGTTCCACTACTTCCAGATGTACCGTTTATACCACTTGATCCAGAAGTACCACTACTTCCAGATGAGCCAGATGTACCTCTAATTCCCGATGAACCTGAAGTTCCATCAGTACCACTACTTCCAGAAGAACCTGATGTTCCTGAAGAACCCGACGAACCTGAAGTTCCACTACTTCCACTGGAACCAGATGAACCTGATGAGCCACTACTACCCGAAGTTCCACTACTTCCAGAAGAACCCGAAGTTCCATTTATACCACTACTTCCTGATGAACCTGAAGTTCCTCTGCTTCCAGATGAACCTGATGTACCACTACTACCACTACTTCCACTTGTCCCACTACTTCCAGAAGAACCCGAAGTTCCATTCACACCACTACTTCCACTGGAACCAGATGTTCCATTTATACCACTACTTCCACTGGAACCAGATGTTCCATTTATACCACTACTTCCTGATGAACCAGATGAACCACTACTTCCAGATGTACCGTTTGCACCAGAAGAGCCTGAAGTACCATCAGTACCAGATGAACCAGAAGTTCCAGATGAACCACTACTACCACTTGTACCACTAGATCCGGAAGTTCCAGATGAACCACTACTACCACTAGTACCCGAAGTTGCAGATGTACCATCAGTACCACTACTTCCAGAAGTTCCAGATGAACCTGAACTTCCCGATGAACCTGATGTTCCAGCAGTAGATGAACTTCCACTCGTTCCACTACTTCCAGTAGTACCAGAAGTTCCATCAGTACCCGCTGGGCCATTACTTCCATTCGAACCACTACTTCCACTCGTACCATTTGCACCATTCACACCACTAGAACCAGAACTACCGCTACTTCCTGATGAACCTGATGTTCCAGAAGTTGAAGAACTACCACTCGTTCCACTACTACCACTACTTCCAGATGTACCACTACTACCAGATGAACCTGAAGTACCGTTTACTCCACTAGAACCAGAAGTACCACTACTACCACTCGTACCATTTATACCACTACTTCCGCTTGTAGCTGAAGTTCCAGATGAACCTGAAGTTCCACTACTACCAGATGAACCACTCGTACCGTTTACACCACTACTTCCAGATGTTCCAGAAGAACCAGATGAACCTGATGTTCCATTTATACCACTGCTTCCAGAAGTTCCTGCCGTTGAAGAACTTCCACTTGTTCCACTACTCCCAGCAGTAGATGATGAACCACTAGTTCCAGATGAACCACTACTACCACTCGTACCGTTTACTCCACTACTTCCAGATGTACCTGCGGTTGATGAACTTCCACTCGTTCCAGAAGAACCAGATGAACCCGAAGTTCCATTTATACCACTACTTCCAGAAGTTCCACTACTACCAGATGAACCACTTGTACCGTTTATACCACTTGAACCAGAAGTTCCTGATGAACCACTACTACCACTGGAGCCAGATGTTCCGTTCACACCACTACTTCCACTACTTCCACTCGTACCGTTTACTCCACTACTTCCAGAACTTCCAGATGAACCTGAAGTAGATGAACTACCACTCGTTCCACTGCTACCATTAGTACCACTTGAACCGCTACTACCAGTACTACCACTACTTCCAGATGTTCCAGCTGTAGATGATGAACCGCTACTTCCAGATGAACCCGAAGAACCTGTAGTTCCTGAACTTCCAGATGAACCAGATGTACCACCACTACCAGAACTTACTGCCGATGATTTGGTTTCAACTCTACCTGTTGCAGTATTAATAACCAAAAATTCATTTGAAAGAGAACCTGATTTATAGTTTGGAAGGTATACATCACTTCCAGATACTATCAATCCCTCATCAGTATAAGTTCCCATTCTTACAGTATCATCGGAAGATACTTCTAATATTGGCAATCCAGATATATCATTAACAGACATCAACACACCAGTTAATGTATCTGTAATTGAGAACAATTGTCCTTGCGAACCTTGTACATCCAATAATGTAGATCCTGAAGATTGAATAACCATCGAACCAGTAAGTTCCAACCTACTACCATCAAATGCAAAATTACTTTCCACAGAACCACTAGGTGCAGTTCCATTTAAAGTTATAACTCCATTATTTCTACTTCCAGATAATAATAATAATCCAGAACTTCCAGATGAACCTGAAGTACCACTACTTCCAGTTGTTCCAGATGAACCTGATGAACCTGTTGTACCACTACTTCCACTAGAGCCAGATGTTCCGTTCGTACCTGAAGAACCACTACTTCCCGAAGATCCAGATGAACCTGAACTTCCACTACTACCAGAAGTTCCAGATGTACCATTGCCACCACCTGGATTATTATCGGATGTAGGGCCATCATATATAAGTAAAAGATTTTCAACAGCAATAGATGTTCCACTCGTACCCGCAGTACCTGCCGTTCCGTATATTCCTTTACCTAAATTTATTACTTCATATACTAATTTCATCTATTCTAGCAATATATTATTCAAGATATAACATTATTTAACGTTACACACACGCAGCTGCGCAATCTAAGTATGTAGTTTCCGATACAACTGTATATGTAGGTGAAGAGGTACTCGTTCCACCGGTAATTAATCCTACATCACCACTTGTTAATTTAACATAGAATCCTATTAAGCTACCCAAACTACCAAATGGTGCAATTCTACCAGTATCTATTTGAGTACATGTACCACATTCATACACATTTATGATATAATTATTAACAGGTGGTGCTACATAACAACTCAACGATGCACTTACCATTAATGCGGAGTTACCTAAACTATCATACAATACAATTCCATACGTACCATCATCGATATCGTTAGCACCGTTACCAGCACCAACTGAGTATTCAGTCACACCACCATTAATTTTAAAATGATACGGTGCTCCAGAACCACCACTTACATTTATCAAATCAATACTACCACTACTACCAGAAGTATCATCACAACTCACAGATACACTTCCTGTGAGAGCTTGGCAATTTAATGTATATGTACCTAAATTTACCACATTATTACTACTATCATATAATTTTACAATATACGAACCATTTGATAATCCAGACGCTCCATTTCCAGAACCAGTTTCATATTCAATAGCTGATATATTATTTAATGTAAAATAATAACCTGTACCACTACCACCGATTATATTTACAACATCTATATTTCCGTTAGTACCACTATAATCAGTACAATATGTTTGAACAGTACCGTACATAGCCTCACCACAAGTTATAGAATTTATATCACCTATATTGGTATAACCTAATGATGTAAGTGTATCACTTATCACACCCAAATAATATGAAGCACTATATTCTGGCGATCCAGAATTAATATTATATTCATATCTAATTAATCCTGAATCTATTTCATCTTTCAATCCAAATTGTCCAGAATATTCAGGATATAAACTACCAGTAGTTGCATCTAAAAAGTCTTTAAAATTATACGCTGTATTTTTAACTTGATAAACAACACCTTTATAATAAGATGTATTTACTATATTTGATAAAGTTTGTTTTAATGATATCACACTACCAGTATAATTATTATACTGAAGACCACTAGCATCCGATGGATATTGAAACACAAGCCCATTATAGTACTGCCCGCCGGCTTCGTCTTGAAATACTAAATTTATAACTTGAGTTATTTCGTTTGATGAGCCTGTAGTATTTAATACATTAAATGTTCTTTCTGTACCCTTATTACCAGCAGTTATATACGGAAGATATCTATTTTCTATAGGATCGATACCATCATTTAATCCATCAAAAGTTCTAACTTTAACTCTTTGATAATATAAATCATTATCATTATTATATATTCCTATCAATAATTGTCTTAAACAGGTAGCTACCATATTTATCAAAGGTCCTAATGTAGATGTCATAGAACCACTATTATCAAACCATAAATTTATTTCAGTTGTGGATGTTAGCTGATTTGTTTCTAAATCGTAATATATGACTATATTCCATTTACTATCAGTATCATCAATTATTAAATGTCCATGACTCATATCTTCATGAGAAGTCGAGTCGAATGTTCCGATGTTGTTTATATAATTTACAATTTGAGGTTTTATTGATTGTGAAAAATTTATTTGAGATGCAGGTATTGTTAATACTCTTACATAATTATTTTGATCGATAGATGAACCACTACTTCCAGAAGTTCCAGATGAACCACTACTACCACTACTACCAGATGAACCACTACTACCACTACTACCAGATGAACCACTACTACCACTACTTCCACTAGATCCGGATGAACCACTACTACCAGAAGTTCCAGATGAACCACTACTACCAGAAGTTCCAGATGAACCACTACTTCCAGATGTTCCAAATGAACCAGCTAATGATGATGAAGGTATTTGTATATTAACACCATTACTATTACCAACCCAAATATAACCTTCCTGTAAAGATGCAGTTAATCCACCTGTTATCTCAACACTTCCAGTTATCTGAAATACTTCACTCTGAGTGTTATAATATAAATCAGTAGATGATGTTGGTATTCCATTACTATCACCAAATAATATTTGTCCAACACCGTATGTAGGAGTTTGTACAACTGAACCTGATGTTATGTGACCGTATATATCAACTGTTACGGAATTATATGTACCAGCTACCACACCAGATTCGGTGTGTGAAATAATTACAGATATATCACCATTGATATCAACTGATGATGAAACAACAATTGGATCTATACCTGTATAAGTAGTTGTAGGGATTTCAGTTGTTCCACCTCCACCACCACCGGCTCCCCCACCAACTGCTTCTAAAAATTCAGCATCATTTAAATCACTTAAATTTGCAGCTCCACCTCTTATAAGTAAATATGCTCTAAGTATTGAATCATCCAATAAGTTTGGATCAGTTTGAAATGGTTCATTTAATGCGGCAAGTTCTGCATCGGTTTTACTATTATATACGTTTTGTCCAAATTGGATAATAGTAGTTGCAGTTGCCCCAAAGAAAAATATTCTCTGAACAGTCCATTGATTATTATTAACTGTTTGTAATACATTAGAACCATTATCATATAAAGAACCTGTTATTTGAGTAGTTAATGGCAACTCTGTAAAAAGAGAACCACTTCTATATCGATATCTAAATGATGCAGGATTAGATGCAATATCAGTTGTTATATCAGGAAATGTAGTATTATTTCTATAATTTGAACCTACTCTATATGTTTGTCCAGCCGATTTTTGAATAGTTAAATCCGTACCACCCGCAGAATAGGTATTTCCAGACACATTAACTGGTCCTATTGAATTTGCTAAATCAAACCAATGAAATCCTCTATTATAGTTTGTGAGCGGTAAGGATAGTACTCTTGTAATTACATTATTATCAACATGAACAATTCTACCCAATACAATTTTTTCTCTATAATCTATTGGTGAAAATTTATCAGCCTGCTGATAAACAGTTCCATTAGGATTTATAGCAATATTAGTTCTAGGAACAGTTGCATTTAATCCAGGACCTGGAAATGCAGATGCGGTTATACTAAGATTTGGCCAAGTAACATATTGATAAGTTGGATTTAGAGGATTTGTATAATTATTTACTATATATCCACTACCGGATGATATATCAAAAACTTGTCCATTTAATGGATTAATTGAAATAATACCTCCAGTAACAAGACCAGTGAACATATCATTCAACTCTTGCTGATACATAGGAAGGTTATTTACATATAAAAATCCATCTATATATTCATCACCTTCTAATAGCAAACTTCCAGTAAATGTATGAGTATCATCGCTACTATTACCAAATTTAGTAGAACCACTTTCAAATATTACAGAGGCAGAAA
>Ga0315909_10003330_pt1 | contig 19691 bp, 19 predicted proteins | sample LakEriMetagenome_11_FD_203527 | JGI IMG/M metagenome (GOLD analysis project Ga0315909, IMG submission 203527) | Freshwater fungal communities from buoy surface, Lake Erie, Ohio, United States - Buoy 2 MA125 | ecosystem: Environmental > Aquatic > Freshwater > Lake | place: USA: Lake Erie, Ohio... | reverse complement strand
ACGGCCTCGGAGGACCGTGCTACGAAGCTAGGTTAACATCCACTACCCGTACCATGGGCCTCTGAGCCCGTGCGCCGCTTTGCTATGAATCAAGCACGGCCTCGGAGGGCCATGCTACGGGTGTTTGTTAGATTGGTGTTTTTCGTTACTGCCAAACGTAGGGACGGTGCAGCCGATCGACGAATTGCCCGCCCGACGGGTCGGTGGTCCCAAAGCATCGCCGAAGCCACCGAGCCTCGTCCCATGACCCAGGATCAAACGACTTACGCCGGTGGAGAACTCGGTAGTTGTCGAACAGGAGCAACTCTCCGGGGCGTAAGTAGATCGGGATCGAACGCGAGTCCACATCCTCAAGCCGCTTCGAGAGCTCGGTAACTGCACCGGTTGCCAACGTAGTCAAACCGAGCGTCTGACCTTCATTCGCATTGAATCGCAACAGATAAGCCCCAGTGCGTGGGCACATCTCAAGCAGCGGCATGCGTTTCATTGAGGCCCGAGTGTTGCTTGCCCCGGGGCGAATCTCATAGATCGGTCGCAAAAGCAGGTTCTGCAATCGCTTCGGCATATCCGCTAAGATCGCATCGACTGGGAGCAACTCGGTCGGAACCGCTTGGCCTTGGCCATCGTTGAGCCTCAGTCCCACGAAGCACAAAAATCGAGGGGAAGGGCTTCCAACTGGCAGGAAGTAACTCCCTGTGGATCGGGGAGAGCGGTAACCGTCCTCGAACGCATAGGCATTGTCGGTATGCCAATGGAGATCGCGCTTGGACCCGTGCGAACTGACCGAATCGACTTCCAGTTTGCTCGGTGCGACATTCCGCATGACGCGACTAAAATTCTCATAGGAGTAGGCGATAGGCTTAAGGCCTGCCAAGGACATGCCTCCCAAGAGCATCGTGTCAGAAAAGAGCGTTTGGGTATCATCTCCGTACCCTTGCGGAGTCTTGGGGAGTTGCTCTTGGAGCGGCAGACCGCGCAGGACGAGCCACGGCAACCCGAATCCTTGGCCGAATTCGCTCATCGCTTGGCGTTCGGCCTGTGACAATCCGTTTGCAAGACCTGCGGCACCGATAAGTCCCATGAGGTCGGCATCTGTGTCGACCATGAAGCTACGGTTACCGAGTCCTTCCAAAACCGCTTGCCGAACCAATTCCCGCATCGAGTGGCGGATCTCTAGTTCCGAGCCGACTCGGACCGAGGGAGGGGAAACACGAGAGTTCATATAGACCGCACTTTCTTTCGCGTTGTTGCGAATGAAGGTCGGTGCACTTACGAAGGCACCCTGTCGGTCCCGGCACACACTGCCGAGCACGCTAGGCACTGCCGTTTCCCCTGGGAGTATTCTGGTTTTTTCTGAAATGCGACAAATTTTTTTCGCTGACGACTGGAATCTCACGCTGCAATCGCTAACTCAGCAATTCACGCACGGGCCGGAGCCCTTCGAGCCGTAGCATGGGCCTCTGAGCCCGTGCGAGGCGAACTTAGATATGGCGCACGGGTCGGAGCCCCATGCTACGGTCGCGAACTTAGATATGGCGCACGGGTCGGAGCCCCATGCTACGGTCGCGAACTTAGATAGGGCGCACGGGTCGGAGCCCCATGCTAGGGTCGCGAACTTAGAAATGGCGCACGGGTCGGAGCCCCATGCTACGGTCGCGAACTTAGATATCGCGCACGGGTCGGAGCCCCATGCTACGGTCGCGAACTTAGATATGGCGCACGGGTCGGAGCCCCATGCTACGGTCGCGAACTTAGATATGGCGCACGGGTCGGAGCCCCATGCTACGAGGGGAGCAACCGACATCGTCGATTGGACTGCCACTGCGAATCGCATACGGAATCGTCGCGTGTTATGATGTCGTGACTCCAACTCGACCTAACCCGCCCCTTTTTCATAGCTCAGCCCGCGACGATTTTGAATGTCTTTGCCCTCTGCAAAACTCTTCGTTCCTGACCAAGCCATCTATTGGCTCGATGCGAACACCAAGCTAGGTAAACCGATCGAAAAACGTGATTGGCTGCAAACGCACAATCTCCCAGAGTTTGCTGAGGCGTCTAAAGAAGATGGGAAATGCCCTTGGAAGCGGATCGACGGAATCCAACCCCGTAAAGAGTTCCTGAAAAATCTTGGGCCAAGCACCGATCCAAGCAAGCGGAAATTGCTCTGCTTTACGGCTTCGGCGGGCGTCGGCAAATCGATCGCACTGGAACAGATCGCTTATTTGCGAAGCCTGGATCCAGAACATCTGGTCATCAGGTACCACTTCTCTCAACTACCCACGAACTCGGCTCATTTCTGGCTAGCTGGGATGAACCAACGAAGTCTGATTCAGTCAGAGTCTATAAGACCACTCGTTCTAGCGCTGCTAAACACGGTATTTCCTATCGGCGACGAGGATCAGAAATGGCCAATTCTTTCGGATGCATACGAACAAGCCATTCTGCTGCTCATTGAAACGAAAATTCAGAAAGGGCAGGTCACACTTGTTGTCGATGGCCTTGATGAATTCAATGGCATCGAAGAAGGGGCGACCGAGGGAACGAGAAAAGAGAGGTCTAAGGCACTAAAGAGTCTACTCAACAATGATAAATGCCAGAATCTTCACTGCGTGGTTGCAGGTCGTCCGTACTCGATCGTCGACGATAATTGGGCAGATTTGTTTGAGTCAAAAGGACCAAGCGCCCGAACCAATGCAATGCTTTGGAGAAGTTCGACGATCTCCCCAGTGACTCACGATGGTTTGGGCTTGTGGATCGGTTATTCCAACCGTTTGAAGACGGCAAACTCCCAACGCAACTGATATACATCGCGTGGGAGGAACTCAAACGTGGAATCAGGGATGAAGACCGTGAGGAGTCGGCGACCCAGATCATGGAGTCGTTCACCAAGCAATATCAAGATTTACGCGATGGTGGTGGTGAAGCGTCAACGATCATCGAAGAGGACCCGACGGAAAGAATTTGCATGAGCATGCGTGGGTTCAGGAGAATAGCCAGACTCGCACATGGCCAGTCGATACGAAAGCAATTGGTTCGAATACGAACCCCTTCAAACTCGTAGACATGCTTGGAAACGTATGGGAGTCGACAGACAGCCTTTACAAGGGAGGTTCAGTTTCCCGGGTGTTGCGTGGCGGCTCGTTCAGTAGCGATGGGTGGGACGCTTCGGCGTCGTTTCGCAGTCACGGTGATCCTACGGATGCCTACATCGATGTCGGGTTTCGCGTTGCCAGGGCTTCGTAAGGAAAGCCTTGAGCTTTTATCCTTGACTGTCTGGATCGAGTGCGGTCAGCCATCCGGTGAGCATCGCTCACCGGATGGCGCGCGAATTTTTTCGTAGTTCCGTAGGGTTCGTGAAGCGGTCCACGTCACCACCCAAAAAACCGCAAAAGCATCGACCACAGCGATCGCTCGGTAAACGTCGCCAAACAAAAGGACCGCGGAACGTACCATGCGAGCGCCGGGTGTCGTAAGAGGATCCCATGCTCGATGGTGGGTTGCGCGGTCGATGGGCTCGTTGGGGCGTAATGATGAGGGTGGATTGGCGGGTGACGGTGGCTTGGTAAATGATTGGCCGACCGCTCCACCGCACCCTACGACGCACGGCAGACAAAAACACCCAAAGAGAAAGTAGCGAAGGCCGGACTCGAACCGGCGACACACGGCTTATGAAGCCGTTGCTCTAACCGACTGAGCTACTTCGCCATTGATTGGCCGTATAAAATAAACCGACTCGTTCTTGCTGACAAGCCTTGTTTGACACCCAAAGATCGACTTGAGCTTGGTTTTGGAAATTGTCCAAATGGCAGAATCCCACCAACCGCTCGGTTCGGTTACAATTTTGGCGAGGTAATTCCAAGTTCCTGCAGGTCCGTTCTTTGATTCGATTGTAGTTTTGCGTCGAGGAGTGAATTCTATGGGCTTACATCCGCTACCCTGCGCGGGTTTTGGGCGTTTCTTTCCCCGGTTTCTCGTCTCGCTGCTTGGCCCGCTGTTCCTACTGCTGGCCCACGTCGTGGTGGCTCAAAGTCCTGAAGTATCCCGGCGGGCTTTTTCCCAAGTGGATTCAGAGTTCCCCCAAGTTGCCGATGCGATCGCTTCGAAGGACCCGAGCGCGCTGAAAAATGCGTTTGAGCGGCTCCCTTCGAATGCCCAGCAGCGGCTCCTGACGGTCCTCCACGCCCAGCGCATCTTGCCTCGGTCTTCCTCCTCTGGTTCTGCAGGCAGCGGTTCTGCGGGAGTTGCCCCTGGGGCCACCGGACTCCAAGAGCGTCCCGGGGCTGGTGCCGGAGGGGGTGCGATCGCTAATTATTCCGAATTGATGAGTCTGATCGAATCGACCATTTCTCCCGATGTGTGGCTCAACGCCGGCGGGACTGCGACGATGTCCCCGTTTCGCCAAGGGGTTCGTATCACCACCGACGGGGTGATCGAGAGGATAAGCAATGTGAAGCAATCCGGTGCGCCGAAGCTTCGTGCGATCCCCGATGCGCTCGCTAAGGGTGAACCGATCGCGGTCGGTCTCGATGAGCTTGGAGATTGGCAAAAACCAACCGAGCTTCGTTGGATCTCGCTGCGGACGCTCGACGATCAACTCCACTCCCAGGTCGAGTTAGGTGCCCGCAGTCCGATTGCCGCCGAAGTCCTCGGGGGCCTGTGCCGCATCGACTATTTGGCTTGGGATCCATCGGCTAACGATTGGCTCATCGGTGGACCGGCCGGGAATCTTGCTGCGAGTCGACAAGGGGATTTGCTCCATCGCGAACTGAAACTCCCGCCGGTTCTGCTCGAGGATCTTTTGACGGTCTCGCATCATGTCCTCCATGCGCGTGGGGAGTTTGGGTGTTCGATCGATCCGGACCCTCAGCGGCTGATCGCCGCTTACCAAATGGCCAATGAAAAAGCCTCCATAAGGCTTCTGGCCCGCGACCCGGAGACTTGGTCTAACCAATGGAAGCAGAAGCTCGGTTTTCAACAAGCCAACATTGTAGGGATATCGCAGGATTCGCCGACCGGATACGCATTGTTGATCGCCGATGCCCATATGAAACGTTTGGCCTTTGGCCTCGAGACAAGCGTTCAGGGTTTGGCGAATTATTGGTTGGAATCCGACCGGCTCGGATATGCCCAAGAGCAATCGATGGTCCGATGGTGGTTTGCGATGTCGCAGTCTCGCATCGCTTTTGATCCCGAGGCGAGGATCTACCATTTCCAAGGCTCGAATGTTGAGGTTTTGAGCGAGAGGCAAATGATGCAAGCCGATGGGACACGCAAAGCGTCGGCGGCTCCGGACCGGGCTGCGGACGCTTTTGCCAAGAATTTCACAAGCCAATTCGAGGCATTGCAGAGGGCTTATCCGATCTATGGCCGACTGCGCCATATCTTCGACCTAGCCGTCGTGATGGAAATCGTTCGATCCGAGGCCTCAAAAATCCAATCACCGCCCTACAGAGTCCTGGGCAAGGGAGAGTACGTTCCTCACCTGGACGTTGCGCCGAGGCAAATCGACTCGATTGTCGCAACCCGCAAGCGCTCCGACGGAAGCATTTCGGCGATCGTCAGTGGCGGTGTATCGATCGAGCCGAAATCGGTCATGAGCAAACTCCGGCTCGATGTCGACTTGAAGAACCGTGTCTCCTGGGAGACCTCCCCTGGTGACCTCTCGGAATCGAAGTCGGCTTGGAATGTTGAAGCAAGGTTTTGGAAGTAACTCAATAAGCTGGAAAGAGCCCCTAATGCAAGGACGCGAGAAAACGGAGCGTTGGACTCATTCCGAGTCGTCCGCGCAAGACGCAAGCGACTCCGAGCAGGAGGGATCCGAGTTTGTTTCCCTCGAGGAGCTAGGGAGTCTCTACGCTAAGGCCTTGCACGGGGAGCAATCTCCATCGGAGGCTTCCAGGAGCCAACCTGTGGAGCAGCCATCAAATTTTGATTTCCATGGTGCGATCACGATTCAAGGCGAGACCGACGGAGTTCCAGTCTCCATCGGCTCGATCATCGAAGCGCTGCTTTTCGTCGGAACTCGAGATGGCCAAAGTGTGTCGCTTGAGCAATTGTCTGCCGCGATCAAAGAGTTTTCGCAGGAGGAGATTCTCCAAGGCATCGAGGTTCTGGGTGCGGATTTGGAAGTACAAAACAGCTCTGTGCGAGTCAGCAAGCATGCCGATGGTTTTCGGCTTTCTCTAGCGCCAGAGCTTGAGGCCAGCATCGAGGAGCTCAAATGGGGTGCCCCCAAGCAGGCCGTGCTATCGCAGCCGGCAATCGATTGCCTTTCGCTGGTGGCTTATCAGCCTGGAGTGCAACGAGAGGAACTCGAAGTCCAGCTCGGGCAGTCTGTGGGTGCAACGATCTCGCTTCTGCAGCGTAGGGGATTGATCATGTTCGAAGGGGGTGGGTACCACACGACCGGTCGCTTTTTGGAGATTGCGGGGATCGACACGCTCGAGGATTTGCCCAAGGCGGATGATTTATAAGCGGATGCTCCGTGCGTCCTCTCCGTAGGACAGGTTGGAAACCTGTCTTACGGAGAGGATGCAGGTCCAAGGGTACTGACGGCCACCGAGGAGCCTTGCAGGGCTGCGTGCAGGGATCGTTCGCGTTGTCTGGGGCGTCCATCTTGGGCCCAGCATTCGGCTTCGTAGGTCAACCGGTGGATCGCTTGTTCGACCCAATGACGATGCGCTTCGACCGCTTGTTCGTCGAGTTTGCGGGGGATCGACAACCGGGGTCCGAGGATCATGCGAGCGCGCGATCCGGGCATTGGGACGGCGAATCGATCCCAGGTCGGCGCGCGGTAGGGCCGGTCGTAACCGATGCCGACGGGGATGATGGGGACTTGGAGTAGCGAGCTGAGTTGGATGGATCCTGGGGCCAGGACTCTGCGGGGGCCTTTGGGTCCGTCTGGGGTGACGACTAGGCTGCTGTTTTGATGTTCTTTTCGGTATTGCAGGATCGCCTTGAGGCCACCTTTGGTGGACGAACCGCGGACGGTATGGTAGGCGAAGTCGCGCGCCATCCAACCGAGCCAGTTGGCATCTCGGTGTTGGCTCACAAGCAGGGTCATTCCGAAACGACTTCGGGTTACAAAGGGCAGGAGGATATTCTCGTGCCAGAACAGGTACAGAGCCGGTTGGGTGAAGCGTTCGGTCGTCACATCGGTGTCATCGGCGTAGTCGGCCAGTCTCGCATCGAGTGTTCGGACCAAGGCTTGAAGGAATTTCCCTGCCATGAAGGCGACCGGACGTAGGACTTGCTGACTCACTTGGAAATAGGCTCCTTGCCTCTACCTTCAGGTCGATAAACGTGGGCCGTCTGTGAAAAAATCTGGCTTGAGAATGGGTGGTCAAGCAAAATCGATTTTGACGGTACCGTGGAAGACATCGACGGCTGGTCCTGTCATGAAGACATGGTTGGAGGCTTGGTCCCAGCGGAGCATCAGATCGCCACCGGTAAGGTGATTGAGGATAGTCCGATCGGTACGTTCGGTTAGGACTCCGGCGACGCAAACGGCCGAGGCGCCGGTACCGCAGGCCCAGGTTTCCCCGGATCCACGTTCCCAGGTCCGCTGTCGGACTTCGCCTCGAGCTAGAATTTCGACAAATTCGACATTGGTTCGTTTTGGGAATCGCGGATCGTTTTCGATCATTGGACCGATGCCCAACACTAGTTCGTCGTTTAATTCGGGCACAAAGATCACGCAGTGGGGGTTTCCCATCGAGACGCAGGTTCCGAAGAGCGTATGGCCTTTGTATTCCAATTTGTGGTTGACCACCGGCTCGTCAGGAGATCCCAGGTAGGTGGGAATTTGGCTTGCGAGCAGTCGTGGTTGTCCCATATCGACGGTGACTTGATCGACCAGACCTTGGGAGAATTGGAGATCCAGATCGAGAACACCGGCACCGGTTTCGATCTTGAGTTGGGGTTTCGATGCGATTTTGGAATCATGCACGAACTTGGCAACACATCGGATCCCGTTGCCACACATTTCCGATTCGCTTCCGTCGGCATTGAACATGCGCATTTTGGCATCGGCGACTGAGGAAGGGAGGATCAGGATGACTCCATCGCCACCGATGCCGAAGCGTCGGTGGGACAGTTCGACGGCTAGGCGTGTGAGATCTTCGGGCAGGGATTGCGAGAAGCCTTGGATGTAGACGTAGTCGTTACCAGCGCCGTGCATTTTCGTGAACGCGAGTTCCATCACGTGAACCCCTTTTGGATTGGTGGGAAAGTCAGAGTCATTGGGGGGACATTATGCTAAGTTCGTTTAAGGATTCCTAGACGAGCTGTAAAAAGCAAGAAACGCTCTAGACGCGAGCGTCTACAGCGTTTCTTGAGGGGTTGGATTGGTGATGGTTTGAGGGCGGGAGGTTCGGCTAGCCGACGACTTCTTTAATTTTTTGGAGGAAGTGATCTCCGCCATCCTTGCTGAGTTCCTTGGCGTGTTTTTCAGCTTTCTTGACATCGGTGTATTCGAACACGGCGACGCGTTTGAGGTGTTGGTTGAAGACCCCCCAGTAGAGCTTGACCCGTGGTTCGGCAGCAGGCTTACGGGTCCGTTTTGGTTTGGCGACTACCGGAGTTTCGGAGGTTTCGGTGGTTTCTGCGGTCGAATCGGCGGCGGCTGTGGCCTTCTTCGGCTTCTTTGCGTTACTAGCACTTGGCATGGGAGGCTCCCTGAAAATAAGGAAGAAAGCAAAAAGGTGAGCTGTCGTCTTTGGGTGATTTTCGTCGAGGATCAGCTTGATTGAAATTATAGTCCGAACGGTCCAGTTCCGATATGGTTTATTTGGAACTTGTTAAGATATTCCCGTCGCGAAAGCTAGCAAAACCCTTGGGTTTTTATAGGTTATCGAGCCGCAATGGGCCCCAAGGGAGGGGGTTTAGGTGGGGCAATCGGCATTAAGGAATTGTCATGTTTGGGTCGGGGCTCGTGCTCGTCATCGAACTCGTCGCGTGCATGGCATCGACGCGACTTGCGTTACGGCCCACAAACCGCCGTTCCCCAACTCGCGGATCATGCTCCTTATCTCCGTTCGCCTATCCATTACCAAATTCCAGCCCGAGCAGCGCGATGTCCAAAGATGGAATGATACGATTGCATGCTCGATCGAGCACGGAGCACGAAAAACAGCCAGAACAAACCCATGCAACGAAGTGGCCGGTAGGCTGCTCTCAATTTTAGAAACGCCAATGACTGCCACTCGGTGATGGTTGCCGTCAGCCCATGGGGCGGGGTTGGAATGGGAGGTGGAGGAAGGAGCCGCAGGTCAGTTGTGCTTTTTCGACCAGGCTATCGAGTTCGATCCATTCGTTTGGGCTGTGGAGGCCATCGCCACGGGGGCCGAGGGTATCGAGGTTGGGCAGTCCCAGGGCTTGGAGTTTGTTCCCGTCGCTTGCGCCACCGGATTGCTTCCAGCTTAGGCTCAGGCCTAGATCCGCTGCGGCTTTTTCGACGCATGTCTGGATCTGTTGGGTTGCATGGTCGTGGATTTTTGCAGGGGCATGGATTCCGCCATGGATTTCGACGCGGTAGCCGAGTTGTTCTTGATTGTATTTCTGTGCCAGTTGGTTCAAGTGGTTTTCGATCCACTGCTGGTCCTGTGCGTCTGCGATACGGACGTTGACTCTCAGGACGGCCGTATCGGGTACGACGTTGACGGCATTGCCACCGCGAAGTCGTCCGATGTTGACTGTGACGTTTGGGCGTTGGCCGTTGAGGAGATCGATTTGGCAGGCTAGGCGACAGCAGTGGGCGATCGCGTTTCGGCCTTCGTGGAAGTTCCTTCCGGCGTGCGCTGATTTTCCTCGGACGATCAGGACAAAGGTCCCTGTCCCTTTGCGGGATTGGACCAGGCTGCCATCGGCTAGGGTTGGCTCAAAGAGGAAAGCGGTTTGGAAATCGCGGGCGATCGATTCCCACATGCCGAGGGAGCTTGGCGAGCCGATTTCTTCATCGGGGGTCAGGATCAGCGACAGGCCGACATCCTTAAGCGGGGCGAACTTTTCGAGTGCCATTGCCGCGTAGCGCATCACGACGATCCCCCCTTTGGCATCGATGACACCTGGTCCACGGAGGATATTGTTTGGTAAAAGTTCGCAAGTTTGAAACGGGTCCTCTTGGCTGTAGACCGTATCGTAATGGATGGTCCATAGGCAGCGAGGGGCGTTGGGGTTCCCTAGATCCCATCGCAAGGCCGGGCCAGTGGCACAGGTCGTTTGGGACCCGGCGTCATCGAGGATCGAGTAGGTAGGCAGATCGAGCCTTTGGCATGGTATACCAAGGGGAGCGAAGAAACGTTCGAGCCAACCGGCGGCACGTTTTAATCCTTCGAGGTGATCGGATCCGGAGTTGATATTGCACAACTCGATTAGGTCGTGAGTCATCGCGTCGGATTGGTCGGCGAGCCAAAGGTTTCCTTGCCAGGACTTGGTGGTCATGAAATCGGCCTTGGTGGGAATGGATCCAAAAAAAAAGGGGCTAGACTCTGTAAGGTAAGAGTCTAGCCCCGATCCGAATTTGTTGTTCGCGAATCGAGGGTTACTTGGAAGTCAATTCGAATTTGATTTGGTCGGTCCCGGTATCGGGCACAGTCACTTTGAGACCCGAGGATGCGATGCTGGCGTATTGCATCGGCAGTTCGTTTCTCAGGTTGATCGTGATGGGTTCGTCGTCGGAGGCTCCGGGTTTTTTATCTCCCATGACGGACTTGGAAATCTCGACACGGTATTCACCGGGCAGGGCCCCGGTCTTCCCTTTGTATTCGGCCATGATCACTCTCATGACGAATTTGCCTTGGGCGTTGGTATTGCCCACGGCATGGTAAGGGTGTTTTTCGGAGAGGAACGACACGGTAGCATTCTCGACGGCCGTCCCGTCGAGCGTGACGATTCCTTCGGCCTTGACGATTGTCGGGAGTTTTTTCCCGTTGCAGGCCAAGGGGAGAGCAACGAGGCAAAGCAGGACGATAGGGAGTTTCAGGAGCAGTCGTTGGTGCATGAGCGAGTTCATCCATCTCGAGAGGTTGTAGGGTTCTACGGCAGGCTAGCCGTATCGAGTCAGTCAATCATCACTCGTAATCGACGGGGGTTTCACCGCCGGACTTCGAGCCTAGGGCTCCCCATACGCCGTATGGGCTTTGACCTGAAGCGATGGTAGGAGCGATCGCTCCGAGGTTACCCGAGTCGATTCCATCGCTCAGGAAGCGAACGGAGCCATCTCCGAGGGCGATTTGAACTCCGCCGCCGTGTTCGCTCGTCGGAGTCCAGATGCCTGCAAACCAGTGCGGGGAAACCGATCCGGTGCCGACCATGCAAACGGCGTTGTTTGGTGGTAGGATCGTCGAGACTCCATTGAAGTAGGCATTTCCGGCCCAAGCTCGGTATCCTGGGAGGGTGTCACCGGTAAAGAGCAACGCTGGATTGATGTACTCTCGGCCGTTGATCAACTGGGCTTTGCAGCTCAGGGGTGCGTAGGTTGCAGGATCGGCGGCGATCAGGGCTACGGTGCCTTTGGTGTTGATGATGTTCGGCCGTTGACGTTCGCCGAGCATCATGGTGTTGCTCAGTCCGTCGCGAACGTCACCGAGTCGGTGGTAGGAGGCACGACCGAACATCCCGCGGTTGAAGATCGGTCGTTTTTGGAGTGCCAGCGGCAAGTCGTTTCGTTCCTCGACGCCGTTGGGGGTGACTTGGGACTGCGCCATATTGTCCCCAACGCAAAAAGCGTAGCTGGTCAAGCCACGATTGCGACCTGCGTTGACTGGTTCATCGGTACCGCTGTCGCTGGGGCACTCGAGCCAGGGAACTCGAGTTCGATAGGCAGCATTGCCGTTCCAGGGTTCGAGTCCAAATCCGTTGTTGAGGCTGTTGATTCGTTCGAAGAGTGTGTTGCTCTCGAGGTATGGCAAGATAGCCCACCAACCGCTCATGCAAAAACGTTGGTGGGTTTGTACCACGTTCCCATTACCGGCTTGCAGCGAGGGAAGTTTCTTAAAAGCCGACTCGTAATTCAGCACCCCTAGGGCTTGCTGTTTCATATTGTTGCTGCACTGCATGCGGCGTGCGGCCTCTCGGGCAGCTTGGACCGCAGGGAGCAACAGACCGACCAGAATACCGATGATCGCGATAACGACCAAAAGTTCGACGAGGGTAAACCCTCGGGAGATGTGTTTGCGCATAAATAGACCCCAGAAAAGAAGGCGTAAAGGAAAATAAGACCCCGTAGCTTGTATTTATTTAACTTTTGTGTTAGGTCAAGTCAAGTTGGAGCGACCCGGTTCATTCGAATTTCCAAAGAAAATCTTGATGGATCAGGTCCGCTCAAGCTTGAGAATTCGATTAGTTTTACGGATTGAAGTTCCCTTGGGGATCGGGGAAACCCGGTGAAAGGAAGTGGAACATCTGGCTAGAGTCCGATGAGAGATAGGCCAGCTAAGAGATAGGCCAGCTAGAGGAACCGGCAACGGGAGAGACTTATCGGAGAAAGATGGACTGTGGGTCTTGAGCGTTGCTCAGACGCGGTCTTGGCGCCGTCCGACGGATCGTTGTTTGGCGCAGGCATCGCAGATGCCTTGGATGATCAAGCGGTGGTCTTTGACTCGGAATCGGTGGGTGCGGGCGACTTGGTCTCTCAAACGGACGAGTTCTTCGCTGGTGAATTCGATCAGTTGCCGGCATTTGGTGCAGTACAAATGGTCGTGTTCGGGATAGCCGTAATTCAATTCGTACATGCTTCGGCCATCGAGTTCGAAGCGGTGGAGGAGTCCTGCGTCAACGAATTCCTTGAGGGTTCGGTAGACAGTTGGCCGCGAGACGTAGTGATCCGAACCTCGCGAGGGGAGTTGTTCGATCAGCAGATCGGCGTCGAAATGCTCGTGTCGGTTGAAGACCTGATCGAGCAGGAACTTTTTCTGCGAGGTATTTCGCAGTCCGCGACTCTGGAGGAATTCCTCATAGCGCTCCAGGGGGGTCATAGAAACCTTGACCGCCTGGAGTGGCTCGTTTAGGGGTTTAGGATGGTTTGGCATGTTCGCGGGTCGCTGAGGCTCTACACTCCCTGGACTGCGATTACTATAACTGGGCGATGTGAGTTGACGAGAGAGGGGCGCGGATGAATTACGAATTCGAGGGGAAGCTTCTGGTATTTCGGGTGCTGATCCCGCTTGCACTGGGTGCTTTTTTCAGTTTGTTGGATGCTCGGTCCGGCCGAAAGGGGCTTTTGGGTTGCGTTTTGAGTTGTCTGGTTCTTTGGGTTGCATTTGCGATTTCGGATTTCGGTTCTCGGGGGCTTTTGAATTGGGGGCTCTTGATGCGGACCGATGGGATGGACTCGAGCCCTGGGAGCGTTGTTGGCCCAGGGAGCGTTGTTGGCCCAGGGAGCGTTGTTGGATGGGAGGCCAAAGAGCCTTGGATGCACTGGGTTTGGGTGGCTCCTTTGGCCATGACGCTGTGGATGGTGTTGCGTTTGAATTTGGTCGGTTGGATTTTGGGCCGTCGGTATCGGGCCGAAGGCCAACTAGAGACCGGCTCGAGGTCCAGGCCGGTGGTGCGTTTGGTCGAGGCGATCTATTGGTTAATGGCGATCGCTTGGATGAGTTTCTCGATGTTTCCCGTCGGGGAGGGCTACGCGCAGCAGGCAATGAAGTTTGGGTATCTTGGCGTTTTGACCTGGGTCGCTTCGGTCCTCAACGCCGGTCTGATAGTCGAGCGAGCGGGGGTTTCCCAGAGCCGATGGTTTCGATGGGCGCTGGTCGTTCAGTTCGGGTGCGTTGCGGCGGTGGTTTTGCAGAGCTACGCATCGCTTGGGGAATGGGTGATTTTTTGTGGTGCGTTCATGACCGGAGCGGTAGGTTTCAGTGCGGTAGGTTCCAGTGCGATGGGTCGGAACGACTCGGCTGAGAACGGCTGGGTGGGGGCCCACGACGTGGCCCTCGGTACGCTGATGAGTTTTGCGGCAGTCGCGGGTTTGAGTCTCTCGCAGGCTTATGCTTGGAACCCTTTGCCACTTTGGTTGTTCGGGGTGCTTGCCATGGGGCCTTCGATCATGGCGGTTGTCGATATGGGGCTTGCTAGGAGCGGCCGAGGCTCAGCGTGGCGACGGCTCGTGGGGTTTCTGGTTTTGCTGCTTTTGGAAATGGGGCTTGTTTATTTTTTTGTGTTACGAACCGAGCCACAATGGTGAGCTTCGGGGCTGCGCTCGGGAGGAATCCACTCGGGAGGAATCCACTCGGGAGGAATCCACTCGGGACGTTGCGATTTTCCATCGTCAGGTGGGGCGATCGGGCGAGTTCGTCAGTTTTGCGGGTGGGTTGGACACCAAAGGTTGCTTGATCGAGCTCGAAAAAAATCGGGCGATCGGTTAGGATAGCTGGTATCTATGAAGCTCCTGAGAAAACTTAAAAGCTGGTTCTCCTTTCGGCTGACGCATTACTACCTGATCCACTTTGCGCTGTTGCTTTCGTTTGGCTGGATGGCGATGGGGGGGGTGGGTCTGTTGGTAGCTTTTTGGGTCGTGCTGCTTTGGTTTTCGGCATGGCAACGTCCGATGCGTCCGGAGTTTTTCTTGCTTGCGGGTTTTGGGCTTTTGGCAGCGGCAAGATTTCTGCCTAGCGGAATGTGGGATAATATTTTTTGGCTCTTTGGCTTTTTGCTCATCGCAGCGAGTCCCCTGATCGACTTCATTTCACCGACATTTCGCAATGGCTAAGATCGCTCATGCCCAGTTCGATTCGTCGGTTTCGGAGGCTTCTGTGGAAGGGACTTCGGCCGTGGAGATCTCGAGTCCCAAGAGGCGTACGAGCATCGATGTGCTTCGAGGGATGGTGATGTTCTTGATGCTCGCCGAGGTTCTCCATTGGGAGCAGCTCTTGGCTGTCTCAGGGGGTTTTTCGGAGCCTGTGCAAAGGGTCCTCGGGTGGATCGTCTTCCACACCTCGCACGTGCAGTGGCGAGGCTGTTCGTTGCACGATATGATCCAACCGGTGTTCTCGTTTTTGGTTGGAACTTCGCTTGCTTTTTCTTACACCAAGCGGGTTAAGGAGGGGCAATCTTGGCAAGGAATGCTCATGCATGCGTTAGCAAGGAGCGTGACCCTGATCCTGCTTGGGATTTTCTTGAGGAGTTTAGGCAAGCCCCAGACGAATTTCACCTTTGACGATACGCTCACTCAAATTGGGCTTGGATATGGCTTTTTGTTTCTCTTCGGTGGTTCCAAGCAGCTTGTAGTTGGGCTAGGAATCCTGGGCATATTGAGTTCGTATTGGTTGCTCTTTGCGCTCTACCCTTTGCCACCGGCGTCGTTTGATTATCCTCGCGTGGGTGTACCTGATACATGGCAGCACCATGCCACTGGTTTTGCGGCCCACTGGAACAAAAACAGCAATGCGGCTTGGGCGTTTGACGTATGGTGGATGAATCTGTTTCCGCGTGAAAAGGCTTACCTCTATTCCGGGGGTGGATATTGCACGTTGAGTTTCATCCCGACCCTCGGAACGATGCTCCTGGGGCTACTGGCGGGCAACTGGCTTCGAGAAGACTCGAAAGCGGGGCGTCGCAATTGGTGTTTTTTGGCAACGGCAGGGATATGTCTTGCGGGGGCTTGGGCCCTAGATGCTTCGGGCGTGTGCCCGTTGGTCAAGCGGATTTGGACACCGAGTTGGGCGTTGTGGAGTGGCGGCATCTGTTTTCTTTGGCTCTTGGTGCTTTGCTGGATCCTAGACGATGCTCGGTACACTCGTTGGTCGTATTTCTTTCGGGTGATAGGGGCCAACTCGATTGTCGCCTACGTGATGAGTTGGACGATCGAATCGTGGGTTGGCCAAGCTATAGAGAGGCATTTTGGGTTTGCGATTCGGGGGTTGGTCCCTGAGGCCTATCGCACCTTTGTGCTCGGATGGCTGATTCTGTTGGTTTTTTGGTTGATTCTCGATTGGCTCTTTCGGCGGAAGGTCTTCGTGAGGATCTAAGCGCACCGTCGGTTACTATTCGAATTCCTAATCGCGTTGTTGGTCGGCAGGGACGATTCGGGTGGATTCTTTGGGGCCTGACGAAACTAGCCGGGTGGTTATACTTGAGTAGGTTAATCTGCGCAGAATCGATCGGTTAATCGGTCGGCTGGCAAGCGGTTGCGCACCGACTTGGGAAATTCCTTAAAGATCACACAGGAAAGATCACACAGGACAACGAAATGAAGAATCGGTTTCTATTGGCACTTTTGTCGGGAATGACGTTTCCGGCGGTGGTTTTTTCAGCAGACGGGGTGAAGCTAGGGGATCCTAGTTTGACGGCCGGGGTACCGGGCACCGGAGCTTTGACTCCGAGCGATGTGAGGACATACCTGTCGAATCCTGCCAATCACTCCGTTTTGAGTGTTGAGTTGCCCGATGGGCTAGCGGCTGGCAAGGAGGCGATTTACATCCCCGAGAACAATCCGTTGACGCGGGCGAAGGTGGAGCTTGGTCGACAGCTTTATTTCGACAGGCGATTATCGAAGGACGCGACGGTCAGTTGTGCCGATTGCCATAGTCCGTCGGCTGGATATGGAGCGCACACGCAGTTTGGGGTGGGGGTCAAGGGTCAGACTGGTGGTCGCAATTCCCCGACGTCGTTCAATCGGATCTTGAGCAAGTCCCAGTTTTGGGATGGTCGGGCAGCGGACCTTGAGGCCCAAGCCGTCGGGCCGATTGCCAATCCGATTGAGATGGGCAACACCCACCAGGGAGTGGTTTCTTTTTTGACTTCCAACGAAGTCTACAGGCTACAATTTGAGAAAGTATTCGGAGCGGCCCCGAACATTGACAATGTTGGCAAGGCGATTGCGGCCTTCGAGCGAACGATAGTCACCGGTACGAGTCCGTACGATGCTTACGAACCGCTTCGCAAATTCGAGGAAGCTTTCGAAGAGCAGCTTGAGGATCTCGAGGATTTCAAGAAGGAAGACCCATCGAACTTTGCCAAGTATGAAGGGTTAAAGTCCAAGAGCGATGCGAATCCGATGAGCGAGTCTGCCAAGCGTGGTCGGGATTTGTTCTTCAGCACCAAATCGAACTGTTCGGCGTGTCACGTAGGCGCGAACTTTACCGACGAGCTTTACCACAACCTAGGAGTCGGCATGGCTTCTGAGAAGCCAGATCTTGGGCGATTCGATCAGACCAAGCTTGAGAAAGACAAGGGTGCGTTCAAGACACCGACGTTGCGAAACATCGAGCTCAATGCACCCTACATGCATGATGGGAGTCAAAAGACGCTCGAAGAGGTCGTCGAGTGGTATGCCAAGGGTGGTCATCCGAATCCTTACTTGAGCGACAAGATCAAGAAGCTCGAACTTTCCGAGCAGGACAAGACCGACTTGGTCGAGTTCATGAAGGCATTGACAGGTCCATTGCCGGTGGTCAACGAGGGACGATTGCCCCAGTAGTTCTTGACATGTTTGGATGATTGAAAACAAAAAAAATCGGCTCGCTTTCGCGAGCCGATTTTCATTTCGCTGTACCTTAACCCTACCAGACCGATTCGTGATTAACGAACACGGGTGCTGCTAGCTTGAATGATACCGCGATTGGTGTTCAGGTAGGCGTGAGGATCGACTACTGGAGCTGGAGCAAGGGATGGAGCGGCAGCAGGGACGCTTCCGCAGGAGCTGCAACCCGAATCACAAGCAGCAGCATCGCAGCTCGACTTGCTCTTGAAAATCTTTCCGAGCAGACCGCAAGAACGCTTCTTAGCTCCGATTCCGCCATCGCATCCGGCAGCACCGCTGCAAGGATCGTTAGCAGCGATTTCGGCGCCGCAGGAAGGACCTTTACCGAAAAGACCGTTTCCGCATCCGCCGGCGATTTCAGCGCCGCAGGAAGGACCGGTTCCGCAACCGCCAGCGACTTCAGCACCGCAGCTAGGAGCGACTGTTTCGCTACCGCAGCTAGGAGCCGACTTCGCAGCATGCTTAGCAGCCAAGCGAGCGTGCATGTTAGCAGCGGCGCTGTGGATGCGAGCCATCTTCTCGACGTGAGCTGCATGAAGTTTGCACTTCAGGCCTTTGAGACCATCCAAGACTGGAGTGCGGCAGACGTTTGCTGGTCCGCAAGCAGCAGCTTCGACGCCGCAGCTTGGTCCGACGATTCCGCCGTTATTTCCTGCACAAGGATCGCAAGCTCCGGCGATTTCGGTACCGCAGCTAGGAGCACGCCTGTTGCCGAGAAGACCGCAACCGGCCTTGCCAGCACCAATACCTGCACCAGCACCGGCACATGGATCGCAAGCTGGAGCTGCGATTTCGGTACCGCAGCTTGGGCCGCTTGCACAGCCAGCCATTTCGGCTCCGCAGCTTGGATCTACGACCGAGGTGTCGCAGCAGGAGCTCTTGGCTCCGACGCCGTTACCACCCAAGAGGCGATGGATCAGGTCACCACCGAAGCTTTGTCCGCTAAGGCATGCACCCAAAACCACCGAACTAACAATAATGTTCCACTTCATCTAGACTAACTCCCTATGTACATTGGGTCACTGACTACCACCAACATTCGAAAGCATGACGGAGTTGAGACCGGTTTCGGCGTACGAAGTCGTCGCCGAAACCGCCCTCTACTGGTGCGGCTCCAAGACCACCGCTTGCGCGATTGTCTTTGTGACTTCGTAGGCCCCATTTCCTTCGGCACGATCCATCCGTACTTGGACCGTTACCAACCATGCGTTTCAAAATGCTCCAATCCAAAATGAGGATTGGATCCGGGGTAGTTGCCGGCCGAGCCATCCATAGACTCGATCAGTTCTGGGCCACCGGCAATATCGAGAACCTTCCTACCAGGCTACGGATTGAAGTCTGGTAAGATGGGTCGACAAGGAAACTATCGGCCGAGCGATGAAAATAGCTTGAACCCCCTGTCCCATTTTCCGGAAAATGAAGGTGGGAAAGAAGTTACGTAAACTCTAACGCGCAGCGAAGGTATGCGGAATGATGCGGAAAAGACGGCTTATAAACCGCCTAAGTTACCAAGTTAGACGGATTTTTTTACCGATGCGGTACAACCGTCAAAGTCGCTAGAATGGAGAGCTGGAGTGCCGTTGCCCCAACATGAAAGACTCGATGAGAATTACTTACTTGACCGCAGGCGCTGCCGGGATGTTTTGCGGTTCCTGCATGAACGATAATGCCGTAGCCAAGGAGTTGATCAAGGCTGGGCATGACTGCGTTCTGATGCCTGTTTACACCCCGATCCGCACCGATGTCGAGGACATGAGTGTCGACCGAGTGTTTCTCGGAGGCGTCAATGTTTACCTATCCCAAAAGATCCCCTTGATTCGCTATCTGCCTCGATGGATCGTCGGCTGGCTTGATCACCCTTGGGTGATCAAGGCTTTGACCTCCAAGGCAGGAAAGACAAGCCCTGAGTTGTTGGGTCAGTTGGCCATCAGCATGCTCGATGGACTCGAGGGGAATCAGAAGCAAGAGTTCGAGGACTTGCTGAGGTTTCTCCAGACGAGCATTCGGCCCGAGAAGGTTCTTTTGACCAATTTGCTCATCGGTGGAGTGATCCCTCAAATGGCATCGAACGCCGATGTTTGGGTCATGCTTCAGGGGGACGATATTTTTTTAGACTCCCTGAGCGTTTCCCATCGAGCCCAAGCGGTCGAGCGGATGAGACGGCTTGTCGCGTCGGCCAAGGGATTCATCTGCCACTCGCAAGCCTATGCGC
>Ga0315909_10003329_pt1 | contig 19694 bp, 14 predicted proteins | sample LakEriMetagenome_11_FD_203527 | JGI IMG/M metagenome (GOLD analysis project Ga0315909, IMG submission 203527) | Freshwater fungal communities from buoy surface, Lake Erie, Ohio, United States - Buoy 2 MA125 | ecosystem: Environmental > Aquatic > Freshwater > Lake | place: USA: Lake Erie, Ohio... | reverse complement strand
CGATCAGCAACATCGATGCGATGTTCCCTCCGAAGGGCATGAAGTCTGATCCGTCGGTCAACGGAAAGCCGATCGGGTTGTTCGACATGATGCTTGGCATGGATGGCGGAGACACGAGCGACTTGTCGCGGTTCGATCTGCTTCGTCATCTCGCCGCGTACAGCGACCTGTGGCCGACCAAGGTTGACTGGGTTGACACGCCCGTCTACTCGGACTTCGTCCCCGGCCGACCCGTCAATCCCAACGATGTCGCGAAGTTCCGAACCTACCTGCTTGAACTCGATCAATGGGCGAGCGTCGCACTCAAGTGGGACAGGTCGGATCCGCGCGCCATCGACATGATGCTCAATCAGGCTGTACTCGCGAACAAGTTGGTGTACAACCCGAACATGCTTGAGCAGGGAGCGCAGGGATCGAATGGTTCCAGCGGCAATCAGTCTGCCACGAACGACGAAGACATCGACTTTGGATCGTAACCAATGACGCAGATGAACACGCAGACGCAGACGCAGATCGATCGCATTCGCGCTCGCGAGGCCGCAAAGGCCCGTGAACGCATGGCTGCGCAGGGAATCAAGATGTCATCTCCCGAAGCGACGGAGATGATGCAGTCTGCGCTGAGTCGAGCCGAAGACAGCGCGTGGAACGCTGCGTACAACAAGGCGATGAAGAACCTGTCCGAGATGGGAGTCCCGGGCATCGAGGTGATCACCAACGAAGATGACATCAAGTTGATCGGGTCTCCGTATGTCACGGCTGACGATGACATCGAGACCTACGCTCGGCTCGCTGCCGATCAGTTCACCAAGGGTATGACGCCTACCACTTGGGCCGATTACAACAAGAACAAGCGCGGAGTTGTCCCTGCGTCTTTCCAAGAGATGCTGGGAAGCGCGCTTGTCTCGTTCGAAGGCTCCGTCGGCATGGCTACGGCTGGCGCTTGGTCGGCGTGGGACATGTACGGCTATGGCGGAAAGATGTGGCAGGAAGGACCGATCACAGACGAACAGAAGATGCAGCACTTCGCTGGCATGATGGAGGCGCAGCAGACTGGATCAGAGTTCGCGCGGTATTTGTCCACGCCGTTTGAGTTGGGAAATGTCGCAGAGGAACTCGCTGGTCCTCCGGGCGAGCCTGTGCTTCCAAGCGAGCGGTTTGGAACTCCGGGTGGCGCAGTCGGCGAAATGATTGTCAGCGAAGCGGGCAACATCGGTTCGGCGATTGGGTCGATGCCAATGTCAGGTCCGTCGATGCTTGCGCCGAATCCAGCGTTGCGTGCGGTAGCAATGGTGCCATTCGCATTCTCGGGATACGGAGATGCGAAGATGGCTCGCTACGACATTTGGCGAGAGCAGGCTCAGATGGCGGAGTATCTCAAAATCGCTCCGCCTCCGATGCCATCGACTGGGGAGTTCGAAACATGGGGCGGCATCGGCGCAGCCTTTGAGGTCGGATCAGAGTTTGTCGGTGACACCGTTCAGGCTGGAGCGATCAAACTCGCTGGAGGAGGAAGGCTTGGACGCTGGGGTGGGTCTAGGTTCGTGACATTCATCGACACCTTGCAGGACAGCCTTGCAAGAACCCGTGGGCCTCTTGGAACAGCCAAGAGACTCGGCGTTGGAGTCGTGGTCCCGGGCGTGACAGAGGGCGCGGAAGAGTTCGTTCCTCACATCGGAGAGCAGGCTCAGGATCTTGCATCTGAACTGTTCACCCCCGACGATTCGTACTGGGAAGGATCCATCGACCGCGCGCTGTTCAGCGAGAACAGCCTGCACTCCGCCAAGGTTGGCGCGTACTCGGGCATGATCATGGGCGGCGGCGCGTATGTCGCCAGCCCGACTGCATTCAAGCGACGCAGGGAGGCGCGCGAGGTTGCGGCAGAGGCCCGCAAGGGAACCGCGTTCGTCACCGAAAGCATCATTGAGGGTCAGAAGACGGATGCGGCAGAACAGATCGCTCCATCTCCGAAGGCAAAGGCGACGCAGAGACAGCGCGCTCTTGAGAACTTCCGACGCAGCGTCGTTCCTACGCGCAGCAGCGCGATGGCGATGCACCATGTCGAGCAGTTGAGCGCGGGCAATCGAGGCGTGATGGTCATCGACCCCGCCGACATCGACACGACGCTGACGCCCGAGGTTCGTGAGCGGATGCGCGCACTCGGTATCTCGGAAAAGCCAATCGGGACGATCGATGGCAAGAAGGTGTTCGCGGCCAATGGAGATGTCGCTCAGGTCATGGACATGATCAATGCTGGCGATTTCCAAGCCCTTGGCGGAAACCCGCTGCGCAACGACGGCCAGTTGATGATGGGAGCAGTTGTCCTGAAGGACGCTGGCGGCCGTGTTGTCGAGATCATGCCGTATTCCGATCCGACGCAGATGCACGCAGCCGCGCCATCGATCGCTGCATACGCGGCTCAGAACGGTCTTACTGTGTCGGCTGTCAATCACGAGACATCCGAGACCTATTCCGACATCAACGACTCCGTGCGTCGCGTTCAGGATGCCGACGCCGTGCAACTCGGTCTTCCGCAGCGCGAGCGTCAGGCTCCCACGAAGAGGGACACGAACCGAGGTGTTCGCGCTCTTCGTATGGACATCGAACGAGACGCAAAGGGGAGCAAGTCGAAGCGCAGGGCAAAGGCTTCGGATGCATTCACATCACCCTACCTCACAGCAGAGGAAATCGGCGACGCTACAAATGGAGATGTGACCGTCACGGTCACGATGTCTCGTGTTGCCGACCAAGACCTGTCTGACGGAGAACGCAACCTCTCCAAGATGACGGACGCAAATGCGACCGTCCTCGACGGCAAGATCGTGTTCTCAATCAAGCAGAAGGATGGATCGGTCAAGACGGTCGAGAAGCCCGTGCGCATGGATGGCGTCTATCTCCCGCAGGTTTCACCTGACGGGATCTTCCTGATGCGCGAGAACGGCACAGCAATGACATCGCGCAGCGCGTTTGCCATTGCGCTTCACGAGATGCGGCACCGCACGCTGTCTCGTTCGAAGAACGGCGCTCTGTACTTCGCGAAACTGCTCCAGTTGGATCCTGCCTACGCCATGCGTGGCGGAGCGCAGTACATGCGGCGATTGTTTGAGAACAAGTTCGCTGGGCAGAGCGATGCAAAGATCATCGCCTACTACCGTGGTCTCTACGAGGCAGCGCAGGCAGTTAGGCAGGGCGTCGCGACTCCCGAGCAGCAGCAGATGGTTGCTGGATCTCGTGTCGATGCGCAGGGACAGCCCATTGGCACGGTTGGATCCGCTCTGTCCGAGGTCCGCACCTTCTCGGAAGAAAGCGTCACGACAACCTCCAACCGAGCCTTCGGTCAGACGATGACCAAGGCCGCCGAGTGGGAAGGGATCTATCGAGACTCGCAGGAGAAGTCGTTCCGTCGGTTCTCGGCGTGGATGGCGAACGCGCTCGTCAAGAACGGCTTCGTCGGACCCGAGGCGCAGCAGGCGCTCTACGAGTTGCGCCAGCGTCTCGACAATGTCCGCGAAGAGGAGACCAAGATCCACCGCAAGTTCAGCGACACCGTCTCCGAATCGGTGCGAAAGGACTTGGAGACGGCAGCCCGCAGAGATCAGGCTCGTCAGGCTCTTCGCGGTGGTCAGCCCGCAGGCGCTGCGCCTGCTTCCACGCCGTCCGCAGCACCATCGACGGCTGTTTCTCCTTCTCTGCGCGAACCGAAGGCTCCGATTGGCATCAACACCATCGGAGGCGACGAAGACAAGCGCCAGCAGATCGAACAGGCGATCTCCGCCGTTCAGGAAGCGCAGAACGCGCCTCCCGAGCAGCGCGACAGCATGTTGGCGAACGCCATCGGGATGCTGACGCAGATTGCACCGCTTCTCACGCAGACTTCCGCCCAGTTGGCTCCGAGCAGCGGGGTCACTCGCCCGCAGATGCAGTCGCCGACAGCGCGCCGCATTCCCGAGGCCATGCGTGATGTCGCTCCTGCCGAGCCTGCTCCGCAGTTGGCTGGCGGCGTCGAACGGGCTGCGCCTGACCTTGAGGCTTCGGCCCGTCGGCAGCGCAACGCGCAGAACGCGATGGCGATCATGCGCGGCGAGACGCCGTCCGAGCCTGTCGATCTCGGAACGGTCTCCCGCATCGAGCGCGCACGCACATTCATGCAGGATCCCGAGGAGGAGATCCGCATGTCCGTCCGCGAGCGCCCCGGACGCCGCGAGGCGAACGACGATGTCCGCAGCATCCGCAATGCGTTCATGGAAGAGCGCGGCATCGAGCCTGAGCAGCGCATCGAGGACACCTACGCCGAAGTGGATCCCGATTTCGCCAAGCGGCTTGCCGACTGGTTTGAGTCAACCGAAGTCGATTACAACGACCCGAAGATGCTCGCCGCGTACCGCCAGTTCGGCCGCGAGACGCTCGACCAGTACAACTACCTTCGCGAGAAGGGTTACGAGATGATCCCGTGGGCTGGCGAAGGCCAGCCGTATGCCGACAGCGCGGACATGATCGAGGATCTCCGCACGAACAAGCGGCTGTTCTACTACAAGACGATCAACCCGCAGGAGCAGAACTCGTTCGGATCGAACCCGCAGGCGTTCCAAGAGGCGCTTCGCAAGAACCCGCTGCTGGAGGACGCTGGCGTCGAGGTTCTCGACAGCGAGGGCAACTCGTACCGTCAGACCTACAACGACCTGTTCCGTGGCGTGCATGACATCCTCGGCCACGGTGCAGAGGGCTTCCAGTTCGGCCCGCGCGGCGAGGAGAACGCCTACCGATCGCACGCGGTGATGTTCTCGCCGCTTGCCCGTCAGGCTATGGCGACGGAGACCCGTGCGCAGAACTCGTGGGTGAACTACGGGCCGAACCGCCGCAACCCTGACGGGTCGGTGTGGGGTCAGGAAGACCCCCGATACGGACCGTGGCTTGATCGGCTGAAGAATGGCGAAGGCTACGCCGATCAGAAGCCGATTCTCACGCCGCCCGAGTTCCTCGGCCTGTACTCGATCCGCGATCAGGCGTCGGGCAGCGATGCGATTTCTGAGCCGTTCTACCACGCTGTGATTTCCGATGGACTCGGTTCCGAATCGCGCATTGTCGGCAACACAAGGAAGTTCAAGACATTCGACGAGGCGCGTGAGGCGGCAAAACTGTACGAGCAGCAGTCACGCGAGCCGTTTGTCGATGTGTTCCGCGTGGATGGTGGTCGCGGTGCTGTTGTTGATGGACAGCGGGACACGCAGCCTGCCAATGACGAGCGCCCTGTGGCATGGATGACGAGTCCGACATCCGCTCGATACTCCAAGCGCGACGAGAAAGCAAAGCCAGCCAAGGCAACGCGCAAGCCAGCCAAGACAGCCGAGGAGAAGCGCGCTGCGGCAGCGGCGGCCGCGCAGAAGCGCGCGCAGGCAGCGATCGCCCGTCGCAATGCCAAGGACCGCGCCGCCATCGACAAGGCTCCGAAGATCAGCATCAGCGCGGAGCCGACGGCGCAACCGTTTGTGTCGAAGCACATCATCGTGCCTGCGATGAAGAAGGACAAGACCTTCTCCAAGGCCAAGGCATACGCCCGCGCTCACGCGCGTGCGCTGGTGCTTCTCGACAACAGCAAGTTCATCGGTCAGGTGAACGCGCTCGTCAGTCGCATCGCTCCCGATGTGCCATTCAACTTCGGGAAGAAGGCCATCGACGAGGTCAAGGGCAACTTCGCGGGCAGGAACGAACGCGCCATGCGCATCTCGATCGATGGGCTGACCCACGATCAGAATGTCTCGGTCGCGCACCTACTCGGTTCGCTCATGCTTCAGGAGGCCGTGATTGTTACTGGCCCTGCGACGGCGGAGACTCCTGCCGCAGAGCAGAGTTTGTCCGTGATGTTGTTCACGGATTCCACCGAACCACTTGCTGCTCGCCAACTGGATCGCATACTCTCCGATCTCGGCAATGCTGTGAACGGAGCCACCACGCACGAAAGTGGTCGTGGCGTTTGGGCGGTTTGGTCTCCATACGAGGGCAACCCACTCACCGAAGCGGATTTCGTCGCGAAAGCCAAGCAGGTTGCGGCCCAGCACGGGCTGTCGTTCGAAACGACTAGGGTCCGCAGCACCTACAAGCAGATTGGAGATTCCGATGTCTTGGGCCGTATTTCAGAAGGTCTGCGAGGAGCAGGGCGTGAAGATCGTGGAGAATCCGTGGTGGGCGGCTGGGATCTATGGGTCCAGCCTGCTGCCACAGTCGCCGAAGGGCTTCAAGACGAAGGATTCCAACTCGACATCGCAGGATGGGCTGAACGAGTCGCTGGCCCCCAAGAAGGCCCAGCGGTCGCGAACGCGATCATCGAAGAACTCGCCAAGCGCGCCACCGAGCGAAAGCATGGACTCGACCCAAGGTTCCTGACGCGGTACGAAGGCAACATGCAGAAGATCGAGGCTGGGTCGAAGATCCCAGCCACGACTACCGCAGAGAATGCCGAGGACTCGTTCAGGGAGGTCGATGCGCTGCTCGCGCGGCATCCGAATCCGTTTGAGTCGGAGCAGTCGTACCAGCGTTTCCTCGCCGACATGTACGGCGAGCGGACGATTCCGATTTCTCCTTCGCATCTGATCGAGCGGATGCGCGACAACTTCGCGGGCATGAAGGCCGACATGCAACTGCGCGAGGACGGCGGACGCCTCACGCACAAGATGATCGACGATGCCATCCACGGGCTTGAGATGGCGCAGCGCCTGCGTGCGCTCTACGCGGCTGGCAAGGTGCAGCCCAAGCACACCGTCGCGCTCGCGATGTGGGGCTTCCTGTCGCGCGGAGTTTCTCCGTACATTCAGGAGAGCCTGTTCCTCGACATCGTGAACTTCCGAGCGAAGAACGGCCGCACATACGGCGACTTCGTGGACATCGCGGTCAACTCTGCTTGGGAGCCGAAGAAGCACAACGCGGAGTGGAAGCAGTTCATCGAGGAGTTGTTCGATGTGATGAAGTACCCGCGCATCAAGAGCGACGGGACCATCGCGACGGACAAGAATGGCAAGACCATCTACGAGAGCGAAAGCCCCGGCTCGGGCGCGAAGCACAACGCGAACGCATTCGGACGCAACTTCCTCGCGAACATCGGCAAGACGGTCACCATCGGCGGGAAGACGCAGACTGGCCTGCTGCACTTCCACAATGCGATCGGCGACCCGAATGTCTCGGGCAAGCAGGTGCGACGCATCTTCGCGAGCATCGGCGAGTCTCTCGGCATCGACAACAAGGTCGTTTCGTTCGCGTGCCTCGTCGCTGGCAAGACGGACATCTCCGTCAACGACCGCGTGCGCATCGGAGATCACTACAACCGCGACGGCAGGTATCCGAACGCCTACGACGGATTCACGATCGGCTACGAGGTGATCGTCGAGAACACCGTGACTGGCTATGTCGAGATGCCGATCGAGTGGAACCCTGATGATGGAACATCCGAGGAGTTCGCCGAGGCATACAAGGCTGCGATCGAGGACGAGAAGGCAAAGACGGAGCCGATGAAGGGAGAGGGCCGCAACTTGGTTGCCGAGCGTCGCGCCGCCGCGATCAAGCGTTATGGCTCGATGGAGAACGCTCCCGAGTTCCGCAAGGACTTCCTGTCTCGGCTGATCGACAAGGGATACCTCGACTCATCGAAGTACAAGGTCACGATCGCACCCGTGAAGGCTGGTGGTCTTGCCAGCATGTTCGATGGCGCTCGCGGCATCGCCTACTACGAGGCGACCGAGCGCGCGATCGATCCGAATGTGGTGTTCTCCGAGATCATCAAGAAGCGTCCCGACCTCATCCCCTACGCGCATCATGGCGCGGAGCATTGGCTGAACTGGACGGGCGCTTCGGGTCAGGAGGCCAGCCACAAGACGCTCGACGGCCTCATCGAGATGATCTCTCGCGGAGAGGATCGCATTGAGGGCGTGTGGGCGAAGGAAGGACGGTACGACACCTACGCCTTCAACGCCGAGTACGGGTTCGTCTCGGAGAACGGTGATCTCGTTCGCAAGTACAAGTACGAGATCAACGGCAACACCTACATGATGACGCCGAAGAACTTCGACAAGTTCATCACGGCGGTAACAGACTTCGACTGGGCTGGACTCAACTGGAAGAAGGCTCCGAAGACGAAGAAGCCGCAGTTCCGAGTCACGACCGACTCGGTGAGTGGTTCCGACCGTCAGACCCCGTGGTACGACGATGCGCTCGTCGGTCAGAAGGGCAAGGACAAGATCGAGGAGTTCGCCAAGGAGTTCGGCACGCGGATGTCGCTCCGAGACATGCCGAACGAGGATGCTCTCGATGCGTTCGCGACTGCGTTCGTGGATTCGTTGAGAAAGAACCCGATTCCACAGGTTGTCTCGTCGGTTCCCGAGAACAACGAGGTCATGCGCGAGTTCGCGCGGCAGAACATCGCCGCACAGACGCACGAGCAGGCGTATGAACTCTACAAGCGCATGGTCGAGCAGAAGTTCCCGAAGCCGACCATCGCACGCTACACGATGTACTTCGACAGGAACAACGCCCTGAACGGGATCGTTCCGAACGATGTGTGGTGGCACGGCGGCGGCAGGCAATGGACAACGCCGAACTACGACATCAGCCCGAACCAGTTCGGACTGCACATCGGCAACTTCAATCAGGCGTCGTTCTTCTTCCGACGCGCGATTCAGAACACGAGGTGGCAGGAGAACCCAGTCACCACTCCCGTGATGTTCCCGCTGTATGCCCGTGCTTTCAAGACGATCGAGATCCCTGATCAGGGTTCGTGGGAGCCTGAGCGAATACTGAAGGGTATGCGCGAGGTCGGCCTGATCGACATCGGCGAGCAGCGACAGGTTCTGACTGACATGTACGCTTCTGTGTCCGCGAAGTCACCTTCAAACTCGGATGAGAATGGTTGGCAGGTGTTACTGAACGGATCGACGGTGCTGAACATTTTCGACGAGTCAGACGCTGCCAAGATGCGTGACTGCAACATTTGGCTGCGCGAGTGGCTTGCCGAGCGCGACATCGACGCCATTCGGTATCAGAACTACATCGAGGGTCAGACTCGATCCGACTTCATGGAAGAGCCGAGCATGTTCGGCATCGAGACCGAGGCGAAGGAGAAGTACAGGAAGGACTGGGAGCGCAAGGAATACGATTTCGCCGACTGGATGATCAGCGCGCCGAGGACGGACGGGACCGTTGACAAGCGGCTTGTGATGGAGAAGAAGAAGGAAATCTTCGGCGACCTGAGCAGCATCATCGTGTGGAACACGGGTCAGGTGAAGAGCGCGTCTGCCGACGATGTCGGCTTCAGAACCTCGATGTCCGACATCAGGGCTTCGATGCGCCATCAGCCTCCTGCCGTGGTCAACATGTACCCCGAGGTCTTCAGCAGCGACGAAGCGCGTTACTCGCAGCGCGATGGACTGGCTGGAAGAGCGGATGCGGCCACCGTGGCGTTCATCGATCAGTACGACCCGCTCCGTCGGTACGGGGAGATCGCCGAGCAGACTCTTGGAGGCAGCCTTCCCGACATCGCGAACCCGTACCTTGGTCTGCGCGTGCTGTCGGGCCGTCTCGGATCGATGCAGCAGCAGGCGACTCGCGAGTACGCGACGATCCTGCGCGACATGCACGACCACAACATCGAACTGAACGAGATGGACGAGTTCCTGACCGCGCAGCACGCGCTGAACGGAGGAAACGCCTACATCGCAGCGCACAACCCACGGTTCCCTGACGGCGGCACGGGCATGACCAACGCCGACGCGCAGGCTGTGATCATGCGCGCACAGGCTTCGGGTCGGTACGGAGACATGAACCGCATCGCCGAGGACTGGAGGCAGATGCTGCGCGAGGGTCTGCGCCTTCGTCGCGACGCTGGCCTCATCACCAACGAGACCTACAACATCCTGACCACCCGCTACACGCACTATGTGCCGCTGCGCGGAGCGCCAGCGCGTCCGTTCGACGAGAACTTCGAAGACTTCGACTCGGGCGAGGTGTTCGGGCGCGGCATGTCCACGCAGGGCCGTGGTATGCCGAGGCGGTACGGCCGCGAGAGCCGCGCCGAGGGCGTCACCTCGCAGGTCGGCTTCCTCCACGAGGACACGATGCGCCGAGTCGCGCGCAACGAGATCGGGCAGCGTTTCCTCCGTCTCGTGATGCTCGTGAACGACCCGGGCATGGCTACGGTGGTCACGCCGAACCCGACGCGCATGGCCGATGTCAACGGCGTCTTCCGCCCCGTGTACGACGCGAACTGGATGAACAACCCACGCCACTTCGGCGTGTATGTGAACCAGCGCACGACGATCAACGGCGTGGACTTCGAACCCGGCGACCTCGTGGTCATCCACATCAACAACGCGCACCTCGCGGATGCGATCAACACGCCGAACGCGCAGTTGAGCCAGTTTGCGCAGGGTCTGCGCCATGTGAACAACACTTGGCGCTTCGTCACGACGGGCATGGGCAACCCGACCTTCGCCCCCGTGAACATGGTGCGCGATGTGAGTGCTGGAGCCATCAACAACATCGCCACGCACGGCCTGCGCGACACGGCGCAGATGCTGCGCAGGTACCCGCGCTCGTTCATCAATGTGTTCCGCGATGCGTGGCGCGACCCAAACAACCCGACGGGCATGTACCGTCGGTTCGTCGAGGCGGGCGGCGACCAGTTGTACTGGCGTCCGAACGACCTTGAGACGAAGAACACGGACTTCGATGCCCTCGCCGAGCGCGTGGCGCGTCGTGATCCGAACGACACTTCGCTCGCCCGCACGCTGTTCGGCTGGTACCCCGCGTTCTTCACGGCGGCCGAGACGGCGACTCGCCTCGCGCAGTTCGAACAGCGGCTCGCCACGGGCGCGTCAGCCGAGCAGTCGGCGCTCGCGGCCCGCGACATCACGGTGGACTTCGCGAAGGGCGGCAAGCGCAAGGCTGGCCTCAACACCTACTACATGTTCCTGAACGCGAGCATCCAAGGCTCGGTGAATGTCGCGCGCGCCATGACCCGTGGCCGTGGCATCGCTCCCGCGCTCGTGACCTTCGGCGCTGTCAGCGCGCTGATGGGACGCGCGCTCGGTGGCGAGGACGAAGAGACCGAAGGCGATGTGTGGGACAACATCCCCGACTACGAGAAGGCATCGAACATCATCCTGATGGATCCGTTCGGAAGCGGCAAGTACATCAAGATCCCGCTGCCTTACGGGTACTCGACCTTCTACTCGGCAGGCGTGCGCATGGCCGACGCGGCGCTCGGAAAGGCTACCGCAGGCGACGCCGTCGCTGGCATGATCGCTGACTCGCTGAACTCGTTCAACCCGTTCGGCGGCAGCGGCATCAAGCAGGGAATCGGGTCCGTCGTGGCCGCGTTCGTCCCGACGATGGCGCGCCCAGCGATGGAGTTGGCGCTGAATCAGAACTGGATGGGTCGCCCCATCTACCCGAAGTCCTTCGGCAAGCAGGAGAAGGCGGACGCATACAGTTACTTCACGGGAACCCCCGAGTTCTACACGGAGCCAGCCCGAATCCTGAACGACGCGACGGGCGGCGACATGTTCGAAAGCGGCATGATCGACATGTCGCCGAACACCATGCAGTACCTCGTGGGCTACTACCTCTCGGGTGCTGGCCGCACGGTCGATCGTCTCGCGAAGATGGCCGTCAGCGCCGAGCCGACGGAACTGTCGGACATACCGATGCTGCGCTCGTTCGCTGGTGATGCCCGCAGCGACACGCGCTCCCTCTCGGAGCGTTACAACGCGATCGCGGCCCGCACCATGCCCGACATCAACAGGGCGGAGGCGCTGACGGATCCCGATGTCCCGCTCGATGTCAAGCAGGGCATCCGCGAGCGCGGGATCGATCGCACCAACATCGCCATCGGCAAGGTGGTAACCGCTGCCGATAAGAAGTTGCGCGAAGTCAATCAGCGGATGAAGGAGGCGACGCCTGAGCAGCGTGAACGGCTGCGCGAGGTGCGCGAGCGCGCGATGAAACGAGTGATTCGCGCGAGCAATCGCTTGACTCCTGACTGACATGGCATAGACTCCGTTCATCTTTTCCCCCAGCGTGGACGCCACCTAGCCGATCGGGTGGCGTTCGCGTTTCAAGGGAACCCGTTCCGCAGCACCCAACTCAATGCTCAGGGAACAGAACAGGCCGCCTCATGGGCGGCCTGTCTCGTTGATGGTGAGCGTGACGAAGTTGGTCATTCCATCGTCGCGCATCCATTGGTTGCACAGTTCGGCCGTGGCGCGGTACCCGTCGATGGGATCGAATCCCATGCGATCGAGCATCAGGTCAACGCGGCAGATGTCGGGCCTGCTGTCGTAGATCGCGCAGGCATTGTCGGTGGTGAGGTGGACGCATCGGCCGTCAGCGCCTGCAAGATGCTTGGTCATCGGAGACTGGCCGACGCGGCGGCAGCAAGCGCCACACCTTGTGCAGGGGAAGGTCATAGCGGTATACCTGTGACGCCTGCGACTGCAAGGACATCGGATAGACCTGCGTGCGGCGTGCCGTCTCTGACGCACAGCCGCAGGCTCTCGATCAGGCGCTGCATGGTCGGAAGTTCCTCTTCCTCGCAGGCCGTGATCAGGATCTTGTTCTCGCCCCATAACTTGTGGTAGACCTCGGGAACCATGTGGTACCCGACGATGTCGTGATCGTCCGCCCACCATCCTGCGTCTGTCAGCCCGTCCAAGGCCGATTTCAGGCTCGCCAAGACATTGTCGAGATCGCGACGCCTTCGGGTAGCCACGAGCGGAAGAATGGCGCAGACGGGCTTGGCGAGCCGTTTCTGACCGCGTGCCTGATAACTGGCGAGCGTTCGGTAGCGATGGACCGCCTTGTGCCGGACCATGTAGTGGACGCGACCGTTCGGAGATAGCGCCGCGTCAGGCCATCGGAGCAGGACGGCATTCACGCGGTGCCTCGTTTGCGGTAGGCGGCGATGAACGCTCGGGTGCGCTCGGCAGACGCCGCGTCCTCATCGGGAGCGGAGAGCCTCGGTAGAGGCAAGCCAGCCCCCTCGGGCGCTGGCGCTGCCTCGCGCGCGCGGGTCGTGGAACCCACACTTGATGTCTTCTTTTGGTTGTGGTTGTGGCTTGCCATCGCCGAGCCATTGGCTGTGCCATTGGCTCTGCCATGCCATTTCGCCGCTGCTCCGCGCCGTCCTGACTCGGCTCGCTCCTCCGCAAACCGTTGTCGCTTGAAGCGTTCCGCCTCAAGCCGAGTCTGCGACAGGCCCGCCGAGCCATCCTCGCGCGTGCATGTCGAGAACCTCGGGCAGATCGACCTCCACACGGCCAATCGACAGCCCGCGATTCGGCAGATCACCTTGTCATCGAGCGGCAGGGGTCCGCGCGTCCAACAATGGCACAGCAGGCGGACATACGCGCCGAACTCCTCGACGCTCATGTCGGCGGTCGAGCCGATCAGGTCATCACAGTAGAGCGGCATCCACGGTGTTCGTTTCACGGTTCAGCCTCCCTTCCACCAGTCGCAGCCATCCGTACCGATCCTGCCACGGCATCTCGCGCCATCGGTCAAGGTGGCTCATCGCGGTCGAGTGCGAACAGCCGACCACCATGCCGATCTCGGGGTACGAGGGCTTCAGGTAGGCCATTTCCCACACGATGCCGACGATCAGCATCTCGCGGTGCTGCCTCATCTTCGCGTGCATCGGGTGCTTCTCGGGTTGCGCTGGGATCACGGCGTCAGCCGCGTCGGCGATCTTGCTGATCGATACCACCTTCATGGGTTCCTCCGTTCCAGCATGTCCTTGGCGAAATCGGCCGAGTACGGCTCGTCGCGGTTCTCTGCGATGCGGGTCAGCGCGTCGCGCAGCCGCTGCACCTCGTCCTCGTGCTGCTTCAAAACCTTGAACATCCCGCGCCGCTTCTCCTTCGCAGGGATCCGGTCGAGCAGGATCGGCGTCAGCGGGCCGATGTGAGCGCCCGCGATGTTGAAGTCGAGGTACTCGACGGCATCCTCGGGAGCCATCTGTTTCGACAGCATGGAGATCATCCTGTCGCGATCGTACACGGCGATCGGCTCGGATCCGCACCTCGTTGCAAGGCCGATGAGCGCATCGTCGAATCCCTCCCACAGGGCGATCTCCGAGCATTGTTCCATGATCCATCGTCTCTTCTCGTTCATGTTCGTCCTCATTCCGAGTGGTTTGCTTTCTTGAATGCATCAGGATCGTCGGAATCCTGCGGCAGGCTCGGAGGCGACTGGTGCGTCGGACAGCAGTAGCATCGGTCGCGATCCTCCTCCTTCGTCTCGATCACCGAGCCACAGAACCGACAGATCGAGATCCTCATCTAACATCTTCTCCCGTCAGGATCCTGCGCAGGTGAGTGAGGTCGGAGAAGTTGTTGTCGATCGTCTGTATCGCCCACTCGATGCGGGCCTCAAGTTCTCTCCGAGTCGGCCTCGTTCGGTGCAGCGGAACGGGATTCGGCTCGTGCCTCCACACGATTGCCTTTCGTCCCGCGCTGGTCATCCTCCGCTCGCCGCTGTCAACGATGTGGCCCTGACGCATCAGCCAGTTGATGCCTGCGCTCGCCGACTGGTGCGACCAGCCACTTGCCATGATCTCGTCGCAGGTCTGCGGGCGGGTCTTGATGAGGTTGCACAGCAGGTAACGCTGCGTACCCAACGGGACGCTCGCGAACGCATCGTCGCTCGTGTCTCGCCGAGTCGATTGATCGTCGGTCGGGCGACCGAAGGGGAGGAACTCCTCGTCCCCTTCGTCGCCCTCGCCGTCGCCGGGTGCGGCGGTCTTCTTCACTCGGCCACCTCCCGAGCAGAGAGGATGACGCGCTTCGTGCCGCGCTTCTGCCACTCGACGCGCACGGGGCGGTCGTTGCTCTTCGCATCCGAGATGTCGGAGACGAGGAGATCGTCCATGCAGGCGAACACCTCGCCGTTCATGGCGACGATCTTCCACACCGCACCGTTCTTGCCGCGATGCTCTTCGATGTCACCGATGTCGATGACCATTACGCCGCTGTCGCCGTCTCGCGGCTGCTCGGGCGACGCCGCCGCAGCGGGAGCAGGCTCGGCCTTGGTCGCGGCCTCAAGCGCCTTGGGCTGCGGCTGCACGGTCTCGACCACCGCGTGCTTGTAGTTCATCGGCATCGCGGGATCCTGATGCGCGAGGATGCGGTCGGCTCCGCGCGGCTCGCCGATGCGCGCGTTCGGGATCGACTCGACCTCGCTCTCGTCGGTAAAGCCGAGGCCGCAGATCGAGAGCGTCGCGCGTCGCTTGGCCTTGGTCTCGGCCTTCATCAGCGCGTTCGCGAGCGCCTCGCCGCGCAGCCCCTGCACGCTGACGGCACCAGTCGATTCGTCGATGCGGCCGATCTTGTCGGTCGCCTGCGCCGTCACGACCATCACGCCCTCGATGCTCTCGCGCGAGACGATGCGGATCGAGATGCCGCGCAGCGAGCGCAACTGGTCGGTGCAATCCTTGCGCGCGTAGAGCGTGAGTTTGCCGTTGAGGACGATGTAGTCGAAGGGACGGGTCAGCGGGTTCAGCCCGAGGCTGTCGCACACGCTCTTGTAGTAGATGTTCCGCTGCTCGGCGGTGAGGCGGTTGAGGTCGCCCGAGATCAGCACCTGCTCGATCGTCGTGGCGTTCACGGTGTCGGTCTTCATCAGACTCATGGTCAGTTCCTTCCTTTCGGTCAGTCGTTGCCGAGCCACCAACGCGGAGGCTCAAGTTCCTGAATGGTCAGCGCGTATCCCGTGCGGTCGCCCTCGGCGACCTCCCACCACCGCGCGACGAGTTCGTCGATGCGGCGGTCGGCTGTCTCGATCGCGTGGAACGGGATGCGGTACACGGCCGTGAGGTACGGCGCTTTCTTCTCGACGGCGATGATGACGAAGTCATCGAGGACGCCGATGTTCTGCTCGACGAGGCGGCGGTAGAACGCAGCCTGATGGAAGTACCCGAACTTCGCGGCGCTCGCGGCGAAGTCGGTCGGCCGCGCGCTCTCGGTGGTCTTCACATCGAGGACGATGCACGCGCCTGCGAGGCGGACGATGCCGTCAACCTTGGCCTTGGCGGGGCGGCCTGCGATCTCGCCGATGATAGTGGTCTCCCGATCCGACAGCGTGTTGAGCAGGCTCGCCGCCGACGGGTTCTCGCGCACGGCCTGCGCCATCGCGGCCGCCTGCTCGACGAGCGGGCGGGTGATGATGCGCGCGCCCGAGAGGCCCGCGCGGCGCTGCGCGCTCTCCCACTCGGCCTTGCCTTCCTTCGTCCGGCGGTCGATGTCTCCGAGCGCGATGAAGTTGGCGGCGATCGACTCGGGATCGAGCAGCAGGGCGTGCAGGTACGCGCCGAGGGTGAAGGCGTCGTTCTCCTCGCGCGGGGTCTCGCGCTCGTGAGCGAGGTGCGCGTTGGTTCCCGTGAGCAAGGTCTTCGTGCTGCTGCTCGACGGCAGGTCGATGCCGAAGTATGCGGCGTCGGTCAGGCGGTGGATGCCGATTGGGGGGTGTGCTACACTCATGGGGTCAGATCCTTTCTCCCGTCGGCTCCGCCACAGCGGAGTCGGCGGGATTCTTCTTGGTCTTCAACTGGACGGGGTGCGGGTCGTTCATCCGCTCGGCGATGAAGTCGCCGACGGGCTTGTTGTGCTTGCAGTAGAAGTCGATCAGCACATCGATCGTCGCCGTCCGGCTGCGGCGGCCTGCGACGCAGAGCGCGTCGAGCCTCCACTTGGTGCGGCCTCCGATCGAGATCGTCTCGTGCGGGCGGGGCTTGGTTCGGATCAGGTCGGGCATGGTCGTTCTCCGTTTTGGGTGCGAAAGCAGGGGGGAAGAGGCAGGGTGCCGCCCCCTCCCCCCCGCAGGGGTTGATCGGTCAGACGAGCGCGAGCGCCTTGTTCATCACGACGCGCTTCGCGTCGGCGTAGGCACCGAAGAGGTCGGCGTTCTGACGCGCCTCGCCCTTGAGGTGGCCGCGATGGAACTGGATGTAGTTCGTCGCGGCATTGGCGGCGACCCACGCGGTCGCGCCGAACTGCTGCTGCTCGCGGTCGAAGACGCGCGCCATGTCGGCGAGCGCATCGACGGCGCGCTGCTTGCGCCGGGACTGGGCCTCGTCCTTCGGGTTGACGGCGATCGGGCCGTCGAGCGCCACGAGGACATCGGTCCACAGCGACTGGATCTCGGCGCGGGTCAGGCTCTTACCTGCGAGGGTGTTCATCGCGTCGGCCTCGCTCGTGGCGACCTTGCCGTAGGCTGCGAGCGCGGCCTTGATGTCCTCGACGCGGAGCGCGAGGCCCGAGGTGTGCCGCCAACGGTACGCGGCGGTCGCGCCGAGCGCGGCGGTCAGGGTATTGTTGCACACCACCCGCACCGAGGTGGGCAGCGCCGTCGCCGACATCGTGCCGTCGTGGGCGTTCGCGAGCAGGCAGTACTGCTCGACGATGTCGCCCTTGCCGCCGATGTCGAGGGTGTTGGCGTGCAGCAGGAAGAACACCTTGCGGCCGCCGAACAGGCTGCCCGCGCTCTCGACGCGGACCTTGCCCTCGCTGCCGAGCGCGGTCGCGATCTCGGCGAGGCGGGTGTTCTGAAGGACGCAGTAGTCCGCGCCGACCGTCGCGAGGATCGACTTGTCATCGCTGCGGCGGAGGGTCTTGTGCGAATCGACGATCGCGCGCTCGGCGCTGCCGTCGTTGCCGACGAAGGTCGCGGCGATGCTGACCGACTCCTCGACCGTCCAGTCGAGGCGGCCGATGGTGAGCGCCTCGGTGGGGGTGACGGTGGTCGGGAGGACGCGGCCGAGGCCGTGCCATGCCGAGGTCTGCGCGAGGACGAGCGAGTCGTTGGAGCGGATTTCGTGAGCCATTGCAGTCAGTCCTTTCGGGACGGGGTTGGTGTCACCTCGGCGAAGTTGCCTCGGCTGACAGGGGGATCATAGCACCACAAATGTGGCAGGCAAGCAAAGTGGGAAGATTTTTCACAAGATCGCCGCGAGCGTCCACAGCGTGGCGAGCAGAGCGGCGATGGTGAGCATCCCGCAGATGAGGTCGAAGGTTGTGGGTTCGTCGTGCTTCACTTGATCTCCCTGTGGCAGGTGCCGCAGCAGGTGTTGGGTTCGATCTCGTCGGTCGAGAAGACGGCTCCGACCGGGTTGCAGTCGCGGTCATCGAGGTGTTGGGGCAGGCCGTTCAGGTCGCGCGTCGGGCGGCCTGCGAGGGTCAGGCGTCCCCCCTCGTGCGCGGCCTTGGCGCACGAGGGGCAATGGATGTCGGCCTCGTAGGTGTAGGCGATGACCCTCATGCCGCACCTCCCTGCGCACGGCGAGCCTTGCGGGCTTCGGCGGCGGCGGCGCGCTTGGCGCGGGCGGCGTCCTCGGCGGCGCGCTTCTCGCGAGCCTCGGCAAGGGCGCGCGCCTCGTCATCGGCCTTCTGCTTGATCTCGGCGTCGATGCGCTTCAACTCACCCGCAGACAGGCAGTCGGCGATGCCCGCATCCGCCCAGTTGCGGATCTCGGGGGCGTAGTCCGTGAGCAGGTCGGGCTGCGTCTTGAGGCGCGTGTAGAGGAACGCGAAGAACGCCTTCGTCTTCTCCGCGTGGCTCATCTGCAAGCGGGCATCCCACTCGCTGCCGTAGGGGTTGATGAACCGCTCGACCAAGTCGGTGATGCTGCCCTCGATGCTGTGCGGCTTGAAGGTGACGCGCTCCTCGCCGTTGCTGCGCTTGGAGGTCTCGGCGACCACGAACTGGTGCGAGGCAAGGTTGGGGCGGAGGAACGATCGGCCGATGTCGGCGAGGCAGACGAGCCAATGGTCGGCGCACTTCTCCATCACGACGATGTTGGCCGCCCAGTACGGGACGCCGCTCGCCTCGATGAAGGCGTTGAGCAGGTTGGAGGTGTCGGTCGAGTGGGTCCACTTGGCCTGCCTGTCGGTGATGTGCGAGTTGACGCAGGCGTTGAGGAGGGATTCGCAGATGTGGTTACGCATGGGGTCAGTCCTTTCTGACTGGGGTGATGCCGAGAGTATGACACCACAAATGTGGGAGTCAAGGAAAGTGGACGGAATCAGGAAAGATTCTTTCGGTCGATAACCACGGGGCGGTTGGTGACGGTGTACCGCGCGGGAATCTCGATGTGGCCGACGGTCTCAAGGTCGCAGTACGCGCTGTTGCTGATGTCGATGATGTTCCACCCCGAGTACTGGGGCTTGAGGCTCGCGGCGACGATCAGGTCGAGGCGGCGGATCTCGGCGTCGGTGATGAACGGCACGGTGCGCTCGATGGTCAGGACGGTGCAGGTGCTGCCGTCCGGCAGCGTCGCGCCGATGGCGGGCGAGCCGTCGCCGGGGTCGGTGTCGCGGTGCAGGGTGACCCCGGCCTCGGTGAGGGCGTTCGCCATCGCGACGATCTTCTGCTCGGTCGAGAGTCCGCGCAGGGCGTTCTGAATCTCGGTGGCGGGCGTGCGGGGCGTCAGCGTGTTGTTGCAGATGATGCGGGCCTCGGCGGGTTGCCAGTCGCGGGCCTCGGTGTCGTGGGGGTTGCGCGCGGCGACGATGATAGTGGGCGCGACCTCGACGGCGACCTGCTCGACGCGCTGCGCGCCGCCCCACCCCGTGATGTCGCGGGCGACTTCCATCGCGGCGTCGAAGGTGTCGAAGACGAGCGCCTCGGCCTTGACGCGGGTGGTCTCGGCTGCCACGGTCGCCGCC
>Ga0315909_10003327_pt1 | contig 19697 bp, 25 predicted proteins | sample LakEriMetagenome_11_FD_203527 | JGI IMG/M metagenome (GOLD analysis project Ga0315909, IMG submission 203527) | Freshwater fungal communities from buoy surface, Lake Erie, Ohio, United States - Buoy 2 MA125 | ecosystem: Environmental > Aquatic > Freshwater > Lake | place: USA: Lake Erie, Ohio... | reverse complement strand
AGGTTCGGGTCGCTATGGTTCCAATCCCTCAGTACCCCGAAAGAAGTTCCATCTCGACCTAAGCGGGTTTGTTCGACGATCTCGATTGGCCCGCCAGTTATTTGCCTGAGTCGTGCGGGCCTGTGGCTCAAGACGATTCAGGCGCCATATGGGAGCCTGCGAATCATGATGGGACTGAGGTGGCTGTCGCGAGCAGCCACTACCGGGGTCTTGTGATTCAGCAGGTCCATGATCTGAAGGAACTGTGTCGTGCTGGTTGATATTCCGCCAGCCCAACCTTGCCGCTCGTTCAATTCGCGAACCGCTGGTGCAACTGTGCTCGTCTGACGAGCAGGCAATGCATACCTTGACTTAGGCTCTCGCTGGTTTGCCGACATTTCCATTCATTCTTCAGAAGGTTCACGATCATGTTTCATCGCACCCTCTGCCGAGGTTACGTTCCTATCCTGTTTGCCAGCCTGGCGCCCGCCGCTGCGATGGCGCAGGCCGAGCCCAAGGGCTTTTACGCCACGATCTACGGCCAGTACAGTCAGATTGGCTCCTCGGACTTTACCGAGTCGGGTGCCCAGGGTGCCGGATCGGGTCTGCGCGCCGAGTTTGGAGGCGGCATCGGCTTCGGCGGCGATATCGGCTATCGATACGGCAACGGCTGGGCGGCAGAGGTCGAGTGGAACTACCGGCGTCATTCGCTGGATGCGCTGCAGCGCAACGGCAGCAACCTGGCTCGGGATGGGGATTTCGCATCGAACATCCTGCTGATCAACGGTTTGCGTCGCTTCAATCTGGCAGGGGGATGGACCCCCTACGTGGGCGCCGGCATCGGATGGGTGCAGGAACTTGACATGGACATCACGCCCGTCGGCGGGGGCGCCGACCGGAGCTACTCGGTTGGCAGCAAGGCAGCCTTCCAACTCATCGGCGGTGTCGAGTACGCGCTTAGCCGCAGCTGGCGTCTCACCGCCGATGCTCGCTGGCTTCGGGTAGGCAGCGTGCGGTTGGATAACGCGTCTGGCAACCCTGGGGGTAGTGCGGGCCTGCTCAAGTACAACCCGCTCTCAGTTCAAGTCGGCATCCGCTACAGCTTTTGATACGCCCCCGAATCGGTATTGGGCTGCGCCGCCGAAGCGGGCGAGAACCTCGCTGCGTCGGCGGCGGCTGACCGGCACCTGGCGACCATCGCTCATCAGGCAAACCGCGCCGGTGGCGGTGCGCCGAACAGCGACGAGATGGTCGGTCGCCACCCACCACGACCGGTGCACGCGCAATCCCGTCGCGGCGTCTTGTGCTTCGACATCCGCCAAGGCGCCCAGGATCAGGGCGCAGCCTCGGGGAGTCCAGACGCGCAGGTACTGGAGCTCGGAAGTGACTGCGATCACGTCCGTGCCGAGCTCCGCTGGCAGTCGATGACGCCAGGTATCAGGACGTTGAGCAGGCAAGACCGTAGCTTGAGCATGCCCCGGATCGGGGGATGGATCGAGCGCTGCTCGCCTCGCCCCGGGGTTGCCGGCCGCTTCGCACTGGCGGACTTTCCCGTGCAGCAGCGGTGGCATCAGCCAGTGCATGCGAGGCAAGCAGATCAATACCCACGATGTCGTGACCGGTGCGACGATTTCCAGATATTCCCTGACCAGAGGATTGGCGAGCGTAAGGCCGGCAAGATCAGCCGCTTCATCGTCAGGTCGAGCCGCGTAGCCGAGCCAACCCTCCATCAGGCCTTCCCCGATCAGCCAATACAGCGGCGTCAGCAATAGCGAGCCGAGCAGACCGGAGAGCACCACCAATGACCAACTGGGTGCCCGGCTGGCGCCGTAGCTTCGGGTTAGCAGATAGAGCACCGATTGCAGGACGAGCAAGCCGGTCACAATCTGCAAGGTCCAGAACAACAGACGCATTGCAAATGGCGCGGTGAAGCCTACGTCGGGCTTTAGCGCCAACATGAGGGCAAGAAACACCAGGCCTGCGATAGTCAGGTAACGAAGGATGCTTGCTGAATTCGCGCCGTTCCCGATTGCCTGAGCTGTTGCTGTCGCGGGAAAGTCAGGAGAACCCATATCTGCGCACGCGCAAATGGATGACTTTTAATTATAGCCCGCGACGTGTCGGGGCTTCGAATTCGTAGCTGATCCGCAGGTGCATTGGAATCGACAGATCAGGATGTCAGACCTAGGGGTAAGACTGGTGCTGCGGATGGCCAGCGGGGCGCCACGCAATTGCCAGGCAGAGGTACTTAGCCGCTGCGCCAGCCATCATGGGAGCAACAACATCCAGATTCGCGGGGTCACCAATCGAGGGTTCGAATGCATCGCTAATCGATGGTCCTTCAGACCAGGGGCCTGCCCTCGGCCAGGCCCGGTCTAGCCAGTGTGTCGATCCGACGCAATTGCTCGGCGTTCAGGCTGATCGCGTCAGCTTGCGAGTTTTCGTCGATCCGCACCAATTGTCGAGTTCCTGGAATCGGAATGATGTCCTCGCCCTGATGCAGCAGCCACGCCAGTGCCAGCTGCGCCGGCGTCAACGACAACTCTCTGGCCATCTGCATGATCGGCGCATACCGGGCAGTGTTGGTGGCCAGCCCCCGACCAGCGAAGCGCGGATTGTTCTGGCGAAAGTCGGTGGGTTGGAGGCTCGTAACGGTGCCGGTGAGAAAACCGGCCCCCAGCGGGGACCATGCCACCAGTGCAATGCCCAATTCGCGCAGGGTCGGCAGCAAGGATGTCTCTGCCTCCCGCCGCCAGAGTGAGTATTCATACTGCACTGCGGCGATCGGATAAACGGCATGGGCGCGGCGTACCTGCTCGGCGGTCACGTTGGACAGCCCGAGATGACGGACCTTGCCGGCGCGCACGGCCGTCGCCATCGCTGCGACCGTTTCCTCGATGGGCGTCGCCGGGTCGGGGTAATGGAGGTACCACAGGTCGAGCGCGTCCACACCCAGACGCGACAGGCTGGCATCGAGCGCTCTTTTCGCGTAGCTGGGACGTCCGTTGATCTTGAGCGAGAAGCCCCATCCCGTGGGGAGCTGGGTACCAGTCTGATCAGGCTCATGGACGATACCGAACTTGGAGGCCACGAAGGCGTCACGTCTGCCGCGCACCGCGCGACCGACCAGGCTTTCGTTGTGGCCATTCCCATAGGCATCGGCTGAGTCGATCATCGTCATGCCGGTTTCCAGCGCGCGATGGATGGTCTTGATGGCCTGGTCGTCGTCGCTTGCGCCGTAGTAGCCCTCAAGCACCATGGCTCCGTAGCCGAGCGCGCCAACGCGCGGACCGCCTTTACCCAGCGTGCGTCCCTTGATCATCGTCTTGCTCCATGGATGGTCTTCACGATCGCTCGGTTGACGGATTCGGCTCGGGATTCGCCGAACTCGGCGCTGTAGCGGCGATAGAGCTCGTGCCATGCGTCGTGAATCCGGGGGATGAGCCTCACCCCTGCGGGTTCGAGGGTGAGCCAGGTGTTGCGCCCTTCGCGTGTGCGTCTGACGAGACGTTCTTTCTCAAGCCGCTCGATCAAGCGCGTCACCGTCGACCGGTCGAGTGTCATTGCTTCGGCGAGTTGCGAGCCGCTGGCAGTCCGCCCAGGCGACTCGGCCAGCGCCATGAGCACGAACGCGTGACTCTGCGAAACCCCCACGTCCCGAAATGCCTCGGTGGCCTGACGATCGATGCGACGGAACAAGGCGCCTGCCGTGAAGTAGAGGCACCCCGTGAAGTAGTCGCTCAGATTCGGATTGTCGATTCGCTGCTTTCCCATACGACGATTGTATGTGCAATTGTATATGCACGCCATTTCTGAATCACACGAATAACGCATGGCAGGTATGCATTCTTGAGGATTGCTCTGGGGTGCATATCTGCGAGACGATGATCTTCTAAAGAATTCAGTGCGCAATCCGTGTCGACTCGGCATCCACCACCTCATGCAGGCTCCCTCATGGCGAGGATCGCCGGGATCGCTCTGACTGCGTTTGTGTTCGGCTGCGCATCCAACGGGAGGGATGAACCCTCGCCTGAGCTGGTGAGTAGCGGATGGAGCAGTGCGCCAACCCTGGCGCCTGTCGCCGACTTTGATACCTATGTGGTGGATATCACCCAGGAATTGCGTGTTCACCGGGTGCCCTTCAATGGGTCAAAGGCCGATGCGGAGCTGAGCGTGGTCGCACCCCTGCGGATCAGGCCGGACACTGGTTGTCGCGCCGAGTCGCCCCGAGGCATAGCGGTCCTTATCCATGGGTTGTCTGACACGGCATTCGCCATGCGCGATCTTGCGCAGTCGCTGTCGAAGCAGTGCTTCGAGGCTCGGGTGCTGCTGCTGCCCGGACATGGGACACGTCCTGCGGACCTGCTCGTCGTCGATCACACAGACTGGTTGGCTCATGTTCAAGCGGCGGTCGTGCAGGCCCGACGCGAAAGTGACTTCGTCGTGCTCGCTGGCTTCTCCCTCGGGGCAGCCCTTGCACTCACTGTCGCAGCCGAATCGCCAGGCCACGTCGATGCGGTCATCGGCGTGTCGCCGGCCTATCGATTGCGCTCGAACACCCTTGCGCGTCAAGCAAGATGGGTGGCCACCATTCGCCCATGGCTTGACTTGGGCGGGCGCGACGATTTCGCACGGTATGGCGCGTTGCCCACACGGGCCATTGCCTCGACGATGGCCGTGATCAGCATGATGGACGCACGCATGAGGAGCAACGGGACAGTCGGAACGCCGTGGTTCTTCGTGCAAAGCGAAGATGACGAAGTGATCGATGTCGCCGCGAACCGACGATTTTTCGATGCGAACGCCGGGCATCCACGAAGCAGGGTCGTCAACTACTTTTCCCGCCAGCCCAAGGCAATGTCTGGTGATCGTGAGGTATGGCTTCCCGCTGCCGATACCACGATGCGCGTGGTGGGACTCTCCCACCTTGCGTTGCACATCTCGCCGCACAATGCCCACTATGGTCTCTCGGGTAGCTATCGGAACTGCGGCAGACCGCCATTGCGCAGAGAAGATGAGGTCGAGTCCTGCAGGCAGGCCCGGTACGTCTGGTATGGCGTCGGCGGGCAGTCGCCTCCTGCCGGTGAAGCGGGCGCCCGTGCGACGTTCAACCCGCACTACCCGGACCTGGAGCGCCGCATTGGCGAATTCCTGAACGGGATTGACGGCCGAGACCGCACCGATGTGGCCTTTCAGAGGAGTGGTCCGTAGTGTCGCTATCCGCATCAGATCAAGACAGCCGCGTCGCCCTTGGCGCCCTGCCTGCGCTCGAACTCTTTGGTATCGAACCACCTGTCTCGATCGTGTTGTCTACGTCTGGCATCCAGCTCTGGTTCCTCGCGCTTGCCGTGTTGTTCCTGTGGCGTGCCCTGCGCAGGCAAGCCTGAGGCCGCCGACATGCCTCTCAGACGACTCGAGATCTCACAGTTCGGTGGCCCCGGGATGATCCGGCTGGTCGAGGATGCGGCGCTGCCGCAGCCTGGCCCGGGCGAGGTCCGTATCCAGGTCGAGGCATCGAGCCTGGTCTTCACCGACATGCTGATCCGGCGAAACTTGTATCCCGTCCTGAAGCTGAGCCTGCCGCTGACGCTGGGCTACGACTTCGTGGGCCGTATCGATGCACTTGGCGCGGGCGTCATGCATTGGCACATCGGCGATCGTGTCGCAGACCTGATCCAGCTTGGCGGCAATGCGACCCACCTCGTGCGCCCAGCCGAAGGGCTTGTCGCGGTGCCACAAGGGCTCGATGCGACCCGGGCGGAGCCTCTGATTCTGAGCTACATGACCGCCTATCAGGCGCTGTTCCGTGAAGCGGACGCGAAGCCGGGCGATTCCGTCCTGATCTGCGGCGCCAGTGGCGCAGTGGGCATGGCCGCGCTCGACCTGTGCCGAGCCTTCGGGCTGCGAGTGGTCGGTGTGGCCTCGGCACGGCGGGAGCCGGTTGTGACCAGTCTCGGCGCGGCTTTCGTCGCATACGACGGCCCCGATGCAGCCGGGAAGCTGGATCGCCTGTCGCGAGAGGTCGGCGGCTTCAAGGTGATCGTCGATGCTGCCAGGGCCGAGTCGCTTGCGGCAGTCATGGCTCGCCTCGCACCGCAGGGGCAGCTGGTTGCCCTGGGATTCAGTGCCGCATTCCGCAACGCCTACAAAGCGGGCGACGACAGCCCGAGTGTGTTCGCGCGGCTTCGATTCGCCCTCGACTTTCTGCGTATCAAGTGGCTCTCTTCGCGGCCGGGTTCATCGAGGCGGGTTGTCTTCTACGACATCTCGGGTCGCCGGAAACGGCATCCGAAGGAATTCGCTGATGATCTCGTCGCGCTGTTCACCCTGCTGGAGGGCGAGCGGATCACGCCACGCGTTCAACGTGTCTTCGGGCTGACGGATGCCGCAGAGGCGCATCGCCTGATCGAATCAGGACAGGTCGAGGGCCGACTCGTGCTCGATCTGACATTGCCGACGGGCGCCAACTCCAGCCGCGACGTTCGCGGCGAGTCGAACCCTCGAAACAAGGACTCATGACTCGACGAAGGGATTGATTGCTGAGCTCCGACTGATACCTGTCGTCAGCGCAGATGCGATGCCGCCACCGCCCCTCGCTGAATCCGGCTCATTCGCCCTCTCAAACGCCGATCCCTTGGTTCATTGCGTTCCGGAGACCCAACATGCAGCTGCCGTTCAAGTTCATCCGCAACCTGCACCTGGCGACATCGCCGTTCATCGGCGCATTCGTCTATTCGGGCGCTCTGCGCTCGAACGAGACCTTTCTGGGGCTCATCCAGTGGGGCGTATTTCCGCTGGTGGCCGCTGCCGGCCTTGCGCTGTGGCTACGCCCACGACTGGCACGGCATGACGTAACACAACACACACCACGTTGAGCCGACTGCGCGCCGTCACAGGCGCGAGGCGTGGCGAGCGCTTGCGCGACGACCTAAACGGCACTGGCGCCTGCTCGAGCATCACGGCCTCAAGCGCCGGGCGCAAAGTGGCGCCGAGCGGCCACGAGCGGCAAGCAGAACATCAGCGCAGTGGCCGTGTTCAGGAGCACATTACCCCAGACGCCGTGCGCCAGGGAGAAGGCCGTGTCGACCAGGTACCACGCGAACAGCGGCCAGGCGATGGCATTCCACGCATAGCGCTGGCCTGCCTGGAAGGGCCGGCGGGCCAGCACGATGATGGCTATCATCCAACCGGCCATGACAGCCCCGATGATGCCATTGGCAAACCGTATGTAGCCCTGCGCTTCGATCGGAACCGGCACCGGACTCGCGGGCTGATGGAAGTACACGAGGTTGAAGAAGGTCTCGCCCAGCGACGGCGCGAATAGCAGCACTGCACTCAAGGCCAACACCACCCCCGCGGCTGCCTGGATCAGGCGGGACCAGAAGATGAGCGCGGGTTGATTCATCGGTTCGTCCTTCGACTCGCTCTACGAGCGGCTATTGCTCCAAAAGGCTCACGCGTGTCTGATCTGTTCACTTTTCGACCGATCGCGAAGGAGCACTCTCACGATCTTGACATCTTCGCGGGCGCGCCGGTCGGCCAACCTGCGGCAGGCGTCCCCGCCACTGAAGAGAACCAGCGCGATGCCCAAGCCTTGCGCAAAGTCCCTTTGCGTCACGAACCGCAGGGCAAGGCCCGCTACACCGAGCAATCCCTACAGCATCAGGTCACGACCCCATGCATTGTTGCCCTTCTGCAGGCGCGCTGCCTCGGCAGCCAACGTAGCTTTCGGGTCAGACTGCGGGCCCTGTTCAAGTTGACGCACCTGGCTCAGCGTGCGGTAGCCCACGACATCGCCGACGGTGCTCATCATGAGACCCAGCAGAAGCAGGGAAACGGAGTTGGAAATGAACATGCCTGGACTTCATCAGATCGCATGCGCCCTTGAACAAACCGCGCACAAGCAGGCTGCAATGACTCAGGAGGCTTCGTGTCTCAGATCGCACTGGGTAGTGCATCGGCCAAGAAGTCATAGACCGCACGGATCCGCTTGCTGGTGCGGATCTGCTTGTGAACAGCCAGCCAGACTGGCAGGGGCTCGATTTTCAGTTTCGGCAGTAGCGGGATCACCGCGGGATCAGTCCGGATTAGATGCTCGCTGACAAAGCCGATTCCTAACCCGGCGCGCACTGCCTGCCATATGGCGATCAAGTCGTCGGTCCGAAATGCGAACTGCTCCCTTTCAACCGAATAGCCGAGAGAGGCAAAGCCTTTGAGGATCTCGTCGTTGCGGTCACCCCCAATGAGTTCATGCACAAGGAGGTCGGGCAGATGGCGTGGCACGCCACGCCGACGCAAGTATTCCTGGTGAGCACAGGCCCTCAGCGCCACGTTTCCAACCCGTCGTGCAATCACGTTGGCTTGATCGGGAGGGACCATACGCACTGCGATGTCGGCCTCTCTGCGCAAGAGGTTGCTCACGGCATTACTCGCCACCAGCTCAACCTGAACCTCTGGCAGGGATACGCGCATCTGCGCCAGTAAGGGGGGTAGGACGAAGCACGCTATAGGCTGGCTGGCTGTAATGCGTACGGTCCCAGATGCAGAGCGATCAGAGCCGACGACACTACGGGCAAGCTGATCGGCACCGCTTTGCATCGTGCGCGCCGAGTCGGCGAGACGAAGCGCAGCCTCGGTGGGAGTCATGCCTCGTCCGGTGCGATCGAACAGAACCAGGCCAAGTTGAGCTTCAAGCTCTGCCACATGTCGGCCGACGGTGGGCTGGCTTGATTGCAACTGGCGCGCAGCTGCTAGGAGGCTGCCTCGTTCAAGCACTGCAAGAAAAGAGCGTACGAGAGACCAGTCAAATGAGCTATTCATATATGAAACTTGGAGATACAGATATAGCCAATTGCGTTCATATCAACGCCTTCCCACAATACCTGAATGGCCTGACTGCTAACCGGTTTCTTGTAAAGATCATCCAACGTGGAGAGAACGATGCAACGAAGGAACTTCATTCGACTCGTGGGTGGTGGAGTCGTCGTGGCCGCCGCAATGCCGATGACCGCGTGCTCGTTGAGCAGCGACTTCCCGGCTCAGGCAGTAGAAGCTTGGAAGGGGCCTCAAGATGAGTCCGACCCGCGCAGACGCGCACTCGCTTACGCGATTACCGCGCCTAATCCTCATAACCTTCAGCCCTGGTTGGTCGATCTGCGGGAAAGCGGTGTGATAACGGTGCTGACTGATCCTCAGCGTGTATTACCGCAGACGGATCCGTTTGGACGGCAGATCCTGATCGGGCATGGCGCGTTCCTGGAACTGCTGGTGATGGCACTGGCGGCGCAAGGTACTGCAGCAGAGGTGGCCCTGTGGCCGCAGGGTGAGCTTGGCGCTGACCTCAAAGGATGGGATCGCCGCCCGGTGGCACGACTGACCCTTAAGCCTGGGGGGCTGAAGGATCCGTTGTTTGCACAAGTGTTCAATCGGCACACGCCGAAATCCGATTACGACCCAAGTCGGACAGTTTCAGCAGACACATTAAGTGCGCTGATGGCCAGCGTGACCGATAAGACGCTGCGGGTTGGGGGCACGGTCAGCGCGCCGGATTTACCCCCTCTGCGAGAGCTGTGTTGGAAGTCAGCGCAGGTCGAAGTCCTGACCCCGCGCACCATCATGGAAAGCATCCACCTCACGCGCGTGGGGCCTGCGGAAATTCTCAAGCACCGAGATGGCATCAGCCTCAACGGCTTGATGGTTCGGGCGCTCGACGCGCTCGGACAGTTCGACCGGAATGCGCCGCCGACGCAGGGTAGCCAGGCCTACAAGGCGATGATGGGACGCTTTGAAGGTCACAGCAACACATCGATGGGATTTGTCTGGCTGAGCGGCAAAAATCGGCGCGCAGATCAGATCAACGCAGGACGCGCCTACGTGCGACTCCAACTCAAGGCAACCGAACTCGGTGTGGGCGTACATCCGATGAGTCAGGCTTTGCAGGAGTTTCCTGAAATGGCCCCTCACTATGCGCAAGCCCATCAGCTAACGCTGAAAAGGCCGGTGCCAATGACGCCAGACGATGAGACATTGCAGATGTTTTGCAGACTCGGCTACACCGGTCAAGCAGTACCCGCCACACCCCGACGACCACTGGCAGCTTTTGTCCGAACCTGATGCGCGTGAAGCCGCGTGGCGTGTGTTGTCGTCGACAAGCTGGATGAATTGCAACCCGATGGCCGCAGGCGCCCTCGAATCGTATTTTGGCTACAGGCGGCGTTCAGTCAGGCGATCCAGAATGCCTGCATGTCGCTCTGACCAATCGCCGAGTTGAAGGACTTCGCCACGGTAGACGCTTTGCAGGAAGGCGGTTGTGAGTTCTCTTGTCGCCTCTTTGACCTGAGTATTGAGGAGGGGCCCGCCTGTCCCGCTTCGGTCAGTGAACATGCTGTGTGTTCCGCCTTTGAACACTGCCAGCCATTTGCGGCTGCTTCGTACTGCTTCAAAGACTCCGATTCTGTCTTCGGCCGCGCTGAAATAACCTGGAATCCGGATGACGTCACCTGTGGAGGTGATGTGAAGAGTCGGTACGTGCACAGAAGCGAGGATTTGTTGGGCTGATCGTTCGCCATAGAACGGCGGTGCGGAGATCATGATGGCGGCCTTAATGCGTGAGTCCTGAAACTGAAGGCTTCGCCCATCGCGATCGACTCGCGCGCCAACGGCCAGTAATGCGGTGTTGGCACCGTAGGAATGGCCTGCGATCGCAATTTGCTCGGAATCGATGACGTCGCCCAGCACATGGCCAAGCAGACTGTCCAAGGCGAAGCGAAGGTCGAGCACACGAGAGACAGCTTCGTCTTCCTGGGCAGCGCGGCGCAGCCGGTTCACAACGGCCAGTGGACTGCCATCAGACCACAATGATCGATCGCTGCCGATGTGCTGCACATGCAAGGTTGCGAAACCGTTCGAGGCCCAATGCTGGCCAAGATAGCGGTAACCGGCGCGAGAGCCTCCCATGCCGTGAGAGAAGATCACCAGCGGCACCTTGCGAGAGGCGGAGTCCATCGGCAGATACAGCCTCACTGGAACCTGGCGCGCTCGGCTGGTGTCGAACCAATCCAGGTCGACGCTTTGCCAGGTTCGCAAGCCCAAACCAGCAGACAGGCTGGGTTTCGCGATCAGTAGCAGGCCGGTTGCGAGGCCTTGCAATAGCAAGCGTCGCCGCGTAAGGGTTGGTTGGGCCACGGTATGTCCGTTGTGGTTCAGCGTTTCGTGATCAGTGCACTTTGCCCTGCCGAACCGGCAGACAGAGCACGACGGTCAGCAGCCCCAGGCAGGACAAAATGGCAAACAACTGTTGGTACCGAAGCAGGCTGGCGCCGACCTGGCCGACGACTGCAACGGCCAGTGCAGCGCCTGCTGCACTGCCGAACTGTCGCATGGCGTTATTGACGCCGCTGCCTGCGCCAAGCCGGGTGGGGCCAAGTGCCGCAACGGCTGCGCCACTGAGCGACGGAAAGACCAGGCCGATGCCCGTTCCACCCACGAACTGCATCGGCAGCCAGACGGCAAGGTAATCAGGTGTTGTACTGATGCGCAGACTCAGCCATGCCTGGGAGATCGAAAAGAGCATGGCACCTGCCAGTAGCAGAGGTCGATGCCCCATTCGACCCGCAAGCCGCCCCGCCAGGATGGAGACCGGGATCGAGATGAGCGGGCCCGGCGTGACGGCCCATCCCGCTTGCCCTTGGGAATAGCCCCAGATACCGGTCATGAACAGAAATCCGGTCAGAAACATGGCTGTGAAGGCGATGCCAAAGACAGCTGAGGCGATGTTCACGAAGAGAAAACTGCGGTCTTCGAACAACGTGAGGTCCAGAGCCGCGTTGGGTCTGCCGCTTGCCCAGCGGCGAAACGCCAGCAGCAACGCGAGCCCGGCTGCCAAGGCCACGAGCGCCTGCCGCCAGTGGTTGGCGTCGCTCAGAACGATGGCCCAGGCGACTGTGCCTGCGCCCAGGCTGAGCATCGCGATGCCAGGCCAGTCGAGCCGTGCCCCGGTCTCGGGGCTGATCGATTCCTGAAGGCCACGCTTGGCGAGTAGCCAAATGATGACGCCCAGCGGCAGGTTGATCAGGAAGATCCATCGCCAGGACGCCAACTCGATGATCCATGATCCAAAGGCCGGCCCAGCCGCCGCCGCCAGCGCTCCGGACGCGCTGAACATGCCGACCGCTGCGGCGCGCCTGTCCCTCGGGAAAGCGTTGAGAATCAGAGCCAAGGATGCCGGACTCATCAGCGACGCGCCGATGGCTTGCAATGCACGTCCGGCGATCAGGGGGCCGATGCCGGTTGCCCACGCGCAAAATGCCGAAGCCAGGGTGAAGAGGATCAGCCCTTGCAGAAATACACGCTTGCGACCCTGTAGGTCTGCCAATCGTCCCGCCGGGACCAGCAAGGCGGCATAAAGCACCGTATAGGCGTTCAGCGTCCATGACAGGTCGGCGGCGGATACGTCCTGGAAGTATGCCCTGAGGGATGGATAGGTCGCCACCACAGCGGTGCTGTCCAGAATGACCAGGAAAACGGCTGCACTGGAAAGCCAGAAGGTGCGCCAGGCCTGGGACGATTGAGGTGGGGGCATCGCGACAGGCTGGGTCACAGCAGGTCTTTCACGCAAGCGTGCGCAGAAAAGCGTCGATGAGCGCAGTCGCTTCATCCGGGGCATCAACGACCGAGATGTGGGCGGTGTCGAGTGCCTCGAATCGCCCTTTGGGCAACGTGCGCGCTGCAGAGGCCATTGGCTCCATTGGGTAGAGCGTGTCGTATCGCCCGGCGACAAACAGCGTGGGCGCATGTATGGCGCTCATCCGGGGCGCAAGAGGTTCACGCTCGATGAGTACAGATCGAACAGCTCGGGCCAGTCCAACGCCCTTGACGTGCCGAAGGTGCTCATGGAAGGCCTGCATGATTGGGCCTCCCCGTCGGATCGTCTCGGGCAAGAAGAAGGCCTTGGCAACGCCCTGACGGTACATCGACGTGCCGTGAATCCAGCGTGCCCCCCAGGTGACAAATTGATCACTGAGATGCGGTCTGGTGGGCGAGGTGTAGACCGGCGTGTTCATCATCACGAGTCCACGCGTCCGGTTCGGATAAGACAGGGCAAATTCCCCGGCGACCAGTCCGCCCCACGAGGTGCCAATGACGATGACCGCTTGATGGATGCCCAGGGCATCCAGCACGTCCGCCACAGCGTGCGCGCACTGGGCCATCGTGAAAGTGCTTGGCGAAGGCCCGCTATCGCCATGTCCTGGGCCATCAATCATCAACATTCGGTGCCGATCCTGCCAGGCTGCAGCCGGCACTCCATAGATGCGGTGGTCGGCGAGGATGGATGGCCAGAGCACGAGCAGTTCACCTGGACCATTGACCGGGCCTGAATCACGCACGGCCAGTTGGCCGAGCCGGGTCGATACGGTCAGCGCCGCAGTGGCAAGCCTCATGTGTACATGATCGTGGAGTGTCGTCGATGGTGAGTGTAGGGGCTTGCGCCTATAAAGTAAATGCCATTAACATTTAGGCATGCCACCTGACACCGCCCGACAGACATCCCAACCTGACCGTGTGCCGGTGAATCGCGGCAAGCGCTTTCATCACGGCAGCTTGAAGCAGGCGCTGATCGATGCAGCGCTAGCCAGCGACGACCTTGAAGGGCTGTCAATAGCTCAACTGGCTGCCGGCGCAGGCGTCACGCCTGCTGCGATCTACCGGCACTTTGCCAGTCGCGAGGAGTTGCTTGGTGAGGTTGCCCGAATCGGGTTTGATCGGCTGGAGGCTCGGTTTGCAGCGGCTTTTGACATTGCCAAGCCACCCGCAAGTGCTACCCAGGCGACCGCCCGGTTGAGAAAGCTGGCGGGTGCCTACCTGACCTTCGCGGACGAGGCGCCGGCGCTCTGGCGTCTCATGTTCGGAACCCAGGCCGTGGCGTACCGCTCAAAGGCGGACGTCCTCTTTCGGCCCAACAGTTATGACTACCTGCCGGCTGCGTTGATGGGCCTGCACGTGGCGGGCGTCATCGGTCGGGCGCCAGATGAGCGCGATGCGCTGTTTGCCTGGAGCGCTGTCCACGGCGCGGCAATGCTGCGTGGCGGGCATGTCTTCGCGGCCCTGGGCCCTGTCGCGGCGCTGGCAAATGACGTGGCCGACAGGGTTATCCAGTCGCTGCGCTGACCGTGGCCTCACGAGTTCCCCTTGACCCCAACCACTGAACCACCCAGGAGCCCGAGCACATGACTTCCGTGACGACCTCCCAGATTTCGACGGGCACGGCACGTGCCGCCCGACGCGCCCCTTTCCCGGCTGACATCGGCAACCACTACCTGATCGGGCCATATGGTCCGGTACTGGAAGAAGTGACCGCGCTTGATTTGCCCGTGACTGGGGACATTCCATCAGACCTGATCGGTCGCTTTGTGCGCAACGGTCCCAATCCGATTGAAGTTGCTGATCCTGCCACCCACCATTGGTTTCTCGGGGAAGGCATGGTCCACGGTGTGTACCTGCGCGCGGGCAAGGCCGAGTGGTACCGAAATCGCTACGTGCGCAGTCGTCTGGTGTGCGATCGGCTCGGAGAGTCCTACCCCGCGGGCAAACCACGCAGCAAGGTGGATGTGGTGAACACGCACATCCAGCACTTTGCCGGCAAGACCCTGGCACTGGTCGAATCGGGGCCTCCTGCCATGGCGCTTTCGCACGAGTTGGACACGCTGTCCTATGAGGACTTCCAGGGCACCCTTGGTGGATCGTTCTCGGCCCATCCGCACCTCGATCCGCTGACAGGGGAGTGGCACGCCGTGACCTATGAGCTGGAAAACAGGAACGAAATCCGGCACGTCGTCGTTGGCAAAGATGGCAAGGTGAGACGATCGGAAGTGATTGGGGTGGCCGACGGCCCCATGGTGCACGACTTTGCCATGACGCAGCGGTACATCCTGCTTTTTGATCTGCCGGTCGTCTGGAATGACGCATCGGCTGCGAAAGGCCATATCTTCCCGTATCAATGGTCGGATGGTCGTGCTGCCCGAGTCGGCCTCCTGCCCCGTGAAGGTGTGGCCAAGGACGTGGTCTGGATCGATATTCCGCCCTGTTACGTCTTTCACACCGCGAATGCCTATGACGCGGCTGATGGCTGCGTCGTTGTCGATCTGGTCGAACACCCGAGCGTATTCCGGACCGCCTTGAATGGTCCTGGGGAGGGTCCGCCGGTGTTGGCGCGGTGGATACTCGACCCCAAGTCGTGCTCATTCAGCAAGGTGGTGCTGTCGGCCACGCCGCAGGAGTTTCCGCGCATCGATGAGCGACTGACGGGGCGTCAACATCGCTACGTTTACGGGGCGGGTATCCGTTCAGATCGGGGGTTGGCGTTGTGCTACGACACCGAGGCCGGGGTGGAGCAGGCGCACGATTTCGGGCCCGGTCGGTTCGCGTCGGAGTGTGTGTTCGTCCCGAAGTCGGATGCTGCCCATGAGCGCGACGGATGGGTCATGACCTATGTGTGGAACGCCCCGACCAACAAGTCCGACCTGGTGATCATCGACGCCAGTGATTTTTCCGGGCCGCCCAAAGCCGTGATCCAACTGCCCGCGCGGGTGCCCTTCGGTTTTCACGGCAGCTGGATCCCAGATCAGGCTTGAGAGCCCGTCTGGCGCTGACGCTGCGTCATGCGCCCAATTCTTCCAGGAGTTGATGACATGATTCTTCACGATCTCACCCCGGGCATGCATCCTCGCCGGGTTCGCATTTTCCTTGCCGAGAAAGGCGCCGTCATTGAACGGCGCGAAGTCGATGCAGCGGCTGGCGCCAACGCGAGCCCTGAATTCCGCAAGCTCAATGTACTGGGGAAGTTGCCCGTACTGGAGCTGGAGGATGGCAGCACGATCACGGAATCGCTGGCCATTTGTCGTTACCTTGAGTCGGTCTTCCCCGAGCCGGCCTTGATGGGCCGTTCGCCGCGCGAGACGGCGGTCATCGACATGTGGACCTTGCGCATGGAGTATGAGCTGTCGCGTCCGATCGCCGAGGTTTTCCTACACAGTGGCGAGTTCTATCGCGGACGCGTGGAGCAAGTGCCGGAGGTCGCTGCCTGGTCGCGCGGTCGTGTGCTGCAGACCATGGCCTGGCTCGACCGCGAGCTAGCCGCGCGCCGCCACATCGCCGGCGACGACTACTCGATGGCTGACATCGTCGCCCAGTGCGCCTGCGTGTTGGGCAAGGCTACGGGGCTGCGTATCCCGGCGGAGCTGACGAATCTGTCGCGCTGGTTCGCCGATGTCGCTGCGCGACCCACGGCGCGGGCCTAGCCGGCGCATCCGGGAGAGCACGATGGCCACGACCATGGCACAGCCCAAGGTGTGCTGCGTGATCGGCCCGGGTGACGCCACCGGGTCGGCGGTCGCTCGGCAATTCGCGGGGGAAGGCTGCACCGTGTGCGTGGCACCGCGGACCGTCGCCGCGCTGTGACCACTGGTGGACCGGATCACCACCGCCGGCGGACACGTCGGAGACGACGCCCTGGATGCGCGACGCGAGGACCAAGTGCTCGGCTTCTTCGATCGCATCGAAGCGCAGGTGGGTGCGATCGACGCGGTGGTGTTCAACGTGGGGGGCAATCTCCGCTTTCCGATCCTCGAGACCGCGAACTCGGTCCCAAGGGCCTGCATGTGGCGCATGTGATGATTGACGGCCTGATCGACATCGCCTTATCGCGCGAGCACTTCGCCCTGCGCGTGGTCGAGGATGGGTCAGACTGCATCCTGGACCCCGACCACGTCGCTGAGGCGTACTGGTGGCTGCACAACCAGCCGCGCGATGCATGGACCTTCGAGCTGGGCCTGCGCCCGGCGGCGGAGCGGTGGTGACGGCGCCACTCCGGCATGGCTCTTTCTCACAGCTCTGAGGCCAGCTCTCGCTGTCGTGCTGGTTGTTGCCCCCCATCAAGGACTGACCATGAGTGATGAGACCACGACCCTGATCACTGGCGGCAGTGGCGGCATCGGGCTGGAGATGGCGCGGCTGCTGGCCGCGCGCGGCCACCGCCTGCTGCTGGCCAGCCGCAATGCCGGCCGGCTCGAGGCTGCTGCCAGCGAGCTGCACCGAACTTACGGCACTGAGGTGCTCGTGCATGCCATTGATCTCTCCGCGCCCGGCGCAGCGCAAAGCCTGTTCGAGCACACGCAGCGCCAGGAACTGCGCATTGACGCCCTGGTGAACAACGCTGGCTTTGGCATCGTCGAAGAGCATATCGCCATCGAGGCGACGCAGATCCAGCGAATGCTGCAGCTGGACGTGGTGGCGGTGGCGGAGTTGTGCCACCGCTACGGCGGCGAGATGAAGCGTCGCCGGGCAGGGCGCATCCTCAATGTCGCCTCGACAGCGGCGTTCCAACCGACGCCTTACTTCGCCGCCTATGGCGCGGCCAAGGCCTTCGTGCTGAACTTCTCCGAAGCGCTTGCAAAGGAACTCGAGGACCACGGTGTGAGCGTCGGCTGCCTGGCCCCGGGGCCCACCGACACGGCATTCTTCGACAGTGTCGACCCGCGGCGCATCGCCGGTGGTCATTTCTTCGGCAAGGCCGCGCGGGCGGACCCGCGCGATGTGGCCGCTGCGGGGGTGGAGCTCTTGCTGGGCGGTGGGCTCACCCGCGTGGTGGGGCTGGCCAATCGCGTGATGATCCTGGGCAACCGCTTTCTGCCCCGATCGATGGTCGCGACCGTGTCCAAGCGCATGCTCCGGCCGCTGGAGACCGGGCAGGCTGAACCTTGATTGACTCGGTCAAAGGGTACCTGGCCACGCACGCGTCGGTCGCGCGGGCTTGTCATCACACGTGGGGTCGCTCACCCACGGTTGTCGGGTCGGGGGCGGTCGAGTCTGCATCAGTCGGAGGATTCTCATGAAGCTGGCGGTCTTCGGCGCCACCGGGTTGACTGGCGGGCTTGTCGTTCGGAACGCGCTCGCCCAGGGCCATGAAGTCGTTGCCATGGTGCGCGACCCTCGCAGGATGGCACTCGAGCACCCGAACCTGGTCGTGATCGGTGGCAGCCCAAGCTTGCAGGCCGAGGTTGAACACTGTGTGCGCGGAGCCGACGCCGTCGTCCACTGTCTTGGCATCGGCGGCAAGGGCAACGGGCAGGCCACCACCCTCATCTCGGACTCGGTCAAGGTGGTCTTGGCCGCCATGCAGCGTCATGGGGTTGCGCGCATCGTGTGCATGTCCAACGTCGGGGCAGGGGACAGCGGCACCTGGTTTGCAAACCGGATCATCATCCCGCTGTTTCTGCGGTGGCTGATCCCCATCGTCGAGGACAAGAATCGCATGGAGGCGGCTCTGAAAGAGAGCTCTGTCGAATGGGTGTCGGTTCGATTACCAAACATCGTGGAAGGACCTGTCAAACCGTGTCGGGTGAGTGCCGATGGTCGAAGCATTGGGCTGTCCATCACTTCTGAATCGGCAGCCCTTTTCCTTTTGGAACAGGTTTCGTCCGATAAGTACCTGCGCCGTACGCCCAGTGTCAGCAACTGAGGGGAAAACGTGAGGCCGATGGCTGATCAAAGAACCGAGGAAGCGCACTTCCAGAACCTGCCGGGGTACCCTTGTTCGCCGCAGTAGGCAACCGGCTTGTTGGCGCTGGGTCAGTCTCCCGCACCACGCGGGGCTTTTTGCTTCTGGGGTCCGAAGGAGTCCTTCACCCACCGTACAAGATCGGCAGCCCTTGAACCGCGGAAAAGTCGCGGTCATGTGTCACGAGGGCGGCGGCACCCATGTCGAGCGCGGTAGCCAATTGTGCGGCGTCGGGTAGCTTGAGTCCGTACTGAGCCCGTAACTGCGCAGCCTGGATGGCCACCGCTACCGAGAAGGGCATGATCTGGTATCTGCCCAGGGCTTTTTCGTAGCGCTTGGCCAACGCCACTTCTCCTGCCTTGTAGGGGCCTGTCAGTACTTCAGCTAGCGTGATGGTGGACAACGCAAGTTCTACCCGGCCTTCCTCGGCCGCCGCAAAAAGGCCCTCGAAGCGCGGTGCGAAGTCAGGATGGTCCTGCAGCAGGTAAATCCAGGGAGCAGTGTCCACCAGGACAGTGGCGCCTTCCGGCAGGGCACCCCAAGAACGGTCCTGGCGGCGGCTGGTGGACTTCTTCAGGTTTGCCATTCGTCGCGCATGTCGGCCACCGTCTGGCCTGCCCCCTCAGGCCACATATGGCGCCCTGTCCCACGCAGGGCCATGATGCCGCCCTTGCGGATTCGGCCAGTCTCCTGTGCCCGCAAGAACGATATCGGGACGACGGCAGCCACCGGCTCGCCGTGTCGAGTGATCACGCTGGTATGCCCGGCGCGCGCCTCGGCCGCTATATGCGGCAGTTGCGCGCGGGCCTGCTCGAGCCCATAGATCGACTTCATTTCGGAGCCTCGATAAATATGTACAGACTGTACGGAATATCAGAATTGGGGTCAAGCCTTCGATAACTTTCACGTCATGTCGCGGCCATGAGTGGCTCGCCGGTTCGAATCCCCGACAGCACCCAAAAATCGCGCGGCTGAGCCTGATCGAGTTTGTGCAGCGATCTCTACTGGGCCGCCGGAACAAGTCCTGCCAACTTGCTCAGTCGGGTTGTCAGGCGCTCAGAGCCCAGCGCCACGCGGGGCTTCGCATGACGGGCACCAATTGCATGCGCTGTGAATTGATTTTGCCCCGCCGTTTTGGTTGGCCCGTTGAGAGTCTTGGCGGTGC
>Ga0315909_10003326_pt1 | contig 19698 bp, 16 predicted proteins | sample LakEriMetagenome_11_FD_203527 | JGI IMG/M metagenome (GOLD analysis project Ga0315909, IMG submission 203527) | Freshwater fungal communities from buoy surface, Lake Erie, Ohio, United States - Buoy 2 MA125 | ecosystem: Environmental > Aquatic > Freshwater > Lake | place: USA: Lake Erie, Ohio... | reverse complement strand
GACTTAGAAGTAAATGATCTTTTCGGCGCGAGCTTCGGCCTCGTCGAGGTCGTCGGTGTAGGCGCCAGTCGACAGATACTTCCAACCACCGTCGCACACGATGAAAACAATCGTGCCTTCTTCAATCTCGCTAGCCACCTTGGCAGCGCCAGCAAGAGCGGCACCCGCTGAAATGCCAGAGAAAATGCCGCACTCACGCACGAGGCGACGAGTCCACTCAATTGACTCACGCGGACGAACAACACGCTTGCGATCAAGAATGTCAAAACCGTGCCAATTATCAAACAACGGTGGAACGTAACCCTCATCGAGGTTACGTAACCCTTCAACGCTCTCACCGAGTGGTGGCTCTACCGCAATGATCTTGACACCGGGCTTATTTTCTTTGAGGAAACGACCCGTTCCCATCAGAGTTCCGCTTGTTCCGAGACCGGCAACAAAGTGAGTGATTTCGGGGCAATCGCGTAAAATTTCAGGACCAGTACCTTCGTAATGCGCACGCGCATTGGCATCATTGGCGTATTGATACAAGAAGCACCAGTCGGGGTTTTGCTTCGCCATTTCAATTGCTCGAGCGACCGCACCATTCGATCCTTCTTCGCCAGGAGTCAAGATGACTTCGGCTCCGAAAATATCGAGCATTTGCCGACGCTCAATCGAAACGCTCGTCGGCATCAGAATCTTGATCGGATAACCCTTGATTTGTGCAATGGCAGCTAAAGCAATTCCGGTGTTCCCCGATGACGGCTCAACAATTGTTTGACCTGGCAGCAAACGCCCATGCTTTTCGGCGTCTTCGATCATGGACTTGGCGATGCGATCTTTCACCGAACCAAAGGGGTTCTGGTTTTCAAGTTTGGCGATAATTCGAACATTGGGATTAGGCGACAAACGACTCACATCAACGAGTGGGGTGTTGCCAATCAGGTCAAGAACACTTTCGTACGGAATCATTGTCACCTCCAAACAGTTCGCCGCAGGGTCAATTCCCTACTAAGCCACTCAGGATTGTAATGAATTACCCACGAAATGAGAACACAAGGTCGGATTAGCCCTGATTATCGAGTGTGACTTCGGCGATTACCCCTGCTTGGATGCGGTACGTACGCATTTCAGGCTTTTCCCGCTTGAGGGTCACGATCAAGTAATGCCAATCGGGATCGGGTGCCGCGGCCACATCAGTTGGGCTCGGGTACGCCTCGGTATGAGTGTGACTGTGCATCACTCCCCTGATTTCGAGGCCTGCATCTTCGGCGGTCCGTTCGGCCCGCAAATGGTCTTTCGGGTCAATCGTGTAGATGCGAGCCGATTGATCGATATTGCGACATGGGAAGAAACGGGTGATCGCATTTGATCCAGGTGCGCCCGCCATGAGGCCACACGCTTCAAGCGGGTATTCGGCCAGCGCCAAAGCCGCCATCGCGTCATAGACCTCGGGGGTGACATGAAGTTCTTCGCGGCTTGCATTCACAGTGTGCACTGTATCGGCGAACATGTATCGGCTTCTCGCCCATGCCGTAACCTGACAGCAATATGTCTGCCACCGGCACCAAACTCATCGCCAGCAATCGCAAGGCGCGACACGACTACACCATTTTGGATGTGGTTGAAGCCGGCATCATGTTGCAAGGTAGCGAGGTCAAAAGCTTGCGTGAAGGTCACGTGCAGATCGTCGACACATATGCCCGATTCAACAATGGTGAAGTGTGGCTTGAGGGAATGCATATTTCGCCGTATCAATTCGCCCATGGCGTTGGCGCACATGACCCCAATCGACCCCGAAAATTGCTGTTAAACCGCAGTGAAATCACACGTTTGTCGGCCCGCGTTGGCCAAGAACGTTTAGCGCTGATTCCGTTGAGTTTGTATTTCAAAGACGGTCGCGCCAAGGTTGAACTTGCGCTCGCTCAAGGCCGCACCAAAGGCGACAAACGTCAGGCACTGGCGAAGAAAGACGCCCAACGCGATATTGATCGCGAAATGGGACGCCAACGCAAAGGCAAGATCTAACGATCGTCACTCTTTCAACACCTTGGTTTTTCTCGTGGCAGAAATGGGGGGCTTTTCCGTTAGTTTTCGCCACCAGTTTCTGTCGTTAGATGTCGCCACTTGTTGGGACGCTCGTCGCTGGCTCGAGGTTGACTCACTGACTTCGCCTACACACCACCGTTTTCTTTCAAGCCTGTGATGTGGGCTCAGTCAACGTTCGTCTCCCCCGACCAGCTGCGCATCCCAACTGCACCCGAAAACTGAGAACCAAGAACAGACAAACAGCAACACCACCTGCAGACTCGTCATCTACGTGATAGTCAGCACTCTGGTTTTGGGATTGAGCTGTAGTTTCCAGCCACCTTCGTGAGCGGCGTGATGATGCCTTGAACACAATGGGACCATGTTGTTGAGATCGGTTGAGCCACCGCCTCCAGAATCAGATATGGCCCAGTAGTCAATGTGGTGCACGTTGCAGTGATCAAAAATCACTTCACAATCCGGAATCGCACATGTCGGATGTATTGCTTCGAGTGCTCGTCTTTGGTGCACGGTTGCTAAGCGTTTTGATCGGCCCACATCCATTGGAACTGATCGCCCGTCAAGAACAACCGGCAAGATTTCTGCTTCACAAGCCAAGCGGCGCACCGTTTCAACCGGCAGATCGGCTCCAAGAGCAGTGCGGCAGGTGCCACCAGCGTGCAAACCGCGCTGCAATGTTTCAAGATCAACGTGAACAACGATTTCGGCACGGGCCGAGCCGTCAGACACTGATTCGCTGGCACCATTCACCAACGCAATCAATGCTTGGGCTTGCCGGTGATCGTTCGGTTCAATCCATGGCATGACTTCAACGGGGACTTCTTTGTCTCCTGAGTGAAACATGGATTCGACGAAGCGGCCGATCTTTGATTTCAGTATCGATGCACTGATCGGATCGAATTTTCCGCTGACCGACAAACAACCATCAGCCTCAGTGCGCATCTTGAAATAGGTTTCGCGCTTTTGGCGCTCGAATGTTGAGAGACCGTCATCAGCAACAACTGACTTGGCTGTTTCTTTGACGAGTTGATCAAACTGCGATGCCGTCATCGTGGTTGACGCTTCAACAAGTTCGGGCAAATGTGCCATGAAAGCGTCACGTTCAGCCCCGGCGATCTTGAGTCCGCGACCTAACGCGTCAACGTGAGCCGCTGTCGTGTCGCCAGCAGCCAATACCACACCCATTTCAGGAGCTACTTCAGTGACAAGGCCTCGTGAAACAACTTCTCGAGCTTCACGCGACGTAAGGCCACCATGGGCAACAAGTTCACGCTCGGGGATCACGAAGGTCGGTGTCACTGGGTCGTGCATCAACGAAATCATGCGCGCATTCAACGCGAGTTTTTCAGCATCGAGTTTGGCCTGCAATGATGAAACTTCAGACAGGCGAGCACGAACTTGCTCAATCGTCATGTCATGAATCTCAACCTTGGCTGGACCACCGGACTCGAACAGAAACTTCAAAATACCCCTGATTTCATTGATGATTCGTAACTTTTAGTGCTACGAACGTATGTTCTAAAGATACAAGAAGGGTGTTACAAAGTCAACGCAGCAAGCAGGAAATTTCGAAAATATTTAGCACGAAGTTTTCGCAGTAAATATCAATTCTCAATTTCTTAACTGCGCTGGGTGTGAGGCGCAGTCCGTCGTCAGTCGACAACATCGTCGAACCACACATCACCTTGGTTTTTCTGGTGGCAAGAATTGGAACTTTTCCCACAGTTTTCGCCACCAGAAAACCTAAGGGTGGGGTTGGAAAGCGGCGAGAATTAGTCAGTCTCGAAATCGGTAATGGACGTAACACGAACATTCATCGCCTGGTGAACAGGGGTTCAACTCCCCCGGTTCCACTACCTAAGAATTACGCGAGATGTGCAGCGCGATATTTGCGCCAACCCTGAATTCCGGTTGCGGTGAACGCAATCATCACGATTGGAATAACGATCAGCATCATCACACGGAACAACTCGGGCGCCGTGCTGTCGCCTGCATCCATTACCAAGTAAGCAACGTATGCGACATAGAACGCAGCCAGCAACATGCCTTCCCAACGCTTAATTGCGAAGCCATTCCAACAGATCGGGATCAGAACCAATGTGGCGGCCAACATCACGGGATAATCAAGACGGATCAGTTCGCGATCGACCGGAATCCCTGATGACGAAAGTGCAGCCGCCGAACCCAGTACACCAAACAAGTTGAAGAGGTTCGAGCCAACTACGTTGCCGACCGCAATGTCGCGCTGGCCTCGATAAGCAGCCATCACCGATGTTGCTAGTTCGGGAAGCGAGGTTCCCGCGGCAACCACGGTCAAGCCGATGACCAAGTCACTCACACCAAATGCCTCGGCAATGGTTGTTGCTGAACTAACCAAAAAGCGAGACCCCAGAATCAGGAGAGCCAACCCCACCAAAACGAGCCCAATCTGAAAGTACAAAGGCTTAGAAACCAAACCATCTTCTAATGCATCGACCGCTTCATCGTATTCGGCGGTGACCTTGGCCGACTCTGCTTTACGCGCATCTTGCAACAACCACCACGTGTACGCCAGCAAACCAGCGAACAGAATCCCACCTTCGATGCGACCAACCAATTCGTTCAATACCAACCCGTAGATGACAACAGAGATGGCCAAAAGAATGGGAATGTCGCGTTTAATGATGCGTTGCTCGATTGTCAACGACCCAATAGCTGCTGACAAACCAAGGACCAACAAAATATTGAAGGTGTTGCTACCCACAACATTGCCAATTGCAACATCTGAGTTACCTGTCAACGCACCTTGCGCCGATACCGCAAACTCAGGAGCACTTGTACCAAAGGCCACGACAGTCAGTCCAATGACGATCGGTGCAATCCCAAAACGAGTCGCTATCGAAGAGGCACCGCGCACCAACAATTCGGCGCCCAAGGTCAGGAACACCAATCCAACTGCCAGGGCAATAACAGTTTGAAAATCCATGGATCTAACCTACATTCGGCGACTGCTCGCCCCAGCATTTGTGCACCATCGTGCACCCACGATCGCAATCGACCACGAAAACGCAAATACACGATCTGAGAATGATCACCCGCCCCTCCCTGTAGTGTGATCAGCGCATTGACGTTATTGGGGCTGACAGGTTTCGACATGAGTTCCGGTGGCCGAGCGTGCGACCCGATTTGCTCAGAATCGTTAAACGGGGCAAAAAACAGAATTGCCAACCAGCAATTCGCTCTTGCCGCCTGATACTCAGGTTGTAAAGAGACATCGTGACCAGAAATGGCGCACGGGGCCGATCCACCGCAGCCCGGCAACAGAAGCGGGGGATGACAGCTAGAAAGAACGCTGACCGCGAGAAAGTTCGCTGACCGCACGCAAAGACGTGCCGTGGTTTTCTAGCAATAGAGAACATCCGACCCGTCGGTGAGATTGCGTCAGTCTCGAAATCGGGAATGGTCGTATCACGAACGCTCATCGCCTGATGGACGGGGGTTCGATTCCCCCCAGCTCCACCATATGCATTCCTGAGAATGCCTCAAACTGAAGATAAGACACGCGAGGCTTTTTACTTGCCTGCGCCAGATCGGTGAACAGATCATCTGCTTGCTCATTGGTCCAACTTCTTTCACCACCTCTGGGTTGGAACCTTGTTGAGGTAATCGCGACCTAAGAAACTCCTCCAAGAAGTTCCTTGGGAATATTTCATTTGACGACGGCTCGTCGAGAGTCTGATTACGAAAACCGATGATGTACCCGACGAAAGAAACTAGTTTTCCCCTGATAACAAATGCTGGGCTCAACGTTTATAAAGAACAGCATTCGCCAAAAATTGTGCCGCCGTACGGTAATCAGGGCTTTCTTCCAAACTTATTTTGGATACTGAATATCGACCGCTGTCTTGATGACTTCAGGCCCACGGTTGTTGACGTCTTGGGCTCATTAAATTTTCCACCCTCTCGAAAAACTTTAAGCCGGTTACTCATGGTTGACAACAGTCCGGCCAAACCTCTTGGAAACTTCACCGCAACCAAAACCAAGCCGAGGCCAGTTAGCAAGTATTGATTGGTCGATGAGCCACCGCCGAGGACCGCCACTATAAATAGTCCTGAGGGCGCCAATAAACCGCCAATCACGGCCCCCGAGATTGACCCGATGCCCCCCAAGTAACACAGAGCCAAAAGCTCTAAACCTCTCTGAGCGTCTAAGCCGCCTCCATTGAAGGTCACCGACTTGTAGGCAAACATCACCCCAGCAACTCCGGCTAAGCCTGATGCAAACGCGGCCCCGATTATCTTCGTCCGCGGCACGCTGATGCCAGCCGCCGCTGCCGCTCTCTCGTTAGAACGTACCGCCAAAAAACGGCGACCCAGGCCACCGCTACCCATTAATGCCACGAACGCAGCGCAAACAACTGTGCCCGCCAAAACAATAAAACCAAAACGCCGATCTGGAAACTGTCCCTCTCCAAATATTCCCAAATCCAAACCAAAAAGTCGAGGTCGCTCAACCTGGGCAAGCCCTCCGACCCCGACAAAGGTTGGACTTCTGAATAAAACATCATCAAAAACAACCGCAATTGAGAATGAGACAATCGCGAATTGCACTCCCCTCACTCGTAAGGCGGGCACGCTCACTAGCGTGCCCAACGCAATTGTCAGCAAGATTGCAAGTAGGGGTCCAAAAGGAAATGGAACTAAGGAGTCAAAACGCGACAACATGAAAGCGCTGAAGCCCGCAAAGGATAATTGTGCGAGTGAAACCTGACCGAGATACCCAGTGAGAACAACAATCGACAACAATAGTGTTGTGACAAAAAGACTCTGAATGGTGGCAAATCTGATTGTTGCATCGTCAGAACTCAACACGACAATCCCCAGAAAGATCATGAGAGCCCACGAGAGAGTTTTCGGTCGACCCAACACGACCCGCACCTGAGCCCGCTCAGTGAGAGCAGCCCTGTTTGGCAAAGTGCGGCCAACCACAATGAGAGCACCAATGATGACGACAAAAGGGACTAACGAACTAAAACCACCAAGAAGAAAAGATGGCACTTGCCGACGGGACACAATATGCACCGCCACCGCTTCAAAACTGCCAATTGCAACTGCTGCTCCTATCCCCACGGCAACTGATCTCAATCGCCCCGCCAGAGCCGCCCCCAGAGCAGGGACCACAAAAAGGCTGAAACTAAAAGGACTGACACCCCCGAGCGACGACCCAAGAATTCCAATGGTCGAAGCCACCAAAGATGCAAAAACCCAATTGTAAAAACCGAGCCGAGCCGGTTCTAGACCAAGAAGCAAAGCACCTTTCTCGTTCAAAAAGGCTGCTCGTGTTGCCAGACCAAAGCGGGTCAGTCGATAAGCCGCCGCCACTACCAAAGTTAAAAACAGCACTGCAGCCAATATCCATAATCGGTCAACAGGAAATGGTCGACCAAATAACTCAATCACGTGGTCGGGTAATATTTTCTCACCGCGGACAGTGACATTGCCAAAAGATTTCACTGCAACGCCCTGAATCGCTAACGCCAGGCCAACAGTTGCCACCATCATCGTTACCGGAGGTGAACTCCGCAATGGGCGTATCACCAGCACGTAAATGACTGCTGCCAAGAGTGAACCAACTGACAGGGCAATCAAGAGTGCCGGAAAGAAAGAAATCTGACTCCCTAGAGAAAAGCGACTAGGAACAACGACGAGCGGCAAGACCAAATCTCCCGTCGAGCGCAGTTCCACAAAGACCAACGTCGGAAACATAGCCATGGCGCCTGTTGCAAAATTGACAACGCCACAACCGCGATAGGTGATTATTAAGCTGACGGCAAACGCCCCATACATTGCCCCGGTCCCCACACCGAGAAGAGCAAAGAAAATATAGGTCTCCATCATCCGACTACCGAGACTGGGTCATTCATGAAATGCTGAGTGGTTCGAAAATCAGTCAGTACTTTTTCTCGGCAACGATCATTTGGCGATCGGCGTTCACTGATCTGCCGAAGTTTCGCCCAAATAACTTGCCTCTAATAAGGCTCTGTCCCCGGCTAACTCGGCTGCAGTGCCTTCCAAAACCACCGAGCCATGATTGAGAACGTATCCACGATCGGCAACTTCCAAAGCGAGATGAACATGCTGCTCGACAATGAGAACTCCACAACCAGTTTCGTCTGCAACAGTACGAACGATAGGCAAAAGTCGCTCCACAATGATTGGAGCAAGTCCAAGACTCATTTCATCGACCAGCAAACATTTCGGCTCGGAAACAAGAGCCCGAGCAATCGCCAGCATTTGTTGTTCACCACCTGAAAGTAGCCCCGCCTGGCGATGACTCAGACCCCTCAAAATAGGTAGGAGATCCATGGCTCGTTCGTGAGCAGCCTTGCGGGAAGCTCGATCGCCTGTCAGTCCTAAACGAATGTTTTCGTCAACCGTCAAGTCAAAAAAAAGTGACCGGTCCTCGGCGACATGAGCCAGACCTCGTCTCGCAACCAAATGCGGCTTCAAACCGTCAACTTGCTCACCGAGAACATCAACACTTCCTTTGATCGGGGCCAGTAACCCTGAGATAGTGAGCAAGGTGGTGGTCTTACCTGCACCATTCGGACCCAATAAAGCGACGACCTCTCCTCGGCCGACTGTCAGATTTAAGTCGCGAACAACCGGGATTCCACCGTATCCAGCGTGCAAACCCTCAATCTTGATTAGTTGATCACTCACTGGTTCATCTCCGACTGTGCATCTGATCCACTTTCGCGACTGAGCAGTGCCGCTCCCTCGCGTGCTTGAGCCTCTCCCGCTGAGTCTCCGAGATAAGCGGCAATAACGGTCGGGTTGGCGCGTACTTCAGATGGTGTTCCATGGGCAATAATGACCCCAAAGTCAAGAACATAAATGTAATCACAGACATTCAGCACCAAGCCCATATCGTGGTCGATTAAGAACAGGCTCATGTCTTGAGCAAGGAGACCACGCAAACGTTCACCAAGCAAATGACTCTCCGCGGTATCGAGACCAGCAGCAGGTTCGTCAAGTAAGACCATCTGAGGCTTGGCGACTATTGAGCGAGCAACGCTAATCAATTTTCGTTGCCCATGGCTCAGGTCACTTGGCATGGCATCAGCGAGCGACTCTATTTGCAACATCTCGAGGGCCCAACGAACTTGACTGTGATACTTGCGTTCATCACGACCCGGCCAAAGAACATCAGTAACAACAGAATGCCATTTTGGTCGTTGCGCCACCACCAGCAAATTGTCTCGCACAGTCAAATCCTCAAATAATTCAAGGGACTGAAAAGTCCTGCTCAATCCCAATGCAACTCGAACATTAGGAGCCTTATCGTTGAGGTTTACTCCGTCAAAAACAACCTCGCCGCTACTGACAGGGGTAAAGCCGGTGATCGCATCAATAAAAGTTGTTTTACCTGCGCCATTCGGACCAATCAGTCCGACGAGTTGCCCAGCACGACACTCAAGGTCAATTGAATTGTTGGCGAAAAGACCGCCATACCTGACGCTCAGGCCGCGTGCTTCAAGTAGTGCCATAACTCATCCAACCTCTGTTCGAATATTTGCCACATCTGAGTCTGTATCAGACCCATGAGTTTTAGACGCTCGATTACTTAAAATCGGTTTGACGATACTGCGCACGAAAAGCGCCAATACCGCACCGACAATCGGCATCCACAACTTTGAATACGAATCAACCCGAATAGGCCAAATAACCCAACCCGCTGCGTAGCCAGCAATCGCGGTTACTCCGAATTGTTTGAACCAACTATTCCACTGAGCGCCCGCTTCAGCAAACGAGGGTTCGAGTTTGTCTAGCGATCGCGCAAAAATCATTCCGAGAATTAAAAAGCCGACAACACTAATCAGAACCCACAAATAAACATTGTCCACAAATTGAGCCTGACGTAACCAAACTGCGAGACCGACACAAATTACGACCAGCACTAAGCGAACCATAAAAGACTTTGGACCACGAAAGGCGTGCCTAATAGTCTGCATCCCTGGAATCGCACTCACAAGCCAGTTCCCCGCATGCCTGAAACTTTCGGCAAAGAAAATCGCCACTCCACCCGGGTTGGCGATGGCAGTAACGATGATTGCCAATCCACCGATCAATGTGATGTATTTATCAATGTTGGTTCCTGCAAACATGTAATTTGAAAACGTCGGAAGCAGTGCCCCTGCGCTGAGCAACATCCCCGCAATGAGAGCCCCATTAATTGATGTAATGCCAGCCAGGTAGGCAAACGCCAATACGGAAAGACCAAAACCGTAATTAAAGTTGGCCGAAGAAACCTCCACCTGCTTGAAGCCAAGCATGACCCCACCGATACCAGCAAGGCCAGCACTGATGGCAAAGGCGAGGAGTTTCGTGCGCACGACATTAATTCCTCCGGCCGCAGCAGCCCTTTCATTGGCGCGAATCGCCAAAAATCTGCGCCCCACACCACCACGGCGAATGTTCGCCACGGCAATCGCGCACAGAGCCAAAACTATGCCGCCGAAAATAACGAAATTTGGATTCTCGTTTTGAGCGCGTGCGCTTCGAGCCCCAATGTCAACGCCGAAGAATGTTGGCGTTTTAATGTAGGCCGGAACTCCGGCGCGTAATTGAGTGATGTAGTCATTTTCAAAGTAGACGGACTGCATGGCTATTGCCGCAGCGATGGTCACAACAGCAAGCTGAACACCTCGAATACGCACTGCTGGTATTCCAATGATCACGCCAACAATGACTGCCATGATCACCCCTATCAGCCCTGCCACAGGCCATGGCAAACCAAAGCCAGTAACCGGAACTAAATTTGCGCCACGCCCAATGCCGTCAGCCATCATCCTTGCAGTGAAGAACGCCGCGATTCCAGCAAAAGTCATCTGAGCCAACGAGATTTGACCCGTGTAGCCAGTGATCACCACTATTGACAACATGATGATCGATAGCACAATACCGTTTTGCAAAGAATTCGCGAATTTCGTTCGGGCTCCAGAGTTCTCAAAAACAAATGCCAGTAGGACAAGGAAAGTAAGCCAAACGAAAGCATGCTCAAAAATTCGTTTTGGTTGGGGCGCAAGCGGCAGGCGTCGCTCGACGACCGAGCCCCGAGATGGTAAAGATTTACCGCGCACAAACAACACCACGACAATCACGACCAAAGGAAGCGTATTGCGGACTCCACTTTGCAACCATCCCAAAGCCGGGCCTGTAAACCAGTCAGAACGTTTGATATCAAGGAGAGTTTGAACTGCACCTAATCCAAGTCCGCCCATCACTGCTATCGGTACAGACCGAAGCCCACCGATGAGAGCTGCAGCCAACGCTGGAACAATTAACGCAGTCAAGCCAACTGGAGTAATCGTTCCCTGAATTGGTCCAACAATGATGACCGCCAACGTTGCAGTGACCGAAGCGATCACCCAGTTCACGGCCGCCAGGGTCTGCGGCGAATATCCGAGTAGAACAGCACCCTTTTCATTGCCTGCAGCTGCACGGGTAGCCAAACCAAATCTTGTAAATCGATAACCCGCCCAAATCACAAACCCGAGTAAAATTGCGAAAGCAACAACATAAATCGTGTTTCGCGGGAACGTTTTTCCTAAACCTAAAAAGTTCTCGACGGCTTCAGTCGGCACAATACTTTTAGCTTGAGGGAATGATGTTCCGAAATTAACGAGCGCAACACCCTGAAGATACAAAGCTAGGCCCAAAGAGGCGATCACTTTGCCGAGGGGGGCGGCATTACGTAACGGCCGAAAGACTAGAAAATGTGCCGCCAAACCTAATGCTGCAGCCATCAGTAGTGCCAAAATCAACGATGGGATCATTGGCCAACGACCCGCACTGGAAAGCGTGATTCTCACTGGAACATTGACGGTTGAGGTTGGCAAAAAATCAACCAGAGGTAGAAAAAACTCACCTCCGCTCCAGGCTCTGTCGAAAGTGAAAACTCCGTACATTGCCATAGCACCGTGGGCGAAATTAATCACTCCAGAGCCCTTAAAAGATATAACGAGTCCAGCACCAAGGCACGCATAAAGAGAGCCGATACCAAGACCGATCAACAAATTAAACATCAAGTCATTCACGAAATATCCCGATCAAATTGAGCAACTGTTGGGAAGAAATATCACCGGACGGGTCTCCCGCTGGGGTTTTGGGCACTTCTAACACTTGCCAAAAACCCCAACGAGATCCCGCGGAATGACCCCTACTTATTAGGGGTCTTGCCTAGTTCAACCCTTCGGGCCAGGTCGCAACGCCGTGCCAGCAACAAGGTCTAAACCAGTCAGACGCTCGGTCACTAAAACGAGTTGCGTACCATCCCACTGGCTCACTGAGATCGACGAACCACACACCGAAACGTAAGGTGCAGGTGCAGACTTACAATTCAGCGGCGAGTTACCAAATGACGGCTGAGTTCCGTCGGTGTTGGCATATCCGTCGGAAATCGCTTGTCCGGTTACGTCGCCGTCAATGCCCTGGGCAATTTCCCAGATTGACATGATTGCCGAGAAGCCCTGGGCCGCAAATCCCTTAAACAAATCGTCAGAGGTCATGCCGTACTCCAAGCCCTTAGTTTGGTACGCCGTGGCGTTGTCCAAGTGCTGACCGGTCAGACCTTCCAGCGGCGACAACAAACCGTTTTCAGTTCCGGTGAGGTAAATGCCCTTAGCCAAATCACCCGCGGCAGCCATTGCTGTGAAGTCTGTACAAGCACCCGAGAGCACTAGTGGTGTTGATTCAGGTGTCCACCCCAAGCGGCCAAGTGCGTCAACTAAGTTCCAGCAGTCGGCACCCTGAGCAGAGAAAATAATGACATCTCCTGCAAAGTCAAGTACCTCAGTTGCCTGAGCAGTGACATCGGGAGCCGCCGGAGCAACCGCAACTCCAATGTGCGTCAATCCTGGCTTCGAACCAGCACGAGCGGCCTCACCTGGCTCAGAACCATTGAGAACGTCAAGCGGTTTTGCTTCAAGATCGTTGTAACAAACCACTCCTGGGGGTGTATCCGACCACGGTACTGCTACCTTTTGTACGTCGATGCCCTCTAGTTCTTCAATTTGATTGGTTGCGAATTCCACCAATCCGGTGTGAACGCCAAGACATCCACCTCCGGCACCAATAGCGTAAACGCCCTCACTAGTGAAGTCGGCAATGGTAATCGGGGTCACTGCAAGAACTGGAATTCCAGCACCCTGATAGATCGAGTAATGGTTTCCAAAGAAATTAATCGTCGAAATGGCTAGGTCCACTCCCTCAGCCGACAGTTCATTCGCACAACGTTGCGAATCGTCGGGAGAAACGATTGATTTACACAAGACGATTTCAATTGGTCGTCCACCAAGCCCACCAAGTTCGGCGTTCACATAATCAGCCGCTGCCTGAATAGCTACGGAAAACTCCGGGAAAGATCCGTTTGGATCTCCTTCAAGGTTTTGCACACCAATTTTAAAAGGCTCGCCAGATGGCTCCTCTGACGTTGGGGCCTCTGACGTTGGGGCCTCTGACGTTGGGGCCTCTGACGTTGGGGCCTCCGTGGTCACTGCATCGTCGTCGCCACCGCAGGCAGCGACTACCAGGGCCGCCCCGAACAGCAAGGCTAAAACTTTTGAATGTTTCTTATGACTAGACATTAATTCCCCCTCAAGATTGTTTGAAGACCCGCCCAATGGCGAGGTCTTTGCCAAGTTTAACACGATCGGTTGGTCACTAATCAACCTGGAGAGATCAACCCGGAGAATCTCGCCGAGCAACACCCCAACGGCCAAAACAACTCCGGAGGCAACATTTGCCACATCAACCGCTGCGGCACTCGTTCTAGGTGAAAGATCAAATACTAAGTAATGACGAACTTCGGCGTCAGATCAGAGTCGCTCACCGACTAAAAGATCGCGGTCGTATCACGAACGCTCATCGCCTGATGGACGGGGGTTCGATTCCCCCCAGCTCCACCCTAGGTTCACTAAAACCGGCTGTCGTCCGTGAGGCACGGAGGCTCAACATCCCCTCCAATTTAGGACTACTGACCTTTGCCAGTTCCGTTTGGAGTGTCCTTCTTCGCTACTATTGGAAGTTCTTGTATCCCTACGGCTTGGCCACTTTGAGATCCAACCCCACAGATGGTGATTGCCCCAGGAACAAGAACGTCAACTCAAACAAATTTGGAGTACCCACATGGACATAATTCCGTATTTAGCTGGAGGGTCCGCGATTGCGGCACTACTTCTCGCATTCTTCTTCTACAAGAATGTTGCATCGGCCTCACCCGGCGATGACCGCATGATCTTTTTGATGACCGAGATCCAAAAGGGCGCCCGCGCATTCCTCAAAAAGGAATACACCTGGGTGGCGTTCTTCGTTGTGGCCTTAGCCATCGTTCTCGCCATCGTCATCACGCCACTTGCCTCGGTGACCTACATCTTGGGTGCACTGTTGTCGGCTGGCGCGGGCTATGTGGGCATGACAGTTGCAACCATGGCCAACGCTCGTACTGCCGAGGCAGCCAAGCAGGGTCCTGGCAAAGCGCTCCCTATCGCATTCCGTGGTGGCGCAGTCATGGGCTTCACCGTTGCGGGCCTCGCCTTGCTGGGTCTTGTCTCGATCTATCTGATCTTTGTGACGTGGATGGAAGTTGATGATGCCTTCGAAATTGTGACCGCATTTGGTTTGGGTGCCTCGTCTATTGCGCTCTTTTCACGAGTGGGTGGCGGTATCTATACCAAAGCAGCAGACGTAGGTGCAGACCTCGTGGGCAAAGTAGAAGCCGGCATCCCCGAAGATGACCCACGTAACCCCGCAACAATTGCCGACAACGTCGGCGACAACGTAGGTGACGTAGCTGGAATGGGTGCGGACTTGTTCGAGTCCTACGCTGGCTCAATCATTGCGCCGATTTCACTTGTTGCTTTTGCCATGGGCCTTTCAGCAGACAAAGCCGGCGCAACTGAACTGGTGCAAAATGGCGGATACTCCACCATTGCATTGCTGATGTTCCCGCTTGCTATTGCCTTTGTAGGCATGGTGGCTTCCATCATTGGCTCATTCTTTGTTCGTGGTGGCGACTCCACCGATTCACACGCCTTGAGCAGGGCACTCCATATGGGCACCAATGTGGCCATGGCAATTACCGCTGTAGCAACAGTTGCTTTGTCCTACTGGCTGTTTGGCGACAGCGATAAGCCATGGGGCATGGCCGTTGCTGTTGTCGGTGGACTTCTCGTGGGATGGGCACTGGGCAAAACTGCCGAGTTCTACACCTCAGATCAATTCTCCACTGTGAAAAAGATTGCTCGGCAATCAGAGACCGGTCCGGCAACAACTGTGCTCGCAGGTATTTCTTCTGGCATGGCGTCGGTCGCCTCTTCTGTGGCTTTGATTCTTGTTGGTGTCGGCCTTGCCTATTGGGGCGGCGAACAAGCCCTTGGCAACATCGAGGGTGGCGTTCCTGGCGGCATCTACGGTATTGCCTTGGCCGCAGTTGGCATGTTGGCAACCACCGGTGTTGTTGTCTCTGTTGATGCTTACGGTCCCATTTCAGACAATGCCGGCGGTATTGCCGAGATGGCCCACCTTGATCCGAGCGTGCGCAAAGTCACTGATGCGCTTGACTCTTTGGGCAACACCACTGCAGCAATTGCAAAAGGTTTCGCCGTAGGTTCTGCTGCTCTCACTGCTCTTGCTTTGTTCAAGAGTTTTGAATACGCAGTTCTCGATGCAAGCGGCGCAGAAAAGATTGCACTCAACCTCAACGTCGGCGATGTTGAAGTCTTCGTCGGATTGTTTATTGGTGCGGGACTTCCGTTCTTGTTTGCAGCACTCACGATCGACGCAGTCGGTCGTGCAGCCAACAAGATGATCGAAGAAGTACGTCGTCAGTTCCGAGAGATTCCAGGCTTGCGTGAGGGCAAAGAAGGAGTCATCCCCGACTCTGCACGTTGCGTTGCTATTTCGACTGAGGCATCGCTGCGCGAAATGATTATCCCCGGCTCATTAGCTGTCGTTGTTCCTCTCGTGGTGGGCTTCGTGAGCGTTGACGCACTTGGCGGCATGCTCGCTGGTGCTCTCGTGACAGGCTTTGCACTTGCCATCTTCATGTCAAATGCCGGTGGAGCATGGGACAACGCCAAGAAGTACATCGAAGCCGGTGCACATGGTGGCAAGGGTTCTGATCCTCACAAAGCCGCTGTTGTCGGTGACACCGTGGGTGACCCTTTCAAAGACACCTCTGGACCTGCCATGAACATCTTGATCAAGGTGATGACCATCGTGGCCTTGGTGTTTGCCTCAGCATTCGTCTAGTCAAGTAACTGCAATTTTTTCAGATATATGAAAAGGGCCTGGGCAGAAATGCTCAGGCCCTTTTTGTTTCTATCTTGAACGTCACCCTCGACGAAAACCACGAAGGCTCATCGCGACAGTCGTCTCTACAACAGACCGAGAGCAAGGCCCGCCAAAGCCGCGTGGTAGGTCACCATGATGCCAACGGGTTGCCACGAGCGTTCTTTGACGAATCGATGTTCGGCAATCAACGCATCAGACAACATGAAAAATGCTGCTCCAGCAATACCAATGGCAGTTCCGCCAGCGATTGCACTGACAGCCATGGCGGCAATCACCATCATGTAAACGACTACGGGAATCACTAGTTCTTTGTGACCAGATGTTGAAATTGATTTCACGAAACGACGCGCCAAGAAGATCGTGATCGGCACAACAATCACGAGGCCTACTACGAGTCGAGTTGACGTCACATCTTGAGTCAACAAGCTGACGGCGAAACAGATTTGCGCAAAGGCAAACGAAACCAAGCCAGGCACAAATGCGTCACGCGGAAGCATGAGAAATATGTCGCCCAACAAACAAAATGCCATGGCAACGATTCGCCATGTTTGTGGAAGACTTTCGGCGCTTGAAATTGCAATAGCCGCAACGAGAAAACCAATGGTGGCGAGAGGTTTGCACACATACTCAAGTGATTTCTTCGCAACCTGAACTGCCCACCAGTCGCCGATCGAGAAAATTGATGCGACGACGAGGAAAACAACCACTGTGCTTGTCATGGATTCATTGTTGCCCGTCACCACCGGCGATCAAGGGATGCGAAGGATCCTGATCATCATGGATCACATATGATCGTGTGATGACCAAAGTCCAACCAGCAAACTGGCGGCGACGGTGACCAGGCTTGCCTCCCGCGCTCGAGATTTCTCCCAGCGACACCCGACAATCATAATTGTCGCGATTGTGGCACTTGTCTACTGCGCCAGTCCAGCAGTGAACGTTGGCGACTCACGTATGAGCCTTCCCACCGCAGTCAGCATGTACCGAACAGCGGACCTCACCATTGACGAATTCGCGAACGTGAGCGCATTGTCTAACGAGTACGACGTCGTGTCACACGGTGAACATCTCATAATGGGCTACCCATGGCCACCTAGCCTGTTTCTAGTTCCCATCGCCGCGATAGCTGATCTAGTGCCGGGCATCGACCCAGAGACAACATCGTTAACGAGTCCGAATCGAACGTGGATCTACGAAGTTCCTATTGCTGCACTACTCATGGGTGTCGCGGTTGCATTGTTCTTCAGCGCTGCCCGTGCCCATGTCGGTCGGACAACGCGCTCGGTGCTAGTCGCTACTACGTCCCTTGCGTTCGGAACTGTCTGGTGGTCGGCATCTTCTCGCGCATTGACGCAACACGCGGCCGCGGCACCGTTTGTCGCCCTCGTTCTCTATCTCCTGGTTCGTTCGCGTGAAAACAACCGTTTTGTACCGTGGCTTGGCGCCGCCGTTGCTGGTGCATATGTGATGCGACCCACTGCGGCGGTGCTCGTCGTCGTAGTCACACTGTGGGTTCTCCTCCGACACCGTGACCGCTTCATCGCCTACCTATGCCGCGCCGCCCTTGTCGCAGTTCCATTCATCCTCGTGAACCTCGCCACCTACCAATCAGTGCTTCCCCCGTACTATGCCGGCAACAAACTTGGCGGATCGTCTGAGCCACTTCAGGCACTCACTGGGCTATTTGTATCTCCATCCCGCGGCATCCTTTGGAACTCCCCTTTGGTGTTGTTGGCCGCTGCAGGTTTCGTAGTGGTTGCTCGCAAACGTCGACTTGATTCAGTTGACGCAGTCTTCGGTCTTTTCATATTTGCCACATTCTTAGTTGTAGCCATCTGGCCCAACTGGTGGGGCGGCTCAACATTCGGTCCACGACTTCTTTCGGAAATCATGCCGTTCGTGTGCTGGTACTTATTGCCAGTATTCGAAGGAGCATGGAATGCGAAAAAACTCGTTGTGGCATCCTGCACCACGCTCATCGGATTATCGGTACTAGTGAACTCTCAAGGAGCGCTCATGCGATCCACTTTGTGTTGGAACTCAATTCCAACTTTCATCGACACGGATAGCCAACGCTTATGGGATTGGGCCGATCCTCAACCACTGCGTGCAATCAGCGACTTCGTCGATGGCGCCGGAATTCGTCAGATAGTGATCGGAAGTTGCAAGGACGCTGGTGGCCAGACCATTAACGGTGGCTGAATATCGCAACAAATTTTTATGATCACCAATGGTCTATGCAATGCCTGATTTCCAGGCGGCTGCATTGGCAATTCGCAGTCCGCTGATTCGTCGAACCGTCACCAAGCCATCAATTTGGCCAATCCTTATTGACGCTGAGCGACCATTGCGGTTCGCGTCGTTCAAGAAATGAAGTGACGCCCTCACGCGCGTCGGCTCTCCCCATCAAGTGAATATGCAAATCACTTTCAGCTTGATTCATTTGTTCGGCTGTCATTGAGTACGACTCCCACAACAAACGTTTGCTGAGCGCCACCGAAACCGGAGCAGTATTCACTGCAATATCGTGAGCGACTTCTAAAGCGTGAGGCAAAACTTCATCATTAGCCAAGGCACTCGTTGCAATACCCAGTTCAACTGCCTCAGTTCCGTTAAAGGTTCGTCCGGTCAGCAAGATGTCGGCGGCTTTGGCAATTCCTACTAATCGCGGCAAAGTCCAATGACTCATGGCATCGGGCAAGATTCCTCGGCGAACTTGCACAATTCCATATTTGGCATCACGCGCAATGAACCGCAGATCACAATGCAGAGCAAGTGTGAGGCCGATACCGATCGCATGACCATTGATTGCCGCAATCACCGGTTTACGAATCTTCCATGCCGGCGGGTTGACTGGGTTTGACGTGAACTCTGCGTCTTCTGTTCGTTCAAAGACTTCAGCACCATGCGAAAAATCTGCGCCGGCGCAGAAGGCTGGCGGAGTTCCGGTAACAACGACAACTCGCACTGCGTCATCGGTATCGGCCTTTTCGTAAATGTCGCCGAGCGCTCGACCCATGGCAGCACTAAATGCATTACGTGTCTCTGGTCGATTCAGAGTTGCGACAAGAACGCCATCGTCGCGAAGTTCACACAGAAGATCGGTTGTGCCGGTATCTAATTTCACTCTGGGATCTTAGATACCTTTTAAAGAATTGAACAATGTTGCAAAACCTTGACTAACCAATTCCTAATTCTCGGGCTGCTGCGTTGGCGATTCGTGCCCCGCTGATTCGCCGAATCATTAACAAGCCATCGATCTGAGCAACAACACTTGCAGCAATCTCTCGTCGACGTACAGCATTTTGTGCTTTCACCCGAGCCGCCAGCCAA
>Ga0315909_10003323_pt1 | contig 19710 bp, 19 predicted proteins | sample LakEriMetagenome_11_FD_203527 | JGI IMG/M metagenome (GOLD analysis project Ga0315909, IMG submission 203527) | Freshwater fungal communities from buoy surface, Lake Erie, Ohio, United States - Buoy 2 MA125 | ecosystem: Environmental > Aquatic > Freshwater > Lake | place: USA: Lake Erie, Ohio... | reverse complement strand
CTTGACTTGGCTGCGCAAGGTGAGGGACCAACCCCTGTCGGTTTTTTAGATGATCGACTTCCACCAGGGACTCTTTGCCACGGCTTGCCAGTGGTCGGCGGCTTGGCGCAATGGCGTAATGCTGCCCACGACACGCAATTCGTCGCTGCATTACACAAAATAAAACAGATGGTTAGTCGTTGTGCGCTGATCGAAAGCTTGGGTATTCCTACGGACCGATGGGCCACAGTGATCCATCCAACTGCGCGCATTGCGCGTTACGTGGAAGTTGGTGCGGGGAGCTTTATTGCTCAATACGTGGTGGTGCAACCTGGGGCAAGTATTGGGCGGCATGTTTCAATTCGTGCTGGGGCCAATATTGGTCATGATGCACGTGTTGGTGATTTCGCCTACATCGGTCCCAACGCTAGTTTGTGCGGTACCGCAGAGATGGCCCATGCTGCACATCTTGGCCCCAATGGAGTTATCGTGGAAGGCGTCAGCGTCGGTGAATACTCCGTCGTGGGCGTAGCCAGTGCGGTTACCAAACACATTGGACCCCGTCGTGTGGTGTTTGGTACGCCAGCTCGCTTCGTCGGGGGAGTTGATTGATGAATAGCGAGATTTCAAAGGTCTTTAATCTGCCGTTTAAGGGGGAGCGTCACTATGTACATGGCCCTGATATTGCTGGGGCGCTTCTAGAATGGATCATGGCTTCGCCGCAACTCGGCGATATCGGTGAAATTGACTTTTCTTTTCACCGCATGGCAACGCATCAGTTACGCGTCGTTGTCAATGGCGAGCCACTCTCTGACGACTCAGCGTTAATCGGCTATTTTAATTTCACCTTGAATAGCAAGCGCATCAAATCACAGTTATTAGAAACCGATATTGCAGTGACTGACCGCATCCCTTACGACGAGCTCGATTTGGTCAATCGCATGAAGTTTGATTTGTCAGCGCGCCGCGTGGACCTCAAAGACCGTGGTCCTTACAGTGATCTTGAGCTTTGGGTCGCCATGACAAAGGCCTTGCATCAACAGATATTTCAGCATGTGCAAGGTAAGTGGTTTTTTGTACGATGCAAAATGCCACGCTACGTTCGTAACCATGCTGGCAGCGGATTGGGCCTTGTGCTAAGGGCCAGCTTTAACGACAAAATGACCCGTAGCGAGGCTTTGGTCGATGGGCAAAAAGCGGCCGATATTTATTTCTCTGTCGTACCTCCAACATGATTGGCATACAAGACATCGCTGTTTATATTCCTCCGCAACGAGTCAGTAACCTTGAGGTACAGGCCAGCCTCGATGTGGACGAAGCCTTTTTGCGTGACAAGATTGGTGTGACTGAACGCGCCGTGAAGGCATCCAATGAGGACACATCAGACTTGGCTTACAAGGCATTGCAGGCCTTGCTCGAAAAGACAGCACTTGCGCCAGAGGCCATTGATGTTCTGATATTGGTCACACAAAACCCAGACACCAACTTGCCCCACACCTCTGCGATTGTCCATGGCCGCGCTGGCTTGCGTGATGGGTGTGCGGCCTTCGATATCTCTTTGGGATGTTCTGGCTATGTGTATGGCTTGTCTGTATTACAGTCGTTTATGGCAACCAACGGCATGCGCCACGGTGTGCTAGTGACAGCAGACCCCTACAGCAAAATTGTTGATCCCGCCGATCGCAACACGGTGCTTTTGTTTGGTGATGCGGCCACTGCCACCTTAATTGGTCAATCCCCGCGCTTTGTCGCGGCTCCTTTTACCTTTGGCACACGCGGTACCATGCATGAGGCATTGATCTGTCGTGATGGCGTACTTGCAATGAACGGACGTGAGATTTTCAATTTTGCGGCGAAGATGGTGCCAGCCGATGTCACTGAATTGCTGGCGCACGCTCAACTACATGCAGATGACGTTGATGCTTATATTTTTCATCAAGGAAGTCGCTATATTGTTGACACGATCGCCAAGCGCCTTCACCTGGATATGACCAAGGTTCGGTCTGACATTTTGTCATACGGTAATACTGTCTCGTCATCTATTCCTATATTACTCGCGCATGAATTAGACAATTTGTCAGTGAATGTGGCTGTGTTATCTGGGTTTGGCGTTGGGTTGTCATGGGCAAGTTGTGTTTTGAGGAGAGTGAGAAATGACCAATCTAAATAAAATTCTCGCGATCGTTGAATCGCTAGAAGTCTTGGCAGATATGACCGTATTTGATCCTGCGCGCAGTTTCAAAGACAACGGTATCGATTCACTGGATGTGATGAATCTTTTTTTGGAAATCGAAGAGACTTTTGATACCAAATTCACAGAAGAGGAGTTGTTAAAAATTCATACAGTCAACGATGTACTCAAAGAGCTTGATGCACGTGGACTCTGAAGCCGGCGCGCCATTCGCCAAAATTTCATCCATCAATCCTGCGAATCCCGAAAGTTGGCAGGGCAAGATTTTTTTAAGCTTTGACATTGATTGGGCTATTGACGAGGCAGTCGAGTCACTTGCCGACATGCTAGAGGCGCGCGGAGTAGCAGCGACTTTTTTTGTCACGCATGACAGCCCAGTGCTGGCGCGCTTGGCTTCCAATCCGCTGTTTGAATTAGGCATTCATCCCAATTTCGACCCCTTGCTCGCAGGTAGTGGCGGCGATGCTGGGCAGGTGTTTCGCGAGTTACTCGCCATTGTGCCTGGAGCACGCGCAACGCGCTCACATGCGCTGACAAGCTCGGGGCGCTTAACACGTTTGATCCATGAAAACGGACTGACACATGAGTGCAATCAAATGATTCCGTTTGAGAGCGGGATGGTCTTGCGGCCCTACGCGCACTGGAACGGACTCATCAAGGTGCCTCACGTGTGGGAAGACGATGTGCATATGCAATATGTCACTCGTATGGGAGTACCATTTTCCGTGAATGCTGCATTGACCAGCCCAGGGCTAAAGGTGTTTGATTTTCATCCCATTCACGTGGCGCTCAATTCTCCGGATATGGCGTTTTACGAGCGTACACGCGGGCAGCATCGTAACTGGGCTTCGTTGCGTGCCTGTGCCAATGAAGGCCGTGGTACAGCAACTCTTTTGCAAGAGTTGATTGATGGTGCTGTCCTAATGTCGGCGAATTAAGCTTTTCATATGCGTTTTCAACTTCAAGATTGGCTGCCGCACTCCAACATCAGAAATCGTGGCGGTTTTGAATATTTTGGTGGTGCAGAGGCTGCACGCAGTGGTGCGCTGGCATATTGCGATACATACCATCACTTGACACGTGCCCTTGCCAATGAGCGGGTTAGTGCAGTGATAGTTGACGAGTCTTTGGCCGATAGTTTGCCTGGAGATTGCGATAAGGCAGTGGCCTTGGTACCGTCCGCGCGGGATGCATACTGGCACGTATTTTCTCAAATGGCCAAGGCAGGGTTGCAGGATGAACCTATCGGTGAAGGTGGGCGCGATGAAGGCTGTGAGGTCCATCCCACAGCGGTCATAGACGCAGGCGTACGCCTTGGGCGCGGGGTCAAAATTGGTCCTTTTGCGGTCATAGAGCGCAATTCAGTCATTCATGCTTATTGCGAAATTCACGCCCATGCAATAGTGGGGTCGACCGGGTTGCAAACTTATGTGTGGGAAGGTCGTCGCTATTTAGTGCCGCATTGCGGCGGCGTGCGGCTTGGTGAAGGGGTGGCGGTTTTGACGGGAGCCAACATTTCGCGTGCGGCACGTCCCCTTTCGACGATCGTGTCGGATTTCGCCATGATCAGCATCCAGGCTTCAGTAGGTCATGGTGTTGTTGTTGGAGCGCGTAGCCAATTAGCTGGGAAGTGCATCATTGGTGGCAGTGCACGTATTGGTGCAGATGTGTTTGTAGGGATAGGTGCTGTGGTTCGAGATGGTGTGCACATAGGCGACGGTGCACGAGTTTCATTGGGTAGCGTTGTTGTTGAGGACGTTAAAGCAGGGCAGACAGTATCGGGTCACTTCGCGATTGATCACTTACGCATGTTGCGCGAGTTTGCTGCCAAGCGGTAGAGACACATATGGACACACTCGAAGCAGGGCACATCTAGACAATGGGAGCAAAAAAGATCGCCCTCATGGGTAACATGAACAACATGATGTTCTCACTCGTACGATATTTGCGCGATGCAGGAGAGGATGCACATTTGTTGCTTTATGTTAATGAAATGGATCATTTTCATCCTTCCACAGATTCGTTTGATCTGTCATACCAAGACTATTGTCACACGCTCACTTGGGGCGACTCCTTGAAGCTGCGCAAGACGCCTGCTGCACAAATTGCAGCAGATTTAGCGCCTTACGATATTTTGATTGGCTGCGGTGCGGCACCTGCCTATTGTCATAAGGTCGGCCGAAAGCTTGATATTTTCAAACCTTATGGGTCTGATATCGCAGATTTAACCCAGTACCGTCCATCCGTGTTTTATCCGCAGTACTCCATTGAGCAGTGCTACGGCGTCAATATGCAACGGCAGGGACTGGCGCAATGCACGGCCCTTCATGCAGGGATTGCAAATCCGCGCTACGAGCGTTGTTATTCAAAATTTCTGCCCCAAGCGCAACGTTGGCGCATGGGCATGCCATTGTTTTATGCTCCACCCTACAAGCATCGTTCAATAACGGCTGACTGGCGGCAGACCTACTGGTCAGAGGTTTTTCAAACGGTACGCGCTAAAAATGACTTCGTTGTTTTTTACCATAACCGTCACTCTTGGCGTGCATCTGCCGAAGATCCAAATAACAAGGGGACAGATGTTTTTCTGCGGGGCTTTGCTGATTTTTCCCTGTCAGCACAAGGTACGCGCGCAACCTTGGTGACCATTGAGTATGGCCCAGACGTTCCAGCTTCCAAAGCGCTACTTGATGAATTGGGAATCGCCGATAGAGTTCTGTGGCTGCCCCGCATGGGGCGTAAAGATGTTATGGCGGGCTTGCATTATTCGGATGTTGGTTGTGGTGTGTTTAGTCGAAGTACGCTCACCAATAGTGTGATTCAAGAAGTGTTGGCTGCGGGGCGTCCGCTGATTAGTTGGCGGGACGATTCACGTTATGTCGCACAGCATAAAGACCTCTATCCCATGCTCCATGCCAGCAATGTGCACGAGGTTGCGGGTCAACTCCGTGCTATGGCTACCGATAGTTCAAAACGAAAAAAAATCGGAGATGCTGCCAAGACTTGGCTTGAGGAGTCTGTCGTTGCTCCTGCTGTAGCGCAGTATCAAAAATTTATAAGCGAGCATAAAAAATGATGGCTGTCTGGGTTGAGCCATGGCGCCAATATTGGCAAATACTCGATGGCTGCCGTTTACAGGCAATGCTCACTGCTGCTTTGGTGGCGGTTTCAGGATTTTTTGAGGTTTTATCAATGTTGTCGTTGGCGCCCATTCTTGAGGCATTAGCCCCGGGCAGCAAACTCGGCGCTGGCGATCTGGAGCGGCTGGTTCAGTATCTTGCGATTTCGACCGGTCAGGAAGTTAAATTAGGTCTTGTATTGTTCGCAGTCTTTGGGCTGCTGTCTGCATTGCTTCGTTTAGTTTCAGAGGCGAAGGCGTTACGTATCCGGGCTCGCGTCGAGGTAGGAACGCGTGAGCGTATGGCTGAAGCCTTACTCGACGTGGACTGGCAGCGCTTCATAGCACTGCGCCAAGGGGAGATTGCAAAGTCGTTGCTGATGGAGGGTAATCAGATAGCCTATGGCGTGCGGTTATTTGTAATGGGTCTTGGTACGTTGCTCGCAACATTTACCTTTCTTTTGATGGCGTGGTGGATTTCACCAGAGATGACGAGCTACACACTTGCTTTTGGTGGGGCAGCAGCCATTGTGTATCGTACGGCTTCAGGGCCAGTACGCCGTAATGTCGAGCATTTGTCTGGCTTATTGGGCACGATCGGGACTAAGGTGACCGATGTATTTGGCAATCTCAAATTCATTCGTGCGTCTGGTCGGTCTGCTGCAGCCCGGGCGGAGTCGGCGAGTATATTTCGCGAGTTTGCTGACGCCAGCTATCGCAGCCAGATCTACTCACCGGCATTACGTGCATTTTTTGAGATTGCTGTCTTGGTATTTATCGCAGTCTTTCTATATTGGCGATTATTCGTCAATGGTGATCCAGCATCTACGGTGTTAATTTTTATGGCTGTGTTTTACCGGCTCTCACCTAAGATTCTCGCTGTACAGGATTATTTTTTTCAGGCGCGGACATATTTACCATGGTTTGAGAGCTGGAAAAAGCGTCTCGACCTTGCGCTCTCTAGCCGTCAAGTAGCCAATGGTTCCGAGGTACCAACTTTTAAAAACGAATTATGCTTTGATCGCGTCAGCTTCTCTTATGAGGAAGGGCGTCCTGTGATCGTTGACATTTCGCTTTCGGTGCGACCAGGCGAATGCGTGGCTATCGTTGGCGCGTCCGGAGGCGGTAAATCCACGCTACTCGATTTAACTACAGGGTTGTTAAGGCCGAGTTCTGGGTGTATCTCAGTAGATGGTCGTCCGCTGGATAAGCTAGATCGTGAGGCTTGGTGTCAGCGTATTGGTTTGGTTATGCAAGAGTCGCCATTGTTTCATACCTCTGTGTTGGCAAACATAGCTTGGGGTGATCCAGCGCCGAATGTCGAGCTTGCGATAGATTGTGCGATCCGTGCGCATGCGTGGGATTTTATTGAGTTATTGCCTGAGGGCTTGAATACAGTCATTGGTGAACGCGGTGCTCGTTTATCTGGAGGGCAACGCCAACGTTTGGGAATTGCACGGGCACTCTACCGTCAGCCAGCGTTACTGATTCTGGACGAGGCTACCAGCGCGCTGGATGGCGAGGCGGAATCGGTGGTGCAGTCAGCTCTGGAAGAGCTGAAAGGACGTTTTGCTATTTTGATGGTAGCCCACCGGCTTAAGACGGTTCGCATGGCGGACCGAATTATCGTGCTTGTCGATGGCCATGTTGCCGAGCAGGGAAGTTGGGAGGAATTGGCACAAAAAGGAGAAATATTCCCTGAAATGCTGACCCGGCAAGGGATGGTTCTATGATCCCCAAAAAGTCCGAAACACCCAACCCTAAGATTCTTTATGTGATCGGCACCTTGGAAGTCGGAGGGGCGGAAACGCACCTGGTTCGGATCGCGTTAGGGTTAAAGGCGCGCGGCTGGCAGCCAGAGTTCTTCGTTCTGCAACCGGGCGGTCCGCTCACGGCGCCGCTGCGCGAGGCCGGGATACCGATACACGGCGTCGACTGCAAATGGTGCCGCAAGCTTCCCAAGGGCAAGACGCTTTCGCAGTTGTTCCTGACTATGGGAGCGCTGATCTTGACCATGCAGCGGCTGCGTCCCGTGACTTGCCACTTCTTCCTTCCGATGGCTTACCTGTTTGGAGGGCTGGCTTCTGTCTTCACTTTCACGCGCCCGCGCATTATGAGCCGCCGCAGCCTGAATGATTACCAGCGCGGTCACCCGATTTACGCAGCCATCGAGCGCTGGCTGCATCCGAAAATGGATCTAGTCTGCGGCAACAGCCTTGCTGTGGTCAATCAGCTCGGCGCCGAAGGTGTACCTCCCGAGCGCGAGCGTCTGATCTACAACGGTATTGAATTGTCGACGGAAGTTATGCCAGATCACCGAGAGGAGACGCGTGCTGCGCTCGGCGTGCCGGCTGGCTCGCTCGTCCTCGCAATCGTCGCCAACCTGATTCTCTACAAGGGCCACACCGACCTTATTGACGCTCTGGCACTGGTGGCTAACAAGATGCCGTCCGGCTGGACGCTGCTCTGCATGGGTCGGGACGACGGCATCGGCAAAGATTTACGCGAGCGCGCCGCCAAGGCAGGGATTGGCGAGAACATCCGCTGGCTTGGCTCGCGGCGAGACGTACCGCAGATCTTAGCCGCCTCTGATATCGGGCTGCTTACTTCGCACCAAGAGGGTTTCTCGAACGCTGTGCTGGAGAGCATGGCGGCCGGCCTGCCCATGGTGGTTACAGATGTCGGCGGCAATGCCGAAGCGGTGGTTGATGGCGACACTGGACGTGTCGTTCCGCCACACGATCCGCAAGCGCTCGCCGAGGCAATCTGGCGCGTGGCCACCGATCCAGAACGGCGGTTGATGGGTGAGCGCGGCAGGGACCGCGTCCAACGGTTTTTCTCCCTCAATGCCTGTGTCGATGCCTACGAGGCGCTTTATCGGGAGGTCATTACACCGTCTTTGACGGCATCTGCGCTTTCCAGAAAGCCGACTCAGAGACATTCACCCGTACGCCGGTGACAGCCATTACGTGCAATTTCTATCTGTTATCCCCTTCGATGCCAATTTCTTCTGGAAACCTGCGCATCCTCATGTCGGCCCCGCTGTGAATCTTTGTATCTTCAGGAGCGCATTTCGCCTTGTCTGAAAGGAGAGTCTGTGGATTGCATTCGGTTCGAGCATGTCGTAGATAACGGCACCAGGGTTAAAGGCTTTTATACAAAGTCGCCCGAGTCGTTACGTTGCCGTGCCCTGCCGTACGTCTGTATTGCCTCCTGCCGTGCGCCTGGCCAACGGCTTTTTATTAGAACCTTTTAGTGACGGTACGAAGATCAGTCAGGTATACCAAATTAGACGGTATTTGACGTGCCTTTATTCACAATGAGACGTGATCTTTTTATTTTTTAACAGACACTTATAAACTGATTCAAAAAACACCATGTGTGGAATTGCTGGTCTCCTTCAACTCAACGGCGCCGTCGACGGCGGTCTCCAGGCTCGTGCCATGGTCGAACGGATTCGGACGCGCGGCCCAGATGACGCTGGTGCCTGGTTCGAGGGGCCGGTAGCGCTTGCTCACAGCCGCCTCTCCATTCTCGACTTGAGCCCAGCGGGCCACCAGCCCATGCAGTCGGCCAGTGGTCGCTATGTTGTCGTTTTCAATGGAGAGATATACAACCACGCAGAATTGTTCGCGCAGCTGACCTCGCTCGGCAAAGCACCAGCCTGGCGAGGCCACTCAGATACTGAAGTAATGCTGGCGGCAATCGAAACTTGGGGTATCGAAGGAGCACTGCAGCGCTGCGTTGGTATGTTCGCCATCGCGCTTTGGGATCGACGACGGCAGGAGTTGACGTTGGCGCGCGATCGTCTGGGTGAAAAGCCCCTCTATTACGGCTGGCAAGGTCGGGGAGAGGAATCAGTTTTTCTCTTCGGGTCCGAGCTCAAGGCTTTGAGAGCACACCCCGCCTTCTGCGCCGCCCTGAATCGAAATGCGCTGGCGCTGTATTTGCGCCATAACTATATTCCTGCACCGTACTCGATCTATGAAGGGATTGCTAAGCTGCAGCCAGGTTGTATTCTCACAGTCTCAATCGACCACAGGACACCAAAGATTACAAGCTATTGGTCGGCAATACAGATGTTTGCTGAGGGTGCAAAATCTCGCAGCGAATATCGGTCGGCCGATGACGCGGTGGATCAATTGGAAGCCCTCCTGAAATCAGTGGTGGCACAGCAGATGGTGGCCGACGTTCCGCTCGGAGCTTTTCTCTCGGGCGGTATCGATTCGTCCACTATCGTTGCGATGATGCAGGCACAATCCAGCCGGCCTGTGAAGACTTTCACGATCGGATTCCATGAAGCCGGCTACAACGAAGCCGAGCATGCAAAGGCTGTGGCTCGCCATCTAGGCACTGAGCACACTGAGCTTTATGTAACACCGCAGGAGGCCATGTCCGTTATACCGCGTCTTCCAACTGTCTATGATGAGCCTTTTGCCGACTCATCCCAAATCCCGACATTGCTCGTCTCTGAACTCGCGCGGGGACATGTGACCGTGTCTTTATCTGGAGACGCCGGCGACGAGCTCTTTAGCGGCTACACGCGCTACTCGGTAGCTTCAAATGCTTGGCGTAAACTGAATCGCATGCCACGCTTTCTGAGAAACGCCGCCGCAAGCGCGATTACTGCTGTTTCTCCTGAAAAGTGGTCAAGTCTTGGGGCGATGCTACCTATATCGCGTTTTCGCCATCGCCTTGGCGATAAATTACACAAGGGTGCTGGTGTACTTGGTGCAACCTCAATCGACGATCTTTATCATGGTCTGGTTTCACATTGGCCAGATCCTGATCGGTTAGTAATTGATGGGCACGAATCACCCACCCTGCTCACAGAAAAAAATCCCGCACTCAATGATCTCGATCCGGTAGAGCGCATGATGGCAATCGACTTGCTTACCTACCTGCCCGACGACATCCTTGTAAAAGTTGACCGTGCATCGATGGCGTTTAGCCTCGAATCACGTGTGCCAATGCTAGACCATCGCTTGGTTGAATTCGCATGGAACTTGCCACAATCGCTCAAACATCGGGACGGTACTGGCAAATGGATTCTTCGCCAAGTGCTGTATCGGCATGTGCCAAAAACGCTCTTTGATCGTCCAAAGATGGGCTTCGGTGTACCCATCGACGCATGGCTCCGCGGTCCCCTGCGCGAATGGGCGGAAGCGCTTCTGGCCGAGCCACGACTCAAGGCAGAGGGCTACTTTGAATCCGGGCCGATAAGGGAAAAGTGGGCAGAGCATCTTGATGGAAGGCGCAATTGGGCATATCACCTGTGGGATATATTGATGTTCCAGAGTTGGCTAGAGGCGCAGACTAACTGATGGCGCGCCTTCTATTTGTTGTCAACGTCGACTGGTTCTTTCTGTCGCACCGCTTGCCCATTGCTTTGGCGGCTCGAGACGCCGGTTTTGATGTTCATGTAGCCACTGAACTTACCGGAGAAGCCAGCGCAATCCAGTCTCATGGATTCACACTACATCCGATCTCGATCAACCGAAGTAGCGTAGGGCCACTGAGCCTGGTGATTCTTTTGTGGACGCTATGGCGGCTAATGCGTCAAGTGAATCCTGAAATTGTGCACTTGGTAACGATAAAACCCGTGCTGCTTGGAGGGCTTGCTGCACGTTTTGTTGGGATCAAGCGGGTGATTGCTGCGATTTCTGGACTTGGCTTTGTTTTCACTGCTCGAGGTGTGCGAGCCGCAGTGCGCAGGTGGCTTGTCGCTTTTCTTTACCGCGGCGCTCTGGCGCGCTCTGGTGTGTTCGTTATCCTACAAAATGATGACGACCAAACCTTGTTGCAAACGTACGCTGGTATTTCCGCGTCACAGGTTGTACGCATACGGGGCTCGGGCGTAGACCTCAGTGATTGGTCACCGCATCCGCTTCCTGTTGGTGTTCCCATCGTTTTGATGGCTTCCCGCCTTCTTGTCGACAAGGGTGTAAGAGAATTTATTGATGCGGCTCGCGCCCTCCGTGGCGTGATCGAAGCGCGATTCGTTTTGGTGGGTGATGTGGATTCAGGTAATCCGACCAGTGTGAGGCGAGACTACTTGCTGAGTTATGTCGATTCCGGTGTTATTGAGTGGTGGGGAAAGCGCGATGACATGCAGCACGTGTTGGCAGCCTCTCATGTGGTGGTGCTGCCATCGTATCGCGAGGGACTTCCCAAAGTCCTGATTGAGGCGGCTGCCGTGGGTCGTGCAGTCGTCACGACAGACGTTCCGGGCTGTCGTGACGCAATTATTGACGGCTGTACTGGTCTACTTGTCGCGCCACGTGATGCCGTGGCACTAGCCACCGCTATCCGTTCCTTGGTGAATGATCCACAGCAGTTACATGCCTTTGGCGTTGCTGGAAGAGAGTTGGCCGAAAAGGCTTTTGATGTCCGGGACGTGATTTCCACACATCTGCAGCTTTATCGCGAGGAGATTTTGAACTCATGAAACTTCTTGTCACCGGCATTCATGGTTGGATCGCAGGCGCTTTCGCAGACCACAGCCGGATGCTTGGTCATGATGTGGCCGGGAGCTCTCGCATCATCGAAAAGGGCGTAGTACAAACACCGACAATCGATGGCGAGACCGACTGGTCTGTTGCGCTGTCAGGCCGCGATGTGGTGGTGCATCTTGCGGCACGTGCGCATGTCATGCGCGACTCTGAGACCGAGCCACTGGCGGCCTATCGCGTGGTGAACACTGCTGGCACACTGAACCTCGCGAGACAGGCTGCGGCTAGTGGGGTTAAGCGCTTCGTATTTGTCAGTAGCGTAAAAGTCCACGGCGAAAAAAATCTGAAAGCGCATCCCTTCCGCGAGGATGATCCACCTGCGCCTTCTGATCCGTACGGCATATCGAAGCGTGAGGCAGAAGATGGCCTGATGGCATTGGCGAGAGCAACCGCCATGGAGGTCGTCATCGTTAGACCCCCGCTGGTTTATGGACCGGGCGTCAAGGGTAATTTTCAAGTGATGCTGGGCTGGGTGGCTCGCGGCGTCCCCTTGCCACTGGGAGCAATCCATAACGTTCGATCACTGGTTGCGTTGGATAATTTAGTAGATTTCATTTCGCTATGCGCTGATCCAGAACGCTCGCCTGAGGCCGCTAATCAAATTTTCCTCATCTCAGATGGTGAGGATGTGTCGACTACTGAATTGCTGATAAAAATCGGAATGGCACTGGGTGCTCGACCGCGATTGCTGCCAGTGCCGCCTGGGTTGATACGCCTGGTCGCCGGGTTTTTGGGTCAGTCCGCAATGATCGACCGCTTACTTGCCTCATTAGTGATAGACGGCTCCAAGGCGCGTGAAATGCTGGGCTGGCGGCCGGTGGTTACAATGGAAGCGCAACTAGAAAAAATGATCGGACATGCGGCGAGTACTTGACGTTTTCTTCTCGGCGATCGGACTGAGCGTACTATCACCTCTAATGATAGTGATTTATCTTGTGGGACTCTGGGATACTGGCGCGCCGCTATTTCGCCAAATCAGGGTCGGGCGCGATCAACGCACATTCACTCTCTTGAAGTTTAGAACGATGAAAAGAGATACTGCTTCGGTTGCGACGCATTTGGCGGATGTATCAGCCATAACACCTTTCGGTCACTGCTTGCGGCGCACCAAGCTGGACGAGTTGCCACAGTTGTGGAACGTACTTAAGGGCGACATGAGTCTTGTTGGGCCCCGGCCATGTCTGACCAATCAGATTGACCTGATTGCTGAGCGCGAAGCGTATGGTGTGTTCACCGTCCGGCCGGGCATCACAGGTTTGGCGCAAGTTAAAGGTATCGACATGTCGACGCCGCGCCTCTTGGCGGAGACTGATGCCAAAATGATTAACAGTCTTACTTCTTTAAATTATTTCAAGTACATCTTTTTGACGGTCATCGGGAGAGGTTCTGGAGACCGTATCAAAGTGAAAGTCAAATGATCCAAAAGGAAAAAGTCCGTAACTATTTAGCGCTTTTAGCGCCCCCAGTTCTGGCTTTGTCCAGATCAGCCAAACGCGCTGTTGTTATTTTGCTCGATATAAGCTTGTGCGTGCTGACGGTCTGGTTGGCCTATTACCTGCGGCTTGGAGAGTTCGTCAGTTTTAGTTGGGATCGCCAATGGGGACTAGGTGCAGCCACCGCTGCACTTGGCGCTGTGGCATTGGCTTTGCCATTGTTTGTAGTAAGTGGGCTCTATAGAGCTATCTTTCGTTATAGCGGGTGGCCTGCATTGCTTGCAGTAGCTCGGGCTGTTGGCATCTACGGCATGCTGTATGCGTCCATTTTCACGGCCATTGGTGTGGCGGGTGTGCCGCGCACGCTAGGAATCATTCAGCCGATCCTCTTGTTGCTGTTTGTGGGCGCCTCGCGTGCCTTAGCCAGGGTTTGGCTCGGCGGGCAATACCAAAATATTTTGAAGCGAGCTGCAAGACCCAAAGTTTTGATCTATGGTGCCGGAAACACTGGTCGCCAGCTGGCCGATGCGATGGTGAATAGCCACGAAATGCAGGTGGCGGGTTTTTTGGACGATGACGACCGCCTGCATGGGCATGTGCTCAACGGCCTGCCTATCTATAACCCGGTCGATTTGGACAACCTAGCCACTACACTCAACATTAGCGACGTGCTGCTGGCCATGCCCAGCCTGTCGCGCCGTCGACGTAACGAAATCCTGAGCCAGATTCGTTTGGCCTGCGTGGCCGTGCGCACCCTACCGAGCGTGACTGAGCTCGCCCAGGGCAAAGTCAGCGTCTCGGACCTGCGTGAACTGGATATCGACGACCTGCTCGGTCGCGAACCCGTTACGCCTAATCACATCCTGCTGGCCAAGAACATTTTGGGAAAGGTGGTGCTGGTTACGGGGGCCGGTGGCTCCATCGGTAGCGAGCTTTGCCGCCAGATATTGACAGTGGCTCCGGCCAAGCTGCTGCTGATCGAGCAAAGTGAGTTCGCTCTGTACGCCATACACCATGAACTCGAGGAGAAGCGGGTGGGTCTTGACACCGCAAGCCTACCCGTTCTGGTTCCCCTGCTCGCCTCGGTGCAGGACGACGATCGCATGCGCGAGATCATGTCCACTTGGCATCCGGACACGGTCTACCATGCCGCTGCTTACAAACACGTGCCGCTGGTGGAGCACAACCCGGCAGCAGGCATCAAGAACAATGTGCTCGGCACGCTGCGTACTGCCCAAGCCGCTGTAGAAAACGGTGTGACCGACTTTGTACTCATCAGCACCGACAAGGCAGTGCGGCCCACCAATGTGATGGGCGCCAGCAAGCGGCTAGCTGAAATGGCGCTGCAGGCGCTAGCGGCCAACCACGCGGGCACTCACAGCGGCACCAAGTTCAGCATGGTGCGATTTGGCAATGTGCTGGGCTCGTCAGGCTCGGTGGTGCCAAAGTTTCGCCAGCAGATCCGCGATGGAGGCCCCATCACCCTTACCCATCCCGAAGTCACACGTTACTTCATGACCATTCCCGAGGCGGCGCAGCTCGTGATCCAGGCCGGTGCTATGGCAAAGGGGGGAGATGTATTCGTGCTCGACATGGGTCAGTCCGTGAAGATCTTTGACCTGGCGCGGCGAATGGTGGAGCTCTCGGGTCTGACGGTGAAGGATGAGGAACATCCCGAGGGCGACATCGAGATTGCACTCACGGGTCTGCGTCCCGGTGAAAAGCTCTACGAGGAGCTGCTAATAGGCGAAAATCCCAAGCCCACCATGCACCCGCGCATCATGAAAGCCCATGAGGATTTCATCCCCTGGGCTGAGTTCGAGGACCAGCTCAACGCCTTGGAAATCGCCCTGAACGTGAACGACGTAGGTGTGATCCGATTGATGATGCAGAAACTGGTTGTCGGCTACACCCCCAGCGACACCATTGTGGACTGGGTCTACTTGGAGCAGGAGGCTGACGCAATTTCTATGACCGCAACAAATCCATAAGCGAGTGAACCGCTCCTTCCAAATCCTGACTCGCGTGGCTCAAAACACCCCCAGGACTCAAAGGCGGTTCATAGGAGCTGTTGACGCCCGTCCTGATGGGCCGGTGTCCGCCGCAAGCCTTTTTGTCGAGTCCCATAGGGTCACGCTGCTGACAAATTTAAAGGTCGCCATTGATGGTCAGGTAAGGATTGTGGTCTAAACGGACCTCGCGCCGACGATACAACACCGAATTCACCTCGTTACCGTTGCAGTCATCTCCCCCACTGTAGACTTATTACCTAGATCGTTGCAGGAATCTATTTAATGACAAAAATCGCCATCGCAGGTACGGGCTACGTAGGTCTGTCCAATGCTGTATTACTCGCACAGCACAACGAAGTGGTGGCGCTCGATATCGTCGCCGACAAGGTCGCCATGCTCGAGCGAAGAGAGTCGCCCATTGATGATTCGGACATTGCCGACTTTTTGAAGCACAAGCCACTGAATTTTCGGGCTACTCTGGATAAACAAGATGCCTACGGTGGCGCCGACTTCGTGATCATCGCCACGCCGACAGACTACGATCCCGAAACAAACTACTTCAACACGCAATCAATCGAGGCGGTCATCCGTGACGTCATGGCCATCAATCCCCTGGCTGTGATGATAATCAAGTCGACGGTACCGGTTGGCTACACTGCTAAAACTCGTGAAGCTCTCAGGACACCGAATCTGATCTTCTCACCCGAGTTCCTCCGCGAAGGAAAGGCCCTGCATGACAACCTTCATCCGTCGCGCATTGTCGTTGGTGAGCAGTCTGAGCGAGCCGAAGTTTTTGCCGCGCTGCTCAAACAAGGTGCCGTGCGGCGGGATATTCCCACGCTTTTTACGGACAGTACGGAAGCGGAAGCGATCAAGCTCTTTGCGAACACCTATCTGGCGATGAGAGTCGCTTATTTCAATGAGCTGGATACCTACGCGGCCACTCACGGCCTTGATACGCGGCAGATTATTGCTGGTGTTTGCCTTGATCCGCGGATTGGTATGCACTACAACAATCCGAGTTTTGGCTACGGTGGCTACTGTCTGCCGAAAGATACCAAGCAGTTGTTAGCCAATTACCGAGATGTACCCCAAAATCTTATTCGCGCCGTCGTCGAAGCCAATTCAGTACGCAAGGACTTCATTGCCGATGAAATCATCCGCAAGAACCCTAAAACCGTTGGCGTATATCGACTTATCATGAAAGCAGGATCGGATAATTTTCGGGCGTCGAGTATTCAGGGCATCATGAAACGCATCAAGGCCAAGGGGATTGAGGTGATTGTTTATGAGCCGGTACTGATTGAGAGTGAGTTTTATAACTCACGTGTGGTCAATGATCTCGAGGTATTCAAGCGAGAAGCTGACGTGATCATTGCGAACCGCAGGACTGATGTGCTTAATGATGTGGTCGACAAGGTTTATAGCCGCGATCTGTTCGGTGGTGATGCGTAACTGGTCACTGACAGATTCATTGCCGAGTCATTGATTTTTCTGTCAATGTGGGTAGTGCCTTGCATTGATCAAGGCGCAAGCATCAGCACCTTACTCCCGTTGTCAAAAGTCTGAAGGTATTCAGTAATTTTCTCAAAGGTGGCTGTGACTGGCTTGCCTTGCTGATCCGACGTGCTTACCTCGGCGGAAAACATTGAGCCCAGCATTAGCTTGAGTGGATTAACGTTGACAGTTTGTGCTTTGAAATAAGCTTTGGTATTTGCTTTTATGATTTTGATGTCATTCGTTTGATAAATCGCAGCATTGATAACATCAAGTACGAATTCAGTGCAATTCTGTCGCCCCAAGGTGTACGGATTCGCGATAAGCGAATATCGCGGTTCATGCAAGGACGCGTAAGTGGGAGATGCGATGACCTGAAGCAGGCGATGCTGTAATTCGGCTGAGGGTATTAAAATACCCGCCTCCAATTGTGCGACGCCCGCAAAAAAATCTACTGGAAAATCCTGAACGAGTGTACTCACGTTTGGACGGTCATCTTTCTGGTAGAGGTTAAAGATCGCATAGCCAGGGACTACACTGCCATTGGCTAGTGTGATGTTCGAATACACCGCAAATGCCACATGCGTGAAGTGCATGCCCTCCGGCATTTCAGATAATGGGCGACCCATCCTCGCCACTATCGCCACACGAGCGCCCTCGCTCGCTAATGTGCGCTCTACTTTTTTTGCAAATTCCATAATTTTCTCGGCCGGAAAATACGCGGTTGCCTGCGTGCTGCTACCACTGAAACTGGTGGCATGGCTCAAGCCCCCGATGTACAACAGTAATAGGCCGAGAAAAACCCTGACAATCATATTTTTCATTTGATAGATAGTGAGAAGGATCGCTGAGGGGTTATCAGCGAGGCGTGACCGAGGTGCGCTGTTTCAGTGCCTCGGTCGGTGATGTGACTGTGATCGTTTCATCCGTAATGGGCAAGGGCCCGGAAATTGACGAACCCGCGAAAGCTGTAGAGGCCTTGCCTGCCGCCGTACTTGCGTCACCCAGCCCGCGACTAACAACGCCTGCGGACAGCATGGGCACTGCCAGGATTCCAAGCGTTGCTTGCCCCGATGCGGTAATACCCAGAGCAACGGCTTGGCTGGCATGCGTACTTGCGGCATTAATATTTTGTGCGCTGTCTGCTGCGTTTGTCATAGTGACGCTCGTCAAGCTAGTGAATAATATTAAAAATTTGGTGCATCGCTGTGATGTCATCCGAATTTCCCTCTTAAAAAAATCGCGACTTAGGTGTTTGACAGGCTGCCGATCGCACTGACGCTAATGCGGGCGAGCTGACAAGAGACGGTATCAACACCCGGATCCCGATAGATCTGTATTTTTCGGTGCAATAACGAAGCAATTTTAGATTGGTATTGATAAAACAATGCTGGCGGTGTGGTGAATAAGTCATAGCATTCGTGGTCGTTCTCAGCGCTCGCAAAGGAATTTCTACAATCAAATGAACGGGAAATCCGTCCTGGCCATCATCGATGATCCTAAACAACAGAAAATAGCGAAGTCTTCTTAAGAATTTATCTGCTTTCTTGAAATGCTTAGTCTCCCCATGATTCAGTTTGTGGTGTGGGTGACGTCACTTGGTGATCGTTCGACTGAAGCAAATAAACTACGGAGCGTTGTTTATGAAATGTCCTACTTGTGAGAGCAGCGTCCTTGTGATGAGTGAGCGTCAGGGCGTGGAGATTGATTATTGCCCCCAGTGCCGTGGGGTTTGGCTGGATCGCGGCGAACTCGATAAACTGCTTGAGCGCGCCGCGACACAAGCATCTGCACAACTACCTCCCCAAGGCTCACAACATAGATCTGATCGATACCAGGATTCGACCTATCCGAAACAATACGAGCATCCGAACGCCGGGCACAAAAAATACCACTACCAAAAGTCGTGGCTGAGTGAGATTTTTGACTAACGAGCTCAATAAAAACCTGATGGCGTCCTTACACTCCACCCCGCCTACATACCGATCATCTGAATGAAACCCCTGTGGTATCCGTGTCGCAGCCCCGAATTCTTTTGCTCGGCTACTAGGGACAGTCATGGTCAGCGCCTCTTTGCCAGGACCCATTGGTTTGTGTTGAATTTTGAAGGCTGCCTTCTGCATGGCGATTAAAGCCTGCTGGGCTACGCGATACCGCATATTGGGAAGATTCGATTAAAGGGACGTCACTCTTTTCCGAGTGATCATCATGACACCCATACTTCAAAAAATTCTCTCGGTGCCTTCTGTAAAACAAAAGCCCTTCTTTTAGGCTGGATACGGTCGCGCCCTGTTCAAGCATCTTGTCCCACAGGTTCCAATCTTCTTGGGGATGAAGACCATTCTCGTATCGCCTCTCGTAGCCAATTTTTTTTCCTAGAGCCGTTCGATACATCATGGATCCATGGTGCCGGTCTTGGCGATCCCAATACAAATCGCCCTGAAAGGGACGCGTTTCTCCTGGAACTCGAGTCAGGATTTCTGCCTTCAGCTCGCCCGTTACCATAATGTCATAAGTGATGATATCGGCGGTCTCATGGGCTAGCAGTTCAATAGCATCGGACCTGAGCCAATTGTCAGCACCTATAAAAAGTACATATTCTGTGGATACCCTCGATAACATATCTTGGAAATTGTTGACCGTGCCCAGATTTTTTGGTCTGAAAACATAGTCAATATCTGGATACAAGCTTGGCAAATGCGCACAGTCCAACCCGCCATCATCAACAAAAAATATTTTTGCGGGTGCGCTTGTTTGGGACAATAAAGACTCGATGCAATGCGAGGCGAGGTGTCCGTAACGGAAGGAAGCAATGATGACGGTAATCATAAGCTAAGCACCTTAACACTACATCTGAATAATTTCGGGGCGTGCTCTGGGCCCTGGGGAAACGCGGAATAAAAAAATATTTTGTTATCGGTCAGTGGCAACTTATCGGTTTTGAATTTTTTTTGTCACCCAGCTTGAG
>Ga0315909_10003321_pt1 | contig 19728 bp, 18 predicted proteins | sample LakEriMetagenome_11_FD_203527 | JGI IMG/M metagenome (GOLD analysis project Ga0315909, IMG submission 203527) | Freshwater fungal communities from buoy surface, Lake Erie, Ohio, United States - Buoy 2 MA125 | ecosystem: Environmental > Aquatic > Freshwater > Lake | place: USA: Lake Erie, Ohio... | reverse complement strand
CTCTCAGGCCAATAAACTTGTAATTAAGGTTTACTCATCATGCCCAGATCGGTTACACATCAACACCAGGCTGGCTTGGGTAGTAAGTCATCGCCACTTAACGATACAGCGAAAGCAGCAAAAAGAAACACACTGGTATGTTTAGGCGAAAAAAAGCGGCCATGAAGGCCGCTATAGATCGCTGTAGTACCCCTGGCTGAAGATTACTTGATGTAGTCGAATAAATTTAACTGAGATATTTTCGCAAAACTGGTCTGTGCTGCCTGTAAGGCCAGCATGTCTTTATTCATGTTTGCTATCGCTTGGGTGTAATCGGTATCTTCAACTTGTGACAGCGTAGATTTCATGCGTAGCACATTTTCTTCAGCGAGCGCTGCCTGGTTATCAATTTTATTGGTAGCCGCACCAATACTGGCCAAACTGTCTGACAGACCTTGCTGTAAGGTTTGAACTTCGCCAACAGCACGTTTAATACTGGCGGCATTATTTGATTGCAATGCCGCGGACAAGTCATCAATCACCTGAAAAAAACCAACGGCAGTTTTTTTATTATTTCCATCATCACGCACGATTTTATCGAATGGATTAGTACCTGAACGATTAATGTCAACCGAGCTTTGATCACCTACGCCCGTTGCGCTGACGGTTTGGTCACCCTGATAGACCAGCTTGCCATTTTCATCGGAGGCAAATGCTTGCTTTCCTACCCGGCTGCCAGAAAAAATAAAGTTTCCATTAACGTCTTGCGTATTAGCCAGCGACAGTAACTGGTCACGTAGCTGACGCACTTCTATATCAATTGATTTACGGTCAACCGCCGAATAGGTATCGTTTGCTGCCTGAACGGTAAGTTCTTTCAGACGAACCAATATGTCAGTGGCATTGTTGGCTGTTGTCTCCTGTTGAGACAATTTGTCTTTTACAGAATTAATAGTCGCCACATAGGAATTTTGACGATCAATCGCTGATTTTAATCGCGTAACTGTCGCTGCCTGATCGGGCGCATCGCTAGGCTTATTGATTTGCTTAGTCGTTGAGAGTTGTGTCTGCGTCTTGGATAGACGATCCTGGGTTATACCCATTTGTGTGATCGCACGCTCAAACATAAGACTAGTTGAAACTTGCATAAGTAGGTTTCCTCGCTAATTTAGTAACATCAGCTTATTTGCAAAATGGAGTCAAACAACGTGTTAGCCGTCTGCATAGCTTTGGCTGATGCCTGATACGCTTGCTGAAAACGAATCAAGTCAGCCGCTTCGTTGTCTAGTGAAACGCCTGAAACTCTGTCACGAGCTTCTACTGCATGATCATTCACTACCTGAAGTGCTGTCTGAGCGATTGTTGCCTGATTTGAGAAATTGCCGGCTTTTCCTACTGTCTCAGAATAGCTTTCTGAAATCGTACTTCCGTTAGGACCACCTATTATTTTCTTGCTCTTTAGCGCAATCATCTCCAGCATGACTTGGTTATTACCCGTACCGTCATGGTCACCATCCAGACGAAATGTATCGCCAACGACAGGTGGTTTGTTCAGTGTGAATTTTAGACCCTGATACTCCACTCCGCGTTTAGGATCGTAATCACGCTCCGCAAGTATGGTGACTACTTTATTTTGTGGATTAGTCCACGTAATTTGATAACGAGTATCGGAGGTAAAAGTAACATCAAAATTTTGAGAGCGCAGAGATGAAATTCTATCGGCATTGAGTGCAACTGGATCTTTCATCGTCGCATCAAAGCTACCCGCCACCGTACCGCTGCCCTCACCTGTTACGAATACCAATAAATCTTCCGGTGCTGCTCCATCAATATACGCACTGGTACGAAATCCCAGCTTAGCCAGCTCAGCGGGATTACCCGTTACACCAAAGCCGACACGAATGGCATCTTGACTTTCCAGCGTGAGCGTTCCTCTGTAAGGGCCATTTCCTATGGCTAGCACATTCCCACCAAATAAAGACCCTACCCGAATATCTGAGCCACTTTGATTCGACAAAGTAATTGATTTGTCTATGCCGATTTCGGCTTTAACTTTTGAATAGGTTCCATCGGTCACACCCAGCGCGTTGACATTGGTGTAAGCACCATCTTTTACACCCAGTGCGTTAGCTACCGAAGTAGGGCCTATCTTGATACTGATACCTGTCTTATTCGTGAGAACAATATCATCTATGGTTTGGGTAATGCTTACGCCGGTCGCAGCCGTGTGAGTGTTAATCGCTTTTAAAAGGTCTGCAGTCGACGTAAAACTACCATCAGCATTACTGCCAGTAATGTTCACACCATTAATAACTAATGGCTGTGTCAGATCCAACCGGGCTGCCGTGGTGCTGAGCACGCCTACTGTGGGTCCCACCACAATATCGCCACCGATCTGATGTCTCAGCGTGATGTCCGCATCCACTTGTGTGGCGACCACACCGGTTTTACTTGTTTGGGCATTGATTGCATCGATCAGATCAGATTCCGATGCAAAGCTACCATCTGAATTAGTGCCCACTATGTGTACGCCATTTATATCCAGTGGGCGTGACAAATCCAGCTTGGTGGTGGTTGTACTGACATTTCCCGTCTCAGCTAAATTAATTGCTGTAACTAAGTCCGAGGCATTCACATAACTACCCCCTACACCGGTGCCAGTAATACTGACACCATTAAGCGATAGATTACCTGTAGACAGATTGTCTTTAAACTGATCACGCGGCACAACAATTTTTGTACTCGCCCTGGCGATCACCGGAGGATCAAAGGTGCTACCCACACTGTTGATCCACGAGGTCATATCAGAGGCTTGCAATGCGCGTCCCAGATCCAGTGGTCCCAGCGCCTTGCCGTTGATCGTGATTGCATCACCTAGAATGCTGTCGACATTAGAGGGCACTTGAACACCATCAATCGTGGCCGAGGTATATTCTCTGGGCTTAATCGCGGTGTAATAGTTACCGACTGGCTTGCCGAGAAATTCCAGATCCCCTAGCTTGCCGTTCGGTCCATAGCCTATGGTAATTCCGCCATCCTGCGAGAAATTGAGTATGCCTTTATAGGTGAGTTCATTGACGAGTTTTTTATCTGCGTCCATCTCACCAACTAAAATATCGCGCCCACCATAACCGATTGCATTTCTTAAAACGAGTTTACTATCGATAACTTCGGCTTCAACATTCGCCAAACTGCCGATAGAGTTATTAATGTAGGTAGCAAGATCAGCCAGCGAAGTCCGACTTGCATCGGCCGGCACTGCCACACCATTGACATACATACCCACTGTAGGATCAACAATGTCTGTTGTTGCTGTAGTCAAGGCATTGACTGCAACCGTAGGCACCATGCCATACGCTGCACGGTTCATCCAGTTAGCAATATCACTGGCCTGTATCGTACGCGAAGGCGCCGTGGCCAGTAACTGAGGCAGTAATTTGCCGTTAATAGTTAAGGTGTTAGCTGGAATACTTTCTGTTTCTTGATTAATTGGATTGCCGTAGTTTTCCACCCAGGTACGAACTGACGGAAGCACATCATGCTCTTGTGTAAACTGGGCTTCCTGAGCGAAATGCTCAATCGGTTTGGCCTGCAAACCATAGAAAACAGACACTTGCTTGTATCCAGAATCTCCGGACTGATTCAAGTATTGAGTTGAATAGGTAGAGCCTGCAAAAAATCCATTATTCTCGGTGACAAGTAATTGTGCTTCCGTCGAGTCTGTCAGGGGTGCACCGACTAACTGACGACCGTCGCGCGTAAATATTTGCAGCTGCTGGCTATTAGAAGCGCCATCTAAATATAAATTCCAATTATTACTGCCCAGCGGTATTTGACCCAAGAGTTTGCCTGAAGGCGCATTAATACCCGACGTGGGATCGGAATTATTTTTAAGAACACTCGCAATCGATGGCACAGTCACGGGGTTAGCGTAATTGGCTGCATAACTCAACGTGGCATCGGCATTCGATAAATTATTGTCATTTTCAATCACACGAAACAAGGCTGCTGCAGCGACTTTGGCAGGATCATCGATGGCCAAACGAATACCAGCAGCCGCTCGATCTAATGCAATCACTTCACCTGATATGGGATCTGTTTTCGATACCTGATCTATTTTTAGTAGATTCGTACCCACTTTGCCGCCAAGATCAATTCCGTTGGTATGAATTGTGTTGATTTGATCTACCAGAGTTTGAGCAAGAAAATCTAACTGAACCATGGTCGGCTGAAGCATTTGCTCACGAAATGTCAGCAAGCCACCCAGTTGACCACTGCCTATGCCAGGAACAGTCTCTTTTGATCCATAAGGATCCAGGACGATGGTTACCCGACCCAGATCGTGCTCATCAAATATCGCACCTATTTCAAATGCTTCTTGACCCTCAACGATGACGCCTGCCTTACCATTATTCGTAAGACTTAAGTCGACGGTACCGTTGACGGCTGTGGTCACATTGAGCTTAACCAGCTTAGATAAATTCTTAAGTAAAAGATCGCGTTGATCCAGTAATTGCGGCGACTGACGATCTATCGATACTTCACGACCAAGCTGCTTGTTAACCAAGGCAATTTGCGTAGCCAGTGTATTAATCTGTTCTATGGTTTGGTTGGTTGACTCTCTAGTCTCCGTATCTATCGTGGCCATTTGTGACGATAGTTCACGAAACCGCCCGGCTAAGCCATCAGCATCTCTCAGAAACTGCGCTCGAAGTACGGTCGACGCCGGATCAGTTGACAACTGCTGCGATGTCGCAAAAAATTTATCCAATGCAGGCGGCAAGCCTACAGTATCACTACCCATCAAATCCACAATACGGTTGGCAAAATCCACCATAGGCTGCTGGGTGTTTAATTCACTCGTGGTATTTCTCAGATTTTTTTCTAAAAATTCATCATAAGAGCGCTTGATCGAATCAAAACGTACGCCACTTCCGATGTATACCGTACCTACTTTACGGGGTGTAGCTTCACCAAGTTCTGTTTCCTGACGTACGTAGCCCTCTGTGTGTACATTGGCAATGTTATTACTGACCGTGCCAAGCGCTCGTTGATACGCCATTACCGCATTGCTGCTAATTCCCAGAAGATCACTCATTATTCAGCTCCCGTATCAGCAACTGGGGTGACAGCACGAGGCTTAACAGTAAATTTCTCTGGACGTACCAAGTCAATAGCCTTAGGTGTACCTAAGGAAATAGACTTTTGTTCAGGGTTGATGGCCATAGGGTCGGCTTTGGCTTTGTACTCCGGACCAGCTTGCCGGCTGAGGTTAATACTTTTGACCAGCATGTCAGCCACACCTAAGGTGTTGCGCTTAGCTAGCTGGACCGAGAGCTCGCGGTCATACATCTCTTGAAAGGCTTCCTCATGATCCGATGTCATGAGACCCTCTTTTTCCGTGGCCTCACGCATGGATTTGAGCATCATTTGGATGAACATCGCCTCGAACTGCGTTGCGGTCTCACGCGTCGCTTTTTCTTCACGTCGCTGTGCCTGACCACGCAAGGCACCCATGCCGGCAAAGTCTAGCGACGATTTAGGAAGGTCGAAGTCGTTCATAGCCATACTCTCGCTTGTCTGCCCTTAGATGATGACTAACTCAGCGCGCAAACTGCCTGAGCTTTTTAAGGCCTCTAATATGGCAATCAGTGCGGAAGGCGATGCGCCAACCTGGTTGATAGCGTCAACTATCTGACGCAAATCAACTCCAGCCTGGAACAAGAACATAGGTTTATTCGGTTCATTGACAGCGACATTGGCATTCTGAACAGCCGCGGTTTGGCCGGGAGCAAATGCATTCGGCTGGCTTACCTCGTTGGTGGCTGCAATTGCGACTGAAATCGTGCCGTGTGAAACAGCAGCAGCTGTTACTTTGACGTTACGGCTAATAACCACAGTACCTGTGCGTGAGTTCACCACCACCTTGGCGGCGGCTTCACCTGGAATCACATCCAGGTTTTCCACCATGCTCATGAACGCTACGCGCTTAGACATATCAGTCGGTGCACGAACGGTTAGAGACACGCCATCCAAAGCTTTGGCTGTATCTGCTCCAAAGGTTTTATTGACCGCGTCAACTATGGCAGTCGTTGTGGTGAAATCCTGATCACGCACATTGATAACTACAGAATCTGTTTTATCAAACGGTGTTTCAACAATACGCTCGACTGTTGCGCCATTCGGTATACGTGCTGACGTCGGTACGCCTATGGATACTTTCGATCCGGCGGCACTGGCATCTACACCTGTGGTTGTAACTAATCCTTGGGCGAGTGCATAAACTTCGCCATCGACACCACGCAAACTCGTTAAGATCAATGTACCGCCACGCAAACTACTGGCTTTACCCAGAGTACCTACGTTGACATCAATACGCTGACCCGGCTTAGACATACCAGGTAGTTCAGCAGTCACCATAACCGCTGCGACGTTTTGCACATCCATACGGCCTGCGGCGGCAGCGGCTCGTTCAAAATCTGATAATGGGCCATCTAAACCCACACCCATCTTGACCAACATAGATCGAACTGTCTGCACAGTAAATGCTACCTGTGCACCATCTCCAGTACCTTGCAGTCCTACGACTATGCCGTAACCCACCAACTGATTACTGCGCACAGCGGCTACCGAGGCCAGATCTTTTACGCGATCTGCTTGCGCCGGATGGACTAGCGCTAGCGCCACTATCAGTGTGCTAGCAATTTGCTTAATAAAACGATTCTTCATTATTGGCTTTCTCATGATTAGAAGGGCCAGAATTTCAAGAGGGCGCTAGTACCCCAACCAGCGCGCGTAGCATTCGCCAAATCACCCGCGGCGCGATACGCAATTTGTGCATTGGCTAAACGACGCGACTGCACCGTACTGATGGCACTCACATCATCAGGACGTATTACGCCTGAAACCTGTATGACCTCACCACCTTCGGACATCGATAATTGTTTTTCACCACGTATAACCAGATTGCCATTAGCCTGTACTTCCACCACAGTGGCCGCAATCGAACCTGTTAAGGAAGCCTGCTGATCTGCCGTGCCTTTACCTTTACTCGTCGTTTTCCCACCATCGGTTTTCAGACCCCCGAGCACACCGTTCAAACCCGATAAGCGATTAGTCAGTCCGGCAGGTACCACATCGTTAGTCGCTTCACGACTGGTCTCATTATTTAAAGTTCTGGCTGCTTGAGTCGATTCACTTAATAAGACGGTGATAATGTCACCCACCCGATAATCTCTGCGCTTGGCCTGCCACATATCGGTGCTGTCAGCGGCAAAAATTGCGCCGGTCGTTAGCTTGACTGATTCACGTGGTAGCGGCTGCACCGGACCAAATTGAGACGTATGTGCCAAAGGCATAGGGCCTGAGCATGCACTTAACAACATCACTGTTGTTAATGGTGCCAGCAGAGCGCACGATTTAATTTTTATCATCAAAGTCCCGATCAGAGATTGTTGTTCAAGAATTTCAACATGCCATCAGCAGCAGAGATTGCCTTGGAGTTAATTTCATATGCGCGCTGGGTCTCTATCATGTTGACCATTTCTTCTACGACATTGACGTTGGATGATTCCAGCATGCCCTGACGTAAGGTGCCAGCGGCCTGTGTACCCGGATTGAGTAACTGAGGCGCGCCACTAGCTACTGTTTCTTTGTAGAGATTGCCACCCAAAGGTGTGAGTCCCGGTGGATTAATAAAGCGAGCTGTTTGTATTTGACCCAACTGCTGAGCGCCACCACCAGCAAATAATTCCACGCTCACTATGCCGTCTTCACCTATGGTGATAGAGGATGCATTGGCTGGAATAACAATCGCTGGTGCCAAGGGCTGGCCTGTCGATGTAACTAACTGACCCGTACTGGAAAGTTTGAAAGAGCCATCACGCGTGTAGGCTGTTGTGCCATCGGCTTGTGTGATCTGGAAAAAACCCTCGCCATTAATCGCAATATCCAGAGCATTCTGGGTATTGATCATATTGCCTTGAGCATGAATTTTTTCAGTGGCGATGATGCGAGTACCCGTACCCTGCATCAAACCAGTAGGAGCTTGAGTAGTAAGTGATGTCTGACCACCCGCCTGGCGTATATTTTGATAGAGCAGATCTTCAAACATAGCGCGATCTCGTTTGAAACCTGTAGTGTTAACGTTAGCCAGGTTGTTGGAGATGACGTTCAGCCGAGTCTGTTGTGCATCCAGACCGGTTTTAGCTACCCACATTGAAGCATCCATGTGTTTCCCTCTTTAAGTGTTCTTTATCGTGCTATTAGTTACAAAATCAACGTGCCCTGAGCATGCTGGCGCCTGCCTCGTCAAGTGACTTGGCCTCTTTAATCGTACGAATCTGTGTCTCAAATGAGCGTGAAAAATCTATCAATTTCACCATCGCCGTAACGGGATTGACATTACTGGCCTCTAAGGCGCCTGGCACTATCTGTGGCGGTACTGGACCGCTGGCAAAGTCACCATTCGCGTTGCGAAACTGTATGTGCGGGGTGTACAACGTATCTTCTCTGCGCTGCAAAGTAATCTGACTGGCATCGCGGGTCATCATTCGTGCAATCAGCACCGATGGAGCTTCTGGCGGCTGTAGTGGATCACGCGCATAAATATCACCCTCTTTGGTGATCGATAAATCCAAGCCCGGTGGAATAGTGATGGGATTACCCTGCTCTGATAAAACCACGTTACCTGATCCTGTTTCTAAAACACCCTGTGAATTCAAATGCAAATCACCACGACGCGTGAATGCCAATTCACCATTTTTTGCTTGCACGCCAAGTACTGCTTTTTCAGTCAACGCAATGTCGAGCTTGTTACCCGTGACCATTAAGTGACCCTGATCTAAATTCACGGCATTGTATTTTTCTATGAAGGGCTGTATGCGCGAATCCCAGCCATCACCTTCGGCCTTCACAGCGATCATGGCGTTTTCGTAGCTCTTTTTGAAACCGACAGTCGATACATTTGCCAATTCATTATTGAGCTGCTCGCGTAGTACGCGTCGCTCATTAATAGAAGACATCGAAGTAAAGGCAAAACGATCCATATCGGTTTCTCTGGTGTGTGGTTAAGCAGCTATGCGACTAAGCGTTTTAACCCCGTATGTTGATAATGGCTTGCGTCAAGGTGTTGTTTGTCTCAATCGCCTTGGCATTCGCCTGGAAGTTACGCTGGGCTGTAATCAACTCAACCAATTCATTAGTCAAATCAACGTTAGCTCGCTCACGTGCACCAGCACGAATCGTGCCAAAGCCAGCGGCGCCGGCTTCACCGTATTTCGCTTCACCTGATTTAGAGGTGGCATAAAAGCTGGCGTCACCAATCTGACGCAAGCCTGTGGCAGCAGAGAAGTTAGCCAAAATAATTTTGGCCAACGATTTGGTGGTGCCGTTGGAATAGCTGGCGTTTACAAGACCGTTATCACCGATATCCACACCAATCAAATCACCTTCAGGGCGACCGTTCTGATCTTGTTTTTTGATGGAAAACGGTGATGAATATTGTGTGGAGATACCGTAATCAATCGAGAATTGCAAAGTAGCTCCGGATGCACCAATCGTCGTGCTTTTAAAACTGATGGCTGCATTCGGTGATAACAAATCACCCTTGTTGTTAAAGCTTAATTCACCATTGTCATAAAATACGGGTGACCATAAATCACGTGTTTCATCTTCAGAGAAATCACCAGGATCTGTTGTCTCTGTTCCCTCACGGCTCACATATAACGGAAAACCGTCAGAATTTTTTGCCTGCTTGGGTTCTTGCCATACATTGGTTTTACCACGCACGCTCTCGAGCCCATCCAGTCCCCAAATACTATTGCCGCTGACTTTAAGAAACGAGTTATTGCCTGTGGTGCCCGTAGAAATTTTGAAATGTTTGGTGCCATTTTCTGCAGTCATGACTTCAACTTTGACGCCGTTGACAGTACGACCAAAGTTATCGGCCAGTGCATTAATACGATTTTCTAGTTCCTGACGAAAGCCTTCAATCGTGTAATCTGCTTTTGGTGGCATTTCAATTAGGCCAGTCACGTTATCGACTGTCACAACAAATTGATTATTGGTGGCATCGACACGGAATTTATTGTCCAAATTCAGGCCGATAGTATCTCCGGTTAATACTGCTGGCTCAGAAATAACACCGCGAAAAGGTATCGATGATGTGGTCACCTGGTCTTTTGCAAATCCAAACAGGTTGTATGCATTAGCAGAAGCACTTGCCAACTCCACGCTGGACGTATCACCTGTACTACCGGAAGAAATAGTAAAGCGACGGGTTGCCTCATCAAAGGAAACCACGGTGCCATAACGCTGCTCAACCACTGGATTAATTAAATTACCATTCGGAATAACTTTGGCACCAAATGCACCGGTGGAAGAATCCACTAAAGTTTCAGTGGCTGTCAGCCCCATCAATCCTTTGATAGCAAGGTTCGGTGAGCTGGCATAGATTTCTAAATTGGTCGCACTGTTATTTTTAAAGGTAAATGTTTGCAGCTGGGCGTTATAACTTACTGCAAGATCTTCAAATCGATCACTTCCCGCCGTACCCGCATTGGCAGCTGCCTGAACAATGGTCTGAATTGCTTCCAGAGCCTCATCACGCGTCACTTTGCTGACATCACTAAAGTAAAAAATACCATCCGATGCTAAACCGGCGGCACTACCTGGTGGCTGCGGAACGATGCTTGAGTCTAAAGCTGTATTAATCTGACCAAACTGAATGTTGAGTTCTGGACTGGCGTCATTCTCAATGGAAGGATTAACCAGCTTTAATTTCATTAAGGTTCCTGAATTGAGACCTTTTTCCAAATCAAAGCCAGGCAGATCGCCCTGACTAAAATCAAACAAGCGTTCATCGCCATAGGATTTGTTAATCTGATTCGTAATTTCTCGCGCAATATCAACACCAGTAAAATTTTTCGTAACAGCTAAATCATTCAGATAAGTTAAATCGATGAGTTGTGGACTATTTGCACCATCAATGTTGAGCTCAAACGCGATGGAATTTTTTGTATACTTTTCGATTGCTTTTTGCTCACTCAGCGAAGACTTTACATTGATGAGGGGAATAGCAGCTATACCTGTCAGTGGATCAACCACACCTTTGGCATCATCTGCTTTGGAAAAAATGACTGAAACCGTGCCATCATTTCCATCGACCACGCTACGACCCGGATAACCACCTACTGTTTTAAAAGTATCATCTGCGGCTATCGCATTAGCAATCAGGCTGGCTATTTCAAATTTTGTTTCTGTACCTGCTAAAGCAATGGTTACCGGGCTGGGAAGTTGAATAGCACCTGCAACAGTTGGAAAGGTGAGTTCCAGGTTACCTGTTGCGCCCACCAAGTTAGTTGCGTCAATTAACTGAGTCTGACCACCTACATTGACTAATGTTTGCGACTGCAGGGTGTTGTAAACATTCAAACCACTTTTAAAGTTTGTATTGATTGTTCCATCAATTTGCTGACCGGATAATGCCGCTGGCGTTGAATCGATAGGATTTTTAAGATCATCCAAATGAACCAGCTTAGTAATACCCCTGGCAATACTCTCGGGTGGAATTTTGCTCTCTGGTAAAGTCTGGCCATACTTGTTTACATAGAGTTTGTCGCCGCTGGTATTAGCCTGAATCAGATTTTCCTGTAATTTAGTGTCACCGATATACACATAGGTTTGCCACTTACTGGTAGGGTCCGTCGCACTCGCCACCTGAGTTTTTGCGTAATACACCGTCGCCAGATAATCATTACCACCGGCGTCATAGACGGTAACAGCCGTTGTTTTGTTATATGACGTTGGATCATTTTTATCAAATGGCTTGTTAATGACTTGCGCATCAGCTGGAAAATTCAAACCCAAAGTAATAGCAGATGTCTCAATAGCATCGCCGGTTGTTTTACGCGGTATGTTTAATTTTGATAGGTTATCCAAATCCGCTTTACCAGAGGAGTCAACCCCCGCTGCAATCAGTGATTGACCTGCTGCGTTAACGACATTGAACGAGTCATCCAATAAGAAGGTGCCGTTACGCGTATAAATGTCCTGCAAACCGTCTGCTGATTTCAATGGGAAAAAACCATCGCCCGTAATCGCAATGTCCAATGAATTTGCTGAAAATTGAATATTGCCCTGGCTGAATTCCTGTGTGATCTGTTTAATAGCCACACCCTGACCGATGGTCGAAGACGCTTTTTGCAACGGTGAAGTCGCAAAGATGTCACCAAAGTCTGCGCGCGAGCGCTTGAAACCGGTGGTGCCCACGTTGGCAATATTGTTACTTGTAACGGATAACTGCGCGGTAGCGGCTTGCAAGCCTGTCAGAGCGGTATAAAAAGACATGTGTATTTCTCCTGAAGTACTAGTTAGCTATTGTTTATTTATTGGCCGACGCGTTTAACTTGCGACATGCTTTGTGTTGAACCATCATCAAATTCAACCTGCATATCGCCGGTTGTTGCATCTGTAGTCACAGTGCGCACAGGCGCCATCGTGCTTACTTTTGCCGTGCTCGATTTTCCGTAATTAGTTACAGAGGCACTGATACGATAGACACCATCGGCCATCTGAACGCCACTGCTATCTTTACCATCCCAAGCAAAATGGAAATCACCCTGCTTTTGCGGGCCAATTTCACCAGTACGAACCAAGGATCCATCTGATGCAAATATTTTGATAGAAATAGAATCCACATCTTTTTCAAGTGCTACAACGCCATCAACAGGTTGAGCATTAGTGAGTATGGCTTTGCCATCTGCTATAGCGACTTTTTTACCGATCAAACCACTGGCTGCACTCATGCGCTCATTCGACATGGATGCCACTAAATTCTGAACGTTGTCCGCCATTTTTGTGGTCGCTTCTAACTGTGAAAACTGCGCTAGTTGCGATACAAAAGCTTCGTTGTTCATGGGGTCGAGTGGATTTTGACTTTTCAGCTGCGTTGTAAACAGTGTCAAAAATGCCGTCTGGCCCATCCCACCGCCATCACCTTCCAGTATTTTTTTCTCTGCTTCAGTCTTGGCCTGTGCTGTTGTTTTTATATTCGACGGCAGCGTGTAGGTCGAGGTAGCTTGGGCTGCACCAGTTAAAGGGGTTGCCATATCAGTCTTCCTTAGGCTTTAATAATTTCAAGTGAACGCATCATCAGCTCGCGTGCGGTATTTACGACTTCCACGTTGTTTTGATACGAGCGAGAAGCAGCCATCATGTCGACCATTTCAGTAACCTCATTCACGTTGGCCTGAAAAACAAAACCATCGCCATCAGCTAACGGATTACCTGGGTCATAAACACGTGGTACAGGTTTTGTGTCATCAACAATCTTGTCGACTTTCACGCCACCCACATAGGGCGAACCTGCATTGGTCATCTGATCATCCATCAATGCTTTAAATATCGTGCGTTTACCGCGATACGCCTCTTGCTCGGTAGCAGAAGTGGTTCCTGCATTGGCCAGGTTAGATGCGGTGGTATTCATACGGATCATCTGCGCATGCAGTGCTGTTCCGCCGATACCGAAAATGTTATCTATGGACATAGGCATGATTGATTAATCTCCTCTCAATGCTTTACGAATACTGTTGACACGATTTTCAAGAAAGGTCAGCGTGGCTTGATAATCGGCTGCTGCTTTACCGTACTTGGCTTGTTCAACGGTGATTTCTACGGTGTTGCCGTCAGCTGATGCATTAAATGGAACGCGATAGCGCATGCCATCGTCATCAAGCTTGTCGTCGCCATAATCAAAATGCGTTTGGTTAGTCGCTGCCAGTGATTCCGCTGGTTCAAATTTCGCCATCACGGTTTTGAAATCCAATTCACGCGCTTTAAAGTGCGGTGTATCTTCATTGGCGATATTTCGGGCAAGTAGCTCCATGCGCTGATTTCGCACACGCAGCGCTTTGTCATGTATCCCTAGTGCGTTATTCAATAAATCCATACTGTGTCCCCTACTCGGTACTGGAATCGCTTAAGCCGGATTGCCGACAGTTCATTCAAGTTTCCAGCTGTCGATCCGACCATTGCAAGCGCCGTGCCAGTTCGTTTTTTGGCGGGAATACGACCATTTCTGAGGGGGTAGGCGGCAACTATTTGCCGTCGGATGAAGTCGCTAACCGACTTACTTTAGAAGGTGGCAAGAATTTGCCTCCCTGTGTACGCATGTTCACTTCGTCTATTGTGAGATGACGTTTAGTGCATGCTCTTAACTCAGTGCGTTATTCCATGATGAGTTTGTCAGATCATGGACTTCACACTAACTACGTGTTGAGCTGCTTCTGCTTTACATTATCTTTCGTTCTATACGTGCTACAGAGAATTCACCGAGCCGCTCACGTGCATTTTGCTTAAGACCTGTGATGATGGAGTTACGTGTAATGACACCCGCTTGATCGCGACCTTCATACAATGCGGCTGCCTGTCGACCGGCAATGTTCAATGGGACATTCGCGCGAGTTTCATTACGTGCATTCGGAGTCAAGACGGTCAGATAAAGAGTGTCGAGTGACGCTGGCCCGTAATCTTTAAGCTTGGTGTCGGTAAAATAACGATCCACCAAATCCAGCTGATCCATCACAGATAAAGAAAGTATTTCTTTGGGATCGTTTGCATAACCTGCGCTGGCTGCACCCCGATTCCCACCCGAGCAAAATTGTATGATGCCGTGACAGCTGCCATTCGAAGCTCGCGGATTCATACCGTCCGACTCCATCAGTGTTGTGCGTGCAAAATCATCGGGTGAAAAACCATGGCTTGTTGCGAGCTGCAAAATTTTATCGCGCACTGAATGCTGTTCTTGCGCTTGCAGATAACCTTTGGACACCGCGCGCGCCAGTGTCTTGTCCAGCACCGGCGCACTGCTCTGCGTAGATTCCTTAGTCAGCTGTACACCCTCGACCAATCCCTGCCGTAGTTTTAATGCCGCCAGCGTGGACATGGGCGTTATTGTGATCTGCTGTCCAGGCATGATGCGATCGGGGTTGGCAATGCCATTTTCTTTGGCCAGTGTTTTGGCCAAATCATAAATCTGACCCTTGTTAAGCTGGGCTGCTGACTGTCCTAAAAAATTGCGCGTCAGGCTAACAAGCGTATCGCCGCGCTGAACACTCAGCGTAGAGGTCGCTTCCCGGTTGGCCTCTTCCACCACCTGACGGAAAGACGTCGATGGCGCGCTTTCGCGCTTACGCGTTCTCTCTTTGACAATATCGTTTATCTGATCGCTATTTTTTGACTGTATTTCCATGATTTCTGATCTTTTCTGGCTGGAACCATTCTTGCTGTAGTTGCCATGACTGTCGGAAGTTCAACAGGCAGACATCGTTTTCATAAGGATTTAGCAAAGCCCGTACCATGAACAAATTACTAAGTGATCCGCGATGAATAATCAGCCTTATCTGGTGAGAGTCTTGTTCAGACTACTGCTTGCCCTAGCGTTCTTGGGCTCGCAAGTGGTGTTGGCTGCGACTCCGCAAGAGGCCTTGGAAGCTGCGCTTGCCAATTGGGTCGCTGCTCAGTCGGGTGTCGCCGCTGAACAGGTCAAGATGGCCGCGCCTGATCCGCGCGTGCAGGTTCAGCCCTGCGGAGGTAGTTTTAGTTTTGATTATCCTTTTGTAAACAAGGAGAATGTTAGGGCACGCTGCAATAAACCTGCATGGCAAATCTTCGTCAAAGTTGGCTATACCCAGCAGCAGCAACCACTAGAAATCGTGGTTACCAATCGCGACATTGCTCCGGGAATGGCACTCAAAGATTCTGATTTAGAAATGAAAGCAGTCGCCTCTGCTACGGCCGGAAGTTTTAACGAAAAAGCACCTCTGGTAGGTCGTCAAGTGAAACGACCACTAGCCAAGGGTCAGCCAGTGGTTGTTCATGACCTGGAAAAAGGACAAAAGGCCGTGCGTGCCAAACTGGCATTTAAAGCGGGGGACTTGATGACCGAATCGGCCATAGAGCGTGTAGACCTTGCCCCCGGCGCCGGTGGCAACTCCCCAGCCTGGATTGCGACAGAAATTGCGCCCGGTACCAGGGTGAACAAGAACATTGCCGCTGGCCAGATCATTCAGACAACCGACATCGCAGAAAACCGACTAGTCGTGGTTGCCTCCAGCAATCTGGGAGCAGGCCAACTTCTTAAGCCTGAGCTACTCAAGTTGGAGCGACTTGATGCCGAAAAAATAAATCGTACGCATCTGTTTGATCTGTCCGGACTCGATGGCTCGGAGCTGATGCGCCCCATCCGCGCCGGCGAAGCTATACGCACTAGCGACCTGCGCCCTGCCCTGATGGTTAAAAAAGGCGACTTGGTCACTATTATCATAGGCCGGCCCCCGGAATTCATGATCTCTGTTAGGGTCGAAGCATTGCAAGATGGGCGCCTGCATGAGCAAATTAAGTTACGTAATACAGAGTCTGGCTATGTTTTTTCAGGAATAATTACAGGCAAAGGGGCCGTAAAAGGCGTCTGAATTAGGATGTTTAATATAATTAAGATAACTATTTCCGGGTTTATGAAAATAAATTCAAAAAAGGGCTAAAGTTCTTTTAGCCGATACCGATATTCGATGTGACAGGAAAAGAAGGCTTAATGCCGAAAGCGAGAGAAAACCATGAGCAACCCCATTTCAGGCCTTTACAGTAATAGTCCTTCACTGGACAAAACCACGCTCGACAAAACGAAGCGCAAGTCGCCAGACAGCCTCGACGCAAGTGCTGCCGAATCGGCTAAAGCCAAGGCAACCGTGTCGCGCCAGGATCAGCTCGAGCTGTCTGATATTGCCCAAAAAGCAATGGCAGAACCTGCGTTTGATCGCCATAAAATCGAGTCGATCAAGCAAGCGCTAAAGGAAGGCAATTACCCGCTCAATTCACGCCACATTGCTGAAAGCTTTGTCGCGATGGAAAAATTGATAGGCTAATTCACCTGTCCCTCATTGCTGAACTATGTCCCTGCTGATGCCCTTAAATACGACAGCACAGGATCTTTTGCCACCGACCGCCAGCCAAGAGCTCGTGGCTTCGGTTCAGCACGCCCTCGCCTTAAATGATCTGCTGGAACAAGAGTTCGAAGCCCTGAAGGTTCAGGACTTGGATGCGTTTGATCACATGCAAATCCGCAAGCAAGAAATCTTCGATAACCTTCAGTTATTAACCGGCGTAGGCACGCAACACAGCCACCTGGATAATCCTGACTGGGATGGCTTTAAAAATCTGATTTCAGACTGTCGCGAACTACACCGCCGTAACGAAGTCCTGATCATCCGTAAACTTGATGCCATACGTGGCACATTACAAACTCTTCAAGGCGATGGACCCACTGCCTCCGTTGAAGTCTATGACCGTCTGGGTCGCATCTCGCGTACTCGCGGTGGTCGCGGCTACGAAGAAGCGTAAGTTCCCTCGTACGTAAGCCGCAGTAACCTCCTTATTTATTTCAGTCCATCTACCCAACCGAGCACAGCGGCAATAGCCACGTAAAGCTCGCGTGGTATCTGCTCTTCGCCGCCTATGCCTGAAAGTGCGGCCAGCAATTCCGGATCGCTACCTATTTCAGTTCCACGACGTGTTGCTTCTTCCATGATGGCCAGGGCCAGGGCGTTGTCTGTGCCTGGCGTTTGTGAGGTTGGGCCAACGTGTACGTTGTGCAAATCAGGTGGTGGCTGGCGATTCATGCTTGTATATCCAACATCGCCCCGGGTGGAGAAGATCCCGTGGGCACACTAGGACGAGCAGAATTAAATACCCGAAAAGTGTTCAGACCCAACCCCGACTCGCGCAGCGCGTTAGTTAGCTCAGCTACGTTTTTTTTGGCACGCGCAGCCGTCTCAGGTTTGATAGCCCAAACGATCAAATCAATCTGCGACTTCCCCAGCAATGACATTTTTAACCATATCTCCCCCATAAGGTGATGATCGGTATGAATATTGACAGTAAAAGGCGGTGCCTCTTTTTGATTACGCCTGCGAGCAGGTCTAAAAAATTCAATGAACACTGGATTGGCATTAGCAAACGGAATCACTAAAGCAAAGGCCAGCTCACCGCGCGCTTGCGCTGACAAAGACTCCACTTGGGCTGCCTCGATATCGTCTATCGCTCTTTGTAAACTGACCGCATGCGGAAGGTCACGCTCACCCAGAGCGCGTATCAAACGGCGCAACAAGGTTTTTGTGTCCGGTAATGAAGACGCCTGACCGCGCGCCAGCATGGATTCCAGCCATAGTCCTGAGCCCTGCACGGCACTTTGTAGTGCTCCGGCAGTCACACTGCCCATAGAAAGTCGCATGCGCAAAAACGATGACACCAAACTTTGATTACCTGCTGATCTCAATAGCGCGGCTATCTCTTTGGGTTCAAATAGCGACATCAGCGTTGGAGACATTGGTGGACGCAATATCAAAGCCTGTAAGCGCGAAGTAGTTAAGTTTGCGGTCGGCTGTTCGGCCGCTGGTGGCGTTTGAGTGGGAGTGGTTTGAGGTTGTTTAAGAGCCATGGCAGCCCGGCGCGGGTCTATCAGTCGTAACCACCAGCCTTCCGGGCGCGACTGAGCTTTGAGCCAGACAGGATCGCCAGGACGAAAACGTAAACCGGGAGGAAGATCCAGCAGCTGACCGTTGAGTAGCAGCTTTAAACTTTCGCCGCGTAACTCCATGCTGCCCTGAATGATCTGGCCGTCACGCAAACCCATAGCGCGGGCTTGCGTGGCTTCCATTTGCAGAGGACGAATCTCTGTCGTTATCGGGTGTATGCGGCCCGTTTGCGCAATCGGCTCGGTGCCAGACATCCGATATAACTCGAATTACTGAAACAAGATGTTTGTAAGATTAGGGATAACGTACCCATTTACTTTTTTCCTCGGCAGAGACTTCTTGCCTCGGTCCCGAGCTGGCAACATTCACCGGCAATGGCGGAATCGCAATCGGTTGCTTGGAAATAGATGCCGTCGGTGCTACTGCCACAGGTGCCGTTGCAGCAGGTATGAACAAGTTCTGTTTTTTCTCGTACGACACATCACCACTAACGGCCATGGTGGCACCCGTGTTTTCACCCATCACCACCATGCGCATGATGTTGACATCCGGCAGTTGCAAAACCTGCCCTGCACGCAGCTTCACGTTCTTGATCGGTGGGCGTAATTGGGGGTTAGCACGAACAAACGCTTCCCGCATTATTTCCATTGAAAACGGCGTCTTTGGAAATGTTTTTGTAATGACTTTATCCAGCGTGTCATTGCCTTGAGCTACATACGCGTCTCGATCTGACGAGCCTGATTTCACGCTCTCGCCAGCGACTTGTTGTATCACTGGGTTGGTGGCTTGACTCATAGCTGGTGCCGTTGAGGCGCGTGCCATCTTGCGACGTTTGGGAGCGACCATCACGGGAGCTGCATCATGAGTGCCATCGTGTTTATCAGCCGCATGCTTTTCATCGGACTTATCGGCAGGCTTGTCAGCGCGCTTCTCAGCAGGCTTTTCCTGAACTGCATCCGGTTTAGCTGCCGCTTCTTTTTTCTCGTCTGACTTAGGCAAGAAAGCCTTAGGCACAGCATTTTTTGGATACGGCTTAGAAGGCAAGTCCGGTTCCGCTGGCTTATCTTCGTCTTTCTTGGCGTCTTTGGGTGCCTCTTTGGGAGGATCATTGGCCAATACCGAACCGCCCATGGCTAACAGTAAGCAGGCAAGGAGTGCATTAATTCGTAGCTTGTTCATTTTTTATCTCCAGATTTCTCAGAAGGGGGTGGCGATCCAG
>Ga0315909_10003317_pt1 | contig 19749 bp, 38 predicted proteins | sample LakEriMetagenome_11_FD_203527 | JGI IMG/M metagenome (GOLD analysis project Ga0315909, IMG submission 203527) | Freshwater fungal communities from buoy surface, Lake Erie, Ohio, United States - Buoy 2 MA125 | ecosystem: Environmental > Aquatic > Freshwater > Lake | place: USA: Lake Erie, Ohio... | reverse complement strand
AGGATAACGTATCAATATGGAACGAAGATGGTTCAGGCACGCAAGAGCAAGACTTGAGGATTACAAACAACAAATCCTATCCTATCAGCTTCCGGGTGAGCTTAGAGGACAAGAACTACCTAGTACAATCGTCCTACTCTCAGCCATTGTTCTTGCGGGGGTCTCTTTTTACTATGCCCTAATCTATGACTGGCTTCCTGACCTATACAATAACCCAATCTATCTTCTAGCAATTCCTATGATTTTCTGGAAGTATACATGGTCAGCCGCCGCTATCCTGTTGTTACTGGATAATACTAACTTCTTCCCGGCGGAGTTCACGCTTATCCTGTCACTAGCCTATATCTACGAAATCTACAGCTATTACATTCAGGGGGTTGTCTATGAAACTAGTGAACAAGTTTGACGAGGAGATTCCACCGCTTAACCTCCTGACCGTTCGTCTTAAACTTAAGGAATGGCCCGAGTACGCAAAGATACACAAGTTAATCAGAGAGATTGAGTCGCACACCGGCTGTCCTGCATTTACCATCAATGACTCTACGATGTTCCTGATTCAGGTGCATGTCCAGCATGTAGACCAGAAGTTCTGGAAGTCTATCGAGAACATCGAAGTCTTCGTGGTAGATATGCGAAAAATCTAATCGTTCCCCTAGAGAAATCTAGGGGAATTTTTTTTTTTACAAGTGGAAACAAGTGGAGACCAAGTGGGAACCCTAAAACCAAAAGGGACCTTTTAAAATTTTGTGAGGGTCAGTGTACCGGTCTGGGCGATTTGAGGTGCCTGATTTTTTCTACCCTATACGACGCTCGGAAAAAATGGCGCCGTCGATTCTGAGCAATCCTAGCTATGCTAGCGACGATTATTTACGCACTCGGTCTATACGTATGCGTATGCTAGCATGGTATATACCCGATCGTGCGTTAAAAATTGATACAAAATTGATTGTATTTTGCTATTGACACGGTATGAATATTCATGCTACTATGCGTCTCGTTGACACAACACACGCCTGACCCATACGTCATATGGCAAGTGTCAATAGCACCTTCACAAGTGAATAACGCCTGACCTATCGCACATGATAGGATTGATGATTATGGCTAAGGCTAAAAGTAGCGTATCAGGCGTCGCAATGCGACGCACCATGTCAGGCAAGGACGTACTATACAAGGTTATGACCTTGAAACTTGACTATGGTATCAATTACGAGGCGCTTAAGATGGATGCCGAGTTTATCGCATTGCAATCGATAATGCGCCTCAACGACGAGCAGGACATGACATACGACGGGTTAAAATACGTCGTTGCAGGTCCGGATGCCGGACGGGATAACCCGTCAAAAGGACTAGAGGTCCTCATTGCAAGTGTAAAAGGCGAGCTATTATCGCCGACAGGACGCCTTGTGAAGGCACCTGCCGGATGGGAGAACTTGCAATGGATAACGCCTGAGGATGCAACGGTATGTCCTGTATGTAATGCACCTGTAGGACGCAACGTTAAGATAACTAAGGATGACGGAACTATAGGTACGTCGCCTTCGTTATCACTATCGCATGCAGTACCGAGCATCATGTTTGGAGCTACACATGACGGCAACGTGTATGTGGAGTGTCGTAAATGCAACGCACGCCGAGGCGATAGGATGCCAAAAGTGGTGCGTGCATGGTACGAATCACTAAAATTCACGGTATACAAGGTTAAGTAATAGCATAGATAGGTCAGGCGTTATTCAATAGGTACGATTAATCGATTTTAGTATGAGGATGATTACAATGGGTATTAACCTGCACTACGATGCAAAATATTCACGGGTTGACGAATACACGCACTCACGCATCAACGAAATGTTAATTGCAACGGTATACAATAACTACGGGCGCACTCTTAACCCGATAACATTCACTATGGTTGACGTTGACACGGAATGGTTGCGCTACGCCTGCTACTGGTTGACACGACGGCAATTCACGGCAACCGAGGTTATTGCAATGGCAATAATAAGTGCGAAATTCTCACGATAACACACACACACAAAATACCGCAGGCGTCGCCTGCGGTATTTTTTTTTGTTGCTCATCCGTATCGAAATTGAAAATTGAAAATTGCAAAATTCAAAATTCAAAATTCAAAATACACGCACGATCGGGGATGCAGCGTAGCTTAACATAATTTTTTGGGGAGTCTGCGAGTCCCCCATTTTTTATGTCAACGTGGCCAACCCGCCCACCCCCGCCGTCCCCCAAGCCCAACCGCACGCGATTAGGGTTAAGCCCCTGACACTTTTTATGATAGGGCCAGAGAGCATTTGGAAAATTCAGAATTTGAAAATAAAATCTGAAATTTTTAGGGGACTCTACGAGTCCCCCATTTTTAAAGTCAGGGGTGTCCGGCAGTCCCCCAAAAACTCGTCAAAAATTGCTCAAAATTGCTATTGCATTTTAGTTTTAAGTGTGCTAAAATGAAAATATCAAAAAGTAATTCGACTTTTTGACTTTTGCGGAGATTTTGCCATGACTATGCTGATTTTGGGCGTGATGACGGTGTTTGTGATTCTTTTGGGCGCAGCTACTCTGATAATAGCTAACGAGTACGGCGCAAGTCAGAAAATGGTTACGCTATGGTTGTGGGCGATTTTGTTGTGGGCGATTATGTGCAAAATCATAATTGACATTATCTAAAATCAAAACCCAAAATTTGGGGGAGTCGCAGCTCCCCCATTTTTTATGTAAATGAGTTTTTGGGGGAGTCGAAGAGTCCCCTATTATTTTTCAATTTTAGGGGTGTCCGGCAGTCCCCCAAAAATCAGCATCTGGCCTGGCTGCCGTCAAAATCTAAAAATTCGTTATTGACATTATTTTCAATCTGTGCTAAAATTCTTTTGTGGGGCTACTCTTGCCTTGCGTCTATAGCGGAGATTTTATTATGTCAATCATTACGCCTGAAAACACAATCGCCGTCTTTACCGGCGAAATTGCCGGTATCATCGTGTACACGGTAAAGCATTGGACCTTTGCCGAAATTGTCGCCCGTGTTTCTGAAAATGAGTTTTCGGAATACCGCACCGGCACAATGACCGCCATGCCGGACGATTTGTCGGTTATCGATTGGACGGTATACTACGCAGAATCGTGGCAGATGCAAGAAATACCGGTAAATAAATTTTTCGCCGAAAATAAAATTTACGCTACAAATCAATACAATGAAATAATTTTCTAAAATTCAAAATTCAAATTTCAAAATTCAAATTTGGGGGAGCCACAGCTCCCCTAAAAATGTGTGGATTTTTGGGGGGCTCGAAGAGTCCCCCATTTTTGATAGATTTTAGGGGTGTCCCGCAGTCCCCCATTTTCTCTCATCTGGCTCTCATCTAATTCTCATCTAAATCTATTGCTTTCGCAGCTGACATCTGCTAGAATACCCTCATAGGCTAATTTAATACGTGGGCTCGCCTATGCCCTATTTTCGGAGGCTACTCTTATGTCAAGCGCAAATCTCTTGGTGACCGTGACCGTCCTGACCGCTTACGAGGCTAGCAGCAAGGTCCTGACTCTGACCGCCATTGACGAGGTCCTGTATGAGCATCGTCAGCTCATCGTGCCGGTTATCGATGCGGTCAAGGGTACGAAAGCGTACAACACCTTGCCGGTCTTGACTTTCGGTACTGTTATCGTAGTAGCGTCATGGCGTGATGAGTGCTATACGCTCAAGACCGATACCCATGCGATGTATAGCCACGTCGAAGAATTCTTTCAAGGTCTCTGCTACGACGAGGACGTGCGAAAGATACGGGTAATCTAAAATAGCCCGAAAAATGGGGGAGTCGCAGCTCCCCTATTTTTTATGTCTACAATTTTTGGGGGACTGCGGGAGTCCCCTATTTTTAATTTTGGGGGAGTCTTCGAGTCCCCTATTTTTTATGTCAATTTCTCCCTCCGTCCCGCCCCCGTCTCCCCCAAGCCCCCTATTCCTGCGACATCATCAAACCCATCGCACTTATACACTAAGGGAGCTCGTGAGCATTTTTTGGGGGACTCCAGCAGTCCCCCAAATTTTTTTCTTTCTCATAATCTTCTCATCTAACTCTCATTTTCGCAGCGGTGTTTTTATGGTATTATATAAGTGTAGACAAAACCGGCGGACGAGCTACACCGCCACCCTGGGGGATGCCATGAAGCATCAACGCAAACCGGTTAAGCCGATTTATGCCATCGTGTTTATCAACGAGGATGGCACCGGCGGTATGTATTTTGATGACTATCTGCATGTTGTCCGTGGACTGCACGGTATACGCAAAGATAGTCCTGAAATGAAGCTCGGTATCGTCAAGTTTGACCTGTATCGTCGCCGTGTATCGTTGCTCAAAGTGCATAATTATGGTATAGATACCATAGACGATACGCAACCATTTTGGACAAAAGAGACTATGGTAAAATTACTCTGCTTCACACCACCGACGTACTAAAACGACCACAGAAATGGGGGAGCTACGGCTCCCCCATTTTTTATGTCTACAATTTTTGGGGGACTCGAAGAGTCCCCTATTTTCTAGTTTTAGGGGTGTCCCGCAGTCCCCCATTTTTTGCTATGATTTTAGGGGAGCCGTAGCTCCCCCAAAACCGTGTCGGTTACATAGTACCGATTACTACGAACACAAACAACGCCCACATCAAAAGAAACGCCAAGTACCCATGACGCACACGGCTATCCACATCGTACTCGATGACAATTGACCAGGACCACACGACGATACCCATGATTACGATAGTAGCCACACCCAAAGATGCCATCAACATGTCCGTAGCCTTTCTGTTAACTTAATCCTCTTACAGTATACACTATGTCGGCTGCCGATACAAGGGATTTAGATGAGAGTTAGATGAGAGAAAAATGAGAGAAAATGGGGGACTCGGGCAGTCCCCCAAAAATCAAAAATCTAAAATTGAAAATTCAGAATTCATTAATCAAATTCTAATCTAAAATGCTTGTATTGTATACTTGCATATGGTACAATTCTAGTGTAATCAAATGATTACATGCTAGTAGCGGAGGTCGGCTATGGTGTGCGATATTTGCGGCGGCGATGTTTCGAGCGACAACGTCCACGAGGAGTCCTGGTCGCCATTTTTCGTCTGTTGCTCAGAGTGCGGCGGCGCAGCTGAGGACGTGCTAGACGACGACAACGCCGAGTAGTACAATCAAGCGGAATGGGGGAGTTACGGCTCCCCCATTTTTTATGTCAATAAATTTTTGGGGGACTGTGGGAGTCCCCTATTTTTGATAGATTTTGGGGGTGTCCCACACTCCCCTAAAAATTTTAGGGGAGACCCAGCTCCCCCATTTTCTCTCATAATTCTCTCATCTAATTCTAATCTAATTTGCTTGCGTGTGACCTGGTTATAGTGTATACTAGTATTGTAATCAAATGATTACATCGCAGCGACGGAGGATGTCATGGGTGAGTATACTGTAGTAGTGGTGAGTGCCATCGAGGGTGTCGTGTGGGTGCGTGAGAGTGTGACGATAGCACATCCTCACATGGTAGACGCTGTCAAGATTGCCTACGAGGAATCACTTGCATCTGAGTGTCAGTGCGTTGTGCATGTGTATCGCAATCGTCACTTGCAGCGGTCAATAACGATTAGTCATCCTGAGTTAGAAAAAGAGTAAGAAAATGGGGGAGTCGCAGCTCCCCCAAATTCTAAAAATGGGGGAGTCCCAGCTCCCCTATTTTTTATGTCTATTAAATTTTAGGGGACTGCGGGAGTCCCCTATTTTTAATTTTGGGGGAGTCTTCGAGTCCCCTATTTTTTATGTCAATTCCTCCCTCCTACCCCAACCCCCCGCAAGCCCCCCTAGCGTTGGATAACGTGAACGCCCTAGCACTTATACACTAAGGGAGCTTCAGAGCATTTTAGGGGACTCTTCGACTCCCCCATTTTTTGCAATTTTTGGGGGAGCTGCACTTCCCCTATTTTCTCTCATCTTTCTCTAATCTAAATTACTACTATTCGCAGCGAACATAGTGTATAATACTATTGTAATCAGATGATTACACGATAGCTAAGGAGACGGTATGTATACTCTCAAAGTGGATGGCTACACGCTCGGTCAATGGAACACGATAGCAGAAGTGGAAGTTATTTTCAACGTGTTACCGTTAATGCTCAACAAAATGACCGCCGGTGATGGCTACTTTGCCGGTATCTATGCGGCGGACAATTCTTTGGTCAAGTGGGATACGATACACGCCCCTAAGACCAACGACGACGACGCAGAAGATTTGATGCTCGAATTCAACTAAGCACGGCAAGAATGGGGGAGTCGCAGCTCCCCCATTTTTTATGTCTACAAAATTTTGGGGGAGTCGAAGAGTCCCCTAAAAACTTAGGGGTGTCCGGCAGTCCCCCATTTTAGCTGCACAGATTACTCATAATTCTCTCATCATTTACTCATACTATTGCGTATGAATGTAGTGTATACTTAGTATTGTAAGTTAGCTTAGATATGGAGGTTACCGATGGCGACGGCACAAGTTAAGCGCATCCGCATAGATGGGGTGCATGTATCAATGTGGCGGTATGGTAGCAAAGAATGGTCATTCACCATCTACGGACCTCGTGAGACGCAAGAGCTGTTGGTTAAGCGTATGGACTATTGGAAAGCTTACCGTACTGCTAAATTGATGATTAACCTCTATCACAAGTAGTACACCGGCGGTTTTTTAGGGGAGCTACAACTCCCCTATTTTTTATGTCTATCAAATTTGGGGGTCTCGAAGAGTCCCCTAAAAATTTAGGGGTGTCCCGCAGTCCCCCAAAAATCAAAAATACAAAATCGAAAATTGAAAATTCATTAATCTAATTTTAATCTAAAATGCTTGCATCTGCTATATACACATGTTATAATGACTATGTAATCAAATGATTACACGATATACGGAGGCTACGATGTACAACGTTACAATTCACGGCGACTGTCGCACTAGCGACGATGGTTCGGGCTACTCATTCGTATTCGACTTTCAAGAGGAACGCCTCGGTATGACTTGGGTCGTCGCCGGTATGAAAATTCGTGAAACTATGACGTGGCAAGAAATTCCTAGCGGATCCGTCGTCAACGTGGAAATGCGTGTGTGGACGTTGGAAAAAGGCACTATCGCTAGCGTGCCTGGCAAGATGATAAAATTGCCGAACGGTGAAAAATCGTACCTAGAATTAATCGGCTAGGTATCAAAGAAAATGGGGGAGTCGCAGCTCCCCTATTTTTTGTGGTCGTCGTTTTTGGGGGAGTCGAAGAGTCCCCCATTTTTTCTCATCTTTCTCTAATGTTGGCTGCAAGTTTTTCATGGTACAATACTTGTGTAGGGTCAATCTTGACCCGTGGAGGATGTCATGAACCGCCAAAAATTCGCTCAGTTCCTAGAGGACACCCGTTGCCACTTGTCCGGCAAGGCACACAATCTGACCGACCACCGGCTAGGTGAAATCGACCGGATGCTCGACAATGCCCACAATCTGATTTTCGCCAACGATGCCGGTTATTCTCGGGCGGACATGGACACCGCCGTTGCTATGGTTCGGTATGTCCGTCGCCGTCTTGACCCGTTGCCGTGGGTAACTCTCGACGACATAATGTAATCTAGGTACTTTTGGGGGAGCTACGGCTCCCCTAAAAGATGTGAAATTTTTGGGGGACTCTTCGAGTCCCCTATTTTTCCTCATCGTTCTCTAATGTTGGGGCTTTCGCCCTATGATATAATACAAATAGGTCAAGTTGACCCTAGCACTTATCAGTATAAGGAGCATAAGATGTATCAGGTAGTTATCGAATTCCGTGATGCGTACATTGAGACTGAGATGGAAAAGTTGACAGATTTGCGTGACATAATATCAGAGACTATTCCGAATTATATTCAGTATGCTGAGCTGTATCTCGGCGAGCCCGTCCGTAAGGCACACGCTACAATATCGTCTAATGGTGTACTTATCGGCGTTAAGTTGTTTTCATTCTATCGTCAAAAGTTATCTGAAAAGTTGGAGGTCTTCATCTAGTGATTACCCTACCCCTAATGGTTGCAGCTATCCTACTGGTAGTAGTACTCGATACTAAATAGTCCCTAGACCCTCGCTAGTAGCTAGCGGGGGTCTTTTATTGTCAAGTAGATTTGGGGGTCTCTTCGAGTCCCCTATTTTCTCTCATCTAGCTCTAATCTAATTCGTGCATAGACGTGTGATATGTTTGTTATAATAAGTATGTAAGTTAGTTTAGTAGACAGGATGGTAACAGATGCGAATACGCAAGCCAAAGTACTATTACGTGATTCTGAATGAGCAACGTGCTAACGTTGACAGTAGCGTAGAGGCGTATGAGGATTTTTCAGAGCGTGTAAAAAGTGTGCCTATTCTTGTGTGGAAACGCACGCCGTTTACTATTGAGCAGCTTAGCCGTCTCGAGTGTGAATTAAACGGTATTGATATGTGGCAATTTACGCAAATTGACGAGAATTTTTACGGCAATGAATTGCCACGTCATATCCATCAAAAGTGGCAATACGGCGAATATATCAGAGAAGAGGAAAAATTCCGTAAGGCGGTACGCAAGCAATTAGCAGACTATAAGAAAAAACATCCTATAGTCAAATAATCACCGGCGGTATTTTTGGGGGAGCTAAGGCTCCCCTAAAAAATTACGAAAAAATTGGGGGACTCTTCGAGCCCCCTAAAATCCAAAATCTAAAATTCAATTTTCTAATCTTGCTCTCATAATTATGTACTATAATACAAATAGGTCAAATTGACCATATGGAAAGGCGAACGGCGATGAAGATGATACTAATCTATGTACAGGATGAGCATGACATTTTTAATCTTGTGTATAGCACACACAATGACACAATGCCGGACGAAACAATACACGATATTGCACGCACACACGCACGGCACGCATGTACTGAGAATCGTTGGGATTGGACTATGATACGTATTGTTAAGGCACACGTCTCGCCGTCCACGCAAGAATTACCTACATTGTCAGTAACATTCATGATAGACGTTGAATATACGCTAGATTACAGCGACGGCGAGGAAACAATGGAATTAGCAGACTACATAAAACAAGTACGGCGTGATTATTCAGACGGTATAGGTAATCCATTTAAGTAAATATCGGCGGAATTTAGGGGAGTCGCAGCTCCCCTAAAAAATTACTCAAAATTTAGGGGACTCTTCGAGCCCCCCATTTTCTCTCATCTGGCTCTCATAATTATTGTTTATAATACAGATAGGTCAAAATTGACCACACAGAAAGGCGGACGGTATGAAAATTGCACAAATGCTACTGAATGACGCATCATTCACGCAACAGGATGTCGAGGAATTCTACGCAGACTACCAACCAACCGAGCAAGATATTGCCGACATGCAACGTGGATGGGACGAGATTGAGACCAACTTGTCAGAGGTCGATTATGTCGAGCAATTCGAGAACGCCCTGCTCTATGGTGATGGCGATTTGCCGTGGTAATCTAACCGCCGGACTTTTGGGGGAGCTGCGGCTCCCCTAAAAAATTTGCAAATTTGGGGGGCTCGAAGAGTCCCCCATTTTTTTTCTCATCTGGCTCTCATAATTATCGTGTATACTATAAATGGTTAGATAACAGTATAGGAGGTTAGCATGTTTGGTATGATGGATTTGGTAAGTTTGGCAAAAGATGCGATTGTAGGCATTAATCAATTAGGGACGTATGGCGAGCGACGTTATGAGGCAAATACGCCTGAGGCTATCATGGCTATTCACCACTTTTTTGAGAATCGTATGTTTGGCGGTTATGCTACGGTATACCTGACGTGTGGATGTCAGTACATGTTCAACGCCCGTGATAGTCTGACTAGTGAAAGCTTGTGCGAGGGTCACGCAGAAACATTAGACATGTAAACGACCACGATTTTTGGGGGAGCTGCGGCTCCCCTAAAAAATATGCAAAATTTGGGGGACTCTTCGAGACCCCCATTTTCTCTCATCTGATTCTTATCTAATTAGCTTTTTGCTATGATATAATTACAGTGTAGTCAAGTTATACGGAGGTAGCACTTATGAAGTATGCGAACAAACAATTTTCCCACGGAACGCTCAACCCTCGGCACTTGCTAGTAATTTCCTTAGATTTTATTAAGGATGTTGCTGACCTGCTGAGTGAAGTTAAGGATGTGTTACGTAAGGCGGCGTATCTTTCACATGCTGACGAGTGGCACGAGCTGACTGAGATGTGGATGACTGTGTTTGAGTATCTCGAAACACTTGCAGAAGATGGCTATTACTTCGGGTGTACTGAGGGTGATGGTAGCGACATCGGATGGTGGCAAGTGGTGGGGGAGGACTAGCTCCAACCCCACGTCGTTTTTGGGGGACTCGAAGAGACCCCCATTTTCTCTAATCTGGTTCTCATAAATGTGTTGTATAATAAGAATGTAGTCAAGTTGTGGCTACTTACATGATGGAGGTTTGAGATGGGATTAGACATGTACGCATGGGCAGTGCCGACCGAGATTCGTGATGGTTTGTTGGGCGAGGATGGTTTCGATTTGGATGCCGTGGATTTGTCAGCAGCGGGCGTTAACACCGATTTGGCGTATTGGCGAAAACATCATCACTTGCACGGATGGATGCAACGCCTGTATGCTGAAAAGACCGGCAACGAGGACGAGTCAGCGTTTAATTGTGTGTATGTGGAATTGACCGCCGATGATTTGGACCGATTAGAAGAGGCAATTACCAACGATGAATTAACACCGACCGAGGGATTTTTCTTTGGCAGTCATACTGATATTTGCGACGACGACCGAGAGTCTGACTTGAAGTTTTTAGTAGACGCACGAGAAGCAATCGCAGACGGCTATCACGTACTCTATCATTCATGGTGGTAGATTAGAGTAGGATAAGAACCGCTCTCATAATCGGGGGCGGTTTCTTATTGTCAAGTGGAAATGGGGGAGTCGAAGAGCCCCCCATTTTTAGATTAATAGAAAATTAAAATTCAAAATTCAGAATTCAAAATTCAATTTTCATATTGACACCGGCTAGAATCTAGTGTACAATATAGATGTAAGTTAGATAGAGAGGATTTTACATGGCATCTTTTGACCGGTCCGTAGATTCACGCAAGTTTGGGGCAGAGATTGAGTATTATGAGTATCATCTACTCGCATCCGTTGACGATGGTACTTTTAATGCAAAAGACGCATTACGCATCAAAGACCGTCTTGACCAATTGTTGGAAGTTATCGGCGTACTTGTAAGTGAGGAGCTAGACCATGACCAAAGTGACGATTAAACCTGCCGTGTATGATGATAAGATTTATGACTATAAGGAAGTTTCACCGCTTGACTTTGTGGATGGTACAGAGGATAATTATCGCTCGCTATGTGCTAACTATGCTATCAAGTATCTTAAGAAGCGTGGCCTGCGTAGTGCGATGTTCCAATTTTGGATTATCATGGATGAGACAGGTGAGCTGCTAGATGTAGTAGAATATACTTACATGATTGACCGAGCCACGTATAACAAAACCGATGTTTCTTGCCCATCCTCGTGTATGTTTCATCCCGACCGATAGCGTAGAAATCCCCAAAGAGTAAAATCGGCGGGGATTTTTATTGTCAAGTAAAAATAGGGGACTCTTCGAGCCCCCCAACTTCTCTCATTTTTCTCTCATCATTCTCTAACGTTACGGCGTATGTGGTATGCTATAATAAAGATGGTTAGGAAAGCAGTAGTAATAACGAAAGGTCAAGACAATGAGCAAGAAACATGTGGTGCGTGAGATGGATTTCGGTTTCAAGACTGACGTGCAATTGATTTGTGCCGTCACCGGTGCGAGTGCTGACAAAGTGACAAAGCCACTTGCGTACCTGTCTGAGGCTAGTGAAGCAGAATTGTCACAATGGTTTACGCCTACGCAAATCACACGCCTCAAGTCTGCTTTTGAGCTGTCTAAGCGTCGTGCCGTATCGTTGCCCACGCAAATCCGTGCCCCTGCTGATGCAGCTACGTACCTGATGGCTAACTATCAAGACAAGATGCAAGAGCATTTTATCGTGTTGTGTCTGAATACGAAAAATCGCATCATCTCGACGGTAGAATTGTACAAAGGTGCATTGAACACTAGCGTAGTACGCACCGGCGAAGTATTCCGTGAGGCTATCAAAGTTAACGCATGTGCTATCATCATCGCACATAATCATCCGAGTGGTGATATTACGCCGTCTGCTGAGGATGTCAGTACTACCCGAGATATTGCAAGTGCCGGTAAATTGTTAGACATCGATTTACTAGACCACTTGATTATCGGGCATGGTCAATGGACTAGTCTGCGTGAGCGTGGCTTAGGATTCTAGACCACGCCGGTTTTTGGGGGAGCTACGGCTCCCCTAAAAATTTCGGCAAAGTTGGGGGGCTCGAAGAGTCCCCCATTTTCTCTCATCATTCTCTCATACTATTCTGTTTGTAGACATGCTATACTATAAATGGTTAGGAAAGCAGTAGCAGTAATAAGGAGACAAACATGAAGCAGGTACAGGACATGGAGCAGACCATTAATCGCAAGGTTATCAATCCGTTTAAGACGATTTTGGACCTTATGACGATGGGGCACTCGTATCGTGACGGCGCAATCATGCGTGTGATGCTCGCCGGTTATCTCATCAACTGGTTAGAGGGGTATCGCCGATACTGGGATAGCCAAATCGGGCGGTAAATTCCACAGGATTTGGGGGAGCTGCGGCTCCCCTAAATTCATCGCCAAAAATGGGGGGCTCGAAGAGTCCCCCAAATCCTCTCATTATTCTCTAATGTAGCACACACTTTTTGTATGCTATACTATAGATGTAAGTTAGTTAGATAGGAGATTTTATGAAGGCTAAACTTCGTATCGGTGATGATGGTCGGTTAGAAAGATACTACGCTACACATTGTCAGACATGTGGGATTGAGCAACGTCACTTGCGTGCGTTTGGCTTCCCACTAAAGTTTTATGACTTTTATCACTACTGCTTCTTCGATGGTCACAGAGGTACTAAACATATTTGCAAAGTGTGTGAACACAAGTATTCGCAATATCAGCCATAGGAGTTACAGAATGAGTACAAGATTTCGTATAGGGCGTGAATTGTTTGTGGTGGAATCTCCTAGCAAAAAATGGATAGTACTAATTGTGCTTGAAGTACCGAACAAAGGATGGGTAGTTAATATTACTAGGGATATGGAAATTGTGGAATCTCAATATTGGTTTGACTCTCAAGAGCAAGCCGGCGAATTCGCCGAGAAGTGGATGCCCACGTAGTCTTTGAGGCTTAAATCAATACCCGATGCAGCTTAGGCTACGTCGGGTACGATTTTTAGGGGACTCTTCGAGCCCCCCAATTTCTCTCATCTTTCTCTAATGTTTCTAAGCATATACGCATGGTATACTAAGTATGTAAGTTAGTTATAGGAGGTAGTGATGATTAGCGTTTTGATTGTCGGTGGTGACCGCTCGAGCATGGTAGACGGTTTGGCGTATGACTTGCATAAGGGTATCATTTTCTTGCGATTCAAGACGACGCAAAAATGGTACGCAAAGCATGTCGGTTTGGAATACATCATGGAAGCTATTGACGTGTGGATGGATGAGAATCAGTCATTTGGCAAGTGGGCAAATCAGAATCACATTACTAAGAATATGACATTTTTTAGTGATGTAGACCTGTAAGCACCACGGAGTTTTGGGGGAGCTGCGGCTCCCCTAAAATTTTTGTCGATTTTTGGGGGACTCTTCGAGACCCCCATTTTCCTACCCGAGCTGCCAGCTGGCCCACGGCCACTCTCATCTGTCTCTCATTTAATTCTAAGCACTTATTAATATAGGGCGGTCGTGAGCATGTTATACTATGAATGTAAGTTAATTATATGTGAGGTGTGAGATGCGTTTTGTAGTAGCTTCAAAAAATGACAAATTGTCCCGTGGTAAAAATGTCATTGCCACGTATAGCCGGACCGGTGTTTCTTGTCCGTCGTCGTGTATGTTTCATCCCGAGCCCGATGCGTATGCCGTTGAGAAGCGTAATGCTTTCGGACGTGTCACAACGTGCTACACGTTGAAAGGCAACACACGCTATCATCAAAAGAGTCTTACATCTATCGATGCTCTTAAGGTGCGTGTAAGTGTTAAGAAGTTTCTTGATTTACGTAATGCTAAACGTGGTAAAGGTGTCACGCAAGCTAAACGTATTGATACAATCCGGTGGAATGTGTCCGGCGATGTTTTTGACGGCAATCTACCTAACGTTGAGTATATTGACGCAATTGTTTGGGCGTGTCAACAATTAGATAACGCAGGCATTAAATCGTTAGGTTATACACACGGATGGCACTTGCCTGAATTGCAAGCCCTTAAACAATGGTTTATGGCTTCATGTGATACAAAAGAAGAGGTATTGCAAGCTCAAGAGATGGGATGGATGACCGCCCTCGTTATCGGCGATAATACAGACGTTAGCGGTCTTAAAATCGGTAAGTGTCCAAATCAGCTGACAAAAGGCAAAATTAAATGTGATGAGTGTATGCTATGCTCGCCCTCAAGCTTGCCAAAGTTTAGCTCTCGTGTGGTAGGTTTAAGCTATCACTAGACGGTATATCCTCGTGATACCCCTAACGCCAGTTAGGGGTATTTTTATTGTCAAGTGGAATTGGGGGGCTCGAAGAGTCCCCTAAAACTACGGATCTACTCTATTTTATACTACAATAGATAGTAGTAAATTATTCAAAAGTAGAAAAGAAAAATTCTCAAAAATTCAAAATTCAAAATCCAAAATCTAAAATTCAAATCTCAAACTTCGCTGCACTTGTACACTAAGGGACTTAAGGAGCATTGGAATTTTTTAGATCCGTAATTTAGGCACAGAAAAGCCCCAGACTTGGGGCCGTTCTGTAAAATTCAAATTCTAATCTTCGCTTACGTAGATTGAGCCTACCTTTTTAAACGTACTAGGATTATATTCCTTACCGACATCCCATGTAGCGTATTGCTTCTCAATCATGGTAATAAGTACGTATGTGTATAACTCCGGCGGGGTTTCTTTTCGGAACATCTCCGCCCTACGTTCTGCATAGTAAGAAGAGCTACAACGACTGTACCAATACCGTTTATAATCGGGCCCGATAATCCAAATGTTAAATTCAAACTTCACTCTAGTATTCCTCCTCTTTACTTCGGTATTCCTCTAATAAGTCATGAATAGCAAACTCAATCCCCTTAGCGATAACTGTACGACAGATGTTAGATACTAAGTCTGTTGTGTTGACCGCCTTAACAGCATGGCTCTCTAACTCAAGTGCATCGAATGATTCTACACCTGCATATAAGTGCGGCATATATACACCGCCGAGTAATCTATGCAGTAGAATCTTACGCTGTCCCTCTGTAATACACTCCCAGACAGACATGAATCTAAGCTCTGCAAATTCGTACACTAGGTCAACATCAAGCCATTCACGCTGATTATCGTTTCGCCACCGTAATCGCTTAGATAAGTTGTGTAAGAATTCATAGGCGATACCCTGTAAGTTTCTTGGCGTAAACTCTACACAGTACATATTAGCATCTGTAATAACAAACTTAATACCCAAGTCACCAAACGCATTAGCAAATGACTCCAACTCACGGACAAAGAACGCCTTGTTAGCTTTCTCTACAACTGAAGCGTTGTAGTAAGGACAAACTTTGATAGAATACTTAGCGTCTGAAATCCAAGTCTCCCTCTGAATACAAAACTTCTGCAAATCCAAAATTGAAAATTCAAAATTCACTTCCATAACTACCTCCTATAAATCTCGACTACACGTTTAGTATAGCACAGATAATCACCAGATTACATTAGAGCCACGTTAGAATTAATAGGGGACTCTTCGATACCCCCATTCTCTCTCTCATCTAATTCTAATGTTGACATTTCTAATGTATGCTATAATACAAATGGGTTAAGTTTTAGTAGGAGTTAGTGATGATTACTAAGTTTGTGTTCACCTCAAATGGTGCGGGCGGGATGAATGTTGTCGTCAATGGTGAGAATGTCGGTGCTATGTACCCTGATACGACTGGCATGTACGAGCTTTATCAAATCACCGATGTTGACACCGAAAACGAGAGTTTGAAAGTCAGCTACAACGCTATTGATTTGCGTAAGCGTATGACTACTAAACAGGCTGTCGAAGAAATGCTTAAGTGGAACACTGGACGGCATATGTTAGATAGTGGCGGTTATGGTAATCGTGGATGGGAGCGTTTGCAGGGCGTTGATTTAATGGCACGTCCTGAAGCTGTTATCGATGAACATGGTTATACGCAAGACTTGTTTCACTACCTGATTGAGCGTGTACACTTCTGTCAAGAAGCACAAGAATACTTCGATAAGGTGGACGCTGAGAATCCTGACTTGTCATATGCTGAGATTCTTAAGAAGCTCTATGATGAAGATGTGATTATCCACAACTGCTCGGGCTTGACTGCTAATGAAGATAATACCCTGTCACAGGACTTCATTTGGCATAGCGTAGAAGTCAAGTTGCCACAGTGGGATGATTATGAGACTATGACTATTATTCAATCGCACAATGGTGCAGATATTCGGGGCGGTTATTCTAAGCCATTCTTCTTTATGACTGAGTACGAAAACATCTTGTTAGATATTAATCGTGCTTGTGTATACTGTGATAGCTGTCATACTAACTGGTACAGTGATGATGGTTCTAACACATGGGAGAGTGATGACGATGGGGCGTGTGATTGGACTAACAACTGGAATGGCACAAACTTTGTATGTGCATGTGGCGGAGTAATTAAGGCATGAAAATCACGGAATATGTAGCGAAGCTAGTAGACGGTCGTATTGACGGATGGTATCTCGAAAATCCCTATGTAGTGCTTCGCTACATAGGGTATGAGGGGGAAGACCAAGACCCTTTTATTATGGAGACTGACTGGTATAGCATGGCTTGGTGTGCGTTGATTCAAATTTTGCCCGACGATGTTATTGTTAATATCATGTGCGAGCCTAACTGGTTTATGAAAGCTGCACACCAAAAGTACTATGAAGTGGTAGCAGAGGTTGAATTAATCTCTGGCGTGTGTTATAATGTAGATGTGTTCGATGGTGATATTATTCTAGTGAAGAAAGGTGATGTAGATGAATGTACCGATTAACGTGTCAGCAATGACAAAGACAGAGCGCAAAGCTCTAATCAAGATTTTGCAGGGCAATTTCACAGACCGTCTGATTATCCAACTTGGTGATACTATGGTGACTGCTCACGGTTGGGAGTACGCCGAGAATCCATCATGGTACACTCTGTACTACAAAGACAAGATGGTACACCAAGACGCTACGTTGGATGAGTTGTTTGATACCGATAACTATATCACGAACGTGGATGATGATGAATTAGATGCAATTCGAAAATGGTTTGATACATTCCAACCTGAATGGTAAGCAGTGGCCCTCGGTGCTAGCATCGGGGGCCATCTCTTTGGCTTAGAAAATAGGGGAGTCGAAGAGTCCCCCATTCTCACTCATCAAATTCTCATTTTACTTTTGCCTAAAGTAGTGTATAATAAAGATGTTAGCAAATGACTAACACAGATTCGATTAGAGGAGTTAGACAGATGGACATCAAGCAGTTTATTCAGGAGATGCAGGCGTTCGAGCGTACACTTAACAACGTGTACGACGAGATTGATTCAAGCGTGGTAGACAGTTTGGAAAACGAGATTGACGGATTGCGTGATTCTCTCCGTGACATCGAGAGTACTGTCAGCGATTGGTCAAATCAGCTTGACGAGGTGCGTGACGAATTCAACGCCCTCAAAGGGATGGTCAATGACATCGAGGATGAGCCGGTCAAGACTGAGATTGTGCTTATGTCAGATTGGCAGATGCAACAAAAGAAGACCTTTGTCCGCAACAACTTGCGTAACACAGAGCTTCTGACATCAATGCTCAAAGCAGACCCACAATCATTTTGGGTGACTATCGCTACCTGTATCGTAGAAGACCCATTCCATTGTTCGGACCTCGCTGATTTTGTGGTGAATTATGAGCAGTACATTAAGTGATTTGGTGCTGAGCTATCGTGGGACCCCTACCCTTTGTGTGGTAGGGGACTCCCTCCCACGGGAGCAATGGCTATGGAAGAATTACAGTTTCTTGTCTAAGTTTGCTACGCCTGTCGGGCCACTACCCGAGAATGAAGCTAACTTCACAGACAATCTAGCGTTTGTCGTACACGAAATGTTTTGGGATGTCAATGCACAGTTAGAGAAGTATAAGTTGCAGCTAGAATATGCCGGCGGTAATCTTTATCTAGTCCGTATGTAGGCCCGAAGCATCCCTAGAAATAGGGGTGCTTCTTTTTGGTGCAAATATTAGGGGACTCTTCGAGTCCCCCATTTCTTACGTCAAGCTGCACCGGCCAACAAAAAACCCCTCCCTTTGTGGGGGAGGGGCTTGGGTAGGGCTAGCCTACCATTCTAACTTGTTGTTCTGATAGGCGTACACGAGAACAGAGCCCTCGGCTTCTGTGATGTGCCCCTTATCTACTGCCAGCTTAACAGCAAGGTCAATGAAAGCACCATCAACAACCACGTCACCATCAAGCGAGATGTCAAAGTACATTGGCTCTGGATAGTTCTCATAACCGTTGCCCCACAAAGTGATTTCCGAATCACCACGGATGATGTTGTACACAGCCTTAACCACAAACTTACCACGGATTTGCTCAATTTGCTCACGAATAGTCATAGCTCACATACTCCTTAATTAAGATTACTCAGTCAGTATAACACACATTCAGTCATTTGTCAACGTCGGCGATTATCTCGCTCGATTGCGTCGAACAGTCCCAAGATACCGATAACTCCCACCACGATACGAACAACCGGAATGAACAACATGATAGCCAACAATTCCATAACCATGCGTTCACCCTCTGGGCTAAGATAACTCAATACTTAGCACCTCCTTTCTTGATTACATATGTATTCTACCATATATATAAGCGATATGCAAGTAAATAGCGGCGCTCTCATCTTACTCTCATTTTCGGTATATATACATATATAACATAATACATATATACATATATACACATATATAGATTTAGCCCTGCACTTGTATATTATGGCCCCCTCGAGAGTTCCTGAGCGGGCACTTTAATGCGTTTTTGGGGAGTTTTGCCCTGTTTTGAGGGTTTTGAGTGCACAAATGTGGACAAGTGTATTGGGAGAGTTACATCCTCTCCCTTATTTTTATCCACATTCTCTCCACATTCCAGCATTAATCTGTGGAAAACTCTAGGGTATAGGTTAGGGTGGTAGGTTACTGGGGTTGATTACCTACCTTTATATATTGTTTGTTTATATATTTGTAGATAGAAATAAAAATAGAGCGGCGGAACTTTTTCTGAAAATCTAAAATCTAAATTTCAAATTTCATTTCTGCTCCACCGCTCTGGTTCTACAACAATGGGATTTTATCTCCATAGTTATCTTTGAGTAGGCTTATATAATAAGTTAGTGTATTATCCCAAGATTTAAGCCACGGGTATTTATCTTGGTCATGTCCGTAATCTATCTTATCTTTATAGTATTTAAGAACGTAGTATGTAGTTTGGGCGGGCAACTTTTTATCTAGGAAGTTATCAAGGACTAGACTTAAGT
>Ga0315909_10003315_pt1 | contig 19757 bp, 12 predicted proteins | sample LakEriMetagenome_11_FD_203527 | JGI IMG/M metagenome (GOLD analysis project Ga0315909, IMG submission 203527) | Freshwater fungal communities from buoy surface, Lake Erie, Ohio, United States - Buoy 2 MA125 | ecosystem: Environmental > Aquatic > Freshwater > Lake | place: USA: Lake Erie, Ohio... | reverse complement strand
GCGCAAGATACGGCGACCGCGTTCAACGACAAGATTGCCTTCGTCGGTGATCTGACCCGTGGCTCGGTCAATCAGGTTGATGCCGAGTTCTTTCTCGAGTCGGGCAATGTGGGCTGATACGTTGGACTGCACCGTGAAAAGTGCCTTGGCGGCCGCCGAAAAAGATCCGTGGTCGGCGATCGCGACGAGGGTTGAGATTTGGCGGAGGTCCATCTCTAAAAATGATACAAGATATCTCTGCTATCTACTTGAGTTGTAGGTGCTGATAGGGCATACTTTATTTCGTCATCGCTGAGCGTTTCCCCCAAACGCTCACGAAAGATCCTCTAGCGAATCCCCCATTCGCAGGGAATCAGGTTGAGAAGCTCCGCATCCCCCATGCGGGGCTTTTCCCGTTACTGGGGTCAAGTTATGTTGCCGCCAGTGGCACTAAAGAAAGACTGGTCCGTCGAATGTGTTCACGGTTGTAAAAGACTCAACGGGTCGACGTGTGAGTTTGGTTGTTTGCTTGACGGGATAGCCAAGAAAGATGGTGGCGGCTAGGGCCCAATTGTCGGGCAAGTTCAGTAGCGCACCAGTCGTTGGTTCAACTCGTGAAGCAAATGTTGTGATGACTCCACCTAGCCCGCGATCACGCGCCGACAGCACAACACTCCAACAGAATGGATAAATCGACGCGCCACCAGTAATTGTTGGTCGATCCAAGTCTTTGTCCATCATGGCGATCGAGCCGAGATCGGCGGCAATTGCTAAGACAACGGGAATCGATTCGATCTTGTCTAAGAGATCATTCGGAACATTGCCTGGCGTCACTGATGCAAGTTGATAAGCCGATGCATCAACAACGGTGAATGGAGTTTTCCCGGTCGCAGAGATCGCAACATATTCATCCCAGACAGGTTTCATTGCGTCGCCGAGAGAACGTCGCACTGTTAAGTCTTTAACGACGGTAACGCGCCATGGTTGACGATTGCCTCCGCTCGGAGCAAAACGCGCGTCATCAAGAATTGCTCGCAGTGTTTCGTCGTCAACAACTTGATCGGTAAAACCACGAACGGCACCCGTTGTTCGGATGCCGTCGCGTAGTTCCATATCGGTCGTGGTGATCGTGCGGTTAGTTGCCGCTGGCGACTTTGGCGCGCACAATGTTGAGTGCTGAACCAGCTTTAAACCACTCGACTTGTTCGGGGCTGAAAGTCTGAACACCTTCGAAGTCGATGATGGTGCCATCGGGCTTGACAATTTGGCACTTCACATTTTGACCAGGAACCGGTGGAAGGTTGAGCACGTTGATGCGATCATCTTCGCCGATGAGGTCGTAGGTGTTGGGGTCGGCAAATGTCAACGGAACCAAGCCCTGCTTCTTGAGGTTGGTCTCGTGAATGCGGGCGAACGAGCGAGCGAAGATCACGACACCACCGCGGAAACGTGGTTCCATTGCTGCATGTTCGCGTGATGAACCTTCGCCATAGTTGCGGTCGCCAATTGCACACCAACGAATACCAGCAGCGCTGTAGTTCTTGGCGATGTCGGGGTAAAGGCGAGTTCCACCATCGGTGATGTCTTTTCCTTCGCCGACAGCGTCGTCGTATGCGTTCACTGCGCCGATGAACAAGTTGCCAGAAATGTTTTCGAGGTGACCGCGGTAGGTGAGCCACTTTCCGGCAGCTGAAATATGGTCAGTCGTGCACTTGCCCTTGGCCTTCATCAAAACGGGCAGGCCAAGGTAGTCCTTGCCATCCCACGCGGGGAATGGTTCAAGCAACTGCAGCCGTGAACTTGTGGGGCTGACCGCAACTGAGACGCCACTTCCATCGACTGGGGGAGCAGTGAAGGTGTTCGAACCCGGATCGTAACCATTGCTTGGCAACACTTCGCCGACTGGTGCAACAAGACGCACTTCGGTTCCGTTAGGTGCAGTGATGGTGTCGGTGGTGGGATCGAAGTCGAGACGACCAGACAAGGCAATTGCCATCACGGTGTCGGGTGAGGTGACGAAGCTCAAAGTGTTTGCTGAACCATCGGCACGCTTCGGGAAGTTGCGGTTGAACGAGTTGACGATGCTGTTGGGCTTATCGGTTGCTTCTTTCGAGCGTTCCCACTGACCGATACACGGACCACAAGCGTTAGCAAGAACAGTTGCACCAACTGCTTCAAGGTCGGCGAGCAGACCGTCTCGTTCGATGGTGGCACGAATTTGTTCAGAACCTGGGCTGATGAGTAGTTCACACTTGGCCGTGAGTCCTGCGGCAACTGCTTGACGAGCAATTGATGCGGCACGGGTGATGTCTTCGTACGAAGAGTTAGTGCATGAACCAATGAGTGCCGAAGAAACCTCAATGGGCCAACCATTTTCGCGAGCAGCATCACCAACGGCTTTTCCGGTTTTGTGAGCACGGTCTGGAGAGTGAGGTCCGTTGATGAGTGGCTTGAGATCATCGAGGTTGATCTCAATGAGCTGGTCATACTGTGCGCCTTCATCGGGACGTAGATCGGCAGCAACTTTGTCGGCTGCTGCAGCAATCGCAGCACGATTGGTGGCTTTCAAGTAGTTCGACATGTTCGAGTCGTAAGCAAACACTGAACACGTTGCACCAATTTCGGCACCCATGTTGCACACAGTTGCTTTACCGGTTGCTGAAATGCTGTCGGCACCAGGTCCGAAGTATTCAACGATTGCGCCGGTGCCACCTTCGACAGTGAGAACACGAGCAACTTCAAGAATGACGTCCTTAGGTGATGACCAACCACTGAGTGTTCCCGTGAGTTTGACTCCGATGACTTTGGGCCACTTCACGTTGAAGGGGAAACCAGTCATCACGTCAACTGCATCGGCGCCACCGACACCGATGGCAACCATTCCGAGTCCGCCAGCGTTTGGTGTGTGGCTGTCGGTGCCGATCATCATGCCGCCGGGGAACGCGTAGTTCTCGAGCACAACTTGGTGAATGATTCCGCTACCGGGGCCCCAAAAACCAATGCCGTACTTGGCGGAAACACTCTTCAAGAAGTCGTACACCTCGCGGTTGTCTTCAATCGCGACACCAAGGTCGATCTTGGCGCCAACTTTGGCCAAGATGAGATGGTCGCAGTGAACAGTCGATGGAACAGCGGTGGTCGGAAGTCCTGCTGTCATGAATTGCAACAAAGCCATCTGTGCGGTCGCATCTTGCATGGCTACGCGATCGGGATTGAAGTCGGCGTAACTTCCGCCGCGCACCATTTCTTGAGTGGTGGGATCAACGAGGTGGTTGATCAAAATCTTTTCGGCCAACGTGAGGGGGCGACCAAGGCGTTGACGGCCGAGGGCCGAACGCTCGGTGAGCGTGGAATACACGTTGTTGACTAGTTCGACGGGGGTACCTGCGGAAACGGAGCTCATGAGACAAGTATAATACAAGTGTGCGCGAGATCAGGTACAGGGTCATAGCCGACGAGTTACGAACTCGAGTGCAAGATGGCACTTATGGGGCGGGTCGTCTGTTGCCGTCAGAGTCTGAATTGGGTTCGGAGTTCGACGCCAGTCGCGTCACGATTCGCCGAGCACTCGAGACCTTGCGTGACGACGGGCTAGTCGATGCTCGTCAAGGGTTTGGTTGGTTTGTTGCGGCCGCTCCTTTGCAACAAAGCCTTGGTCAATTGGCAACGATTGAAGCGCAATTGCTCGACAGCGGAATCAAGCCCGAGCGGCGAATCCTTGAATTCGCCTTTGAAAAGGCGTCAACACAGGTCAAGAAGATTCTTGATGCCGATCAAGTGTTGCGCGTGAAGCGACTGAATTTGGCTGATGGCGAACCGTTCGCTTTGGTGACGGTTTGGTGTCGCGCCGATTTAGGTCAGCATTTGTCGCGGGCCGACGTTGAACGGTCGCCGTTTTACGAACTCCTTGATGTCCCGTTGAAAGGTGCGACGCAGACCATTGGGGCCGATGCGGCTTCGCCGGGGAATGCCTTGTTGTTGGGTATTCCTGTGGGGTCTCCGGTTCTTCGCTGTACACGAACTACCACCGATACGGATGGTCGAGCCGTGTTGTTGTCGGAGCATGTATTCCCAGCACACCGCACCGAGTTTGTTGTTGAGCTTCCACAAGCCGAGCGGTCGATTGCGCCAACAGGCTTGCGACTCGTTGAGTAGCCCTGAGAAGTCGTCGGCCAACAACTAACCTCATTTCGGCATGTCGGACGAACCTCGCATCGAAACGCGTCTTGGGCATTTGCCTGCGTTAGACGGTGTTCGCGGCCTGGCCGTCATCATTGTTTTGCTCTATCACCACAGCATTACGTGGATGACTGGCGGCGAACTGACGGTCTCAATGTTCTTCACCCTCTCGGGATTCTTGATTACTCGATTGATTGTGGCCGAATGGGATAAGTCGGGAACGATTTCATTGAGATCGTTTTATGAGCGACGTGCCCGCCGATTGTTTCCAGCGTCATTCGTGGTGTTGTTGGCCGTGGTCGTTATCTGGACTTTGTTTCCGGGTTCGGGTCGGCGTCTCGCTCCGTGGGAATGGTTTTCGGGTCTGGCCTATTACGAGAACATTTACTTGCAGTCGGCTGGCAAGAGTTATGGAGGACTGTTTGGGCTTGGTAATCCCTTACAGCACTTGTGGAGTCTTTCGTTAGAAGAACAGGTGTATTTGGTTTTTCCTGTTTTGTGTCTGTTTCTTTTACGTAAGAAAATCACGCGACGCGCCGTGTGGAAACTTTTCGTTGTTCTCACAACGCTTGCCATCGGAGCGATAGCGCTTGGTGTGTACTACCGCACGAATTCGCCGTTGTGGAGTCAGTTGCCAGTCTTGAACGCTCAATGTTCGGATTCGTCGTGTGCATATTACGCAACCGAAGTTCGAGTTGGCGAGTTCTTGATGGGCGCAGCATTTGCTGTTTTGTGGTCGGTATGGCGTTTTGTTCCGCGCATCATTGACACGTTGCGCAAACCATTGTTTGTTGCTCTGTCATGGCCGCTGATCGTTGGGGCCTTCATTGTTTGGTTCAAAATTGGTTGGCAAAACCAATGGGGTGATGTTTTCTTTCCCTGGGCAGTGTTCTTTAACGGATTGATTACTTTGTTGATCATTGCGTATGCAGCGACCGGAAGCGGCATGTGCAGTTTCTTGTCGTGGAAACCGCTTGCGTGGATGGGTCAGGTGACCTACACGATTTATCTGGTGCATTGGCCGATGTTCTTGATTTGGGAGTCGTTACGACTTGACCCGAACTTGCCGCGCATTCGAGTGCCGGGAACCGATTGGGTCACGATCGATCATTTCTGGATGTTCATTGCGAAAGCCGGAAGCACCATGTTGGTGGTGTGCTTGATCTATTACTTGCTCGAGAATCCGGTACGGCAACGCAAACTCTGGAAAGGTAAGCGACTCTTCGTCTATCTGGCCTTGATGGCGCTCGTCGGAACTGTGATTGCGTTCGCAGGTAACGCTCGTCGCAACAGCACTAATGACGTGATGTCAACTTTGAATGAAGATGCGCTGGCGATGCAACAACAAGCACTCGCCGATCTGCCAGACCTTCCTAAAGATGCGCCGACCGTCTCGCGAGTCGACGGTGCTTTGCCGGCGCGCATCATGATGGTGGGCGACTCGCAAAGTTGGGTATTGGCTTCTGGTCTCGATGATTGGGAAGCAGCGAATGAAGTCGTGATTCAACCAAGCCCTGGAGTCGGATGTGGAATCGGGGAGAACACTCCCATTAACTATCTCGGAGTCGAAGAAGACTTCCGCGCCGGATGTACCGAGTGGCGCGATGCACTCGGTCCAATTGCTCAGAAGTTCCGCGCCAATTTGGTGATTATCGTTGGTGGTACGGCTGACTTATCTGATCGAAAGATTCCAGGTGTTTCGGGTTGGTCACATATCGGTGAACCCGCTTACGACGCGTGGATGCTTGAACAGTTCAAGAATTTCATTGATGTGCTGTCGTCTGGTGGTTCGCAAATTGTTTGGTTGTCAACGCCAGATGTTGATCCGCCGTTTATCGCCGGCGAAACTGGCGTGCCGCCATTCGACGAAGCTAATCAAAAGCGTTCGGCGCGTTACAACGAGCTGATTCAGCAATTTGCTGAAGCTGATGACCGCGTGGTGTTCGCCGATTTCGCGAGTGCAGTCAAAGCGCACCCCGGTGGTGAATTTGAATCAAAGATGCGTCCAGACGGAGCACATATTGATTTGAAGTATGCGCCCGAACTGGTGATCTGGCTTGATCAGATGATTCGAGATGTATATGTCGCTCCGTAATGAAACCCGTAATGAAGCCCGAAATGAAACGACAAAAGTTTCGGTGGTATTGCGCCAAGCCGGCCCGAGAGCGGCTCTGATTTGGTTCGCGGTTTATGTACTTGTGTGTTTGACGGGTCAGAGGTTTAATACTGACTATCTCAATTTCGGTTGGCAGCTCATTCCGTGGGACATCTTGTCAACCGATCCGTTGCGTAGCGTTTTTTACTTACATATTCAGCCACCGCTGTGGAACTTGTTGTTGGGTACCACGGCCTGGGTGTCGCCATTTTCTGATCGCCTCACCCTTCAAGCACTCATGGCGATGATCGGTATTGCAGTCGTATGGCTCGCAGCAGTTTTAGCTCGACGATTGGGATTGTCGCGAAACACTGCGGTTGTTGTGGCATTGATAGCCACTTTGCACCCAGAAGTATTCAAAGGTGCATTCGAGCCGACATACGAATTGGCAACAGCTGGACTGCTGTTGTTGGTGTTAATCGCCGTGGCCGATTTGTCGCGGAAAGAAAATGTGCGGCGCTCTTTGGTGATTTTGGCAAGTGCAGTCACCGTTACTGCGCTCACCCGAAGTTTGTTTCATCCTGTCTGGGCCATCTTGATCGTGCTATTCGGATTGTGGTTGATGCGACATCGCATTAACTGGAAATCGGCGATCTTGGTGTTGTCAATCCCCGTGATTTTCATGGGCGGCTGGATGGCTAAGAACCAAGTTGTGTTTGGTCATGCGACGTTGTCGAGTTGGTTCGGTATGAATATGCAACGCGCTGTCATTCCTGTTCTGCCAAAAGACGACCTTGATGAAATGTATGCGAAGGGTCAAATCTCCGACATCGCGATGATTGGTCCATTTGGAAAGTACGAACTCTATGAAGATGTTGTTGAGCCTTGTGTGCCTGAGCACAATTTCCGGGCACTGACTGAGCTCACCCGCACCACGGATCAATGGAGTCCGAACTTTAATGCCGAGTGTTTCTTGCCGATCTTTGATCAGGCTGGCAAGGACGCCATCGCAGTGATTAAAGAGCACCCCGAAGCGTGGCTTGAGGGCCGATTGTGGTCACTAAGAACGACGATCGCAGTTTCGCCGATTCCATCGGAGAGTAAATCTGAAGTCATGGTTGGCTTGGATCGCGTCTTTTCGATTGCCCGACTTGATTTCGGAGGAATTCTGTCAACAGAAGGTTGGGGTACGCCGATTTACGGGCAACTTGAAGCTCGTGCCGATTTCGGCTTGATGTTGATTCCAATGTACGTGATGGTTGGATTGCTGGGACTGTGGCACTTCATTCAACGATTGCGCCGAAAAGCATTGAGTTCAACCGCACCGATATATCTCGTTGGATCTTTCACCGTGGCCTTCACTGTGATCGTTGGAGCAATCGCCGAGCTTGGAGAACAATCACGTTTTCGAACGATGGTTGATCCGATTGTGACGGTGATGTTCTTGGCGCTCGTGTTGCCAGTCGTTCAGCGCCTCTATCGGCAAATTCGCAAGCGAGAGAATCAATCGCACGCAGAGGCGGTTGGGAAGTAGACAGTCGCGGCGTCGGTGGCCTCGACTGTTAACCGGTCAGCCTCAACTTCTTGGGTAAGCAACTCGTTGTTCGCGCCCGAGAAAGTGAAATCGTTGCTCAGAACGACAACACCGCTGTGTCGTAATAGCGCACAAGGAAGTTCTGCATACAAAGTAGCGACATCTTGGGTCTCGCCAGTCAGTGCTTTGACAGGGAGTGGCGCATAAGCAGATGGCAGGCCGGTGTCCCAATGGACTCCGTCGGCATCGTTCGTGATGATGATTTCGGCGCCGGATTGAAGCGCGGCAATTGAATACGGTTTGAGTTCAGAACTATCGCTGAAACTTTCCGTGATATTCCAAGGTCGAACCGCCAACACCGCGAAAAAAACGAGGGCCGCCATCGCACTTGAAAAGCTTTGAGCGCGACGTGTTCCTGTTTGTCTGCTGACGAATTGGTGCACTGACCAAACGAGTGCAGCGAGAGTGAGAATGCCAGTTGGCAACATCAAGCGGTTATCGGCAATCACTAATGCGTCAAATCCCATCATTCCCGCAACTAATCCCGCTGAAATAATGGCCGAAGCAGCAAGCGCCAACTCTGCTGTTGCAGTCAGGAAATGACGTCGGCGCATGATGCTGTAGAGCGCAACGATGACCACTGCAAGCCAGGCAGTTGCGACGACCCATGACCACCACGAGGGGCCCTCGTTAGTGAAATACGTGCGGCGTAGGTCGCCTTGTTTGGCATCAAACCATCCGCCGATTGAGCGGACGAAGACTTCGATATCGAGTCGTCCGAGTCCGCGCCATCCAGCGTTATGACCACCACCAGATGAGGACGCCCACAGAATATTGATGGCGGCTGGGATCGTCATCGCGATCGTCCACATCAAAGATGAAAGTTTGCGCCCGGTCTTTTGATAGTGCTCCCATCCAGCAAGAACCGCGAGCGGCGCTCCGATAAAACGCAACAGACCGGCAGCAATTGACAGGGCCACGACAGGAGCCCACTTTCCGCCACTGCGGAATTTCGCCAGTGCAATGACGAGCCACAGTGCGACCGCACAAAACAATGGTTCAGATAATGCACCTTGGGTGACGAGTCGCGTTGCAGGTGACATCGTGATCAAGATTCCCGTTGCGCCTAGCAAGAAAGGGGCAAGTTTGGATTCAGTTGATTTCTTGGCGCCAGAAATGAATGCGATCGCGATTGCAATGAGAGCGATGACGCATAAAAGTTCCATCGCATGACGTGTACCGATAATGAATCCGAAAATTCCGGCAACGAGTGGATACCCGACGGGGAAGTCGACGAATGGCAATCGGCCAGAGCGCTCAAGAAACTCGATCGCCGAGAAGTTAGAAAACGACGGTGCGAGATTGGTCGTGAACGGGTGTCCGTTGCTGGCGGCCTCGGTGCCACTCCAATAGGTCACAGTGTCGAGCAGATGGACGATCCCGTGGCGAAATTGCAGGATGCCGACGGCTAGTGCACCCAAAGCGGCAAGGCCGTACGCCGCGATCACCCAACGCCCTTGACCAGTCAATTGACTGAGGGAGAGTCGTTCTTTGAACCGAGCCACAAGTTGAGTCTGTCAGGCTGCGACACCTGAACTGTTGACCTGCCAAGATGTAGCTATGGCTGTTGAAGATCGCGTCTCAGTAACTATTAGCAACGGAATCGCCGATGTGCGCATGAACCGTCCCGACAAGCGCAATGCGTTGGACAATGAAATGTTCTTGGCTTTGGCCGCTGCCGGAGAGAAACTCAAGACCGATAAGTCGGTCCGCGTCGTCGTGTTATCCGGTGAGGGTTCGTCCTTTTGTGCTGGGCTCGACTTTGGTTCATTTCAGCAAATGGCCGGCGGGACAAAAGCCGAGAATGCTGGCGAAGGCAATCCGGGCACTATGGCCGCTGGTCGTATTACGCATCTTGGTCAGCAAGTCGCCTGGGTCTGGCAAGAGATTCCCGTACCGGTGATTGCCGCTGTCCACGGACACGCACTTGGCGGCGGAATTCAGATTTGCCTTGGTGCCGATATTCGCATCGTGCACCCCGATACTCAGATGTCGGTTCGTGAAACGCACTGGGGGCTCGTGCCCGATATGAGCGGCACTCAGGTTCTGTCGAATTTGGTACGTCCCGATGTCGCCAAAGAACTGACCTTCACGGCGCGAGTTTTTAGCGGCCGAGAAGCGTTTGAACTTGGGCTCGCAACTCGCGTGTCAGATACTCCTCGCGAAGATGCGATGGCAATGGCCGCCGATATCGCCGGTCGCAGCCCAGACGCAATCCGCGGCTCGAAGGAACTGTTCAACCGAGTGTTTTCGGCTGGTGCGGCCGAGCAGTTCGCTGAAGAGCGTCGGGTGATCGGCTCGTTGATTGGTCGCCCCAATCAGGTTGAGGCCGTGATGTCGAACTTCGAAAAGCGCCCCGCCAACTTCATCGACCCCTCCTGACCAGTCTCAAGTGACCTATATGAGTGACCGATGATGCATTGAGTCATTGGTCATGGCAGGGCTTAATTGGTTGGCTGGAAGCCGGGGCAGGCCATAGAGTGGTCTTTGCCGATCGGGCCAGCGTCGTCCCGGGAGCCACAACCCTATTAGTTCGTGGACCCTAGAGAGATAACGATGTACCCCCAGATCAATCCTTCTGGCCTGCCGACCGCGCATGGCCTATACGACCCTCGCTTTGAGCATGATGCCTGTGGTGTCTCGTTTGTCGCCGACATCAAGGGTCGCGCCTCACACGACATCGTCATGCGCGGACTCGGCGCACTGTGCAACATGGAACATCGTGGTGCCACTGGTGCCGAAGCCGACACTGGTGACGGCGCAGGTGTGTTGTTGCAGATTCCCGATCGCTTCTTGCGCGGTGTTGTCAACTTTGAATTGCCAGTCGTCGGTTCGTATGTCGTTGGTATGGCGTTCTTGCCGTCAGATGTTTCGGTTGCCGCCAAAGCTCAGAGTGCAATTGAGGCCATCGCTCGCGAAGAAGGTCTCACAGTTTTGGGTTGGCGTGATGTTCCGACCGATCCCACAACACTCGGTGCGGGTGCACGAGCAGTTATGCCGACATTTCGCCAGTTGTTCTTGAGCGATCCACAAGGTGCTTCAGGTATTGATCTTGATCGCAAAGTTTTCGTGACTCGTAAGCGCGTTGAACATGATCTTTCGGCCGAACAAAAGACTTATTTCCCTTCTTTGAGTTGTCGCACGATTATTTATAAGGGCATGTTCACGACTCCGCAACTTGGAGCGTTCTATCCCGATCTTGCCGATGAACGAGTCGAGAGTGCTTTGGCTTTGGTGCACAGCCGATTCTCCACGAATACTTTCCCGTCGTGGCCGTTGGCTCACCCATATCGATTCATCGCCCACAACGGCGAAATCAACACGGTGCAAGGCAACCGCAACTGGATGCGCACACGCGAAGCACTTTTGCAGTCCGATCTCATTCCAGGTCTCGAACGAGCATTCCCGATTTGCACCGTTGGCGGAAGTGACTCGGCAAGTTTTGACGAAGTGCTTGAGCTCTTGCATTTTGGTGGACGTTCATTGCCGCATGCAGTTCTCATGATGATTCCTGAAGCTTGGGAGAATCACGAAACGATGGATGCCAAGAAGCGGGCTTTCTATCGTTTCCATTCATCGTTGATGGAGCCTTGGGATGGTCCCGCATGTGTGGCCTTCACCGACGGCACCGTGATTGGTGCAGTGCTCGACCGTAATGGTTTGCGCCCAAGTCGTTATTGGGTGACCGACGACGACATGGTCGTGCTGGCCTCAGAAGTTGGTGTTCTCGATATTGATCAAAGCAAGGTTGTGCGTAAGGGGCGTTTGCAGCCTGGCCGTATGTTCTTGATTGATACTGCGCAAGGTCGCATTGTTGATGACGAAGAGATCAAGCAGTCCTTGGCTGCTGCGGAGCCGTATGAAGAATGGTTGTCAGACGGATTGATTGAACTCACCGACCTTCCCGAGCGTGAGCACATGGTGTACAGCCACGACAGCGTGATTCGTCGTCAACAAATGTTTGGCTATACGCACGAAGAACTCAAGGTCATCCTTGCGCCAACGTCAAAGACCGGAACTGAACCGATTGGTTCGATGGGAACTGACACACCAATTGCAGTGTTGTCTGATCGTCCGCGACTGTTGTTCGATTACTTCCAACAGTTGTTCGCTCAAGTAACCAACCCGCCCCTTGACGCGATCCGTGAAGAGGTCGTCACGAGCGTTGGCTCAACAGTTGGCCCCGAAAGCAACTTGTTGAACCCAGGTCCGCAGAGTTGTCGCCAATTGGTGTTGCCTTTCCCGATTATTGACAATGATGAACTCGCCAAGATCGTTCACGCTGATGACGACGGTTCATTCCCCGAACTTCATGCACACGTTGTCTCGGGCTTGTACCGCGTTGACGGCGGCGGAGCTGCCCTGAAGGGCGCGCTTGATGACATCAGGGCAGGAGTTTCTGCTGCCATTGAATCTGGTGCTCGCGTCATCGTTTTGTCTGATCGCAATAGCGATGAAGTATTGGCTCCAATTCCGTCACTGTTGTTAACCGCAGCAGTTCACCACCACCTCATTCGTGAAAAGACTCGTACACAAGTTGGTCTGATTGTTGAGTCGGGCGATGCTCGCGAAGTGCATCACATGGCCCTTCTCGTTGGCTTTGGTGCTGGCGCAATCAACCCATACCTCGCCTTTGAATCAATTGAAGACATGATTCGTGAAGATGTTCATGGTCTTGGTGGCGTCGATGCCGAATATGCACTGAAGAAGTACATCAAAGCTTCCGGCAAGGGCATCTTGAAGGTCATGTCGAAGATGGGCGTGAGCACAGTCGCTTCGTATACCGGAGCGCAGATTTTCGAAGCAATTGGTCTTGGCAACGAATTGATTGATGAGTACTTCACCGGAACTGTCAGTCGCCTTGGCGGTATCGGTCTTGATGAACTTGCTTCTGAAGTGGCATCGCGTCATGCCGTTGCGTACCCGAAGAACCCCGAGCGTCGCGCGCACCGCAAACTTGAACTCGGTGGTGAATACCAGTGGCGTCGCGAGGGCGAGTATCACTTGTTTAACCCTGAAACTGTTTTCAAGTTGCAGCACGCAACTCGCGCGAAGCGGTATGACATCTTCAAGCAGTACACCCAGCTCGTGAATGATCAGTCGAAGCACCTGGCTACTTTGCGTGGACTCTTTGAATTCAACGGAGAAGGTCGCGCGGCTATCTCGATTGACGAAGTTGAATCGGTTTCTGACATCGTGCAGCGATTCTCTACGGGTGCAATGAGTTACGGATCAATTTCGGCCGAGGCTCACGAAACTCTTGCAGTCGCAATGAACTCAATCGGTGGCAAGAGCAACACTGGTGAAGGTGGCGAAGACCCCGAGCGTTTGTACGACCCGTCGCGTCGTTCATCAATTAAGCAAGTGGCATCGGGTCGATTTGGCGTGACGAGTGAGTACCTCGTCAATGCTGATGACTTACAGATCAAGATGGCTCAAGGTGCCAAGCCCGGTGAAGGTGGACAGTTGCCTGGCCACAAGGTGTATCCGTGGGTAGCCAAGACTCGTCACTCAACTCCTGGCGTGGGTCTGATTAGCCCGCCGCCTCACCACGACATCTACTCAATTGAAGATCTCAAGCAACTCATTCACGACCTCAAGAACTCAAACCCTTCGGCGCGAGTTCACGTCAAGCTTGTTGCTGAAGTCGGTGTCGGCACAGTTGCTGCTGGCGTGAGTAAGGCCAAAGCCGATGTGGTGTTGATCTCCGGACATGACGGTGGAACGGGTGCATCACCATTGACATCGCTCAAGCATGCTGGTGGACCATGGGAACTTGGTCTGGCTGAAGCACAGCAGACGCTCATGCTGAATGGTTTGCGCAACCGTATTGTCGTGCAAGCCGACGGTCAGATGAAGACTGGTCGAGATGTGGTTGTTGCTGCGCTTCTTGGTGCAGAAGAATTTGGTTTCGCGACGGCTCCACTTGTTGTCAGCGGTTGCGTCATGATGCGTGTTTGCCACCTTGACACTTGTCCGGTGGGTGTTGCGACACAGAACCCAGTTCTGCGTGAACGATTCAGTGGCAAGCCCGAGTTTGTTGTCAACTTCTTTGAGTTCATTGCTGAAGAGGTTCGCGAAATCATGGCCGAACTTGGTTTCCGCACGATTGAAGAAATGGTGGGGCACAGTGAAATGCTCAACACCAAAACTGCAGTTGAACATTGGAAGGCCAAGGGTCTCGACATTTCGCCGATTCTTGCGGTGTCACAAAACCCCTACGAGCAGACGATGTACAACTCTGTTGCTCAAGACCACGGCTTAGGCGATGCGCTTGACAATGAACTCATGGCTCGTGCCGCCAAGAGCATCGAAACAGGGGAGAAGATTCGTTTCTCATCGCCCATCATGAACGTCAATCGCACTGTCGGAACAATGCTGGGTAATGCAGTGACGCGTCGCTGGGCTGGCGCGGGTCTACCCGATGACACCATCAGCATTGACTTCAACGGATCCGCTGGTCAGAGTTTCGGTGCATTCGTTCCTAAGGGAATTACCTTGCGCCTGACCGGAGATGCCAACGACTATGTCGGTAAAGGTTTGTCGGGCGGTCGCATTGTGGTGCGTCCCGATAGCGCGACTTCATTTGTCGCCGAAGACAACGTGATTGCCGGCAACGTGATTGGTTATGGCGCAACCAGCGGCGAGATCTACTTGCGTGGCATGGTCGGCGAACGTTTCTGTGTGCGTAACTCTGGAGCAACTGCAGTCGTCGAAGGTGTTGGCGACCACGGTTGCGAATACATGACCGGTGGTCGAGTCGTGGTGCTTGGCCCGACTGGTCGCAACTTTGCTGCTGGTATGTCTGGCGGTGTTGCTTACGTCTATGACCCGCAATCGGTGTTCGGGGCCAAGGTCAACTACGAGATGGTTGAACTTGAATCGCTATCAAGTACAGATCTTGATGAGTTGAAGGCAATCCTGACCATGCATGTCAGTGAAACCGAGAGCGCTGTTGCTGCGAAGGTTTTGGGTAGTTGGGCAACTGAGTCAGCCAACTTCCGCAAAGTTATGCCTCGTGATTACAAGCGGGTGCTTGAAGTGATGGCAGATGCCAAATCATCGGGACTGAGTGAAGAAGAAACTTTGAATCGTGTTATGGAGGTGGCTCGTGGGTGAGACAACCGGATTCTTGAAATGGGAACGCCAAAGCCCGAGTCATCGGCCCGTGCCGGTGCGCTTGCGCGACTGGAAAGAGGTCTACGAACCATTCGACGCTGACGAACTCAATCGTCAAGCGGGTCGTTGCATGGATTGTGGTATTCCGTTCTGTAATAACGGCTGCCCACTTGGCAACTTGATTCCCGACTGGAACGATCTCGTCTATCGCAACCACTGGAAAGATGCGATTGAACGTTTGCATGCCACGAACAACTTCCCTGAATTCACTGGTCGTCTGTGCCCGGCTCCATGCGAATCAGCGTGCGTTGTTGGCATTAACTCCAACCCAGTGGCTATTAAGCAAGTCGAAGTTGAAATCATTGATCGCGCTTGGGATGAAGGTTGGGTTATTCCGCAAATGCCCAGTGTGAAAACTGGAAAGCGGGTTGCGGTGATCGGATCGGGTCCGGCCGGTCTGGCAGTTGCACAACAACTCACTCGTGCTGGACACGAAGTCACTGTGCTGGAGCGAGCCGACCGCATTGGCGGCTTGCTGCGTTATGGCATTCCTGAATTCAAGATGGAGAAGCGTCACGTTGATCGACGTGTTGCGCAAATGGAAGCAGAAGGCACTGAGTTCAGGACCAATGCAATTGTCGGTCAAAACATTGACATCGATGTCTTGATGGCAACGTACGACTCGGTGGTCTTGGCATGTGGTGCAACTGCATGGCGCGATCTTCCGGTGCCTGGTCGCGAGTTGGCTGGGATCTATCAAGCCATGGAGTACTTGCCTTTGGCCAACAAAGTGCAGCACGGTGACATGGAAGTTTCGCCCATCAATGTGGCGGGTAAGCATGTCATCATCATCGGCGGCGGTGACACCGGTGCCGACTGTCTTGGCACATCGCATCGTCAAGGTGCGGCGTCAGTGACTCAACTTGAAATCATGCCGCAACCTCCAATGAAGCGTGGTGGAGCGAATCCTTGGCCACAATTCGCCATGGTGTACAAAGTGACGTCGGCTCACGAAGAGGGCGGAGAGCGTTTGTACAGCGTGAACACCGAACGCTTCATTGATGATGGTTCGGGCAAAGTGCGCGCCTTGTTGATTCACGAAGTTGAAATGAAAGACGGCAAGTTCACAAAGGTCGAAGGCAGCGATCGCGAATTGCCCGCTGACTATGTCTTCTTGGCGATGGGTTTTGTGGGTCCTGAAAAGGGTTCATGGCTCGACAAGTTGGGTGTTGAACTCGATGAGCGGGGCAATGTTCAGCGCAACGATGTGTACATGTCAAATGTGCCAGGCGTTTTTGTGGCTGGCGACATGGGACGTGGACAAAGCCTCATCGTGTGGGCCATCGCCGAAGGTCGAGCCTGTGCGGCTGGTGTTGATGCCTATTTGATGGGCGAAACCACCTTGCCAGCACCTATTTTGCCGTCTGCTCGTCCTCTCGTTTAATGCCACCTGCCATGTTCGGAGCATCGGGGCGATCTAGATTGAAGGGCGTGTTACGAATTCGTTTGACTTTCTTATCTGTTGGCCTTGCTGCTCTCGCTGTGTTGAGTGCATGTGGCAGTGATCCCGGCTCATCGGTGACCACACTGCGTCCACTCACGTCGACGAACTACGCCACGACACCGCCGTCAGTTGTGACCACAGTTGACCCGGCAAATACTCTTCCGCCAGCAATCAGTTACACAATTGTCTCTGGTGACTCGGTGTATGCAATCGCCGGCAAGTTTGGCGTAGCACCTGATGAGTTGGCGAGTTACAACAACTGGCCTGAAGGCGTGATGCATCCGCTGGTCATCGGAACGAATATCTTGATCCCGCCATCAGCAACTCAGACAACAACGTTGCCAGGTTTGCCGATTCCGACTGAAACAACCATGCCAGGTCCAGACCCAGGTCAAGGTAAGTACACCGTTGTTGAAGGGGACTGTTGCTTGTCGCGTATCGCCGATAAGTGGGGCGTTGAAGTTTCGGCGCTGATGGCTGCAAACGGTTGGGTTGATGCTTCAGTCGTTATTTTGCCGGGTGATGAAATCAATATCCCCGCGCAAACCAAAACACCCAAGCCCTGATCTAGTTGCCGATGTTGGGCCAGCGACGCTTTTGACGGCGACGTAGACCGGCGGTTCCCATTTCACGGCGTTCTGATAACGCCCACTGACGACGCCAGCCGGTGTATTCGGGGCCAGTCAGTTTGGTGCTCTCTTTACGTGCCGAACGTTGACGAGCAGTCCAAAAGTCGGTCAATGATTCATCGCCAAGTTCGGTGACTGCTTCTTCAATGCGGGCTGAGAAGCGCCGAGTGTTCTCGTCTTCAAGAGCGCGCATCGGAGCACCAAAGACAACTTTGGTCGTGCCGAATTTCGGACGCTTCATACCTTTGCCGAACAGAGCACCAGTGCCATCTATGAAAACTGGTACGACCGCGGCTCCGGTACGGCCTGATAAATAGGCGGCACCGCCCTTGAAGTCTTGACCCCAACCATCGGGCGAGCGACCGCCTTCGGGATAGATCATCAGGCTCCAACCATCTTCGATGAGTTCTTTGATCATGTCTGATGACTTGCGGCCAGTGACTTCGCGGTCAATCGGGATTGCGTTGAGCGCCAAGGCCGCCATGGTTGCTTTCCAGCGCTTGTCAAAGAAATAGTCAGCAGCTGCTGCGACAACCAGTTTCGAGCGCCATGGTTCGGGCACAGCGACCGCCATGACTGCCGTATCAAGATGCGAATGATGATTCGGCGTAAAGATCAACGGTGGTGGATCTTTGAGTTGCGCGAGATCGTGCAAGCGGTCAACGCCGTACACCTTGGGACTAGCCAAGCCTTTAACAGCGAGACGAATCGGTCCGTTGACTAAACCTTTGCGCACAAACTTTGCCGGTGACTTACGCGCCCACTTGGTGTCGTAATCGGCACCAAGGGTTGGTTCATCTTCTGGAACCTCAACGCCGAGCGGAATCGTCGGAGGAAGGTAGGGGAAACCTTTGCGGTACGTGCGCTTGGCAATGGGGTGGGTGATGCGTTCGACCAACTCGCCAATGCGCGCAGCTTTAGCGAGGTTGGTCGGTTTCCAGGGTGCGTCGTCGCGGGCCATTACAAATTCCGAATCACGAAACGTCGGCCACCATCAAAGGCGGCGCATGAAGGTGAGTAATGGTGGGAGCACGACCAACGACGTCGCTGGCAATTTCTAATGCATCATCCATTGTTGAAGCTGGAATGAATCCGAGACGACGTACCGTCTTCGGGTCGCCGCCGACAATGATGATGCGACTGCAATGCTTCAAAGCATGGCTGCCCCAATACCACATGTAGAAGGGGTGGACCCCGTGATAGGCGTACGTGGTGCGGTACAAGTGCTTGTACCACTCGTCTTCGGCATACTGCTTTTCCCACTTCTGTGACATCACATGCGGATCGGTTGTGTCGGCAAGGACTTGTTCAAAGAAGTCGATGTACGAAGGATGATGAACTGGGTGGAAATCGGGTTGGGTCGGGTGCGTCATGATGATGACTCCACCTTCACGCACCAGCGGCATTCCCTTGTACATGTTGAAGTAGTAACCAAGACCCATGCACATCACCAAGATGGGGTTCAGAATTGAGTGCACGTTGTACGGGCTGATGTAGGGGATACCCAATGTCAAAATGTCGGTTTGACCCTTCACTTCAACGAGTTGTTGTTTGTACACATGCTCGGTGGTGATGCGGTGAACGGCTTCAACATCGCCGGCTTGCACGCTGGTCATCTGGTGCGGGGCTTCAATTGAATGAAAGATCTTGCGAGCCAAACGTGTTGGCGTGCGATTCAATGCTTTCGTCGAAGCCAAGAAGGTCATGCGATCTGAAGGCTTCCATTCCCATTCACGCTTGGCCAAGAAGCCAAACGGTGACGGGAAAGTGTCGGTATTAAGAGTTGTCTCAATCTGGAAGACCTTGACGCCGCTGTCAAGAAGCACCTTGCCCATGCGCCAGTTGCTCTTGTGAAGTTCGCTGCGATGTTGATCCATGAAACTACGTGAATGAATCATGGTCTCGGGATTGTGGTGGTGGCGTAGCGACTTGTATGACGACAAACCGGTTGCCGTGCTCTTCCAGCCACCGTCCATGGCCACGAGGTTGATGTTGACGTACACCAGCAAGTCACTTTCGGCGGCGCGCTTGTTGATCTCGACATCTTCGCCATGAGGAGTCGTGCCGAGGTACGACAAGTTCTCGGGATCTTCGGCGTCATGTTGATACAGAGTTCCGCGTGGTGCAAAGGAGTCGTACACGCGGTCGCCAACGGCGTGGCGCAACTCTGCTTCGGTCATGCGGCGGTGCAATGCAAGTGCAGAAATGATGTGCACATCATCGACGCCAGCTTCTGCTGCCATGTCAAGCACTGCTTCAATGACTCGTTGACGAATGTCGGGGCGCTGCATCTTAGGAAGCGGCAAACTGACGTCGTCGAAAGCGATGGTGAGCTTCATGCCTGGGAACAACTGCTCGGGCAACGGATCTTGCTCGATGGGGTTGAGCAATGCATGACGAATTGCGCCATCAACGTCTTCGATCGCGGGCAATGGTTCTGGTGCGTAGATCACACGACTACGACCAGCGGGGAGCTTCTCTAATGAGAAGTTTTCACCACGCCAAAAAAGAATGGGGGGAGTCGACTTATCGACTTCAAGGACAAATCCGGGACGGGGCATTAGTTTGTCTCCTTCTTGTTACGAGCGTCAGACGCGCGTAAGTCGAACACGATCTTGACTGCACCACGACGACCGGCGCCGGCGGCATGGGCAAGGG
>Ga0315909_10003312_pt1 | contig 19759 bp, 20 predicted proteins | sample LakEriMetagenome_11_FD_203527 | JGI IMG/M metagenome (GOLD analysis project Ga0315909, IMG submission 203527) | Freshwater fungal communities from buoy surface, Lake Erie, Ohio, United States - Buoy 2 MA125 | ecosystem: Environmental > Aquatic > Freshwater > Lake | place: USA: Lake Erie, Ohio... | reverse complement strand
TCTTCAACTACTTCACCGTTAATAGTATTAGTGTTAGTATTATTGATAAACGAAGTTCTGTGAGTATATCTTTCTAGAGTATTTGTTAGTGTCATTCTAACATCATCTTTGTATTTGACCCAACGAGCGCCATCATAGTGGAACATTCTATTGGGCATGTAATCCGTTCTAAGAAAGAAATCACCTTCTACAGGACTGCGAGGAAATTGTATACCAAAACCGTAAGGTGCAGCATTAGGTGTTGACCCGTCACCGTAATTTAATAGATAACCTGAATAGCCTTCTCTAGCAGGCCTGTTAACAATTTCATCAGCACTGGTACTGATGTTGCTAGCATCTATATCTGTTTCGTCAGCAGTTTGCAGTGCAACAGTTCCGTCTTCATTAGTTGCTACAGTATAGAAATGACTAGTTGTAAAACCGCTCTTAGGAGCATCAGCTTCTGCTTGTGCAATTACAGCACTATTAATCTGCATTTCTTTTTCATAGGTACTAAGCACATCTCTTAGTGTTTGATTACTGTCTTCTGATGCAGGTAGATCTAGTATTTCGCTGTATTCCTGTCCATCGTAAATTTGTTTAAGTTTTAGTCTATACAAATGAGGCCACCAAGTTTGACTAAATCCTTCAGCTGCTCTGTTTACATCTTCTACTACATAAAAACGTTTTAAGGCCATACTATAGTCGTTCAGCGCATACTCGTCTTTTAAGTGAGGAAGTTCAATTACATCACCTGATATGATTTTTCTACCTAGTGTTTTTACACTGTCTCTAATGTGTATAGTTAAGAATAGCGTGTCGTTACTTAAAAATAAACCAAATTGGCTTAGATTAAAGTCTATATCTTGTATGTTATAGATACCACGCATAGTGTAAACGCTGGTATCATATTTTCTATCTCTATTTTCTAAAAATAGCAGATCTTGTATGTTAGTTTCCTTAACAGCGTCATATTGAGGCTTGTCTGCTGTAGCATCACCATCAGCAGGATTTACAGGACCCATGTACTTGTGTATGTTTATGTCTGTACCGCCAACAGTGAACATTTCTGAGATCTGTCGATCTAAGAATTCGTAATCATTGCCGCGTTCAGGTTTAAATAGAGATATTCTTGGCATGTTTATATTTATGCTGCGATAAATACACTACGGAGAACTATAGATGGCAAATTTAAAGGACCAAAAACAAGAGATTTTTGACTATGTGCATGCCATGCTGGGCGGCGGCATGATTGACGTAGAACTAGATCCTATACACTATGAAACTGCACTATCAAAAGCATTAGCAAAACTGCGACAAAAAGGCAGCGGGTCTGTTGAAGAAAGCTACATTTTCTTAGAAACAGTAGTAGATCAAAATGAATATATACTTCCCGCAGAAGTAATTGAAGTACGACAAGTTTTCCGTAGAAGTATAGGCAGTCGAAGCGGCATGGGATCGGGCGGCACACTGTTTGAGCCTTTTAATTTAGCCTATACAAACACATATCTATTATCGAGCTCAAACATGGGCGGACTAGCAACTTATGATTTTTTTAGTCAATATCAAGAACTTGTAGGACGTATGTTTGGTTCTTTTATTGAATTTAAATGGAACAGTGCTTCAAGAAAGCTCACTTTACTACAGAGAATGAGAGCAGAAGAACAGCTGATGTTATGGTGCTATAACTATAGACCAGACACACAGTTGTTAGAGGACTATCTTGCTAAACAGTGGATCAAAGACTACACCCTAGCCACTTGCAAATACATGCTGGGTGAAGCTCGTAGCAAGTTTGCAACTATTGCAGGGCCACAAGGTGGCGGCTCACTCAACGGCGACGCACTAAAGAGCGAAGCACAGCAAGAACTAGAAAAGCTAGAAAAAGACGCAGAACAAGCTGTTGCAGGCGGCGTTGGTTATACATTCGTAATTGGATAACTGTTGACAAATCTTTAGTTCTAAGTTATAGTATAGATATACCTTAGGAGCGTACAATGATTGTTGGAGTTTGCGGACTAATCGGCAGCGGCAAAGGCACCGTTGCTGACATACTTGTTGAAGAACATAATTTTAAGAAAATTTCGTTTGCTGATAAACTTAAAGATTCTGTAGCAGAATTGTTTGGTTGGCCTAGACATTTGCTAGAAGGTGATACAACAGAAAGCAGATCCTGGAGAGAGCAGCAGGATGATTTTTGGACTGCTGAAACTGGCAGAATAATTACCCCTAGACTAGTACTACAAGAATTTGGCACAGAGTGCATGCGCCAAGGATTCTTTGACGGTATATGGGTCAGCATTGTTAAACAGCAAATCACAGCAGATCCTTACACAGACTGGGTAATTCCAGATACTCGATTCCCTAACGAAATTAAGATGCTACAAACTATTGGCGGACAAGTTTGGTGTGTTACAAGAGGTGAAACGCCTAGCTGGTTCAGTAACTATAGAGAACAGGGTATTGTACCTAAGGATATTCATGCAAGCGAATGGGCCTGGGGGCAAACTAGCTTCAATGAAGAAATAGCCAATGACGGCTCGTTAGACGACCTTAGAAATCAGGTCTCAGATCTCCTTGCTTCCAACGTACACCTTCTTTCTGTATAATACGTTGACAGTTAGCACATACTGTTTTTAAATTGTTTGGTCGACAGTTGTTTAGGTCGCCATCAACGTGAAATACATTAAACTGTTCAGGATGTTTGCTTTTGAAGCCACACTTCTCGCAAACATCCTTTTTTGCATATCCGCTCTGCTTCCATTTAGGAATGCCATGTCCCACGCCACTACGAAGACACACTTCGCATAGTTTGCGATAGTAGGTTTTCTTTCCTTTTTTATAATTAACGGCTGCAGGTCTCTGTCCGCAGAGGCAAAGTGGTCTCATATTGTATTTACCTCACCTTTTCTGCCCCTTTTTTGGACTGTATTATAGCCCTTTTTGCTTTGATTATAATAAATACATGCAACATAGTCCAATAGGAGAAGATAACATGGCACTAGTATCACCTGGAGTAGAAGTAAATGTAATCGACGAGAGTTTTTATACTCCGGCCGGTGCAGGTACTGTACCAATAATTTTTATAGCCACTGCTGAGAACAAGACCAGCGCAAGTGGTTCAGGCACAGCAGTAGGAACGCTAAAAGCAAATGCTGGCAAGCCTTATTTAATTACAAGCCAGAGAGAACTAGGCGACACATTTGGTGATGCGCTGTTCTATTCTGACACAAACGGAAATATGATACACGGTGGCGAGCTAAATGAATACGGCTTGAACACTGCATATTCACTGCTAGGCGTAAGCAATAGAGTTTACGTTTGTAGAGCAGACCTAGATACAACTAAATTACAAGCTAAGTCCGTTGCTCCTGGCGGCGAGCCTGTAGATGGATCATATTGGCTAGATACACGAGTAACATCCTTTGGTGCTCTAGAATGGAATGGCTCAGCAATTACAGTTTCCGGCGGGCAGTCTTTCACATCAGTAAGTCCAATAGCTATTGTTGACGCTACACAGTTAGTTGATGAAACACCTGGTGAAGCACCTAAAGCTTCAGTAGGCGCTGTTGGTGATTATGCAGTTGATACTACTGCCACAGACAATAAACTATGGTACAAGGCTGTAGTTGGTCCTAGCAAAGGACAGTGGGTAGGTGTAGGAACAGTAGCATGGAAGGCATCTTGGGCAACCGTAACTGGAACAAATGCTAATCCAACTATAACTGATGGTCTTACAATTACAGTTGACGGTACTCTAATTACACAAGATGGAACTAGTTTAAACGCATTTGTAACTGAATTTAATCTAGCAATGACTGCTGACGGAGTGACTTGTGCCAACGTTGACGGTTTCTTAGAAATTTATTCAGAGAATGACACACTGGTAATAGCACCAGGCACAGGCGGTTCATCAACCCTAATAACACAGCTTGGTTTAACAGCAGGTACATTTAATACACCAGCAGTAGCTATTGCTCCGCACACTAGTGTGCCAACATTTAAGACACTAGAAGACAATCGTCCAACTGGTTCACTATGGTTAAAGACAACACAGCCAAATGCTGGTGCAGTGTTTAACGTAAAGCGTTACAACGGTGATACACAGCTATGGGAAAGAGTAATTGCTCCTGTTTATCAGACAGCTGAGGATGCTATCTATCAACTAAACAGAACAGGTGGCGGCGCCAATCTAGTACTAGGTGATCTTTATGTTAAGGCTAATATTAATGAAGACCTAAACAAGAAAGGTAACTGGACAATTTATCGTCGTGCAGCTAACGGCCCAACAACAGTAGTAAGTCAGAAAATTACCAGTGGCAAGATTACAGCAGGTACATACGACTTTACTATAGCTGAAACTAGAACAGGTAATAACAGATTCTGGCCAAGAAACTCATCAACAAACGCTCTTGAGCCTGTAACAGTAACATTTACTGCAACAGGTGCTCCGGTAGATGCAACAACACTAGCTGGTGCAATTAATGCAGCAGGTTTAGTAAACGTGCTTGCAACTGTTGATGGTTTAAACAGAGTATCAATAACACACAAGCTAGGCGGCGAAATCAAGCTAGTTGATAGCGACGGCGGCCTTGCTCTAGCAGGATTTGGTGCTTATGTTGATCCTACAGAAGGTACACCTGGAGTGTCATATGAACCAGGCACAGATAATACCACAAGTCCATCACAGTTTAGAGTATCTGGTTGGAGAGTTCTATCATACGTAGCAGACGATGACGAGCCACTAACACTAGCACCAGACGGCGAATTATGGTACAGTTCAGTTGTGGACGAAATTGATGTTATGATTCACAACGGTACTACATGGGTAGGCTATCTAAACTATGATCACGGTGATGGCACAGGTAATACTGATCCTAATGGTCCTATCGTAGGTGCTACTGAGCCTACTACACAATCAAATGGCGATCCTCTAGTAACAGGCGATCTATGGATTGATACGGCTGATATTGAAAACTTCCCAACAATCTACAAGTATAATGATATTTTAGAAGAATGGGTATTGGTAGACAAGACTGATCAAACTACAGAAAACGGTGTTCTATTCGCTGATGCACGTTACGGCGTTAATGGCGGCGATGTTAACACTGGTCTTGATGCAGGTGACATTGTTGACTTACTCAGCACTAACTATCTAGATGCAGATGCTCCAGATCCAGCACTATATCCAAAGGGTATGTTACTATGGAATCTACGTCGCAGTGGTTTCAACGTTAAGCGTTTTGTACGCAATTACATTGATGTAAATCAGACTAACTCACGTTATCTAGATCAACCAATGGATGCATACTATCCACACCGCTGGGTAACTGACTCTGGTAACAGAGAAGATGGTGCAGGAACATTTGGTCGTCATGCACAGCGCAAGAGTGTTGTACAGGCACTACAAGCACTTGTAAACAGCAATCAAGATATTCGTGACGAAGAATCACGCTTCTTTAACTTAATTGCTTGCCCAGGTTATCCAGAGCTAATTGGTGAAATGATTACTCTAAATTACGATCGTAGATTAACAGCGTTCGTAGTAGGTGATACACCAGCAAGACTAACACCAGACGCTACAAGTCTAAATGAGTGGGGTGCAAACGTTCGTCGTGCAGTTGAAGACAACGATGATGGTGCAGTAAGCTTCGATGAATACATGGCTATGTACTATCCATGGGGCTTTACTAGCGATAACGCAGGAAACAACGTAGTTGTTCCTCCAAGCCATATGGCACTACGTACAATCATTCTAAACGATCAAGTAGCATTCCCCTGGTTTGCTCCAGCAGGCACACGTCGTGGCGGAGTTACAAACGCAACCGCTTCTGGTTATATCAACTCAGAAGGCGAGTTTGTTTCAATTGCTCTAAACACAGGACAGCGTGATACACTATACAGCAACTCAATTAATCCAATCACTTTCTTAAGTGGTGCAGGCTTAGTTGTATTTGGTCAGAAGACTCGTGCAAGAAATGCAAGTGCTCTAGACCGTGTAAACGTAGCACGTCTAATTGTTTACATGCGTGGGCAGCTAGAAAAACTAGCAAGACCATACTTGTTTGAACCAAATGACAAGATCACACGCGATCAAATCAAAGCAGCAGCTGACGCATTCTGCCTAGAACTTGTGAGCTTACGTGCATTGTATGATTATCTAGTAGTATGTGATGAGTCTAACAATACACCAAGCAGAATTGACCGTAATGAGCTATATCTAGATATAGCTATTGAACCAGTCAAGGCAGTTGAGTTCATTTACATTCCATTGAGAATTAAGAACACAGGTGAAATTGCAGCACTAGGCTAATATAAAAGGCCCCTCAGAAATGGGGGGCCATTATAGATAAATACACATGTATTAGGAGATTACAGAATGCCAATAACAACACTTCAGAACATTTCGATCCCAACTTCAGGATCAGGTTCTAACAGTTCGCTTTTAATGCCAAAGCTACAATATCGCTTTAGAGTGCTATTGGACGGATTTGGTACAACAGGTGGCCCGGACGGGGTCAGAGAAATTTCAAGACAGGTAGTAGACGTAACTCGTCCAAACCTAACATTTGAACAGATTACTATTGATGCTTATAACAGCAGATCATATCTAGCTGGTAAGCATACATGGGAACCAATTACACTTACACTACGTGAAGATGCTAACAACAACGTTCAAAAGATTGTTGGTCAGCAGCTACAGAGACAGTTTGACTTCTTTGAACAGTCAAGCGCAGTTGCAGGTGGTACATACAAGTTCCAATTACGCATTGAAATACTAGACGGTGGTAACGGTAACGCAGGCGGCGCAGCAGTTCTAGATAGATTCCACTTAGTTGGTTGCTACCTAGAAAGCGTAAACTACAATACCTTAGCATACGCAACTAACGATCCAGTAACAATAACACTATCAATTCGTTACGATAACGCAATACAGTATGGTGCTGAAGGTGCTGATACAGTTGGCGTAGGCGAAATTACTACAAGAGCTACACAAGACGCTGATGGCGGTACACAGATTACTGGTGGTACTAACGCAGGTAGTATCTAATAAACTACTAACTATTGGCATTCGGTTAAGAAGCGAGGACTATTTTAGTTCTCGCTTTTTTATTATCTACCCACTTTTTGTCGTTGGATAAATATTTGTATGGGACTAAACACACAAGACCTCTATTTAATTAATACTCAAAGCGATCTGCATCTAAGAGATGCAAGACACGCTATGCAGTTATACACTGAACACGGCCATGCACTTGGTCCTAAAACTAAATTTTTATACCATGTAGTATTTGAATATTCAGCTCCATTAGATAAAATAATAAACAGCAGCACCTATAGAAAAGAATTAGGTGTGCTTGTAAAGAGTGTTGATCTACCAAAGTTTAGAGCCGCAGTAGAAACTGTAAATCAATACAACAGAAAAAAACGTGTACAGACTCGTGTTGACTACGAAGAAATTAATATAAAACTACATGACGATAATACAGGTCTTACTAGATCAATGCTTGAAGAATATTACAAGTACTATACTAAAGATCCGCATAAAAATAGCAGAGGTAGTCCTTTAGACTTCGGTGCAAGAGACAAATACACTAGTCAAGTTCCTAGATACGGTTTAGACAATGGCACAAACGGTCCATATTTTTCTTATATACGAATCTATCAACTATCTAGAAAGAAATGGTTCTCTTATACATTAGTAAATCCTATTCTTACAGCATGGGGCCACGATGACATGCAGTATAGTGATGGTAATAATACTATGGAAAATTCTATGACTGTTGCCTATGAATCTGTATTGTATAATACAGGTGACCTAAGAAGAGGCGATGAACCTAAAGGATTTACTGATGTTGAAACAAGATACGATCAAGTACACAGTCCTCTAAGAGATTTAACACCATTTAGCGGAGTAGAGACTGCTGGAGTAGGTAGACAGATAGAGCCTGTAGTTATTCCTCAGTTTGACAAGTACGATAATACTGGACTTAACACGATTGGTTCTATTTTTAGAAATATATCTAGTGGTAGAAAAGATCCAAGAGGAATTCTATCATCTATTCTTAATACCAGCAGAGAAGGCAGACAATTAAATAGACTAGGACAAATCATATTTCCTACAGCTAGAGGCGGCACACAGAGAACGCAAGACGGCACAGGTAGACCAGTTTCAATATCACAAACTAGGACTCTTAGCGGTGATAGTATACGCAGCGGACTTTCTACCAATCGTAGAGCTTTAGATGCTACTGTAACAAAAACTCTAGCCACAGGTGCATATGGACCTGACTGGAATAGTAGAAATTTTGGTAACTTTAAAAATCTACCAAGAGAACAACAGACCGCAATAGAAACTGACATAATTAATAGAGCAGCATCTGGCGATAGAAAAATTGGACAAATTGCATCTGAAGCTATTGCAGCTAACAAAGGATAACATATGGTAACTACCTCATCATTACCTAACGAAAAAAAAACTGATAGAGCTAATAATACAAACAAACTTCTGAATAGATATTATAATCAAGAAATTTATTATACACCGTCAGAAGTAGATGCAGTTGTTGGCTATTTTCAAAAAAGAGGATTTGACGAAGTTGCAGCCGTAAACACTGCTGCACTAATTCTACAGCAAGCCGGTGTTGATAAAATACCTGCCTTTGAACTTTTAGATACTCTTAAAGGTATTAATGATGTTCAACTTAGTAATGTTATCGCACAGATATTAAATTTAAATAGGTCGTCATGCAGCACTATAGGCTATAGAATTACAGTTCCGGATCTAACTGAACAACGTAATATTATAGTTTAAGATGCCTCATTTTGCCCAGGGAAAATACAATTTAAAAAATCCTCAAAAATATATAGGAAATAGAACTCCTACATATCGATCGGGATGGGAATTCGCTTTTATGCGGTTCTGTGATGAACATCCTGCTATAACAAATTGGGCTAGCGAAGCTGTAAAAATACCTTATAGAAATCCGCTAACCGGTAAACATACAATTTACGTTCCAGATTTTTTTATTTCATATGCAGATAAAAACGGCCAAAAACGTGTTGAAATTATAGAAGTAAAACCTGAAAATCAAACTATAAAAGAAAAATTAGGACGCAGTAGACACAATCAAGCCAGCTGGATTGTAAATCAAGCCAAATGGGAAGCTGCTCGAGCTTGGTGTAAGCAACAGGGTATAATTTTTAGAGTAGTTAGTGAACATGATATATTCCATACTGGTAGAAAACGATAAATAATAGTAGCAGTTAATGGAAAGCAACTATGACTAAAAAATTAGAAGATTTGCTCAATTTGCCTGACAGCAAAGAAATTATTAAAAAAGCTGAGAAACAGGAAAAAGAGCAAAAGCGTTACGAAGTAGAAGAACAAGAAAAAACATTTCGTGACATAGCAGAGTTTGATAAAATTTCTGCTGCACTACCACAGGTTAAGGGTCTAGGAGAACTAGCAGATACTGAACTAAATGAAGTGGCTAATAAAGCTATGCAGGCCTATGAAGACTTAATGGATCTAGGTATGAACGTTGAGGGTCGCTATGCAGGTCGTGTGTTTGAAGTTGCAGGAAATATGCTGAAAACTAGCCTAGATGCTAAAGTTGCTAAACTAGACAAAAAACTCAAAATGGTAGAGCTACAGCTTAAGAAAGAAAAACTAGACAAAGAAGATAATGATAGTCCTAGCGGTATTATTAACGGCGAAGGCTATGTAGTTACTGATCGTAACAGTTTAATTGAGCGCCTTAAAGGCATGAACAAAGATAAATAATACATAAGATATAGGATCATTGCGCAATGAGATCGTTTATAGAAGTTTTACAAGAATCCAAAAAAGTCTATCCTTTTAAGATAGGAGTTGCAGGTCCTTTACCAGAAGGATTTGCAGATCATCTTGAAACTGCACTTCAAAAATATGAAGTAGTAAAGATGACAAAGGGCAAAAAAACACCAATACAAGAACGTCCGCTTGATTTTCCGCAGTTACAAAATACAGAAGTAACTTACTTTGAAGTTGAGGTAAATTATCCAACTACTGTTCAGGTAATGCAGGAATATGTAGGAAAATGTTGCGCTGTTCCGCAAAGTCACGTTATTGTTCGTAATCCCAATGAACCTCAAGAGCTATATCAAAATACAAAAGAAGATGGCGTCTACGAACCAATTCTAACTAAAGAAGACATGGGCGGCGAAAGTGCTCAAGACAAAGTAGGCGAAAATCGTGTAATGGATTTACTAAAGGAACTAGAAAAGGCTCGCAAAGAACGTGCTGATTCTACACAGGAGAAATAATATGAATATGAAAGATATGATTCAGCGTATGACTGATATCGAAAACGGTAAGTCAGTCAAGAAGTTGAATGAATCAGCCGTAGCAGAGTGTGGCATGGGTATGCCCCCAGCAAACGAGCCTATGGGAAATCCTGTAACAATGAGTATTACGCTAAATGCTAGCGGTAAAGATCATGTTGCAGATCTTATTTCTATGATGAAAAATGCAGGCTTACAAGATGCGCAGCCTGTAGCACCTGCAATGATGCCAATGCGTATGGATATAGAAAAGTTTCGTGATATTGTTGACGAGCCAATGATTCCTGGAGAAGGTGCTGACAATCGTCCAGACGAAGCTTATATGGACGCTGACGAAATGTTATCAGGCGGCGACGACCTACATCACGAAAAGCATCCATCGGATATTAGAGTTAAAGACAGTTCAATATCAGGTGACATTGAAGAATGGAATAATTCACCAGACGGCGTAGAAGGTGATCCTCAGTATGCAGATCATAATACTATGTTAAAGGATCTAAGCGGCGGCATTAACCGTGAAAAGAAGATGTACAAAAAAGCACAGGACGGTGACAATGCAATGGCAGTTGAAACTATCAAACAGCGTTTAATGCAAGCACTGGCTGAAAAGAAGTCTAAGCCTGATTTCTTAGACATGGACAAAGACGGCAACAAGAAAGAACCAATGAAAAAGGCTGTTGCTGACAAGAAGAAAAAAGGACCTGTTAAAGAAGAAAGAGTTGACGAGCTTTCATCAAAGACACTAGGCTCTTATGCTACTAAGGTTGCTAAACTAGAACCTCATGAAGTTAAGCCTTCAAGAGAAAAAGGTATTGAAAAAGCAACTAAGAAACTGCAAAAGAAAGATAACAAGTAAGCATAGCAAAGTTATGCCAAATAGGGCCGCAAGGCCCTATTTTTTTGAGTAAATAATAGTATGGCAAAAAGTTTAGATGGCGTATTAACTAAAAAAGCTAATACCAAAGATACTTACACAGAAGCTCAAATTCAGGACCTGCTACAGTGCATGGATCCCAATACGGGCTATCTTTATTTTGCAAAACACTTTGCATACATTCAGCATCCTGTAAAAGGCAAGCTGTTATTTGACCCTTTTGACTATCAAGAAAGATTACTAGAAAGTTATCATAATTTTCGTTTTAATATAAACATGCTGCCTCGACAGACAGGTAAGACGACCTGTGCCGCAGTTTATCTAGCTTGGTATGCAATGTTTCACCCTGATCAAACAATTCTTATTGCAGCACACAAGTATACAGGTGCTCAGGAAATTATGCAGCGTATTCGTTATGTATACGAATGCTGTCCTGATCATATTAGAGCAGGTGTTATCAACTACAACAAGGGTAGTATAGAATTTGAAAATGGTAGTCGTATAGTAAGTGCAACTACTACGGGTAACACTGGTCGTGGTATGTCTATATCATTACTATACTGCGACGAGTTTGCGTTCGTTGCTCCTAACATTGCAGAAGAATTTTGGACTTCAATATCCCCTACACTAGCAACTGGTGGTCGTGCTATTATTACAAGCACACCTAACTCAGACGAAGACACATTTGCACAGATTTGGAAAGACGCTGAAAAGAAATTTGATGAGCACGGCAACGAACAACAACTAGGCATCAACGGATTCTTCTCATTTACTGCTCACTGGAGTGAACACCCTGATAGAGACGACAAGTGGCGTGATGAAGAAATTGGACGTATTGGTGAAGAACGTTTCCGTCGTGAATATGGTTGCGAATTCTTAGTATTTGACGAAACATTGATTAACAGCATTAAGTTGTCTGGTATGGAGGGTAAAACTCCATTGATCAATATGGGGCAAACACGCTGGTATAAAAAACCATCAAGTCAATACACCTATGCAGTAGCACTAGATCCTAGTATGGGTACAGGTGGCAACTATGCTGCTATACAAGTAATAGAATTGCCTACCTACGAACAGGTAGCAGAATGGCAACATAACAATACAGCTATACCTGGGCAAATACGAGTATTAAAAGACATCTGTTCTTACATTGTAGAAGAAACTAAATCAACTAACGGCGTTTATTGGAGTGTGGAAAACAACGGTATAGGTGAAGCAGCTCTTATTGTTATTAACGATTTTGGTGAAGAAAATATACCAGGACTGTTTGTATCAGAACCTATACGCAAAGGACACGTTCGCAAGTTCCGTAAGGGATTTAATACTACTCACTCTGCAAAAATAACTGCCTGCAGTCGATTAAAAACTATGGTAGAAAATGATAAAATGGCTGTTAACAGCAGACCTTTGATTAGCGAGCTAAAGACATTCGTTGCAGCAGGATCTACATATCAAGCAAAACTAGGAGCCACAGACGATCTAATATCAGCTGTACTGCTGGCTATTAGAATGATGGATGTGCTAAAAGATTGGGATCCCAGAATCTACAATACATTTAATCAAGCTGATGTAGACATGGATTATGTAGCACCCATGCCAATTTTCGTAAGTACTAACTATTGACATAAATACAACATGCAGAATTTAGATAAAATTGCTGAAGATCTTTTCAATAAAATTAGGGGACGTTTTTCTAACGTAACCATAGGTGATGCTGAGGGTAACGTAACAGACGTTCCTACAGAGGCTCGTTTTTTTGATTTTGAATATACAGACAACGAACGCCCTTTAGGGAAAGTAAGTGTTAACATTTCTGAAGATCCGAGTAATCCTGAAAAGAAATCATTAACAGTAATTTACTCTAAAGATTTTATATCAAATGAAGATCAAATAACGCAAACTAGCTGGTTTAACTTTTTAAAAGAATTAAGAGTGTTTGGCAAGAAGCGTAGACTAAACTTTGATATTAGAGATATTAATAAGTCTAATTTAGATAAAAGAGACTACAAATTTTTAGCCGCAAATCGCCCCGGAGAAGGAACTATGACCGAGTCAAAATTATATGGTACAAGCCGTGTTAGTTACCAAAATGTAGATAACGCAAGAATTGTTATCAAGCATACTGAAAATGTTAATCACGAACTAGCAGCAGGCCGCACACAAAATATCGGCATCATTTATATTGAAAGTGCCGAGGGTGAGAGATTTAAGTATCCATACAAGCATCTAAGCGGTGCTAGAGCAATGGCTCGACATGTAAGCGAAGGCGGTAAACCATTTGATGACTTTGGCAAGCATATAGTAGGCTTATCAGAAGAGCTCAGCAAGCTGCGCAAGTTTAAGAATTACATGGGACGTTCAGCAGTTATGGCAGAAAGTCTAGCAGGCTATATGGATGCTGTATACGAACGAATTACAACAGTTAAAAAGGCAATTGAAGGCCTACAGCGTAAAACATATTACACAGAGGCGTTTGAATCATTTGAAGCCCCAGCCGAACTTGAAGTGCCAGACGACATTGCAGAAAATTGGATCGACCAATTAACTATTAGACAATTTAATGAAGAATTAAAAGACGTATTTCCATATATCTATAGACTAGTGAGTGAAGTTACAAAAGCAAAAGAATTAGGTCCAGAAGACCTTGTTGACGAAGCAGGCAAAATGAAGGGCGGCGCAGACGATCCTTGTTGGAAGGGTTATAAGATGGTTGGCCATAAGAAAAAAGGCGGCAAGGAAGTTCCTAACTGTGTACCAGAAGAAATTGAACTAGAACAAGGCATTGAAAGATTAATGGGTCAGTTTGCTGAAGGATTTAATTCTGAAGCAGAAGACATTCTAGCAAAAATTGCAGCAGCCGGTGATAACGGCTATGACATGATCGACAGCGGACTAAATGGTAAATTTGGTAAAGAAGCAGAAAAAGTTCTACAAGATATGTATAATGAAATATCTATAGATCAACGTCTGCATCCAGACGACGACTTTGAAGAAATACAAGATCGTATGATGGATCAAATCGAAGCCGATTATGGCAACAGCGATGCTGATACAAGAGAAACAAAAGGCAAAGACCACGACGACGATGGCGACATCGACTCAGACGACTATATGAAAGCCAAAGACATTGCGATTAAAAAGGCAATGGGACAAGCAAATAAGAAAACACCGATAGGCGAATTTATCCTGTCTCATTATGACAAAGACACAGGGCAGTTTCCAAAAGGCGAAACAGCAGTTCTAACCATGGTTGAAAAGGACTACGGCGAGCAGTTCATAGAACCCGCAAAGGCCTTTATAGAAAGAGTTAACCAAACTTTTGAACAGTTCCAGATGAGATCACAACCGCAACAGATGGAAATGGATTTAGAGTTTGATCGTATGCGTGAGCTAGCGGGTTTAAGATAATTCGCTAGTTCATTCATTATTTTGTCAAATCACTATTGACAAGATAAATAAAACAGTGTAGTATATACATAGTGCTACACAATTTAGGCACAAAGCACATAGGCAACATTATAGGAGGCATATACTATGGCATCATTAGCAGAAATCAGAGCAAAGCTCAAAGAGCAAGAAACACGCTCAACAGGTAAGGCCACAACCGGTGGCGACAACGCAATTTTCCCATTCTGGAACATGCAGGAAGGTCAGAGTTCAACACTACGATTCCTTCCAGACGGTAATCCCAACGCTGAATATTTTTGGGCAGAACGCCTAATGATTAAGCTGCCTTTTGCAGGCATCAAGGGCGAAACTGACAGTCGACCTGTACAAGTACAAGTACCATGCATGGAGATGTATGGAGAAAGCTGTCCAATTCTAAACGAAGTACGCGGTTGGTTCAAGGACCCAAGTTTAGAAGACATGGGTCGTAAGTACTGGAAGAAGCGTTCTTACATTTTCCAAGGTTTTGTTACTGACAATCCTATTAACGAAGATTCTCGCCCAGAGAATCCAATCCGCCGATTTATTATCGGTCCTCAAATCTTCCAAATTATCAAGGCATCATTGATGGATCCTGATATGGAAGAACTACCCACAGACTATACACATGGTGTTGACTTCCGTTTGAACAAGACTTCAAAGGGTGGTTATGCAGACTATGGTACTAGTACTTGGGCACGTCGCGAGCGTCCACTAACTGACACAGAGATGAAGGCTATTAATGATCATGGTCTTTTCAATCTCAGCGACTTCCTACCCAAGAAGCCAACTGATGTTGAACTTAAGGTGCTCAAGGAAATGTTTGAAGCATCAGTAGACGGCGAAGCATATGACGCCGATCGCTGGAGCCAATATTTCCGCCCAGCAGGTGTAAGTTCTAAGACTGGTGATCCGCAGGTTGCTGCTAGTGCAAATGCTACAGCAACAAGTCGTACTGCTCCTGCTGTTGCAGAAGATTATGATGACGAACCTGCTCCGGCTCCAAAGGCAGCTCCTGCTCCAAAGACAGAAGCACCCGCAAGCAACGGTGGCGCCAAAGACATCCTAGCGATGATCCGCGCACGTCAAAACGGTTAATAGCTTCAAAGGGGCGGCGCAGTGTCGCCCCTTTCTAACTTTCTAATAGGAGATTACAGTGGCAGTAAAGGCTTTCGATCCTACTAAATTTAGGACACAACTAACAAAATCTATCACAGGCATGAGTGCTGGTTTTAACGACCCTACTGATTGGGTTTCAACTGGTAACTATGCCCTTAACTATCTTATCAGCGGCGACTTTAGGAAGGGTGTTCCGCTGGGCAAGGTTTCTGTTTTTGCTGGAGAATCTGGTTCCGGCAAGAGCTATATCTGTTCTGGCAACATTGTACGCAACGCACAAGCACAGGGTATCTTTGTTGTGCTGGTTGATTCAGAAAATGCGCTGGACGAATCTTGGTTACAAGCACTTGATGTAGAAACTTCAGAAGACAAGTTGCTCAAGCTCAATATGGCAATGATTGATGATGTGGGCAAGACAATTTCTGTCTTTATGAAAGACTACAAAGAGATGGACGAAAAAGATCGTCCAAAGGTACTGTTTGTTATTGACTCGTTGGGCATGCTAATGACCCCAACTGAAGTTAATCAATTTGAAGCAGGTGACATGAAGGGTGACATGGGTCGTAAGGCCAAGGCACTTAAGGCACTGGTTACTAACTGTGTAAACATGTTTGGTAGCCACAACGTTGGAATGGTTGTTACTAATCATACCTACGCTAGCCAAGACATGTTTGATCCAGATGACAAGATCTCAGGCGGCGCTGGCTTCATTTACGCATCAAGTATTGTTGTTGCTATGAAGAAGCTCAAGCTCAAGGAAGACGAGGACGGTAACAAGACTTCAGAAGTAAACGGCATTCGTGCAGCCTGTAAGGTTATGAAGACACGCTATGCTAAACCTTTTGAAGGTGTACAGGTTAAGATTCCTTATGAAACAGGTATGGATCCATACAGCGGTCTGTTTGACATGTTTGAGAAGTGGGGAATTCTTGAGAAGAGCGGTAATCGTTACAAGTATATTGATTCAAGCGGCAAGGAAACACTGGAGTACAGAAAGAACTGGTCCGGTGAGCTACTCGAAATGGTCATGGAAGATTTTCCAAATAAAAAGTCGACTTTGGTAAATACCCCTGACACTGTATTAGTGTCTAATGACTATAACGAGGAGCTCGAACACGATGTTGAATGAAAGTCAAATTGCCGATATTTGGATAATGTTTAAAGAGTATATCGACAAGAAGCAGTTAGATATTGTAGCAGAAAAGTACGTTGATCTACTTGCCGACTATGGTGTAAGTGACGAAATACTTGAAGAAGTTATTGGTACTGATAATGAACTTGACGAAGCTATTAATTATTATCTAGAAAATGACTATAGTGACGGTTACGACGACGAAGAACCAGACGAGGACTATTGATGGGATGGTACAGTAAAGTATCGAGAGATATTTCTGAAATTCCAAATGCAATACAATACTTTGAAGACGAGCTGGAAGCAGCTCGTTCTGAAGTTAAGTTAGCAGGAAACATAGAACGGGCTGCTGCCAGCATGCCCGGTCTTGTTGAACATCGATTTAATCAGCTTCAAGAAATTGAAGCAGTACTAGAATATCTAAATATAGAACTACGACGTCTACGTAGTTCTTACTTCAAAAAATATCTTGAAAATTATCAACGAGCTCTGTCCAGTCGTGACGTAGAAAAATACGTAGACGGTGAAGCTGACGTAGTTGATTATGAAAAGATTATCAATGAATTTGCTCTTATGCGAAATAAATGGCTAGGTGTACTTAAAGCACTGGATCAAAAGCAATGGCAGATTACAAACATTGTCAAACTACGTGTAGCAGGTATGGAAGATGCCTCACTTTAATATTTTAATTGCCTGCGATCAAAAATATTACGACGACTGGGGTAAGACTCTTTTAGAAACTACATTTCTTAGGAACTCTTGGTTAGCAGGGTCTTTACATTGTCATATAGTAAATCCAGATGAAAATGATAGGCTTCCTTATGTAAACTACTCGTTTGAAACAAGAGAATTTGCATCTGAAGAATCTCGTATTTCTTACCTTCAATCGGCAAGATTTTTAGCAGTAGCAGACAAAATTTCTGACGAAGATTTTTTTATCACACTAGATGCTGATACAATCTGTACTAGAGATTTTGACGAGTGTGAATTTCAAGAAATATTTGATAACATTAATGTACTCAAACACAGAAAGGCAGGACATTGGCTTGCAGGATTTGTTACATTTAATAGTGTTAAGTTTGCCAAAGAATATGCTAGCGAATTATTATCTGAACCAATAGAAGAATGGCAGATAGGTAGAGATCAAATAATTCTTGATCAGTTGTCTAAAAGATACGATTTCAAAGAGTTATCTCATGTATGGATGTCTTATGGTAAAAGTATACGAGAAAGTGCATTTTTTACGTTAAAAGGAAATCAAAAGACGTCTGATAAGTATCTTTATCTATATGAAAGGTTTTTATTATGAAATCTTTTATCATTAGATTAGAAAATTATTCTAATAGTGTAGAGTGGGCAAGACGTACTTTTGAATCTGGATTAAAACATAATTGGACTGTTGACTATTTTAGTGGTATAGATGGCAAACAGCGTACCTTAAAAGACTTTGATCTATTACCAAACACTGCTTATAAAAAAAATAAAACAGCATTTGATAGATTAGGTACTGTTGGTTGCTTATTAAGCCATTACCTATTATGGAAACACTGTGTAGAAATAAATGAATCTATTTGTATTTTAGAACACGATGTAACTATACATGCTCCGTTACCAACCCTAAATTTTACCGATGTAATTAAGTTATCAACAGGACCAAAAGCAAAACCTACTCCATTTGGAAATTGGTGGGGAGGTGCTATGGCCTATTGTGTTTCACCTCAAGGCGCCTCTAAACTAATAAATTTTTCTAAATTACACGGTGTTATGCCTGCCGACGTCATGTTATCTGACGGGATAGTAGATTTAAAATTTTTTGAACCAGTAAATACACTAGTAACTTATGTTACTGATAATTTTAGTTTTACTTGGGATTTAAAATGAATACTGAATTTAGATCAGCTTTAAACAAAGATTGGTTATGGCCTTTGCGAGACAGAAAGGCTTGGCCTTATCTTACTAGAGAAGAAAATTTAACTTTTCCTAAGACAATATCAAATTTGATAGAAAACAAAAGAACAGTTATACAAGCTGGCGGACATTGTGGGCTATATCCTTACCAATACTCAAATTTATTTGAGAAGGTATATACATTTGAACCAGAATTTACTAATTTTCAATGCCTTACCGAAAATGTTAAAGGATTAGAAAATGTAAATGTTTTTAATTTAGGGATAGGCAATAAAAATGAATCTAGAGGAATAAATTTTTCTAAAAGCAATTCAGGTAAACATTCAATATCTAATGAAAGCGGTGGTATAGAAATAATAACTGTTGACAGCATGAATATTTCTAATGTAGATTTGATACATTTTGATCTTGAAGGTTTTGAACTATTTGCATTACAAGGTTCTATAAAAACTATTGAAAAATACAAACCTTTAATAGTATTAGAAACTAATGATTTATGTTTATCGTTTGGATATAGTTTGCAAGATCTAGACAAATGGTTAGAATCAATTAATTATAGAAAATTAATTACATGGCAAGATGACACTGCCTACATACATATCTAACTCTTAACGCACAATGCCAGTTAAGTGCGCACATAAATATATGTATGAAAATAGTAATAGTTACTGGCGGATTTGATCCTATACATTCAGGGCATATTTCTTATCTCAATCACGCTGATCATTTGGGCGATCATGTAGTTGTTGGTTTAAACTCCGATGAATGGCTTACTCGTAAAAAAGGAAGACCTTTCATGCCCTGGCGAGAAAGAATGGTAGTCCTAGACAACCTACATATGGTAGGCGAAGTCATCGCATTTGACGATGGTGATAATTCTGCAATAGACGCTATTCGCAAAGTTAAAGAAAAATACCCCAACGATGAAATTATTTTTGCCAACGGCGGAGATAGAACCAAAGACAATATTCCTGAAATGATTTTTAACGATGTTG